>Ga0126381_100002728_pt1 | contig 19114 bp, 19 predicted proteins | sample PanSoiMetPlot_28_FD_96465 | JGI IMG/M metagenome (GOLD analysis project Ga0126381, IMG submission 96465) | Tropical forest soil microbial communities from Panama - MetaG Plot_28 | ecosystem: Environmental > Terrestrial > Soil > Tropical forest > Bulk soil | place: Panama | collected 2016-02-17
GAGATGGTCATCGGCGGCAACAGGCTCGATCTGAAAAACGTGACTATCCCAATCTACAATCTAGCCACACGCGAGGATCACATCGCCCCGGCGGGTTCGGTCTTGCTCGGCAGCAAATTCTTTAGTGGGGCTGTGCGTTTCGTGCTGGCCGGCTCGGGCCACATAGCGGGCGTCGTCAACCCCCCAGATAAGATGAAATATCAATATTGGACCGGGCCCAAGCCGACCAGCTCCAATCTCGACAAATGGCTCGCCAAGGCCAAAGAGCATGCGGGTTCCTGGTGGCCGGATTGGCTCGAGTGGCTCAAGGCGCAGGATTCGACCGAGGTTTCGGCGCGCGAGCCCGGCGGCGGAAAGCTCACGCCGCTGGAGGACGCGCCGGGAAGCTATGTTAAAGTCCGGGATTGAGGGCTGGACGTCACCCGTTCGGACGGACCGGGCGCGCTTAAGTCAGTTCACCAGGAGGGATCTCCAATGTATCGCAAAATGCTGCTTTCGATGATCGCGGGTGCGCTCTTCTTCGCCGGTCCAGCTCTTGGCCAAGAGCTCACCGGCACGCTCAAGAAGATCAAGGATTCGGGCGCCATCACTCTCGGCCACCGCGAGTCCTCGGTGCCGTTTTCCTACTACGACGATAAGCAGCAAGTGGTGGGCTATGCCATGGATCTGTGCGCGCGCATCGTCGATGGGGTGAAAAGCTCGCTCAAACTCCCCACGCTCGAAGCCAAGCTCAACCCGGTCACTTCGGCGACGCGTATCCCGCTGATCGCGAACGGCACCGTGGACCTCGAATGCGGTTCGACCACCAATAATCTCGAGCGACAGAAGCAGGTGTCGTTCACGATCACGCATTTCGTCACTGCGAACCGCTTCGTGTCGAAGAAAGCGGCCAACCTGAAAACGGTCGATGACCTCAAGGGTAAGACCATCGTATCGACTTCCGGCACGACGAATATCAAGCAGATCACCGAGATCGGCGCGCAGAAAGGGCTCAACCTCAACATCCTCGCCGCCAAGGACCACGCCGAGGCGTTTCTCATGGTCGAGACCGGCCGCGCCGCCGCGTTCGTGATGGACGATATTCTGCTCTATAGCCTGGTCGCCGCATCGAAGTCGCCGAAGGATTATGTGATCTCTGCCGATGCACTTTCGGTCGAGCCCTATGGCATCATGCTTCGCCGTGACGACGCCCCATTCAAGAAAGTCGTGGATGAGGCCATGATCGCCACCTATCGCAGCGGCGCGATCAACTCGATCTACGACAAGTGGTTCCTCAAGCCGATCCCGCCCAAGGGCCTCAACCTCGATGTGCCGATGAGCGACGCGTTCAAGAAGGTGATCGCCAACCCAACCGACAGCGGCGACCCGGCGGTGTATTGATCGCTATCGGCAAGCGACAGCTGGACATCGGTGATCAGGCGAGAGCAGCCGCCTTGATCACCGACGTCTGACGAGCGTCAAGGGGGCAGCGTGAACTACCACTGGAACTGGGGCATCTTTTTTCAGACGTCGCCCGACGGGGTTCACACCTATTTAGAGACGCTTCTCCTCGGCACCGGCTGGACGCTCGCAACCGCGCTCAGCGCGTGGTGCCTGGCGCTCGGTATGGGATCGCTAGTCGGCGTCATTCGGACGACGCCCCATCTCTGGCTGGTCCGGCTCGGCAATGCCTATGTGGAAGTGTTTCGCAATATCCCACTGCTGGTGCAGATGTTCTTGTGGTATTTCGTGTTGCCCGAGCTGTTGCCGGTCTGGGCGGGCGATTGGCTCAAGCAGCTTCCCGATGCCTCATTCTATACGGCCGTTGTCTCGCTCGGTTTCTATACCTCCGCGCGCGTTGCCGAACAGGTGCGCGCTGGCATTTTGAGTCTCGCGCGTGGTCAGGGTTGGGCCGCGCTCGCGCTGGGGCTGACGCGCACGCAGGCCTATATCTACGTGCTGCTGCCGATGGCGTATCGCATCATCCTGCCGCCGCTGACCTCCGAATTTCTCAACATCATCAAGAACAGCGCCGTCGCGCTCACTATAGGACTGATGGAGCTCACGGCGCGCGCCCGCGCTATGCAGGAATTCTCGTTCCAGGTGTTCGAAGCGTTCACCGCGGCGACCGTCATTTACATCATAATCAACATCATCGTCACGTTCGGCATGCGCTGGGTCGAGCGGCGCTCAGCCGTGCCCGGCTTCATCGGCGCCGCACCCGCGGCTGCAGCGACGCACTGAGCAACTCGATGTTCGCGGATTTCGACTTCGAAGTTATCGTTCGTTCGCTGCCCTACCTTTTCTACGACGGCATGACCTTCACGCTGATGCTGACCGCGCTGGCGACCTGCGGAGGCATCTTTTTCGGCACGCTGCTCGCGATGATGCGTCTGTCCGGCTTTGCCCCGCTCTCGCTGCCCGCCGCCAGCTACGTGAACTTGATGCGATCGGTTCCTTTGGTGCTAGTGATCTTTTGGTTCTATTTCCTGGTGCCCTTCATTGGTCAGTGGGTCACCGGCGCTTCGCAACCGATTCAAGTCGGTGCGTTCGTCTCCTCGCTCGTGACCTTCACGCTGTTCGAGGCCGCTTATTTCGCCGAGATCATGCGCGCGGGCATCCAGTCGATCCCGCGCGGCCAAGTCGGCGCCGCGCAAGCGCTCGGCATGACTTACCTGCAGACGATGGGTTACATCGTGCTGCCGCAGGCGTTCCGCAACATGCTGCCGGTGCTGCTTACCCAAACCATCGTCCTGTTCCAGGACACCTCGCTGGTCTACGTGCTCTCCATCACGGATTTTCTCGGCGCGGCGTCGAAGATAGCCCAACGCGACGGGCGTTTGGTTGAGATGTATCTGTTCGCCGCGTTGGTCTATTTCGTGATCTCATTCGTGGCCTCGCTGCTCGTGCGCCGGCTGCAGCGACGAGTTGCGATCATTCGCTGAGGAGCTCCCATGATCACACTCAGCAAGGTCAGCAAGTGGTACCCCAATTTTCAGGTGCTGAAGAATTGCTCGACGCATATCGAGAAGGGCGAAGTCGTCGTGGTCTGCGGTCCCTCGGGCTCGGGTAAATCGACGCTCATCAAGTGCGTCAATGGTCTCGAGCCGTTCCAAGAGGGCTCCATTACGGTTGCCGGCATTTCCGTGAACGACCCCAAGACCGATTTGCCGAAACTGCGCGCGCGTATCGGCATGGTCTTTCAGCATTTCGAACTGTTCCCTCACCTCACCGTGATGCGCAATCTCGAACTCGCGCAGATCAAGGTGCTCGGCCGCAAACAGGGTGAAGCGGCGGCAAAAGGTATGCGCCTGCTCGATCGCGTCGGTTTGAGCGCGCATGCCCGCAAATATCCCGGGGAGCTTTCCGGGGGCCAGCAGCAGCGTGTGGCGATCGCGCGCGCGCTGGCGATGGATCCGATCGCCATGCTGTTCGACGAGCCCACCTCCGCGCTGGATCCTGAGATGATCAACGAAGTGCTCGACGTCATGGTAGCACTCGCCAAGGAAGGGATGACGATGATGGTCGTGACCCACGAAATGGGCTTTGCGCGCCGTGTTGCGCATCGCGTGGTGTTCATGGATCGGGGCGAGATCGTCGAAGACGCGCCGACTGCCGAATTCTTCGGTAAGCCGCGCAGCGAGCGCGCCCAGCTCTTCCTATCTAAGATTTTGCAGCACTGAAACGCACCCAGTCTGGCGCACGCTCGAGTCCGATGACGCGCGCACCTCAATTCGCGTCACGGAAACAAAGCCACCTGCTCGAGCCCGAGCGTCTCGGGAAAGCCGAGCATGAGGTTCATGTTCTGCACGGCTTGGCCGGAGGCGCCTTTGGTAAGATTGTCGAGCGCCGCGCAAATGATTGCCCGGTGCCCAACTCGGTCTTTCGCGAGTCCGATGAAGATCATATTGGAGCCGCGCACGTGGCGGGTCTGCGGCATTTCGCCGAACGGCAGAACGTGCACGAACGGCTCCGTCGCGTAGGATTTGGACAAGATCGCATGCAGGCCTTCGGCCGAGGTCTCGAGCCCCCGCACATAGATAGTCGAGAAGATTCCGCGGTTCATGGGAACAAGATGCGGCGTGAAGCTGACGGTAACCGTACGCCCCGCGGCCCTGGAGAATTCCTGATCGAGCTCGGCCATATGACGGTGGTGGCCGACGCCATAGGCGTGGAAGCCCTCGGAGACCTCCGAGAACAGCTTTTCTTCTTTCGCCGCTCTTCCCGCGCCGGTCATCCCCGATTTGGCGTCAATGACGATCTCGTCGGGATCGATGGCCTTCGCGCTCAACAGGGGAATGAGTGCTAGCTCTGCGCAGGTCGTATAGCAGCCAGGATTGGCGACCAGCCGCGCGGATTTAATCCTGTTCCGGTAGATTTCGGAGAGGCCATAGACCGCCTCCTTCTGCAGTTCCGGGGCATGGTGCTCGTCTCCGTACCAGCGCGCATAGGCGGCGGGATGGGCGAGGCGAAAGTCTGCGGAGAGGTCGATTACCTTGGTGCCCGGAGCACTCGCCAGCAAGGCCTTGATCACCCTCTGCGTAGTCGCGTGCGGCAGCGCACAGAAGGCAAGATCAAGCGCGGCTTTATTCCAGTCGACGCTCTCGATCGCCAGAAGCTTCGGCAGCGAATAGGGCGAGAACTGGGGAAACACCTGACGCATGTGCTGGCCGGCGCGGCGCTCGGCGGTGAGCAAAGCAATCTCGATGCCCTCATGATGGATCAGGAATCGCAGCAATTCCGCACCGGTATAGCCGGAGGCGCCAAGCACGCCGATCTTGGCTCTTGTCTTTATCACGTGGGGCATGGGTCATTCCTTCTCGCAGTCGACGAAGACGACCGGACGAGGAGAATACGGCGGAAGATATCAGGATAAGTGCCGCGGAACCTCATCCGGCGGCACGAGCGACGATCACACGCGATAGCGCGCCCATGCCGCGGCAGCGCGGCGACGGCGGAAAGACCTGCGGTGGGCGATCGTCATCATGGGCGCGCGCTATAGACGTCGCCGCCTTCTGCGTCAAGCACTGCTCGAGAGCGCCCGATCTGCCGATGGAGCAGAGTCCGATGGCAATGGCGGGTCTTGAGAACGTCCCGTGGGGGATCCGGTCTGCGGTAAAGGAATGGGCGCGCAGATGGCAACGAGAACTATTTCGCTCACTAAAGCAACCGGGTAAGCCTGAGATATGGAGACCGTCTGTCGAGCAGCCCGCGAACCGATCTCGCGCGCCTCACGCAGCCGTGCATTGCTGCTGGTAACATTCTTCGCGACGGTCGTTCTTAGCGCAGCGCTCTTGTTTATGGTGCAGCCGATGTTCACGAAGTTGGTGCTGCCGCGTTTTGGCGGGGCGCCGTCGGTCTGGTCGGTCGCCATCGTATTCTTCCAGACCGCGCTGCTCGCGGGCTACGCCTACGCCCATTGGCTCACGCGCTGTGCTTCGGGCCGCCTATCGGTCGCCCTTCATCTCATGGTCATGACCGCCGCTGTTTTCGAGCTGCCGCCGGCCATTGCAGGCGGCTGGGAGCGGCCGCCGGCCGGCACAGAACCGCTCTGGCTCATCGCCTTGTTCGCCGTCTCGATCGGGCTGCCGTTCTTTGCGCTCGCGGCCAACAGCCCTTTGTTGCAGGCGTGGTTCGCGCGCACCGATCATCCCGCCGCGCGAGACCCTTATTTCCTCTATGCCGCCAGCAATATGGGAAGCTTCCTCGCGCTTGTGTCGTATCCAACCGTTATCGAGCCCTTTGTGCGGCTTGGCGACCAAGCGCGGTTTTGGTCGGCTGGCTTTTGCCTGCTTCTCGTGCTCCTCATCGCCTGCGGCGTACTGCAGTGGCGATCGCCAGACGCCGCTTCGGCTGTCGGTGACGTCGGATCTGCGCGGCCAACTTGGAAAGACGTCGCCTTCTGGGTTGCACTCGCGGCAGTACCCGCGGGCCTTCTCGTGGCAGTGACCGCGCACATTTCAATCGATATCGCGGCGGTGCCGCTGCTTTGGGTGCTTCCGCTCGCGCTCTACCTGCTGACCTTCGTCATCGCATTTGCGCGCAGGCCGATCATTCCGCATTGGCTCGTGGTCGCGTTGCAACCGCCGTGCGTTGTGGCACTCGTTGCCGTGATCATCTTCGACCCACTCAAGACGATCATCTGGATCGTCGCCGTGCACCTTGGGGTATTCTTCGTCAATGCGTTGATGTGCCACGGCGAACTTGCGCGGACGAGGCCGCCGGCCAGACATCTCACTGCGTTCTATCTTTGCATCTCGGCGGGCGGTGTGATCGGCGGCGTCGCGACAGGATTGATCGCGCCGCACGTGTTCAACTGGGTGGCCGAGTATCCGATTTTGATCGCGCTCGCGGTCCTGTGTCGGCCGGGTCTCGCGCTCCCAGCCGACCGCTTCCGGCGCTATATGCTCTTCGGCGGCATCGCGACCGCTGTGGGCGGGCTCGTTATATGTGCGGTTTATCCGGTCGTGGTTGACCCGATCCCCTACACCTGGGCTGTGGGTATACTCCTGACCGCAACTGTGTCGGTGTGGCGCGCCCCGCTGCCGTTTGCTGCAATCATCGCCTTTGTGCTTCTCGCCAACCACACCATCGTCGAGGAAGCCGGCGCGATGTCCGTGCGCAGCTTCTTCGGGGTGAGTAAGGTATTGGACACTGGGGATGGCCAATTTCGTCTGCTGCAGCACGGTACCACGCTGCACGGCGGCCAGCGCATTCGCGAATCGAACGGCGAGCTAGCGGCGATCGATCCCCCGGAGCTACTGCTTTACTACTGGGACGGCTCCGCCATTGCGCAAGCCTTCGAGGCGGTACGGGCGAGAGTCGATGGTCCGATTCGCTTTGCGGTCATTGGGCTTGGTGCGGGAGCATTGGCCTGCCGCGCCGCGCCGGACGATACCATACACTTTTACGAGATCGATCCGGCGATCGTGCGGATCGCGCGCGACCCGTATCTGTTCAGCTTCTTATGGGTATGCCGGCCGGACGTCCCCATCATCCTTGGCGACGCGCGGCTCACACTGGTCGACGCGCCCGACGGCGCTTATGACCTCATCGTCGTCGATGCCTTCTCCTCCGATGCGATACCGATCCATTTGCTCACGCGCGAAGCAATGGCGCTCTATCTCAAAAAGCTCAGGCCACGCGGGATGGTGGTCATGCACGTCTCGAACCGGCACCTCGAGCTCGCCTCGGTGGTCGCGGGCATCGCGGCAGCCAACGGGCACGTGACACTGGTCGGCGACGAGGCGGAGTTGGACGAGGCGGCCAATCCATACAAATTCGTCGGGACGGTTGCAGCGGTGGCGCGCAGCGAGGAGGATTTCGGGTCCCTCGCACACTCGCGCGATTGGATGCTCGAGCGGCCTGATCCGAACCAATGGGTGTGGACTGATGATTACTGCAATATCGCGGGCGCAGTGATCCGAAAGTTCAACGAGTGATGCAGTCATCAGGCTAGCTGTGAGGTCCGCATCCTGCGTAGTTCGACGCCGGAGCTTGGGTCCCGGCCTACCTCCAGGCCAAGCTGAGGAGCTTGCCCACCACATCCCCCAGCGTCAGCAGCACAGCCGCCCAAACGAAGGCCGAGCTGAAGTTCGCAGCCTGGAATTGTAACCAGGGCATCCGAAAAATGCCGGCGACCAGCGGGACCGAAGCCCGCAACGGGCCAAAGAAGCGGCCGATGAAGATCGCAAGCGCGCCCCAGCGCTTCACGAATGTTTCGCCCTCGGGCAGGAGTTCAGGATGGCGCGACAATGGCCACATGTGCGCAACCGCTGGGCCGACTTTGAGTCCGATCCAAAAAGACAGCCAATCGCCGAGGGCGGCGCCGATGGAACCTGCCACCCAGACCGGCCAAAAAGTAAGATTACCAGAGCTGATCAGAACGCCGATGCCGACGAGCGCCGCCCACGCCGGAATGAGAAGCGAAATGAAAGCCAGTGACTCAGCGAAGGCCAGTACAAAAACGACGGGCGGCGCCCACGCCTGATGGACACGCACAAACTCCACCAGGTGGTGGGCGTGATCTTCCAGATTGTCGAACATGTGGGAGGTAGCCCGGTTACCGGGTTGATCTAGCGCGGCTTGCTTGACAAGACCAGACCGCCTGGACGCTGTCCACGTGTTCAAGCCGAAAGGGTATCAGCGAGCGGCTAAACTCTTACCAACAGGGATCGGGCGAGTATCGAACGCCCCACAGGCAGCCCACGGCATGAAGTTGAATTCATGACAAGCTTCGACCATATCAGACCGTGCAATCAGGCTGCTCCAGACAAATACAGGCATCGCCCACTGCCACGGCCGTGGCATAGTCACGCCTGATTCGTTTGGCTCCCTATCGATCATGAGACGCATGCCGAAGACCGCCAAAGCAACAGCCAGAAGCGCCGCACAAAATCCGGGCAAGGACCTATTCTCGGATCTGCTTGAGACCACTGCGCGGCGGGTATCCGGCAAGCGGATGCGGGCCGGAAGGTCCGTTGGGGGAGCGGAGGCCCGCTACACCGCCCGCGACATCGAGGTGCTTGAAGGCCTCGAGCCTGTGCGCCGCCGTCCAGGCATGTATATCGGCGGCACTGACGAAAAGGCGCTCCACCATCTGTTTGCCGAGGTGATCGACAACTCCATGGACGAGGCGCTCGCAGGGCATGCCAGTTTCATCGAGGTCGAAATGGAGGCCGACGGCTTCGTCAGCGTGACCGACAATGGGCGTGGAATTCCCGTCGATCCACATCCGAAATTCAAGAACAAATCGGCGCTCGAGGTGATCATGTGCACCTTGCATGCGGGCGGAAAGTTCGACTCGCGGGTGTACGAAACCTCGGGTGGTTTGCACGGCGTCGGCGTGTCGGTCGCGAACGCCCTGTCCGAGCGCATGGAAGTCGAGGTCGCCCGCGAGCAGACGTTGTACCGGATGGTGTTCGAGCGCGGCAAGCCGAAAGGCAAATTGCAAAAGCTCGGCCGTGTTTCGAACCGGCGGGGCACCAAGGCGCGCTTCCGGCCCGATCCGGAAATCTTCGGAGCGAAGGCACATTTCAAGCCGGAACGTGTCTTCAAGATGGCTCGCTCGAAGGCCTATTTATTTGGAGGCGTCGAGATCCGCTGGTCCTGCGCCAAGGAGCTTCTGCGCGGGCTGGAGGACGTTCCGGAAAAGGCCACCTTCCATTTCGCCGACGGCCTCAAGGAGTATCTGTTCACGGCGATCAATGGGGGGGCCCTGGTTCACCCCGACATTTTCACCGGCAGCGCCGGCAAAGTCGGCGTGCACGGAGCGGCGCAATGGGCGGTCGCGTGGACCGCAGATAGCGACGGATTCTTGTCGTCGTACTGCAATACGATTCCGACGCCGGACGGCGGCACTCACGAGTCCGGCTTGCGTAGCGCGCTGTTGAAGGGAATCAAAGACCATGCCGAGCGCGTCGGCCAAGGCAAGCGCGCGGCAGTGGTCACAGGCGACGACGTAATGAATGGCGCCGCATGTATGGTCTCGGTGTTCATTCGCGAGCCTGAATTCCAAGGCCAGACAAAAGATCGGCTTGCGACCGCCGAGGCCACCCGCATCGTCGAGAACGCGATCCGCGATCCATTCGACCACTGGTTGGCCGGCAATCCCGCTCAAGCCAACAAACTTCTCGACTTCGTAATTGACCGCGCGGAGGAGCGCATCCGGCGTCGGCAGGAGAAGGAGAGCTCGCGCAAGAGCGCGGTGCGCAAACTGCGTCTTCCAGGCAAGCTCGCCGACTGCACCAATACCGCCGCACAGGGCGCCGAGATCTTCATCGTCGAGGGGGATTCGGCCGGCGGTTCCGCGAAGCAAGCGCGCGATCGCGCTTCCCAAGCGATACTGCCGTTGCGCGGCAAGATTCTCAACGTCGCGTCCGCCGGCAAGGATAAGCTGGCGCAGAACCAGCAGCTCGCCGATCTGCTGCAGGCGCTGGGCTGCGGGACCGGCGCGCACTATCGCGATGAGGATTTGCGCTACGAAAAGGTGATCGTGATGACCGACGCCGACGTCGACGGCGCCCATATCGCATCGCTATTGATTACCTTCTTCTATCGGCAAATACCGAAGCTGATCGAGAACGGCCATCTCTACCTCGCCGTGCCTCCGCTCTATCGCTTAAGCCACGGCGGCAGGAACTTTTACGCGCGGGACGAGAAACACAAGGATCAGATCTTGAAAAAAGAATTTCATGCCAATGCCAAGGTCGAGATCGGCCGCTTCAAAGGTCTTGGCGAGATGATGGCGGGTCAGCTCAAGGAAACCACGATGGACCCGAAGAAGCGCACATTGTTACGCGTGGTGGTGGTCGACGACGAGCGCAAGCCGACCGAACGCTCGGTTGAACGGTTGATGGGCAACAGGCCGGAAGCGCGCTTCGAGTTCATTCAAGAGCGGGCCGAGTTCGCAGACGAGGAATTGCTGGACGTCTGAACGTGAGCGCACGCCGCGCCGATGTTTAAACCGGCGCCGCGTGCGACTTTGCCGACAAAGGTCTAGGCGCTCGGGCGCCACATGCCGGAGGCGCATCGTGGGGCGGCGCGGCAGAGCTTACACTCCGTGCCCTACTCTTTGCCCGCGTGGTCGCCCGAGCAGGCAAACGCTAGCCCATTTTTCCCGGTCGTTCCACGGCGGCACGACATTCATCCCCGCTTTGCACAGGCCCGACGAGGCTTCGCATGAAGCGCAAGGGAATTGAATTGGCCAAGACGAAGCCGTGAATACAGATTTAGAGTGCGCTGCAGCAAGGAAAAATCGAGCAGCAGAAAGCGGATCTCAGCGCGCGGCTCGCCTGCCGGTTGCTGGCTCCGTCAGCTTCACGGCCAGCAGCCATGCGATCCACAGGAAAAAAAAGATCAGCAGACTCGCCTGCGGCCAAATCCGTTCAACTGCGAGACCGATGAGATAGTCGGCAATATCGCCGAGCGCCATGAAGCCGACATAGTAGAAGATGAGCTGCACGATGCTCTCTCCGGAACAGGCATCGCCCCGGTGCTTGTCCTATCACATGGCAGGACAGCTAGTCCGCAATTTAGGTAATGACTGCCCCATCGACATAATCCAAACATTAAATCGATCTTGTGGCAGTGGGCATCGGCATATCTTTGATAGACACGAGCCGTCATGCGGCGACATTGGCCGACTTGAGTTCGGGCTGTGTTGCTTGCTAATGCTTGCTAACTCAGCATCAGTGCGGTACATTCGTGGACTAGCAAGCACTAGCAAGCACACCAGACGGAGGGCACTGATGCTCGCCAGAATTAGCAAGCAGGTCGTTGATCGGATGCCGCTTAACTCAGTTGTGTGGGATACAGCTTTGATCGGGTTTGGTGCACGTCGACAACGCAAACATGTCCACTATTTGCTGCGCTATCGGATCAATGGCCGACAGCGTTTCCACTCGATAGGTCGACATGGCAGTTGGACACCGGATAGCGCCCGCACGGAGGCTCAACGGTTACTCGGTCTTGTTGCAAGTCGTGTTGATCCTGCGGCTGCTCGACAGGCGGAACAGAAGGCCGATGCTGAGACATTCGGAACTGAGGTTGCCCGCTACATCGAGCGCAAACGAACGTTGATGAAGCCAAGATCGATGGTGGAGCTGACCAGACATTTGATGGTTCAGTGTCGACCGCTACACGGCCTGCGGCTGGGCGACATCAACCGCAGAACGGTTGCGCAGCGACTTGGCGACATCGAAACCGCCAGCGGTCCTGCCACCCGGAACCGTGCCAGGTCCACGTTATCTGCATTCTTCACCTGGACGATCAGTGAAGGGTTGCTTGATGTTAATCCTGTGACTGGGACCGGCGTGGCTGACGAAGGTCCGTCGCGAGATCGTGTGCTGTCCGAGACTGAGTTGACCACAATCTGGAAGGCACTGGGTCAGGATGCGTTCGGCGACATTGTCAGATTGTTGGTGTTGACCGCACAAAGGCGGACGGAGATAGGCGGGCTCAAGTGGTCGGAGGTTGACTTCGTTCGTGGCTTGCTCGTGTGGGGGCCTGAGCGAACCAAGAACCGAAGGCAACACGAACTACCAATGTCGCGGCAAGTCCGGGCAATCTTGGAACGTCAGCCCCGACGTGACGGTGGTGTGTTCGTGTTCGACCATGGCGCAATTGGGTTTAACGGGTGGTCTGATGGTAAGCGGGAACTCGACGCCAGGTTGGTTCGTGTGGGGCCGTGGCGTTTACATGATCTCCGCCGGACAGCCGCAACCATGATGGCCGAACGGCTTCAAGTGTTGCCCCACGTGTTGGAATGCATACTCAACCATGTGGGTGGATTTCGAGCCGGTGTCCACGGTGTCTACAACCGTTCTCGTTATCAGAACGAAATGAAGGATGCCCTCGATAGGTGGGGCGATTACGTCGATGGTCTCACGGCAGTCTGACCTAGTCGGACGCAACAAGTAGCTTAGGACATGGTTGTTGGACCTATCGGGACCGTGCTGGCCCACGTTGTTAGGAGACTAACCGTGGACTGGATGCGTCTGGTAATTCTGGTACTCGGCATCACAACCGTGATCACGTGCTATACCTTCATCTTTGTGGGCTTTCGCTAATGCAAGAGCCGCAGCCTGCCCTTACTCGAAGTTAGCCAACAACCTCTTCGCCTCCTCCTGCAACAGCCGTCGCCCAATCATCGCCTTCGGCACTCGCCACTTGCGGTCAAGTTCGTGGGCACTGCCTTGCCTTCGGGCTACCGCTCAAATTCCACCCCAATCTGCGCTGCTCGCAATCTAACGTGCGTTGGCTGCATATTATCGTTCCAAACCATTTTTAGATAGGTATAGGCGTCTATCTCAGTACCCGCAGTACCCGCAGTGGTACCCGCAACTAACTTGACCACGTTCCTCAAACCTTTTGACCTATTCCCCATCTCTACCTCCGACAACCGCCTCTACTTTCTCTTTTACCCATATCTTTTTTTATAAAAAAAATGAATTGCGGGTACGAGCGGTCTCGAGCCACCGCCTTGAAGGATCTCACCTAGCAACACAAGGAGAGAATGTTGGTGCCTCCACCCCACTGACCATCAGACACTCTCCCTCCCTGGGTGTGCCCGATGGCAACTCAAGCATAGCGCAGCACTGAGGAAGCGAAAAGGATCGCCGTTTTACTTGCCAGGGGGTTTGTATGCTTTACGAACTTGAACCGCGTGTTTCCGAACTTTAAGGATTTCGTCTTGGGTCAACAGACGAGTGAGCTTTACGTTCTGGAGAACTTCTGCTGCTACGACAACGCCAGAAATTGCTGCTGCAGCACCAGGATCAGGAACATCAAAGATCACTAATACGCCTGGGCCGTCGGCAGGGGTGCCATAAAAAGAGATCAATTTACCCCCGGCAGTTTCAATCGCTTTCTTGGCTGCTTCCTGCCGATTTGTTGTTGGATTGTCCAAAATATTGCTGAGAGCTTTGGATGTGTAGTGTCCTGTCAGACAGAAATGCATGGCCAATTCTCCTCTCCCCGCTAGCAATATCGGCTATCGAACCAGCGAAGCTGTGAGCGAGCGGGAGGCACTTTCCCGGGCTGAGGAGGGCTGGCCTCCCACTCGCAACCATCATCCCCACGAGCGCCAGATGGCTGATCTACAATAACCTAGTGCGAGCCAAACCAGTCGGTAGCATCGCACAGCGAACAGAATTTGGAAGCGGTATCCTTATCTTGATTTTGCGAGAACAGCGAGACGGAGGCACCGGACACAATGCTTGGTGGGTGAGTGTGGTGCCTCCGCCTCAGACCATCAGCACCACCCTGTCCCGAGTAGAGTGCCGATGGCCCTAATACAATAGCGCAACAAGGCATTATGATCTAGATTGGCCTTTTCAGGAGACGCCAATGCCCAATCCATCCAATCTAAGTGCAATGAACGTCGAGCAATTGCTACAACTTCGATCCGACGTCGAACGGGTTCTTACCCGTAGAGCAGCACAATTACGAAATGACCTTTCCAAGCTCAGCCGCCAAACTGTTCTGAGAGATGGTAGTGGTGGAAGTCCGCTGAGAGGCCGCAAGGCTCCAATCAAATTCAGAGACAGAGCGGGGAATACATGGGCAGGTCGAGGAGCGCAGCCCATCTGGCTGCGGGAGAAGTTGAAGGCAGGGGCGAAGCTGGAAGATTTCGCTGTCAACAAGTCCAAGCGACGCCGTAAGCGCTGATCTAGCCAAGCTCGGTGAGCCAGAATAAGATTTTGGAAGCTCTCGCTTGGGGAGGAACCAATGGCAGTGCAGGACGATCTTCGCCGGTTGAGCCAACTGGACAGCATTTATCTTGGTCACACTCTCTACTCTAATGTGAGTGGGTTTGGATTTACCACTTGGCACAAAGGACGGCTACAGCAAGCCAATGACGGCAACTGGACATTCCGCTCAATTAGTTCAGATGGCACCGTGGTCGGATTTCAACTCGGTCCTCCGACTGCGAATTGGACATCGTGGGAAACACCAACTGCTGGGATCACGGTACAAATTCAGATTAACCAAAATGTTCCGGTACCAAATAATCCGATCATGCTTGGTATTGGTTCTGTGTTTTTACAACAACAACTACCCCAGGAATTGACCAATTAACGCCCGCTCACAGTCTGCGGAAGCGGCGATCAGCTAACCTTGGTGGTAGGCGAGCATCGGGCTTATCGCCGTTAGTTGGTGGCTTCACATCGATCATCTGAGACCGTTCAATAGCCCTATCCAATTGCGCAGCGAAATCATTGTCGGAGATCACAGCCGTCACCAGCCGCCCGCAGCTTCTTCTCGACGTTTTGGATATTCATGATCAATCCCACCAACGGACCCGCCGCCGACAATAAGGGTTGCCGTTGACTTCAGCCATGCCCCTCTACTGGCTCTGCTACCGCCACAACAATCAAATCTCAGTCGTCATCGAACCTGGGGCTTCGCTCATTCATGCTCGTATGCGTGCTGCTCTTGCTGGTCTACCAAGAGTTCAAGTAGGCCGGACGACAATGATCGGTTAACGCATTTACCGATTTATCGGAAATAAACTCGAAAAAGGTCTCAGTGTTGCCACGCCCTTCCGTCAACCGCATTGCGACTGCTGTGCGATCTGAGGGAAGACGACATGAGCATCAACATTGGTGACACAATTCGCCTTGCGGAAACCCAGGAAGAAGGCGTGGTAGTTGCTACATCCAACAATACGCCAGACTGTGTGGTGGTCCATTTCGGCAATTCATTTGCGTACTTGATAGAAAGAAAAAAGCTTGAATTGGTCGCCACTCGGAACAGGGTTCGTCAGCGAGACAGTTGGACCATGAGCAAAGCGATACCTAATGAGTGTATGGCTCTTCTACAGGAAGCCAGCGAGATGTTTGACGAAACAGGCTGTGTGCCTGATGCTGATGGGGAACCAGTGCGAGCCGAAAAGATAGTGCCGGATGCGAAGGAATACATTTCAGAGACAATTGACGATCCGCAAGCAATCTACGACCCGAAGATATGGGATACACCTGGGTTTGCGCTGGTCCTGTCGTGGCTTGCACAAAAATGGAATCAAAGATGCCGCAAGCTCGCACCTCGGAGTAGCAAGAACCCTGAGCAATATCTGACCAAAGAGCAACAAAAGGCATGTCTCGACTCGGCTGCGGCTGAGTTGATCCGAGAAATTACCCATGGAGGCTCATTGAGCTAGCTGAGTTAGATCAAGGCGACTTCACCGAAGCCCACGAACTTGACCGCAAGTGGCGAGTGCCGAAGGCGATGATTGGGCGACGGTTGTTGCAGGAGGAGGCGAAGAGGTGTTGGCTAACTTCGAAAGTGCTCAAGCAGTTGTTTATGGTTTCCGTTTGGGTTTCTTTTTGAGTTTACAGGCGGCTGTGGCGAGGGCTGCTTTAACAGGGACAGGCAACAAAAGCCCGGACAGCCAGTCGGCATCAGCCTCAAGCAGTGCGTTTATGACAGCCTTACGGTCAAAGAAAAGCAGTTCTCTTTTAGTGGCGGCAATTTGGTAGTTGTCATAGTGGTTCAGATGCTTCAGGTCGCTGTAATTGCGCACTGCAAATGCAATTGCCTGAAGCTCCTTCTCGGTTAGATCGTGCGTCCACAGAAGTAAGTTGATCTTAGCGCCTTCTCGTCACGGAATATATTGCTGAATACAAGGATTGATTGGGTGCACTAGGACCTTGCCCGTGCCATATGGAATTTCAATGGGCTGATTCTGTTGCAGAAGCAGCTGATAGGACCGCGCCTTTTGTTCGGGACTGATGTTATTGTTAAGCATAATAGACTTCCAACCCTCATCTGATATTTGCGGTCGCCTTGGAGCTAATCTTGGGTCTATGTAGATTTTATCAGTAGGAGCGCATTGAGCATGGGCGTCTGCACACATGCTGCTCAGTAACAAGAGGGCTGCGGTGAACAGACGACGACGATCAGCGACTTGCAGCATGATTGTCCCCAACCAGTCACGTGGCGGGCGATCAACCAGCAGACCTCAAATCAAACACAGATATGGCAGACATCGCCAGCAGCCATAGAACCACGGTCAGTACGATGAACTCGATCCATTCCTTGTTGTCGAAGAACCATCCATGATGCACGGTACTCATGGCGAGCCTCCCTACGGCCCGATCCAACCGAATACATTATCACATCTACGGGCAGATGTACCTGGCCTGCACCTAACCGCCGTCCTCGGCCATGATCCACCAAATGAAAATGGCAGGAGCCGTCCTAGACCCTGCCACTACGCTACTCCCACAGGATTACGCTACGAAGTCGAGGGCGGCGAGCACCACTTCGTCAAAGGCTAATCGTGCGTTAGGCCAGCGGTGCCGAACATGTTCGACAACTTCATGAAGCGATCCGCTCGGTAGGGTCATCTCAACCCCTGAACCAGCGAACTGCGCTATCCAGCCTTCCGTCCCAAAGCGAATGATGACTGTAGGTCGGTTGACTAAGAGATTAGGCGTGCCGCCACCATCATCCATCCCAGGCTCCCAGCGAACCCGGCAACGAGGCATTATTCATTAGGGGATCAACCCCGACGCCATAACGATGCTGGCGAAGGATGGTTCCACTCGGAGTGGAGGTCGGGGCTCACCCACTGAGCAAGATGAGCCCCGGCGCTGCCCCTGCCGCCTTTGCCAGAATGGCAAGGCTAGCGCATCACATCATTAGAATGAGGATTGGAGGATTGGCTTGTTCGACCCCGCCAATCACTTTCTCTATAGGGCCACGTCGGTTCTAACCCGGTCCTAACTCATTCGCCGGCCACCCACGCCAACCGGGGCGAAGACGGAGACGGTCGTCCTTAAGCGGGGATACATCAGGCGGAGCAGGCGAAGGCGGGCGGCACACTCCAGTACAGGGCTGGGCCTGGTCGATGTCGTCGGAGGGCCACCCGCAGTAGAGCTGCAACTGTCCATTGACGCATTGACAGGAACAGGCTGCCTGCACCTCCGAACTGAGTGTGCAGCACAAGGCGATCATCAGCAGCAACGGCCCGACGACCAACGACTTGTGCATGATCGTGTCCGAGGCCGCTCGGCTCAGCTCCCGAGCGGCCTTTGAGTTTGCCTCGCGGACTGGTCAATGAAAGACGAACGTGTAGTCGACAAGCTCCGCAGTAGCGAGCCCTCTTGCGTTCGTCATCATTTGGGACGGATCAATGCCTTGACCTACCGAAGGGACGGCATGCGTACTAGTCGAGGTCGTCCATACTCCTAAGCCGATTGCGATCACAGCGACGGCAATCGCACACAGACTGATCGTGCGCATCCAAAATCCTCCCCGTGCTCGAACAAGCTGCTTGTGCGGTATGCCAGACCTTGGCCCCGACGTATGTGATGGGCATCACACTTTGGTCGAAAGAATTAGGAGGGCAATCGCAATCGAGCGGACTATGGGAGATAGTGAGGGTGCGTCAATCTTGGGAAGGACGGGGCTTACCATCAAAGGAGAAGTGGCGAGCCCCGGCGCTCCACCGCCAATCGCGCCATCAGACGGGAGCGCATCGCCGTTATATTCCTCGCTGGTCCCATCGATCAATTCGGGCCACTAGCTAATTGCTTGCTCGGCCCATCACACCAAATCAATTCGGCCGTGGGATCAATAACTTATCCGCTGGGCGATACAGTGCGCAGGGCTGATGGAAGCTTTTTCGCGTGTTCCGCGCCGGCGGCAGAAACGAACACTATTCCTCGAACTTCAAATTGGCTGCCTTGACCACATCCGCGAACACCTTGATGTCCGCATCGATCTTTTTCCGGAACTCCGCGCCGGGACCGCCGCCGGGGTTGACCGCCATGGCCTTGAGCTTCTCGCGCACTCCTGGGTCGGCAAGCGCGCGCCGCGCTTCCTTACCGAGCTTATTGGCGATCGCGGGCGGCGTGCCGGCCACCACGAATATCCCGCTCCAAAGGCCGATATTCACCTCCGGGTAGCCTGTCTCCCCCATACTTGGCACGTCCGGAAGCTCGGAGGAGCGTTCCGATCCGGTCACCGCCAGCGCGCGGATCTTGCCGCCCTGCACGAGCGGCATGGTGGGCGGACCGTCGGCGATGGCGAACAACGTGGTCCCGCCGGCGACGCTGAGCATCATCTCGTTGCTGCTCTTATAGGGGACCTGCACCGCTGGCATTCCGGTTTTTAGCTTGAACAGCTCGGTGGTGATGGTGAAAGCGGGCGAGGAGGTGGCGTAGTTGGACTTATCCGGGTTGGCCTTGCCGTAGACGACCAGATCCTTGACCGACTTGATCTTGTTGTCCGCCGGACCGGCGAGGATCAGTGGAAACGACGCGATCATCGTCAGCGGCAGAAAGTCGCGGGTCGGGTGGTAAGACAGTTTCGGGTATATCGCCGCGGCGATCGCCATCTGGCCGCTGGCGGCCACCATAATCGTGTACCCGTCCGCCGGCTGGTTTTTGACGTACTCCACCGCGATGCGTCCGCCGGCGCCCGGCTTGTTTTCGATGACCACAGGCTGCCCGATGTTCTCCGACAGTTTCTGCCCGACGAGCCGCGCGAAGAGGTCATTGCCTCCGCCGGCGGCAAAACCGACGATCAAGCGAATCGGCTTATTGGGAAAGTTCGCCGCCGGATCGCCTTGTGCCGCTGCTGCATCGCCGATGATCGCAGCGAGCACCACCACTGCGGCCTTCACTAC
>Ga0126381_100002729_pt1 | contig 19112 bp, 17 predicted proteins | sample PanSoiMetPlot_28_FD_96465 | JGI IMG/M metagenome (GOLD analysis project Ga0126381, IMG submission 96465) | Tropical forest soil microbial communities from Panama - MetaG Plot_28 | ecosystem: Environmental > Terrestrial > Soil > Tropical forest > Bulk soil | place: Panama | collected 2016-02-17
CGGCGGGGTTCAGCCCGTGCTCGAGCGCGTCGCGCGGGCCGGCTTCCACCTGCCGCCAGACCCGCCGCGCCGCGGCCGACTCCGTTGCCGCCGTCATGCCGACAGACTGCCAGCAACCGGTGATTTCGCATACCGGATTTCTGTCGCGGCCGGTACCGTTCTGGAACGTGAGCGAGCCTGAGAACACGGTCGTCCCGTTCGACGAACTTCCCCGCCTGCCCGGACCCGGGTTGCGGCATTCCTGGCACGTACACGGCCCCGGCGACCAGTTCGGCACGCTGAACCGGCTCACCGGGCCGGTAGTCGCGGCGGCGGCGGCCGCGGTGCGCACCGGCGAGCGGATCGGGCTGAGCCTGCCGCTCGGGCTGCCCGACCCGTCGTTCTTCGGCAGGCAGGCGCCGCGGCACACGATATTCCCGATGGGGCCGAATGCCTTTGACGACCGGCTCGAGGGCTTCTACCTGCAGGCTTCATCGCAGTGGGACGGCTTCAGGCACATCGGCGCCGGACCGGACGGTTTCTACGGCGGCTGGCAGGGCAACCCGGAGGCCGACCCGGAGCCGCTGGGCATTCAGCACTGGGCGCGGACCGGCATCATCGGCCGCGGCGTGCTCATCGACCTGGCCGGTCTCGCCTCGCGGTCGGGCGAGGAGTACGACCCGTTCACGCATGTCGTGTTCGGCGTTGACGACGTGCAGGCGGCGCTGCGCGCGCAAGGTACCCAGCTGCGGTTCGGTGACATTCTCTGCGTCCGGACCGGCTGGACGGAGAAGTACCAGACGCTTGACTCCGCCGCCCGCCAGAAGCTGGCCGCGTGGCTCACCGACCCGTTCCACTACACCTGCGCGGGGCTGGCCGGGAGCGAGGAGATGAGCCGGTTCCTGTGGGACAGCGGCGTCGCCGCGGTGACCGCAGACAACCCCGCCGTCGAGACGGTGCCGACGGACCCGGCGGTTGGCTCGCTGCACCTGCGGCTGATCCCGTGCCTCGGCTTCGCGATCGGCGAGCTTTTCGACTTCGCCGCGCTTGCCGCCGCCTGCGACCGGGAACGGCGTTATGAGTTCTTGTTCACCAGCGTGCCGCTCAACCTGGCCGGCGGGGTCGGCTCGCCGGCCAACGCGGTAGCGATCATGTAGATCTTGTAATCGGGTCCCGTGGCGGGAGGTTCTTGATGCTTGAGTCATATGACGTGATCGCGTTCGCGGGGGCGGCCGACCTGGACCGGGCACGCGCGTTCTACGAGCAGGTGCTTGGCCTGCCGATGACCGAGCAGAACGAGTTCGCGTGCGTCTTCGACGCGCACGGCACGATGCTCCGCGTGACGGCGGTGCCCAAGGTCGCCCAGCCCGGCTACACCGTCCTCGGCTGGCGCGTGCCTGACATCACGGCCACCGTGCGCGAACTGGCCGCGCGCGGCGTCATGTTCTTGCGGTACGACATGATGGACCAAGATGAGGACGGCATCTGGAGCTCACCGGGCGGCCGGGTCGCCTGGTTCGCCGATCCGGACGGCAACACGCTGTCGCTGACCGAGTTCCAGACGGAGTGAGGTCGTCATGTCACTGGTACGCGTGCACAACTTCTCGGTCTCGCTCGACGGGTACGGGACGGGTGAGGGACAGAGTCTGGAGGCACCGTTCGGGCATGCGCAGGAGCGGCTCATGCAGTGGTTTTTCGGCACCCGGACCTTTCACGCGATGCACGGCGAGCCCGGCGGAAGCACCGGCGTCGACGACGCCATGGCGAGCAACTGGGGCCCGGGCATCGGCGCGGAGATCATGGGGCGCAACAAGTTCGGACCGCAGCGCGGCCCGTGGGCGGACGAGGAATGGAAGGGCTGGTGGGGGGACGAGCCGGTGTTCCGCACTCCGGTGTTCGTGCTGACCCACCACCAGCGGCCGTCGATCAAGATGAAGGGCGGCACGACGTTCCACTTCATCGACGCGTCCCCGGCCGAGGCACTTGAGTTGGCCAGGCAGGCCGCGGGCGGCCTGGACATCCGCATCGGAGGCGGGGTGTCGGTCGTCCGCCAGTTCCTCGACGCCGGCCTGATCGACCACATGCACATCGCGCTGGTGCCCGTCGTCCTCGGCCGCGGGGAGCGGCTCTGGGACGGGTTCGAAGGGCTCGAGGACCGCTTCACCGTCGAGTCGGTGACCGCCCCGAGCGGCGTTACCCACATGACGTTCATGCGCTGACGCGCCTGTGTCCGGGCACGCCGGGGACGGGTTCGGATTGTCGTCTCGCACCGTGCGGCACATCGGTCGTCGCGGTCCATTTTCCTCATCCCGAACGCGTGAGAACATCGGTGCGAAGGAGGTCAGGATGCCTGATGTAGCTAGCGACCCCAAGGACGTGGTGCGGCGGTTCTTCGCGGCGCTGAGCACCGGGAACTTCGACGCGATCGGCGAGTTCTTCGGCGATGACACGGTCTGGATGGTCAACGATGTGTCGCGCGGGTTCCCGTCCGAACGCGGCCGCCGGGCGATCATCGAGGACTTCCTCCAGCCGGTGCGCGAGGGCCTGTTCGAGCCCGGCGACCCGAAGGTAGAGGTCGTCCGCATGATCGGCGAGGGCGATTGGGTCGTGGCGCAGACGATCGCCCGCGGCAAGCTGCGCAACGGGAACGACTACGAGAACCACTACGTGTTCGTCGCGCAGGTGGACGGGGAGCAGGTGAAGTCGCTGCGCGAGTACATGGACACCGCCTACGCGCACGACATTTCCGAAGGCGCGGCGTCGGCCGATGGCGACGACCCGTTCGCCGAGAACCTGCGCCGCCTCGGCCACTAACGCCGATTCGGCAGTTCAGCCCGCAGCCTGGGCTGAGGATGCCAGACCGTGCTGAGCCCGCTCATCAAGAACGCGCTGTCCGGTACGGCGCTGCCCGCGGGGAACCGGTGACGGTCGTCAAAGAAGCTCGACGCGACCATGTCGAGGCGGAGCGGCTGCAGTGTCCAGCCGTCTGTTTCGAGTTCCACCCCGTCGAAAACGCCATCAGCAGGGGTGGCGGCGTAGCCGGCCGGTCCGCAGCGGAAGAAACCGGACGCTGCCTCGAGGCTGGGGAAGATCGACCCCGGCTGAAGGTCACTGGCAAGGTGAGCCTCGACCTCGATGCGAACAATTCCGTCGCGGCTGGCGACCTGAATCCGGAAGCCCTCGTCGTCTTCTCGCGTCCGGAACCGGGCCAGGTGCAGATAGCCGGGGAACAGGCGGCCGCCTGCGAGCGCGGCCAGCCTGGATGAGGTGTCGCGCCGGGGGATGTACACGCCGGTGACCGGGCCATCCGGTCCGTCCCAGCACACCGCCGCCCGGTGCGCGGCGTTTTCCGACCGCAACCCGCCAGCCGCCAGCGCAGCGGGCAGGCCAGCGGGCCTGATGCGGCCAAGCCGGATCAGGCAGATGCCCGCAACCCCGTGACCGCCGACGAGGGCGGGCCGGAACGGCGCCGGCAGAGACGCGCCGAGCAGCTCCGGATCGACCCGGTAGTTGACCAGGATGCGGCGTTCCATCACCGCGGCGAGCGCAGGCGCTTTCACGACCTCCCCCGTGACCTTCCGCGTGACCTTTCCCGGGCGGCACGATGCCGCAGCACCACCTGCTCGGGGCAGACCACGGACAAGAACTCGCCAAGGCACAGCGCGAGCCGCTCCCCGGCCAGCGCATACAGGATCCGGTTGCCATCCCGCCGTTCGGTGATCAGCCCGGCGCCCTTGAGGATCGACAAGTGACGGGATACCGATGGCCCCTTGATCGGGAACCGGGAGGCGATGTCTCCGGCCGCCATCTCCCCGCCACGAAGATCCTGCAAGATCTGCCGCCGGGTCGGATCCGCCAGCGCCCGGAACACCGACGCGTCGCCATTCGTCATATAGCTATTTAGCCAAATAGCTAATATCCGTGTCAAGGCCGTGCAGGTTCCGAACATCGCAGGACCCGCATGGTGGTGGAAGACTGGGGCAATGACTGACCGCGCACCCGACCTGCACATGCTCAACATCGTCGTCGCGGACATGCCAGCCAGCCTCGACTTCTACCGGCGGCTCGGCGTTACGGTGCCCGACGACCGTGACACCGCCGGTCCGCACCTCGAGCTGAAGATGCCGGGCGGATTCAGCCTCGAACTCGACACCGGCGAATCAGCCCGCCTATGGCACGCGGGCAGGCGCGCCGACCCGGCCAGCGTCCGGGTCGTGATCGGTTTTTACCTGGCCTCCAGGGAGGCGGTGGACGAGCGCTACGCCGAACTCACCTCGGCCGGCTATGCCGGGCGGCAGCTGCCATTCGACGCCTTCTGGGGCGGTCGGTACGCGATCGTGGCTGACCCTGACGGCAATGACGTTGGCCTGATGAGCCCGATCGACGAAAGACGCCGCACCTGGCCGCCGCAGGAATCCCCGTCGTCTTGACTGCGGCGGGGCTATGACGCAGTTCTCGGCGGCGGAGATGGAGCGGCGCCGCGCGTCCTTTAGTCAGGAGATGGAGCGCGCCGGGGTGTCGCACGCGCTCGTCTACGGCGCGAACCGGTCGGGGAGCGCGGTGTCATGGCTGACCGGATGGCCCGTCACCCGCGAGGCGCTGCTCATCGTCACGCCAGACCCGGACGATGATGTGCTGCTCGTCTCGTACTACAACCACGTGCCGCAGGCTCGCCGAATGAGCGTCACCACGCGGGTCGAATGGGCGGGCGCGCGTGCCGCGGGCACGGCGCTTGACCTGCTGGCCGCACGCGGCCAGCTGCCGGACCGGATCGGGGTAGCCGGCGCGCTTCCGTACGACCAGTACCTGCTGCTGGCCGGCCAAGTCCCTGGCGTGGTTGATCTCAACCCCGCCTGCACAGGCCTGCGACTGGTCAAGTCCGCCGAAGAAGTCGCGGTGTTGCGGCACGCGGCGGCCCTGACCGATGCCGCGATTACCGCGCTCGTCGCCGCCCTCTCCCCCGGGACGACCGACTATGAGCTGCTGGCGGCCACCGAGCGGGCTTATACCGTGCAGGGCGGGCTGCACCACATCCACTACGTGGGTATCACCGCCATGGACGAACCATCGGTGAGCGTGCCTGCGCAGTGGCCGACGGGCTGTGTCGTCCGGCGCCGCGACGTGGTCACGTGTGAGATCAGCGCCGCGGCCGCGCCCGAGTACGCCGGGCAGGTGCTGCGGACGATCACGGTCGGCGCGCCGCCGACGCCCCGATACGCGGAACTGCACGATGTCGCCGACGCCGCATATGACGCCATCGCGAAGGCAGTGCTGCCGGGCGCTCGGGCCGGCGACCTCGCGGCCGCCGCGGAGGCGGTGATCGGCCAGGCTGGCTTCACCGCCATTGACGACCTGGTGCACGGTTTCGGCGGCGGTTACCTCCCGCCCGTGGTGCCCGCGACAGGCCGTCCGCTGGCCACGCCCGACTTCACCCTGACCGCCGGGATGACCGTGGTAGTGCAGCCCAACATCGTCACTCCCGACGGGCTGGCAGGCGTCCAGACCGGAGAACTGCTCCTGGTCACCGAGCACGGACCCGAGCGGCTGCACACGTTTCCGCAGGGACTGCACCGTGCTGGTTGAACACTGGGCCGGTTGAACACTGGGCTGGTTGAACACTGGCTGATCAGCGTGCGCCGCCGTCAGGCACGTCGCCTGGCCGCCCGCCCGGCGAGGACGACGAGTGACAGCGGGACGAACACCCAGAACTGGAGCAGGCTGTAGCGGCGCAGTTCGCGTGGAATGTCGACGCCCGCGAGTTCGGCGTCAAGCGCGCCAGGCCGGCTGAAGCCGACCGCGTATGCCGTCAGGACCAGGTAGTTCAGCCCCACGCCAAGCACCCAGCCGCCGACCGCCCGGCCGGCCGTCGTGGGCGCGGATCCGATGAGCCAGCCGCCGACCGCCAGCGAGGCGACGGCGGCGGCGACGAATTCGACCAGGATGATCCGCCGGCGCCGCGTGGTGCCGCGGGATCCGTGCATGTCGAGCGCCGCCAGACGCCGTACGTCCACGCCCATATCGTGTCATCTCGGCGCCCGGAATAACGCTTGTCATTGATAGTGGATCGATAGCCACATCAGAGTGTGCTTTTCGATCCATCATCTTTGAAAATGAGTTTGATCCCGCGAACGGCACGGCACGTGGAGAACTAGGCGAGGATCGTCCAGCTGTGCGCGGGGACGAGGACAGGATCGTCCGGCACGACACCAGGCTCAGCCGTCTCGGCGACCTCAAGAGACCCTGGGTCCACAGCGAACCGGTACGGCTCGTCCCCGGTATTCAGCAGCAGCACGATCTGCTCGCCGCTGTCCGCGGAGGAGACCGCGCGCAACGCCATCGCCGCGGGCACCAGGTGCTCGGTGACCGTCCGCGCGTGCGCGAGCCACGGATTCCGCCGCCGGAAGCCGATCAGCCGCTGGTGCAGCCGGTAAAACCGCCACCCGTCGGGTAGCAGGTCCGCCGGGGACGACGGAAAGGACGGCCGGATCTCGTCGTCACCGCCTTCCCTGTGCTCCTTCCGGCCACGGAACGCCTGTTCGTCCCCGTAGTACACACTCGGCACACCGCCCACGCAGAACAGCACGGCGAGCGCGTGCCCGATGTGCCGCTCGTCGCTCAGCTGGGAGGCCAGCCGCGTGACGTCGTGATTCCCGACGAAGGTCTGCGCGAGCACGCCGTCGAGGAAGTCGTTGTGCCGCCGCAGCGCGTGGTCGAGTTCGTAAAAGTTCCGGTCATTGAGCGAGGACCAGATCGCCTTCCACACTTCGTACTGGGTGATCGAGTCCAGCCCGCTTTCGGCCGCGTAGGCGGCATAATCGCCGTGGATCATCTCGCCGAGGAACCAGGCGTCGGGAAACGACTCCCGCACCGCGGGCAGCGCCTTGCCCCAGAAGCTCGGCGGCACCGCGTAAGCCGCGTCGAGCCGCCAGCCGCCCGCGCCCCTGCCGAGCCAGTGGTTCATCACCTCGATCACGTAGCCGAGGACGGCGGGCTCGTCGTGGTCGAACTCGACAAGATGGCCGTGGCCCTCGAAGACCGCGAACTCGCCGCTGTCCTGGACCCGCTTGAACCACCGCGCGGCCGGCGTCCCTGGACCCCCGCTGATGGCGGCCTGGAACGCGGGAAACCCGCGGCTCACGTGGTTGAACACGCCGTCGAGGATGAGCCGCAGGCCGCGCTGGTCGGCGGCGGATACCAGCGCGTCGAAGTCGTCCTCGTCGCCGAGCCTCGAGTCGATCCTGAAATGGTCCACGGTGTCGTAGCCGTGCGTCTGCGACGCGAAGATCGGCCCGAGCAGCAGCCCGTTGCAGCCAAGCTCGACCGCGTAGTCCAACCACGCCGTGAGCTGCCCGAGCCGGCGCCTGACCGGCTCGTGCGCGGGTATGGCAGCCCGCTCCGCACCGGTGAAACCGAGCGGATACACATGCCACACGATGGCGTGGTCGGCCCAGGTCGCCACCCGCCTACGGTACTGGCTGTCCCCGGTCACGCGCTGCGATTCACGCAGCTAAAGATCACAATCGATATCCCGAACGGAGCGGGCCGGCTCTCCCCCATCACAGGTGCACTAGTGTCGGGCTGTGCCGGATGGGCTTGCCGATCCCTTCGAGACCGCCTCGCTGCGCTCGCGGGTGCTTGACGCATGGGCGGCGTCGCCCGCACGGTTCCGTGAGGACGCCAACGCCGAAGACGACTACGCGCTCGGCTACTACCGCGACCGGGTCGTGGTCGAGCTGGCGCAGAACGCCGCGGACGCGGCGGCACGCGCGGGAGTGGCAGGCCGGCTGCGGCTGACCCTGCGGGACGAGACCCTGGAGGCGGCGAACACCGGGGCGGCGCTCGACGCGGTCGGTGTCGAGGCCCTCGCCACACTGCGCGCGTCGGGCAAGCGGGGAGCGGACGCGCCCGAGGGGACCGTGGGCCGGTTCGGCGTGGGGTTCGCCGCGGTGGTCGCGGTCAGCGACGCACCGCGCATTTGCTCCGCGGGCGGTGCCGTGCGCTGGTCGCGGGAACAGACGCTCTCGCTTGTCCGGCAGATCCCCGCGCTTGCCGACGAGCTGGCGGCGCGGTCTGGTCACGTGCCGGTGCTGCGGCTGCCCTTCGCCGACGACGGCACGCCGCCCGACGGATTCGCGACCGCGGTGACACTCCCGCTGCGGGATCCGGCCGCCGTGGAGCTGATCGAGCGGCTGCTCGCCCAGGCGGGCCCGGCGCTGCTGCTCGCGCTGCCCGCCCTCACCGAGGTGTCGATCACGGCGGGCGGCGTGACCCGGGTGCTCACCGCGGAACACTCGGGCGACGGCGTCACGATCACCGTCGACGGCGTGGTCAGCCGCTGGCGCACCGCGACTGGGGACGGGCCGGCCGATCCCGGGCTGCTCGCGGACCGGCCGGCCGAGGAGCGGGCGCGTCCGTGGTGGTCGGTGCGCTGGGCGGTCCCGCTGCTGGCGGGGGCCCCGGGCCGCGACGACGACACCGCCGTCGGGGATGACGTGCCTGCCGGGCGGCTGCCAGCAGGAGTCGCCGCCGTGGTGCACGCGCCCACCCCGACCGACGAGCCGCTGGGCCTGCCGGCGCTGCTGCTCGCCTCATTCCCGCTCGGCCCGGACCGGCGCCACGTCGCACCCGGCCCGCTCACCGACTTCCTCGCCGACCAGGCCGCCGACGTCTACGCCCGGCTGCTGCCCGCGCTGGCGCCCGGTGACGGCCTGCTTGACCTGGTGCCCGGGCCGGTCGCACGGGGCGAGCTTGACGCGCTGCTACGGCACGCCATCGCGTCGCGGCTGCCCGGGGTCGCGTTCCTGCCGTCCGCCGAGGAACAGGCGGGCCTGCGGGTCCGCCCGCGGGACGCGCTGCTTGTCGACTCTGGTCAGCTGCCCGGCCTGGCGGAGTACCTGGCGCCGACGTTTCCCGGCCTGATCGCGGGAAGCGCGCGGCATCCGGCCTACCGTGCCCTCGGCGTGCGGCAGCTGCCGATGGCCGAACTGACCGACATGCTCGCCGCACTCGACCGGCCCCCGTCCTGGTGGCGGGGCCTGTACGAGCGGCTGGCCGCGGTCTCGCCCGAAGACCTGGCCGAGCTCGGCGCACTGCCGGTGCCGCTCGCCGACGGGCGGCTAGTGCGCGGCGCACGCGGGGTGCTACTGCCCGGCATGGGCCTGGACCAGCCCGGACGGCTGACAGCGCTCGGGCTGCGCGTCGTGCTTCCGGACGCGGTGCACCCGCTGCTCGCCCGGCTCGGCGCGGTTGAGGCGACACCGCGCAGCGTCCTCGGCCATCCGGCCACCCGGGCCGCGGTCGAGGCCTCTTTCGACGAGGAGGACCCCGCGCCGATCACGGACGTGGTCCTCGGCGTCGTCGCCGCCGCCAACGCGCGGCCCGGTGACTACCCCTGGCTCGCGGACCTGGCGCTGCCGGGCGCCGACGGGGAGTGGTGGCCGGCGGGTGAGATGCTGCTGCCCGGCGGGCCGTTGGCCGACGTGGTGGCAGCGGACGCGCCGTTCGGCACCGTCGACCAGGCGACGTTCGACCGGTACGGCGCCGGCACACTCGAGGCGGTCGGCGTGCTGTCGTCTTTCGGGCTGCTCACCGCGCACGACGTCGACCTGGACGACCCCGACCTCGATCTGGACGGCGCGGCGGACTGGGCTGCGCAGACGCGCGCGCGTCTGCGCGCTACGGGCCCGGGGGGACGACCCCCCGAAACCCCAGGCGGCGCTGCTCACCCGCAGGGCTCTGCCGCGCCGCTGGTCGCGCCCGAGGTAGTGGCCGTGCGTGACCTCGAGCTTGTCGATCCGGGCCGCTGGCCACGCGCGCTTGAGCTGATCGCCGCGCCGCCGCTGCGGGCGGCGCTCGTCGAGCCGACCCGGGTGCGGGTGGACGGCGGCGTCGCCGACGTGCCGTCCTACACGGCCTGGTGGCTGCGCCGGCACGTGGTCCTCGGCGGCCTGCGGCCAGGCGACGTGCGGGCCGCGGGCTCCGACCCGCTGCTCGCGGGCCTGTACGACGAGGCAGGCGCGGACACCGCCGCCGCGCTCGCCGACCCCGTGATGGCCGCCGCGCTCGGGGTCCGCACCTCGGTGGCCGAACTGCTCGCCGAGCCGTTCGGCCCGGACGAATTGCTGGACCGGATGGCCGACCCGGCGCGGCCGCTGGCCCGGCCGCAGCTGCGCGCCCTGTGGACCGCACTCGCCGGCGCCGCCGGATCGGACGCGGCCGTCTCGCCGCCGGAATTCGTGCGTGCGGTCCGCGGGGACGAGGTCACCGTCGCCTCCGCCGACGACGTCATGGTTCTTGACTCCCCCGACCTGTGGCCGCTGGTGGCGGACCAGCCGCTGGTGCTCGCGCCGTACGATCTGGCGCCGGACCTGGCCGACCTGCTCGACCTGCCGCTGGTCAGCGAGGAGACCGACGGCGCTGTCGAATCCCCGGGACAGCCCCGCGACGTCCCTGAGGTGCTGCGCGCGGTGCTGCCTGGCGCGCCCGCCTCCTATTACGCGCATGACAAGCTCGTTGTGGACGGGGTCGACCTGCCATGGCGCTACGTCGCCGGTGAGGTACACGCCGACGGCTCGGCGGGGCTGGCCTCCGGGCTCGCCTGGGCGGCCGGCCAATGGCAGCTGCGGCATCTGCTAGCCGCCCTGCTCACCGACCCGGACGCGACCCCGCGCCTGCTGGCCGAGGCGGACCTGGACCTCCGCTAGCCGTCGAACGAGCACGGCTGATGGGGTGTGTGGCCGTGGCGGCGGGGTCAGGCGTAGACCGGGCCGGTGTAGGCAGCCCTGGGGCGCAGCGGGACGCCGCTCTCGTATGCCTCGAGGGCGTGCGCGATCCAGCCCGCGGCGCGGGCGACGGCGAACATCGCCTCGCCGGCGCCGCGGATCATCCCGGCAGACCTGGCCAGCGTCGCAACGGCGAAGTCGATGTTGGGTTCGGGCAGCGACCGCCGCCTAACCTCGGCGAGGATCGCGTCGGCGACCGCGAGCTGGCGCGACTTCGGCGCCGCGCGGCGGACCAGGTCGAGCAGCAGCCTGGCCCGCGGGTCCGCGGTCCGGTATACGAAATGGCCGAACCCGGGGATCTTCTCGCCCCGGCGCAGCATGTCGCCGACCACGCGCGGCGCGTCCCGCGGGCCAGCCGCCGCGGCGAGCAGCGTCTCCGCGCCGAGCGACGCCCCGCCGTGCAGCGCGCCGCTGACCGCGCCGAGGCCCGTCGCGACCACCGCGTACGGATCGGCGCGCACCGACGCGGCGGCGCGGGCGGCGAGGGTCGACGCGGCGAGTTCGTGGTCGGCGAGCAGCACCAGCGTGGCGGACAAAGCCCGCAGCATGGCCCGGGACGGCGCCCGCCCGCACAGCCGTGCCCACAGTCGCTCCGCAACCGGGCCCGGGTCGGCGGCCGGCGCGGACGGAGTGCCCTGCGCGCCTGGGGCGTCCGGGGCGTCTGGGGCGGGGAGGCAGTCGACCATGCCGGCGATCAGGGACCGCGCCGCCGCCATCACCGCCGGACGGTCCAGCTGCAGCCGCAGCGGGTCGGTCGCGGCGGTCGCGGGCACGATCACCTGCAGCCGCTCCAGTGGCAGGGTTTGCGACGGCAGCGCGGCCTGCGCGGCCCGCCCGACGGTCAGGGCGTCGGGCGACGCGCGCCATCCCTGGCCGGCCCCGGCCGCGCCTGAACCCGCCTTGGGCGGGAGCGCGCCGGTCCACAGCAGCACGGCGACGTCCTCGAAGGACCGGGCCCTGGCCAGCTCGGGCACGTCAAGACCGCGGTAGCGCAACCGGTCCGCGGTGATCTCGGTGATCTGGGATTCGACGGTGATGTCGAGAGTCCCGGGCGGGCGCCGCGGCCGGCCGCGCCTGGCCAGCTGCTCGACTTCGTCGGCGTTGAACAGGCTGGCCCGGCCGTCAGCACCGCGTGAGCGGCCCAGAGTGCCGCGGCTGACGTAGGCGTACAGGGTGGCGGGCTTGATGCCGAGACGGTTCGCTGCCTCGGCGGCGGTCAGGAAGGCGGGCATGGCGCGGGCCCCTCAGGCATCTCGGCGGACAGTTGACTAAAATCAATGTTGATTAGAATCCGGTCAAGTTGTCAATCTTGATACATGGCACAGATCCACTTTCTCGACGTGACCAACAGGGACGGCGTGCAGACCGCGCGGACCGGCCTGTCCAAATTCGGCAAGATCATGGTCAACTTCTACCTCGGACGGCTGGGTGTGGCGCAGTCCGAGATTGGCTTCCCGTTTCTGTTCCACGAGGCGTCATACGTCCGCGCGTGCGTAGCGCTCGGTGAGGCGGGAGCCTTCGGCAGCCTGCGCCTGTCGGGCTGGTGCCGGGCGGTGCCCGGCGACGTGGCGGCCGCCGTCGCCGTGGTGTCCGACGGGCCGGGCCTGCGGCACTACAACCTGTCGATCTCCACCTCGGACCAGATGATCGCGCACAAGTTCCGCGGCAAGCTGGACCGTGCTTCGATCATCGTGGAGATGACCGCCGCGGTGCGGGCGGCGAAGGAGGCTGGCGCCGAGACGATCGGGGTCAATGCGGAGGACGGCTCGCGGACCGACGACGGGTTCCTGCTCGATTTCGCGCTGGCGGCCAAGGAATCCGGCGCGACGCGCGTCAGGTACTGCGACACGATCGGCGGTGACACGCCTGGACGGATCAGGGAACGGTTCGCCAAGCTCGCCGCCGCGTCGGGCATGCCCGTCGAGACGCATTGCCACAACGACCTGGGGATGGCGGTCGCGAACTCACTGGCCGGGGCACTCGGCGACCTGGACGCGGGGCACGACGCCTGGATCAACACGTGCGTGAACGGGATCGGCGAGCGGGCCGGCAACGCGGACCTGCTCTCCTGCATCCTCGCGGTACAGCACGGTTTCGGCCTGGCGGCCGCGGATCCCATGATCGGCGACCCGCTCGACCTGTCATGGGCAAGACGGTTTGCGCTGTGGGCCAGCTACGCTTTCGGTCAGCCGCTGCCGCCCGCCTGGCCTGGCGTTGGGCGCAACGCGTTCGCGCATGAATCGGGCATCCACGCCGACGGGGCGCTGAAGGACCGCGCCAACTACGAGCTATACGACGATTCGGTCCTCGGCCCGTTCCCGCACGACTGGTTCGCCAGGGACGGCCGGGTGGTGCTGACCGGCGAGTACGGCGGCAGGGCCGGGTTCAGGCACGTGCTCGACGGCCTCGGCATCGAGGTCGCGGCGGATGATGAGGATCTGGTGTTCTCGCTGGTGCAGCTCTGCGGGTCGGCGACCGGAAAGCCGCTCACCGACGACGAACTGCGGCTGATCGCCGGCTATCCGCATCAGCTGGCGCTGCTCTTCCCCGGGATGCTGCCCGTTTAGGCAGAATCACAACCAGGCCACACAGCTCGAACAGCAGCAGGTCACCGGTCGACGAGGCGGCGGTCCGCGTCGTCGCCGAGCAGCGCGTGGGAGAGCTTCGTGGCCAGCAGCAGCGCGAGCATCAGCGCAATGTAGATGACAAGCAACTGCCTGCCATACGCCCGCTGGCTACCGGCTGTCGCTGCTGGCCCCGCCCGTGCCGCCTCCGGTTGCGAAGGCGGCGTAACGGGCGATTCACCAGCTGACGACACAGAGGGCTGATACCCCGGTTACTGTGCGTCAAGCGGAGGGTAACTCAGGACCAGCCGCCGCCAGCTTTCGTGCTGCTGGTCGGCGCGGTCGAGGCGCCGCCGCCGGCCCCGCTGCCCGAGCCGGTCGTGACCGCGTACCACAGGGCGCCGAACTGGCTTAGCTTGTTGCCGTTCACTTGCCCGGAAGCGGTGTCACCAGCGTAGGTGTACAGCGGGTGCCCGTTCCAGGTCGCCTGCTTCGTGCCGTCGGACCTAGTGATCGTGCCGAGCGTACCGGTCACTCCGGTCCCTGCTTGTGGCGTGCCAGTGACAGGTGGCCAGGCGGCCGCGCACGCGCCAGAGCAGGCTGACGAGTTGCCGTGGTCGGCGGCGAACCAGTAGATGGTCATCCCCTGGCTGGTCGCGAGCACGGTACCGATGCTCGTGCTGCTCGTCTTGAGCGTCGTAGTAGAGCTGGCTGGGGCGCTAGCGGGGGCTGCTGACGAGGTTGACCCGCCGCCAGCCGCGCTTGGCGAGCTCGTCGAGCCTGACGATCCGCACGCCGCCACGAGAAGCCCGGTCGCGGCGGCCGCGGCGACTGCCGCGACCATGCCGCTCATGCGGCGCTTCCGGGGTGTCTCCATGGCCTTGGTGCCCATGGTGTATCTCCGTTTCCGTGAGGTCATTCGCCTCTACCCGATGCCACGGACGGAGCGTGGTCCTAGGTTCACCCCAGGACGCGGACATACCAAACCGATACCCTACGTTGAGGGTTTCTTAAGGTTTCCTGGCTCAGTACCCGGGCGCGCGGGCGGCCGTCGCGGACGACGACGGGGCCGGTGCAGTGCCGCCGTGCATGTCGTGGGCGGACGCGGCGGCGGCGCTGGCCGGGGACGGGGACAGCAGCGCGCCGGTGATCACGTGCCAGACACCGCCGCCGGCCCCGTTACCCGTCGCCATACCAGGCGACGTGTCACCGGCATAGGTGTACAGCGGATACCCGTTATAGGTCGCCTGGACGACGCCGCCTGGCCGGGTGATCGTGCCGAGCGCGCCGGTCAGCTTCACTCCGGCGGCCGCGACGGGTGTGCCTTTGACCGGGGGCCAGGAGCTCGCGCAGGGGCCCGTGCACGTGGACTTCCCGCCGCCCTTCGCGTCGTGGCCGAACCAGTAGACGGTACGCCCGGTCCCGTTGGCCAGCACGTACCCGGCCTTGGTCTGCTGTACGGTCAGCACGACCTTGGCTGGAACCATCGGGGCGCCTGACCCGCTAGCCGTCGGGGAGGCTGACATGGAGCCCGGCGCGGTCGTGGCGGCCGCGGCGGCACCGTACGCGGCGCCGGCGACCGGGGCAGTGGTGCCGCACCCGGCCAGGCCAATGACTGCGATGGGAAGCAACGCGGCTAGCGCCAGCTTGCTCTTGCGCATGAAACAGACAATACGGAGAAGCCGGGCCCGCCGACCGGACATTAATGAATTGGTAACTGGTCCTTCTTGGGGTGCTCGCGCTTCCAGAGCACAACGAGCACGGTGACGATGAAAACGAAGATGACGGCCGCCAGCAGGTAGTCCACGCGGCGATTTTATGAGATGCACCGGCCGCGCCGCTCGTGAGAGGCTGCGACCGTGAGCTCCGCTAAGGCCGCGTGATGTCCGACGACCAGCGGCATGCGCTGCGCGCCGGGTACGGCCGGGACGCCGAGGGCTACCAGCACACCAGGCCGGTGTTGCCTGACGCGATGTTCGACGACCTCATGCGGCTGGCCGGGCTCGCGCCCGGAGACCGGCTCGCCGAGATCGGCCCAGGCACCGGGCAGGCGACGGTGCCGCTGGCCGAACGGGGGCTCGCGGTCACGGCGGTCGAACTCGACGAGTCGCTTGCGTCCGTGGCGAGGTCGCGGCTGGCGGCCTTCCCCGCCTGCCGCGTGGTGACCAGCTCGTTCGAGGACTGGGAGCCGGAACACGCACAATTCGACGCGGTCGTCGCGATCAACGCGCTGCACTGGGTCGACCCGGACGCCCGCTACGCCAAGCCGGCCAGGCTGCTGCGGGCCGGCGGCACGCTGGTCGTGGGCGGCTGCTACTGGGCGCGGCCCGCGGACGCCGAGCCGTTTTGGAACGACGTGCAGCAGGACTACCACGCGGTGGGCTACGCCGGCGATCCGCCGCCACCTCCCGACGCGATCGATGTCTGGCATTTCCCAGCCGAAGCAGGCGAGTACTTCGCGGAGACAGCCAGCCTGCGATACCCATTCCAGCTGAGCTACACCGCTGAGGAGTATCTCACCCAGCTGGCCACCCAGTGTGGCACCCGGGCGCTCGGCGAGGCGCGAAGCGCCGAGTTCCTCATTCGGGTGCGGGACCGGCTGCGGTCCCTGGGCGAACCGCGGCTGACCGCCACCTTCGTTGGCCGCCTGACGATCGGACGGCGTCGCTAACACTGCCGCTAGCCGCTTGCGCACAGCGAGGTGAGGCTGCACGGGATGTCTGCCCAGTCGGGGCTTTGCAGGATGGTCGCAGCAGCGTCCGTGTGCATGTAGCTGAGGAACGCCGCGAGCAGGCTGGCCGGCGCCGGCGTGCCGTACGTGTACATGTATTCGACCGCCCAGAACTTGTATTCGCCGCTCTTTACCGCGGAGGTGGCCCAGTCACGCCGGTCCAGCTGGATCTCGTCGATGTTTTGATATTGGGCCGCCTCGGCGGCTTCCGCGTAGCCGATCGCGCCATTGATCTCATTGACCGCCTGCAGCAGCTGGCCCGTGCTCTCTTTCTCGCAGCGGACCACCTTGGCATTCGGGATCAGGTCGGTGTGCTGGCAGTCCGTCGATGACACCGGGATCTCAGTCTTCATTTGCAGGATCTTATGGTCGAATGTCGCACGGGTACCGGAGCTGGTATCCCTGCTCACTATGTCGATGGGCAGGTCCGCCCCGCGAAGCTGACGCCAGTTCGTGTATTTCCCCGTCCAGATCCCGACAAGCTGAGCTTGGGTGAGTGTGTTAATTCCGGTCGCGCGGTTGACCACGACCGCGAAGATCACGATGGCGACCGGATGGCCGGTCAGGTGAGGGTAGCCGGCCGGTACCTTGCCGTCGGACATCGCCAGGTGCGTGGCCGCGACGCTCCCGGTGGCTCCGCTGCCCTCCAGGTCGGAGGCGGCGCCGAGGCTCCCGACGGTGCTGCCGCCCGGGTTGACCGCCACGTCCGAGGACACGCAAGTCCGCATGAACTGGTGCGCTACCTCGGTCAGCGCTGGGGCGAACGCGGTCGATCCGGCGGCGGTGATCTGACCGGGCACGCATAGCGGGGACGGCGGGGTGCTCGAGAACGGTCGCACGAGGAGGGCTACGACGACCGCGATGACGAGGGATAGCAGCGCGAAACCCGTCCAGCCGAACACGTAGAACCGCTCCCGGCCAGGGGAAACCTCCCTGACGAGGCCGCCGCCCCTGACGGCGCCTTTGATAGAGGCGTCACCCTGCACCGCCGGTCCCGCGTGATCGCGCATTCCTGACAGCAGCACGAGCAGCCTGACCCGGTCCTTCTTCTGCAGCTCGATCCTGGGAAGCTCGAGGGCTTTCTTTCCCTTGCTGATCCGGATGCTCGCGGAGTCGGTGATCGGGCCTGACGGCGTGCCGCCGGGTTCGGAGACCTCCACTCCGACGACGTCGCGTCCGTCGAACGTGAAGTTCACCGGCATGAGCCAGTGCTCTTTGCCGATATCGAGCCCGCCCTCGTTGCTGAGCCGGATCATAACCAGGCTCGCGTCGGGCACATCCTGGCCGCGCCGCCTGACGACAAGCTCGGCCACGCCCTTGATATCGGCCCGGGTGCCCAGCCAGTCGTCATAGTGGACCCGGTAATTGACCATCCGCCGGGGCCGGAACATCCGGCCGGGCCGCACGATCCGCAGGCCGCTGACGATGGCGCCGGCCAGCCCGGCGAAGGCCGCGATCAGGGGAATCACGACAGCCAGCACGCGCACGGATGACTCCCCGGCAGCAGCAATTACGCCTTATGTCGCTTGCAGCCTATAAGCAATGACATGCACCGCCAATTGTTCACTAAAAGGAGGGTGCACTTTAAGATGGCGTCCACTCCGTATTAGCGCCGCTGAGCAGCAGGCAGGGGTTTTCGCCGGGCACCAGGCCGGATAGCCAGGCGGCGAAGACTACTGCGGCGGCCGGCTCGACGGCGAGCCGGAACTCCTCCCACAACCGGTCCCGTGCGGCGATGATCGCCGCGTCGCCGACTAGGGCCAGGCCGACTTCGTTGCCGCGATAGGCGGCGAGCGCCAGGTCACCGACCCGGCTCGCGCCAAGCGCCGACGCGGCCACCGAGTCCGCGCCGACCTCCACCGGTTCGCCAGCCTCGACGGCCGCGTGCAGCGTCGGGCAGCCTTCCGGTTCGACAGCGATCGCGTGCACCGGCGCGATGGCGCCGCTCACACCGGCGAGTAGCCCGCCGCCGCCGACCGGGACTGCCACGACGTCGCAGTCGGGCAGGTCGGCGCGGATCTCGAGCCCGACGGTGCCCTGCCCGGCCACGACGGCCGGGTCATCGTAAGCGTGCACGTAGTAAAGGCCCTCGCGTTGGGCGAACTCGCGGGCGGCGCGCTCGGCGTCGGCGTACTTGCTGCCGGTCTTGACGACGTCTGCGCCCGCGGCGGCGATCCGGCGGGCCTTCGACTCGGGCACGGTGCCAGGCACGTACACAGTGGCAGCCATGCCAAGCCAGCGCGCCGCGGTCGCGACCCCGACCCCATGATTGCCCCCGGACGCGGTAACGACCCGGCGCGGGGGCCAGGGGGGACTGGGGGGACGGGCAGTCCCCCCAGGCGGGGGGTCCCCGGGGGGTCGGCCCCCGGGAGACAACAGAGCGTTCAGGGCGCCGCGGATCTTGAATACGCCGGTGACCTGGAGGTGCTCGAGCTTGAGCGCGACCGGGCGGCCGTCGACAGTGGCTCGCAGCACCGGCGTGTGCCGCACGTAGGGGGCTATCCGCGCGGCCGCAGCACGGAAGTCCTGGAGAGTCGGGAGGCTTCGTTCGGGATAATTGGCAGGCTCAGCCTTTCGCACACCGTCAGCCTAGGCCGCGGAGGGCGGCGAGTTCGGCAGTAGACGGCGGCGGGATGATGCGCGGCTCGGCGGCGATCGCGATGCGCCAGCCAGTGCGTTCCCTGATGGTGTCGGCGCTGACGCCACCGAAGATGCCGGTCATGGTGAACTCGCAGGTCGCCGGGTCGGGCGTGAGCACGCCGAGGTCGGTGATGATCTGCTGCGGGCCGCGCCCGCGCAGGCCGAGGCGGGCCCGGTCGCCGGACCGCTGGCCGTAGCCGACCGAGGTGATGAAGTCGACCTTGTCCACCAGCGTGCGGGGGGTGTGCCTGACGACCACGATCACCTCCTTGCAGGAGGCCGCGATCTCCGGCGCGCCGCCGGCGCCCGGCAGCCGCACCTTGGGATGGGCGTAGTCAGGGCCGACGATCGTCGTGTTGATGTTGCCGAACTTGTCGATCTGCGCCGCGCCGAGAAAGCCCACGTCGATCCGCCCCG
>Ga0126381_100002730_pt1 | contig 19109 bp, 16 predicted proteins | sample PanSoiMetPlot_28_FD_96465 | JGI IMG/M metagenome (GOLD analysis project Ga0126381, IMG submission 96465) | Tropical forest soil microbial communities from Panama - MetaG Plot_28 | ecosystem: Environmental > Terrestrial > Soil > Tropical forest > Bulk soil | place: Panama | collected 2016-02-17
ACGGCGATCGGCACGCCCCAGGCGCGCTGACGCGAGATCACCCAATCTGGGCGGCCTTCAATCATCCCGGTGATGCGGTTCTCACCCTGCGCCGGCACCCAACGCGTCACCTTGATGGCCGACAGGGCACGATGACGCAGCGTGTCGCCCTTCCCCGCGATGTCCTTGTCCATCGCGATGAACCACTGCGGCGTGTTACGGAAAATGATTGGCTTTTTGGAACGCCAGCTGTGCGGGTACTGATGCTTAAGGCGCCCGCGTGCGACGATCATGCCGGCCTCGGCCAGCGCTTTGATCACCGCCTCGTTGGCGTCGCCCTTCTCGCCCTTGTCGTTGATGACGCGCTTGCCGGTGAAACCGGGCGCTGCTTCAGTGAAGGCACCATTTTCGTCGACGGTATAAGGGATCGCCGGATTGATGCCGCGCGCTTCGAGCGCCGGGCGATTTGCGGTCCAGATCTCGAAGTCCTCGCGGCCATGACCGGGCGCCGTGTGCACGAATCCGGTCCCGGCGTCATCGGTCACGTGCTCGCCGGCGAGCAGCGGGACGATAAAGTTGTAACCCTTTTGCGCGAGCGGATGGGTGCAGGCCATTCCGGCGAGAACCTCCGTGGGCACATCCTGGATTTTTTCATACCCGGCAACACGCGCCTGCTTGAACACGTCGGCCGCGAGCTTATTCGCGAGGATCAATACGTCGCCAACCTTTGCCCAGTTGTCGGCCGGGGCATCGGTCACGCGATAGACGCCGTATTCAATCTTCGGCGAGAAGCTGATCGCGCGATTGCCCGGAAGCGTCCACGGGGTGGTGGTCCAGATGACGACGCTGGCACCCCATTCGCTCAAATTAAAAGCCAGAGCCGTCGTGTTGCGGTCAGACGATGATTCCAGATCAACGGTCGTCACGGGAAACTTCACCCAGACCTGATCGCTGGTGTAGTCCTCGTACTCCACCTCGGCCTCGGCGAGCGCGGTTTTCTCTACCACGCTCCACATCACCGGCTTCGAGCCACGATATAATGTGCCGTTGGCGGCAAATTTCATCAGCTCGCGGGCAATTTGCGCCTCGGCGAAAAAATCCATTGTCGTATAGGGATGATCCCAGTCACCCTCGACGCCCAGTCGCTTGAATTCCTCGCGCTGCACGTTGAGCCAATGTTCGGCGTAGGCGCGGCACTCCTGCCGGAATGCCACCATCGCAGCAGGGTCGGATAAATTAGGCTTTGGCTTGTTCTTCGAGCGATAGTTCTCTTCCTCGATTTTCCATTCGATCGGCAAACCGTGGCAGTCCCAGCCAGGAACGTAGTTGGAGTCGAAGCCAAGCATCTGCTGGCTGCGCGTCACCACGTCCTTGAGAATTTTGTTGAGCGCGTGACCGATGTGGATGTTGCCGTTCGCGTAAGGAGGCCCGTCGTGCAGAATGAACTTCTCTCGACCCTTTGCGGCATCACGGAGCTGCCGGTACAGGTTCGCCTTCTCCCAACGCGCGAGGATTTCCGGCTCGCGCTGTGGCAGGCCGGCGCGCATCGGAAATTCCGTCTGCGGCAGGAACAGCGTCTCGGAATAGTCGCGCTGGAGTGTGGGCATGGGCCGCTTACTAGCAGGCGGAGTCGGCCGCGGAAAGGCACATAATTACCGTCGTCACCATGACATTTCCCTAAATATCACCCAGCAGCGGAAACGCGTCGCCGGAGCGCCGGAGCGCGCCATGGGCCTGCTCGACATCTGTCGCCATCTGTCGCTTGAGCGCCTCAATCGAGTCGAATTTCTGCTCGTGACGGATCCAGCCTATGAAGGCGACATCAATGACCTGCCCGTAAAGATCGGCGTCAAAGTCGAACAGAAATACTTCGAGCAGCGGAGCGCCGTCATCGAACATCGGGCGACGGCCGAAACTCGCCACGCCGTCGTAACGCTTGCCGGCGACACCGGCCCGCACGGCATAAATACCGTGCTTGAGGCCGCAGGAAGGGTCGAGCCGGAGATTGGCGGTGGGAAAGCCGAGATCACGTCCGCGCTTTGCGCCGTGAATGACCTCGCCGGAGACAAACCACGGCGCGCCCAACAGCTCCGTCGCCTCCACGACCCTGCCGGCCCCAAGTGCTGCACGTATCGCCCCGGATGAGACGGGCCTGCCCTCGTCCTCAAGCGGTGGAGCGACATCGACTGAGAAGCCCAGCCGCGCGCCCTGTTCCGCCAGGAAGCTCGGCGACCCGGCGCGGTTCTTTCCAAAATGAAAGTCGAAGCCGATCGCAGCGCCGCCGATGCCGAGCGCGCCCACAAGAACTTTGCCGACGAAATCCTCGGCCGAGGTCGACGCAAGCGCGGCATCGAATGTCATAACGACAGCTCCATCGAGACCGGTCGCCGCCAGCAGACGAAGCTTGTCACGCTCGCTGGACAGCTGAAACAACGAATCCTGTGGCCGCAGGAATAGACGTGGATGCGGGGAGAAAGTGAGTGCCGCCGCCTTACGTCCCAAGGCATGTGCGCGTTTGCGTGCAGCTTCGATGACAACGCGATGACCGCGGTGCACGCCGTCGAAATTGCCAATCGCCACCACCGCACCGGTGAGCGGACCACCATCGATGCCCTGGGCACCGCCGCGCGCGACATGGAACTGCTCGGTCGGGGTGGGTCGTTTCATCGGATATCCAGGCGCTTACGGAAAATCGCGGTCATAGACCTGCACATTTTTCATTCATCTGCCGAACACTCGGAACGCGGCTACGGTTAGCGCGCAGTTAACAAACTTTCAAATTAACGGGTTATTCAAAGCCCACTGCTATTTATCGCCACCTCTTGGGGGAGAGCCCTTTTTGCGGGCGGATGCGCTATGGCTGTCGATCTGACGAAGCCCGTTCTCGTCGTGGACGATTACAACACGATGATCCGCATCATGCACAATCTCCTCAAACAGCTTGGCTTCGAGCAGGTCGACGATGCCAATGATGGCTCGACGGCCCTCACCAAACTGCGCAAGCGCGACTATGGCCTGGTCATTTCCGACTGGAACATGGAGCCGATGACCGGTTTTGCCCTGCTGAAGGAAATGCGCTCCGATCCTTCACTCGCTGAAATCCCGTTCATTATGGTCACGGCCGAATCGAAAACAGAGAACGTGATCGCGGCGAAAAAAGCCGGTGTATCGAACTATATTGTCAAGCCGTTCAACGCTCAGACCCTCAAGAACAAAATCGATGCGGTGTTCGGCGAAGCCGAAATCCCAGCGCCGGCGGCCTGAGGTTACCACCGCAATTCCGGTATCACGGCTTTCGGTACGCCGCCTGCGGCGCTGAACGTCGCCGTCAATGCGGCGCTGTCGGGCTCCTCGCGGCTGCCCAACTCCTCGGCATGGATGCCCGACGTGACAAAAAGGAAATCAACACCGAACGCGCGGGCTCCCTTCAAATCCGTGCGCACGGAATCGCCGACCGCCAGCACACGGTTGAGCGGGATCTTTCGGTTTGCTGCCAATTCCGCCTTTCCCAGTGCCATGTCGTAGATCGGCCGGTAGGGTTTTCCGGCATAAAGCACCTCGCCGCCCATGGATGCATAGAGATCGGCGATTGCGCCGGCGCAATAGACGAGGGTCGACCCGCGCTCGACCACCACATCTGGATTTCCGCACACCATAAACAGTTTGCGCGCCAGCATGAATTCGAGTCGCGCGCGATAGTCTTCCGGTGTCTCGGCTTCGTCGTCCTCCAGCCCAGAGCACACGACGTAGTCGGCCGTTTCGAGTGGGGCAAAGTGGACATCGAGCCCCTTGAATATCGACCGATCGCGTTCGGGCCCGAGATGATACAGGGTCTGGCCATACCGCTTCTCGATCACGCTGCGCGTCACATCGCCTGAGGAGACGATGGCGTCGTAGGTTTCGCGCGGTACATGCAATCGCTCAAGTTGACGCGATACACCCTCGCTTGGACGCGGCGCGTTGGTGATCAAAACCACGATGCCGCCACGCGCACGCACGCGCATCAGCGCGTCGCAAGCATTTGGAGAGGCGACAAGGCCGTTGTGGATCACGCCCCAGACGTCGGACAGCACCAGGTCATAGTCGCCCGCAATGGACGAGAACCGTGTAATCAGGGGCGGCAAAATGGCGTTCATCCGGGACCGAACGTCAAAGGTGTCAGCTTGCCGCCAGTAATGCGCCCGGGCTCTCGCCTATACCGGCCTTAACCGGCTCGGTCGCCGTCCCTTGCAATGCTTCGGCCCTGACCGGCCGCGGCGGCGAGAACAGAAAGCCTTGTCCGAAGCGGACGTCATAGTCGAGCAGATCAACCACCGTCGTTTCGGTCTCTATTCGCTCCGCGATCAAGTCGATGCCGGAGCGCGCCAGCAGATCGGCGAGATCTTCCGGATCAATATCGGTCTGCGTGGCTGCGACCTTGTTGAGGAGCAGTTTCGCCGGCACCTTCAGGAAGCGGAATGACCGGTCGGCTAACTCATTTGGCGTCATGTGCAGATCGGTGACATGGTCCATCGAGAAACGAAAGCCGCGTTCGGCGAGCGCGGCGAGGCTTTCGTGCTCAATCGGACCGAAGGACCGATAGGCCTCTTGCGTGAATTCGAACATGAGTGAGGACGCGAGCGCCCGATTCGCGTCCATGAAGTCGAGGAATTGGCGGAACATCAACGCATCAGTGAGTGTGGCAGCGCTCACGTTACAAAACACGCCGACGTCCCGGCTTTTCAGCAGCAGGCGGCGCGTCACCTGCACGCAGCGGAATACCGCAAGATTGTCGATTTTCGGCATCAGGCCGATGCTTTCGGCGACATCGATGAAGTCGACAGCAGGGATTATGTCGCCCTCTTCGGTGCGCAGACGCGACATCGCCTCGTAGTAGCGCACCTTGCGCTGGGGAAGCGTGACGATGGGCTGCAGGTAGAGGTCGATGCGGCTCGCATCGGCCGCCTTCGAGATCAAATCGGCGATGCTCTCCCGCGACAACCCTCGAAAACGCTCCCCGATTGAGTCGTTCTCGCTGATGGCGAGTGTTTCCTCGACTGGCCGAATGGCTTCGGTTCTTGCGGAACCGGTCGCGACACGCCCGGGCGCGGCACCTTGTTGCCTTTGCAGCGCAGCCGCGTGCGAAGCCACCGTCTGGGCGATTTGTTTCACCAGGGTCCCGAGTTCACCGATTTCGGTGGCCAGGGGATCGGTTGCCGCGCGTGCCCGATGGGCCGGGGAGGTGATCTTGGTTTCAACCGCATTGAGCCGGCGGGAAATCTCCGCCACCTGGCGCGCGAGATCCGCGGTACCTCGCGAGAGGTCGGCGATTTGATCGCCGAGATCGGTGCGGTCGCGAAGACGATTGCTGACAGAATTGAACAGCGCCATGCCGGTCAGCGCGGACAACGCCACGATCGCCGACGTGCTGGCATCCACATTGAAGCCGAGATAGAGCACCGCGCCGATTGACCCGGCGATCAACACAACGCAGGCCGCAATGAAGATAGCGCTGATACGACGCATGCGGTTTATCCTGTGCCATCCGCGGGGATCAGCGCAATACTGCCAGGGCGGCTGATTCGCTGGGCTTGATACCAATGTTCACGAGGCCGCGGCTCCGCGCAACTCGAAGTCTTGCTATGGTAGCGGGAATTCGCCTGTTATTCGCAGGAACTTAAACCCTTGTGGCCCGCTAATCCGATGTTGGTGTCACGCCCTTCGTCCATTCTGAGCTGGATCGTTGCAGCCCCGGCGCGGGCTCTTGGCGCCATCTTGCTGCTGCACGCGTTGGTGTGGACGATCCTCCCGGCCGTGCTTTACCCCAATTTGCCGCTCGACCTGATCGAGGCGCTGACCTACGGCCGGGAATGGCAGCTCGGCTATGACAAACTGCCGCCATTGCCTTGGTGGTTGGTCGAAATCGTCTACCGATTGGTCGGTCACGATTTCGCATACTATCTGCTGGCGCAGATTGTGGTCGTTGCAGCGCTGTGGCTGGTCTGGCTGACCGCCCGGCCGATCATCGGCCCGCTCGGCGCCCTGGCCGCCGTGCTCATTATCGATGGTCTGCACTATCTCAACTTCACGGCTGCAAAGTTCAACCACGACGTCGTCCAGCTGCCGTTCTGGGCGCTCGCCGGATTTTCCTTTCACCGGGCCCTGCGCGGGGGATGGATCGGGCACTGGTTGCTGCTCGGTCTCTCGATCGGCATGGCTTTATGGGCGAAGTACTTCGTGGTGGTGCTGGCAGCGCCGCTGGCCGTATTCATTGTGTTTGACGACAAAGCACGCAAAACGCTGGCGACGCCAGGGCCTTATGTGGCGGTGGCGGCTGCACTGATCGCGATGGCGCCGCACCTTGTGTGGCTCGTGCAGAACGACTTCGTCCCGTTCACCTATGCCGAGCATCGCGCCCTGCCCTCGCGCGGCCTCATCGATCATATCTGGCACCCGCTCCAGTTTGGCATCAGCCAGGCATTCTTCCTCATCCCGTCGCTGCTGATCGGCCTGCCGCTGTTCTGGCCACGCCAGCGCGACCACGAAATCAGGCTCGGCGCCGATGCTTTCGATCGCCGCATCATCGCGTGGCTCGCCTTCGGGCCCGCCGCAACGGTGCTCGCAATGTCAGCCGCCAGCGGCCGCGGCACTGTTGCGATGTGGGGCTATCCCCTTTGGCTTTTCCTGGGGGTCTGGCTTGTCATGGCCGCGCAGGGGCTCAACGAATTGCGCTTTGCGCGTGTGTGGCTGATCTGGAGCGCCGTATTCGGATGCCTCGTACTCGCTTTTATCGTCGGCTACGGCGTGCTGCCTAATTACGATCACCGCTACCGGGCAGTGTTCTTCCCCGGCAGCGATCTTGCGCGGGAACTGTCGCAGCGTTATCGCGCGGCAACCGGGCGCCCGATCAGTTATGTGATCGGCAGCATGTGGGACGGCGGCAACGTCGCGCATTATTCGCCTGATCACCCGCGTGTGCTGATCGACGGCAGCCCGGATCGGGCGCCGTGGATCGATCTCACTGATCTCAGGACGAAGGGCGCGGTTGTTGTGTGGACGGCCGGCGATTTGACGGTCGTTCCCCCTGCGCTGCGCTCTGTTGCAGCGGACGCCGCAGTGCAGCCGCCATTTCTGCTGCACGACCGGCGCGGGGACTCAAGCGTGAACGTCGGCTGGGCGATTTTGCACCCCAGACCGTCCTACGCCCGTGCGATGCTCAAGCCACCGCCTTGATGATGCGGGCGAGCTTTTCGAAAATCTCATCGATCTGTTTTTCGCTGACGATCAGCGGCGGGCTAAGCGCCAGAGTATCGCCGACGGCGCGGAACATTACGTCATGTTCGAAGAAGCCGAGGTCAAGGGCTTCCATGCCGCGTTTGCCGGCGCCATCGGCCTTGCTCGCGAGATCGATACCGACAGTTAGGCCTACCGGCCGGATGTCGAGCACGTTCGGCAGACCCTTGAGCCCCATTGCGGCCTTGGCCCAGGGCCCTTCCAGCTTGCGCGCCCGTTCGAACAGGCCCTCCTCTCGATAAATATTGAGCGTCGCCAGTCCGGCCGCGCAAGCGAGCGGATGCGCCGAGTAGGTGTAGCCATGGAACAATTCGATGACGTGCTCGGGGCCCTGCATGAAGGCGTCGTAGATGCCTTTGCGCACCACAACGCCGCCCATCGGCACAGTGCCCGACGTGATGCCTTTGGCAAACGTGATCATGTCGGGGACCACGCGATAGCGCTCAGCGGCAAACGCATAGCCAAGTCGGCCATAGCCGGTGATCACCTCGTCGAAGATCAAAAGAATTCCGTGCTTGTCGCAGATCGCCCGCAGGCGTTCGAGATAGCCCTTCGGAGGCGGTAGCACGCCCGTCGAGGCCGCGACCGGCTCGACAATCACCGCTGCGATCGTCGAAGCATCGTGCAGGGCGACGAGACGATCGAGTTCGTCCGCAAGATGCGCGCCCCACTCCGGCTCCCCAACGCTGAAGGCCTGCTTTTCGCGATTGTAAGTCGTCGACAGATGATCGACACCGGCAAGCAGCGCCCCGAATTGTTTGCGGTTGTTGACGATACCGCCGACTGCAATGCCGCCAAAACCAACACCGTGGTAGCCACGTTCGCGGCCGATCAACCTCACACGCGACGCGTTGCCCCGCACGTTATGATAAGCGAGCGCGACCTTGAGCGCCGTGTCGACCGCTTCGGAGCCGGAATTGCAAAAGAAAACGTGGTCGAGATCGCCGGGCGCCAGCGCGGCGATACGGCTCGCGAGTTCGAAGGCTTTGGGGTGCCCAAACTGGAACGCCGGCGCATAGTCGAGCGTCGCCGCTTCGCGCTGGATCGCAATGATGATTGGCTCACGATTGTGCCCGGCATTGGTACACCAGAGCCCCGCCGAGCCGTCGATGAGCTTGCGGCCGTCGCTGGTATGGTAATGCATGTCCTTGGCGCCGGTGACCAGCCGCGGCCGTTTCTTGAACGCGCGATTGGCCGTGAACGGCATCCAATAGGGCTCGAGATCGTTCGGAATCGCGACTTTTGCCTGCGCCTGCGTCATTGCCTGTGTCATGGCCTGCCACCAATCATCCTGAATGCCCGGTTTGTGCCGGCGTTCCCACGCCGCACCTACTCATAAAGAGGTAGATGGATGGGACAAGCCCGGCAACGATAGTTTACAGCGTTGCCCGAACGCGCGCGTCTGGTATGTAACGGCCGATGGCCGATAAACCCAAGAAACCCGCCAAGCTCAAAGCCCGCCTGCCACGCGGCCTGGCCGACCGTGGCCCGGCGGAAATCGCCGCCACCCGATACATGGTTGAGGCGATCAGGGTTGTTTTCGAGCGTTATGGCTTTGAACCGGTAGAAACGCCGGCGATCGAATACACTGATGCGCTCGGTAAGTTCCTGCCCGATCAAGACCGGCCGAACGAAGGGGTCTTCTCCTTTCAAGACGATGACGAGCAATGGCTTTCGCTGCGCTACGACCTGACGGCGCCCCTCGCGCGCTACGTGGCTGAGAATTTCCAAAATCTTGCGCTGCCCTACCGCTCGTACCGGTTCGGTTGGGTGTTCCGCAATGAGAAGCCTGGACCGGGACGCTTCCGTCAGTTCATGCAATTCGATGCTGACACTGTTGGTGCGCCCTCAATGGCCGCAGACGCCGAGATGTGCATGCTCGCCGCCGACACGATGGAAGCGCTCGGCATCCCGCGCGGCCAATACATGGTGAAGGTGAACAACCGGAAAATTTTGGACGACAGGATGGCTGCCCTCCAGATTCCAGCCGGCAAACATCTCACCACGATGCGAGCGGTTGATAAACTCGATCGCCTCGGGGTTGATGGCGTGAAGATGCTGCTCGGCAAAGGACGCAAGGACGAAAGCGGCGACTTCACCAAGGGCGCTGAGCTTTCCGAGAAACAGATTGCCGGCATTATTGCCGCGATCACTGAAAACGCTGAAGCGAGCGGTGGCGCGACACCAGCAAGCGTGGGCGACCAGGAGCTTTCAGAAATCGCCACACTGGTTGAGGCCGCCGGCTACAATGATCGTGTTCGGATCGACAGAACCGTCGTCCGCGGCCTCGAATACTACACAGGGCCGGTCTACGAAGTTGAACTCACCTTCGAAGTCAAAGACGAAAAAGGCCGCCCTGTTCGGTTCGGTTCGGTCGGCGGCGGTGGACGCTACGACGGATTGGTGTCGCGCTTTCGCGGCGAGCCGGTGCCGGCGACCGGCTTCTCAATCGGCGTCTCGCGCCTGCAGGCCGCGCTCGCCGCTCTCGGCAAAATCGACGAGACGCCAGGACGTGGCCCCGTGCTCGTGACCGTATTTGATCGCGACCGTATCGCTGATTACCAGCGAATGGTGTCGGCCTTGCGTACAGCCAACATCCGCGCCGAACTCTATCTCGGCAATCCGAAGAACAACATCGGCGCCCAACTCAAATATGCCGACAAGCGCGGCTCGCCTTGCGCCGTCATTCAGGGTGGCGACGAGAAGACGCGCGGCGAGGTCCAGATCAAGGACCTGATCCTTGGTGCCGGGCTGGCCGACATCAAGGATCGCGAGGAATATTTGAAGAAGCAGGCAGAGGCGCAGTTTGCCGTCAACGAAGAGGCACTGGTCGGTGCCGTCCGAAAGCTGCTCACCCGTCACAAACTGGCCTAAACCCGCCTATGCAAACTGGCGCGTCCCTTGCATCCCGACAGATGTAGCGAAGGACGGATGTAGCCAAGAGCGGCGGAACCATGCGGCTTCTCACAGTGCGCCATGCCACCACCTACCGCTATGCGCAGCCGGTCACGTTTGGCCAGCACCGGCTCATGCTGCGCCCACGCGACAGTCACGACATGCGCCTGGTCGGCGCCGAACTCACTTTGTCGCCGCCTGGCGCCGTGCGGTGGATGCACGATGTATTCGGCAATTCGGTTGCACTTGTGGATTTTCAGGGCCCGGGCGCGCTGCTGCAGATCGTGAGCACGCTCAAGATCGAGCGTTACGGTCTTGAGGGCCCAGTTTTCCCCCTCGCGCCGGAAGCCGAGCTCTACCCCTTTATCTATTCGAGCAGCGACCGAGTCGATCTCGGCCGCCTGCTCGAGCAGCATTATCCCGATCCCAATGGCATCCTCGCGCGCTGGGCCGATGGCTTTGTAACATCGCGGCCGATGCGCACGCTCGATCTGCTCACCAACATGAACGCCGCCCTGAAACCGGTCATCATTTACGCGGAGAGGCACGAGTCCGGAACTCAATCGCCGGCAGAGACGCTGGAAAGGAAAGCGGGCGCTTGTCGCGACTTCGCCATGGTCTTCATCGAGGCCGCTCGCTATCTCGGCTTCGGCGCACGTTTCGTCAGTGGTTATCTTTATGACCCGGCGCTCGATCGCGGCGATGCGACACAGGCCGTCGCAGCAACTCATGCCTGGGCCGAAGTTTACCTGCCGGGCGCCGGCTGGATCGAATACGACCCGACCGATGTGCTCATCGCCGGCGAAAATCTGATCCGGGTGGCGGTGACGCGCGATCCCTCGCAGGCGATTCCCATTTCCGGGAGCTACACCGGCAGCACCGCGGATTTTCTGGGCATGACAGTCGAAGTCGCGGTCACCGCCCAGGGTTAGTTGCACCCGGGCGTTGCTGTGGCGCGCCCCCCGCCTTCTGAAGCTCAAGCACATTCATCTTGACGCCGCTGCCCATTGTGACGTCACCAGGTTTTTGACCCGCGGTGCAAGGCCCCAACCATTTCGCCGCGATGGTCATGTGTGTCTCGGCGCCGGGCGCAACGCCCGGAATTTGCGGGCCACCCTGGCGCGTCGAATTGATCTGCACGTTATATGCGCTGTTGAAGTCACCGCTGACAGTCGCGTGGGACGCGATGGTGGCTTCACCGAACTGACAGACCGAGTCAACTGTGATGGTCCCGCCGTTGTTCTGCACGTCCCGCTTCGGACAGTTTCGGTCCGCCGCGCCACCAAAATTGAGTGTCATATATTTGTCGGTTGCAGCGTCGGTGCATTGTTGCATGAGCTGAGCCGGAAGATTGCGGCCCGGAAATTCCATCTTGAGCTCCCACAATCCTGCTTTGCGCGTCGGAAAATCGGCCGCAAACGACTGTGACGCGGACAAAAGCAAAGCAATAACGATAGCGGGATAACCGCGCATGATCTGTGTGCTCCGAAGCAGGGCTAGCGACGTGTGCTGATACGCTACGTCCTGGAAGGCAATGAACAGTCGAAGACACTTGATAGGGTGACGAGGTTTCCGTCAACCCGGTAACCGTCATGCGCATCAAGACTGTAAGCCAGAGCATTTGCTCGGCGGCGTCGAACGTCGTCGATAACTTCTCACGGCGAAACCGAATGAAATGCGCGACGCGATTGCTGATGGCCCTTCGTCGCGTTTGGTCGTAGTCAGCCTGCCGAGAACCGCGACGCGTCCACACACAACGCTCCGGACAATGCCGCTCATTGCTTCGTCCCCGACGACCCCATGAATGGCGGTTGTACTCAATTCCCTAACCCGTCCCACGACATAGGGCAGGCCCGGCGTGGCTCGCGGAGAGGAACCAGCACCCGCTCGCCACTGCAAAATTTGTTAACGATGACAAACATTTGGCCGGACGGGCCATTAAGGCCAGCGGCCAATCGTCGTCGAATCCTTAAGGCCGCCGTGCTAAACGGCCCCGACCTCGGATCTGCAAACGTTTCTGGAATGCGAATGGACGCGAGCGTGACGACGCGGAAGCAAGAGCCCGACGCGCGGGCGGAGGCGCTGGTCGCTTCCTATGAGCGCGCCGGCTACGCCCGTGTTGCGCCCGCGATTCTGCAACCGGCCGAACCATTCCTCGACCTTTCCGGTGAGGACATCCGCCGGCGCATGTACCTAACTACCGCACCCGACGGCGATGAATTCTGCCTGCGGCCTGATCTGACCATTCCGGTGTCTTGTGACTATCTCGCATCAGCAGTCGCCGGAAAGCCGGCGAGCTACTGCTATCTCGGTCCGGTCTTTCGTCACCGCCGTGATGCTTCGGCAGAATTTTTGCAAGCCGGTATCGAATCGTTTGGGCGCGCCGACAAAGCCGCGGCCGACGCCGAGATGCTGTCTCTTGGCCTCGAAGCGACCGCACACTACGGCGTTACCACGCCGCACATTGAAATGGGCGACGTCGCGTTGTTCGCGAGCCTCATTGCGGGAATTGATCTGCCACCGGCGTGGAAGCGACGGCTGATTAAGGATTTCAACCGCAAAAGCAATCTGGCGCAGGATCTCGATCGCCTTGTGCTCGGTGGTAACAATGCGCGGCCTGAATATCAGGGCGTGCTGGCCGCACTCGCCGGCTCGGACCCAAAAGGCGCGCACGCGCTGGTCACAGATCTTTTGTCGATTGCGGGCATCAATGCCGTGGGCGGCCGATCGGTTGGCGAAATAGCCGATCGGTTTCTCGAGCAGTCCGCGCTTGGCGCGAGCGCCAGGTTGCCGCGCGAGGTGCGCGGATTGATCGAGCGTTTTCTCGCCATTCAAGGTGATCCCGACGAAGCCATTGGCGCTTTGCGCGCGCTGGCGCGGGACGCCAAAATGACGACGCTGGGCCCTGCCCTCGATCAGTTCGAAAGCCGCACCGGGTTCCTGGAGGCCCGCGGCGTCGATGTGAAGCGCGTGCACTTCTCCACCGCGTTCAGTCGCGGTTTTGACTACTACACCGGCCTGGTTTTCGAATTGACGGATCCCGAACGGACCGGCGACCCGCTTGTCGCCGGAGGCCGCTACGACGAGTTGCTTACACGGCTTGGCTCGCCGAAGCCCATTTCCGCCGTCGGTTTTGCGGTTTGGATCGAGCGACTGGCGATTTACGGAGGCGCATCATGAGTGCGCCTTTGGTGCTCGCCGTTCCGGCCAAAGGACGGTTGCAGGAGAACGCCGAAGCGTTTTTTGCGCGCGCCGGTCTCACGCTCGTCAAGCCGCGCGGTGCGCGCGATTATCGCGGCGCCCTTGCTGGCCTCGACGGTGTCGAGGTCGCCTATCTGTCCGCGTCCGAAATTACCAGCCAGTTGGCGGTCGGCGCCGTGCATCTCGGAGTGACAGGTGAGGATCTCGTACGAGAGATGATCCCCGATGCGGACAAGCGGGTAGTGCTCATCGAGGGACTTGGCTTCGGCTTTGCCAACGTCGTCGTTGCGGTCCCGCAGGCATGGATCGATGTTCGCACGATGTCGGACATTGACGATGTCGCAACGTCTTTCCGTCAACACCATGACCGCAAAATGCGCGTGGCGACCAAATACATCAATTTAACGCGCGACTTTTTCTCTTCGCACGGAATCATTGACTATCGCATCGTCGAGAGTTCGGGCGCTACCGAAGGCGCGCCCGCTGCCGGCACCGCAGAGATGATTGTCGATATTACCACCACCGGCACGACGCTTGCGGCCAACGGCCTCAAAGTCGTGGAAGATGGCACTATGCTGCGCTCGCAGGCAAACCTTGTTGCGGCGCGCAGCGCCGATTGGGGCAAGACCCAGCGCGACCTCGCCCGCGTGATTCTCGATAGGGTGGCAGCGCAGGCGCGCGCACGTGCCTTTCGGGAAGTGCGGGCACGCTTTGCCGCCGGAACCGATATGTTGGTCGAGAATGCTAAACGCAGATTCAACGTCGAAACGCCGTTTGGCGGTCCGAGTGGATCCGGCATGATGACGCTGCACTGTCCGCCAGATGAGGTCTATGCGCTTACCAATTTTCTGCGCGAGAACGGCGCCGAGGCTGTCGCGGTAGCTGATCTTGGCTACGTGTTTTCGCGCGACAACCCTCTGTATGCCAAGCTCGAAGCGGGCCTCGCCTGATCACTACTCAATCTTGACGTTGGCGGCCTTGATCAGCGGCCACCATTTCTTCACTTCGGCCTGTTGATAGGTACCGAGGGCTTCGGGCGTCTGTTGCTCGCGCGGCGGAATATCGAGGCCCGCCTCTTCCAACCGTTTGCGCACCGCCGGATCGGCAAGCGCCTCAACGATAGCCGCGTTGAGTTTTGCAATAATGTCCTTGGGTGTCCCCTTCGGGACCCAGACTCCGGACCAAAGCTCGACGTGAAACCCGGGAAGGCCCGCTTCATCGACGGTTGGAATGTCTGGCGCGGCGGCGAGACGCTTATCGGACATGACGGCATAGGCGCGAACCTTTCCAGACTTTGCCTGCGACAGGGAGTTGGAGGCCTGATCGACGATGATGTCGATTTGTCCGGCGACGAGGTCGAGCAGGGCTGGTCCGGTGCCGCGATAGGGAACGAACTGCAGTTTCGTGCCGATCGTTTGGTTCAAATAGACTCCCGAAAAATGCGACCCAGATCCGACGCCGGCCGTGCCCGCCGTCACCTTGCCGTCGTTGGCCTTGAGCCACACGATCAGCTCCTTCAGATCTTTTGCCGGAACAGCGTTTTTCGAAATCACCCACATCGGATTGCTTGCAATCTTGGCGACCGGCTCAAGATCCTTCACCAGATCAAAATTCAGAGGATAGATCGCGCCATTGACGACATGCGTTCCAAGATGACCGATGCTCAATGTGTACCCGTCCGGCGCCGCGTGCACCGCGCGCGCCACCCCGATTGTTCCGCCCGCGCCGGTGACATTCTCAACCAGGATTGGCTGCCCAAGCGTCTGGCGCATGCGTTCGCCGAGAATTCGCGCCAGCGCGTCAGTTGGACCGCCCGCGGAGAAGGGCACGATGAACGTGATGGGCCGCGCTGGGTAATTTTCTGCGCTGGCTGATGTGATGCTCGCGAGCATCGCAACGATCGCGACAACGATCGATTTCTTCATTGCCTTCCCCCGTGCTTTTTTTGTGCGCGAGGAAATCATCCCCTTACAGAGCGGCGAAATCAATCGGCTTATGCCTGTCCAGCGTGCGATGCACCGGCGGCAGCGGGTATTTGAGGCCGCTGGCACAATTGAAAAGCACAGCCTGATCGGTACGCGCAACACGGCCATCGGCGAGGCTCTGCTTGTAGGCCGCATAAGTCGCCGCGCCCTCTGGGCACAACAGGAAGCCTTCCTCACGCGCCATTTCATCGAGCGCCGCACTGATCGCCTCATCGGTCACTGCGATCGCGAATCCGTTGCTCTCGCGCACGGCGCGCAGGATAAGAAAGTCGCCAATTGCCTGCGGCACGCGAATGCCTGATGCGATGGTGTGCGCGTTCTCCCAGCGAGGCGCGTACTCTTCTCCGGCCTCAAAAGCCTTCACCATAGGCGCGCAACCGGCGGCTTGCACCGCAATCATGCGGGGACGCTTTTTTCCGATGAAGCCGATGGCCTCCAGCTCAGCGAAGGCTTTCCACATGCCAATCAGCCCCGTTCCGCCGCCCGTGGGATAAAAGATGACGTCCGGCACTTGCCAGTCGAGCTGTTCTGCCAACTCAAGTCCCATCGTCTTCTTGCCTTCGATCCGGTACGGCTCTTTCAAGGTGGACGTGTCGAACCAGCCCACCTTGGCCTTTCCCTCGCCGACGATCTTGCCGCAGTCGTCGATCAATCCGTTGACGCGATAGACGGTCGCGCCTTGCAACCCGATTTCGCTGACGTTCACTTCCGGCGTGTCTTCCGGGCAGAACACGGTGGTCTTGATTCCGGCTCGCGATGCGTAGGCGGCGAGCGCCGCGCCGGCATTGCCATTCGTCGGCATCGCCATGTGCTTGATGCCGAGCGCTTTGGCCATCGACACCGCCATGACCAGCCCGCGCGCCTTGAACGAGCCGGTCGGCAACCGGCCTTCATCCTTCACCAGGATCTCGCCGCCGAGCTTCGCGGAAAGGCGCGACATGCGCACGAGCGGTGTCATCGCTTCGCCGAGACTGACGATGTCCATGGCTTTGCGAACCGGCAGCAATTCGCGATAGCGCCAAAGATCGAATGGCCGGCTTGCAAGGATTTGCTTGCTGAGCACCTTGCGAACGCCTGCGAGATCGTAACGAACCAAAAGTGGCTTGCCGGCACGCGACAAGTTGTGCACTTGATCGGCCTCATGGCGTTCGCCAGTCATCGCGCATTCGAGATGCGTTACAAAACTCGGGAGCTCTGTTTTCAGATTGTCATCGTGCGGCATGGTCAAGACCCAGTTTGGTCAGCCGCCGTTATCGCGCGGCTGACGCACGCGGAACACCACGAAATGCGAAAGCGAGAAATTGACGGCGAAACTCACCGCGATCGACACGAGTTTAGCAATCAGTATCGGAACGAAATAGGAGAGCGCAAACAGTGTCGCCGTACTCGAAACCATGCCGGCTATCCCTGAGGCGGCGAAGGTCACGTAATCGCGCCAGCGCAGAGTGTGCCCGGATTCCGGTCCGAAGGTGATGAATGAATTCATGGCATAGGAGCATGTCACGGCGACAAACCAGGCCAGCACGTTGGCCAGCACCAGCGGCCAGTGCAGATACCGAAATGCCGTCCAGAAAACGCTGAAATCGATCGCGGTATTGACGACACCAACCAGCGCAAAACTGATCGCCTTCAGCGCTATGGCGCGTTCGTGCCATGCAACAACAACACGGTCGAAGATATTCTGAAGGGGGGCCGGGATCATCGTCGGCTTTCGATTAGCACGGCAAATCGCGGCCCGGTAGGCCGGGCGCGACAGCGCCATTCCGGTGCGGTATAGATCGCCCAGAATAAGGGCGACAGGTTAGCTTAGATGGCGACGAAACCAGCCAAACCAGGGACGCGCGCGCGGACATCATCCTCCACGTCCATGTTGTCCGTTGTTATCCCCCTGTTCAACGAGGCCAAGGGTCTGCCCGCTCTGCACGAGCGCATAGCCGAAGTCGCGCGCTACCTGCAGGTCAAGCGCGGACTGAACTTGGAAGCCATATATGTTGACGACGGCAGCAGCGACGGCACCAGCGATGTCGCACGGTCGTTGGCTGCAGTGCCGCTCGATATCCAGGTCGTAACACTGTCGCGAAATTTCGGTAAGGAAGCCGCCCTGCTCGCCGGTCTCGACCATGCCCGGTCCGGTGCCGTGCTGTTCATGGACGGCGACGGACAACATTCGCCCAATCTGATCGACACACTGGTCGCCCGCTGGCTCGATGACGGCTATGACGTGGTCTACACAGCCAAGGCCAATCGTGAGAATGAATCATGGCTGCGGCGGACGGGCGTTCGCTGGTTCTACGCGTTGCTCAATTGGGGATCACGACACAAAATCCCGGAAGACGCCGGCGATTTCCGTCTGTTGTCGCCGCGCGCTGCAGAGGCACTACGGCAGATGCCGGAGCGCAATCGTTTTTTCAAGGGCTTGTCGAGTTGGATCGGCTTCCGCCAGGTGCGGGTCGATTACGAGCCGGCTGCGCGCGAGCATGGTGCGACCACCTGGAACGCATGGACGCTGATCGGATTGTCGATTGAAGGACTTACGTCCTTCTCGGTAGCGCCGCTCCGCGTCGCAAGCCTGTTGGGCCTGCTGTTGGCTCTCACCGCCCTCTTTTTCGGAAGTTGGATCGTGTTGGAAACACTTCTCTACGGCAAGGATGTGCCCGGCTATCCCTCTCTGGTTGTGAGCGTGATGGTGATCGGCGGCGTGCAGCTCATCTTGATCGGCGTGCTGGGAGAATATATCGGCAAGCTGCTGTCAGAGATCAAAGGCCGTCCAGTCTATTTTGTCGCCGAGCACAGCGTGAAGCGCGCGGAATCGGCCAAGACCCGGCCGGTCACATCGCGCGCCGCGGAGTAGTCTGGCCGCATGTCCAAGGCACGTCGCCGCATCTGGCTGTGTGCCGATGACTATGGAATTTCTCCAGGCGTCAGCGCTGGCATCCGTGAGTTGATCTCGCGTGAACGTATCAATGCGACGTCGGTCATGGTTACAGTGCCGCATTTCAATAACAACGAGGCGGCCGCCCTCGACGCGCTCAACTCGGGTAGGAAACGCGCGGCCATCGGTTTGCACGTGACGCTGACGGCCCCCTTCGGTCCGCTGAGCGCGAATTTTTCGCCGGTGCGCAAAGGCAGGTTTCTTTCTCTTAACGACATTTTGCGGGCGGCGGTTGCGCGCCGCCTGCGTTCTGAAATGCTGGTGACTGAGATCGCCGCGCAGTTTAGGGCTTTTGCCGACACGTTTGCCCGTCCACCCGATTTCGTGGACGGGCATCAGCACGTGCATTTGTTTCCGCAGATCCGCGACGCCTTGCTGAAAGTTGTCGCCCAGGCAGCGCCTGATGCCTGGGTCAGACAATGCGGCCGCAGGCACATTCGCGGGCATTCATTTGATCGCAAGGGGCTCGTGCTCGACATTTTGAGCGTGGCCTTTCGTCGCAAGGCAAAGCACATGGGAATCGCGTCCAACCCAGCCTTTGCTGGGACCTATGCGTTCCATGCGAAGGCAAATTTCGCCCAGATATTCCCACGGTTCCTTCCGGGACTGCCGGATGGCGCCCTGATCATGTGTCATCCGGGTTTCGTCGATTCCGAGCTAAAAGCCCTCGATTCGCTGACAACACTGCGGGAGCACGAATTTGCCTATTTCAACTCTGATGCTTTCCCCGACGTGCTGGCCGAGCACGGCGTCGCCCTTGCATCCCCCTCTGGCGAAAACGCCGGCGCCGCCTAAATAAGCACGCCGACGACCACGGGAGGAAACAATGAACCCGCAAGAACGCC
>Ga0126381_100002732_pt1 | contig 19106 bp, 13 predicted proteins | sample PanSoiMetPlot_28_FD_96465 | JGI IMG/M metagenome (GOLD analysis project Ga0126381, IMG submission 96465) | Tropical forest soil microbial communities from Panama - MetaG Plot_28 | ecosystem: Environmental > Terrestrial > Soil > Tropical forest > Bulk soil | place: Panama | collected 2016-02-17
GCAGGATTCGGGGGGCGTGAATTCCTGGGGCCGGGAGATGCCGATTACTTCTGCGGTCGCAACCATTCTTTGCTCCTGCTGTATCTGGGACACTATGCGCTCCCAGTCCTTAGCTCCTTGGACGAACCATGCTGGCTTTAGTTAGACAACCTTTCGACACTCATCATGCGCGTCCCGAGGCTGACAGCCCCGACGCTGACATCAGGAGTTACGACAATCTCCAGTGAAAAGTTCCGGTTCGATCTGGGCCGATTCGAGCAGCTTTTGTGATTATAGCCCCTCAAGACAACCTAAGAACGCGCAGAGTTCCCGCCCTTGCAACCACCAGCCCGGCTGGCCGGCGAACCCGGTCGGTGGGTCTGGCAACACGGCCTTGAGCCGTGTTGAACCGCCGTTAACTGCGGCTTCTAGGGCGGCTGAGGGTGCGTGCTCGGCTGCCACCTGACGGGGGAAACGGCACCCCTGAAAGGCAGCCCCCAAGCGACATAAGTCCACTTCCGAGTGAAATTTGCAAGCCGCGTACAACCATCATTGTTTCCGCCGAATCTGCATGTCTAGGGTCCCGACCCTACGCTTAATGCGGAAAGGCGCCCACGTCTTGTTTTCGCCTCTCCAAAGACATAAAATATTGACGCCCAGTGTCGCTCTGAAGGAGTGTCTCTCACTATGTCCCGTTCTGTTTGGTTAACGCGTATTCTTCCGTCGTTTGTAGTCTTGGTGCTGTTAGGACTGGGCTCGGCTGTCACTTTGAACGCAGCGGATCAGCAAAGCAAAGCGGCCGCAGACCCGTCGAAATCGGACCAGGCTAAGGCCGATCAGGATCAGTCCGGAGATCCTCTCAAGCGCCCCGTTGACGACAAGCGGAAGAAAGAGAATGCCAAGAGCCTCAAGAAGGAACTCCGGGGCGAGTACAAGACATGGCTCAATCAGGACGTGGTCTGGATCATCACCGATCAGGAGCGCAAGGCCTTCATGCAGCTCTCGAACGACGAAGAGCGCGACAAATTTATCGAAGCCTTCTGGGACCGGCGCAACCCTAATCCGGACAGCGAAGACAACGAATTCAAAGACGAGCACTATCGCCGCATCGAATACGCCAACGAGCATTTTGCCGCCGGCATTCCCGGATGGAAGACCGATCGCGGCAGAATTTATATCGTCTTTGGTCCTCCCGACGAGATCGAATCGCATCCCTCCGGGGGCACCTATGAACGCCCAATCGACGAGGGGGGCGGCGAAACTTCCACCTACCCATTTGAAGATTGGCGCTATCGCCACATCGACGAGATCGGCGAGCAGGTCATTGTCGAGTTCGTCGACACCTGCATGTGCGGCGACTATCACATGACCATGGATCGGAGCGAGAAGGACGCGCTGAAGATGGTTCCGAACGCCGGGCTCACCATCTACGAACAGATGGGGCTGGCCAACAAAACAGATCGGTTTACCGGCGGAGGGATGGAACAGTTGGGCGTCGGTCCGACGGGCGCCACCAATCTTCAAGCCAAACAGTTTGACCGCTTAGAGCAGTATGCAAAGCTGCAGCAAGCTCCCCCGATCAAATTCAAGGATCTCGAAGAAGCGGTTGGGCACACCATCACCTATAATCCCATGCCGTTCATGGTGCGCACGGATTTCGTGAAGATCACCAATGAAACGGTTATGGTTCCGATCACCATCCAAATCAAGAATCGCGACATTACGTTCACCGACAAAGGGGGCGTACAGCACGGAGTCGTGAACATTTTCGGGCGACTCAGCACTCTGACCGGCAAGGTGGTGCAGACCTTTGAAGACACCGTGTCCGCCGATATTCCGTCAGAGTTGCTGGCGCGCGAGGCCGAGGCCTCGAAGATCTACTCGAAAGCTGTGCCTCTGCACCCGGGACGCTACAAGCTCGATGTGGTTTTGAAAGACGTGAACGGAGATCGCGTCGGCAACCTGAGCCGCGGGATTATGGTTCCCGATTTCTCCGATGATAAGCTGGCCAGTTCTTCGCTCATCGTTGCCGACGATGTCGAGCCGGTGCCAACCAACAGCGTCGGCACAGGAATGTTTGTGATTGGCAATACCAAGGTCAGACCGCGAGTAGCCACCGAGGGCAAGCCCGCGGTTTTCAAGCGCGGACAGAAGGTGAACTTCTGGATGCAGGTCTACAATCTCACCGTCGATGATAAAACCCATCGACCCTCGGCTACCTTCGAATATGACGTTGTGAATGAATCTACGAACAAGCCGGTCGTGCATGCGGTCGACTCTTCGGACAAAATGGGCAATGTTGGCGAGCAGGTGACGCTGCAAAAAGCACTGGCCTCGTCAAACCTTGACCCAGGGGTGTATAAGATTGAGATCAAAGTGAGTGACAATCTCTCGAAGCAGACGGTTGCCCCTTCGGCCACATTTGCGGTCGAATAACGAGGTTACTTGAATATCCGCAAGCTCGGATACGTCGTGGTCGCACTCGGATTGGCGCTTCCCGCCTGGTCTGCGGATCGCACTGCCGCGATCTCCGGGTACGTACGCGATGCTGGCGGCGTGCCGCAGATGGGGGCGGCCGTCGATATTCTGGGAAGCGCGCTCGAGAGCCTGCGGATCTTCACCGACGACAAGGGATTCTTCTCGATTCGCGGACTGGCCCCCGGCACCTATACCGTCAAGGTTTCGGCTCCCTCGTTCCTGCCCACGTTGCGCGAAAAGATTGCGGCCAAGGCGGGAGCCAGCGTTCTATTGAATCTGACCTTGAGCACACTGTTTGATGCGGTGCAGTTTGCTCCGCGCCGCGGTGCTGCTGACGATGGCGACTGGGACTGGGTACTGCGCTCGACCGCGAATCGTCCCGTGCTGCGCATTCTTTCCGACGGCTCGCCGGTAATGGTTGCCAAGGCCAACACCGGACCCGACCTCAAAGGCACCTTCTCTTTCCTGGCGGGTTCACCGTCACAAGGCTTCGGATCGCTCTCCGACTTAAACACTGCGTTCACTGTCGAGAAGTCCTTTTTCTCTTCCGACACGCTCAAATTCGGCGGCAACGTAGGCTACGGTCCCGGACTTCCGAATGCAGTCGTGCGTACCTCTTACAAGCACGGCATGGCTAACGGCTCCAGTCCGGAGATTTCCTTTACCATGCGTCGTCTGTCATCGCCCGGCCTGGGTTTGCACGATGTCAATCTGCAGGCGTTGGCCCTCGCCATGTCGGATGATATCGCCGTGGGCGATGTGCTGGAGCTGAAATTCGGCAGCGAGTTGCAGAGCATTCAGTTCATGGGCAAGGTGACAGCCATGCGCCCGTATGGTTCGGTTGCGGCACATCTTTCCCCGGACACGGTACTCGAGTACCAGTATTCGACATCCCGGCCGGATCGCCGTGCGGACAAGGGCTTTGACTCCGCTCCCGCGGATCTGAGCGAAGCCGACCCGCGCCTGAGCATGTCCGACTTTTCTCCCGCAATCGAAAAAGCCCATCACCAGGAGATTGCCCTTTCCCATCGCGAGGGCCCGACCAGCATGCAGGTTGCGATGTACAACGATCGCGTGGTGGACCCGGCCCTGACCGGGGTTGGCGAATTCTCCAGCCCGGACGGGGAGGTTTTGCCCGATGTCTACTCCGGAACGTTTACGTATCAGGGCCACAATCTCGAAACTCGCGGGATGAGGCTGGTGCTTGAGCGCAAGTTGACCTCCGACATCACCGCCACTGTGAACTACAGCTACGGAGGGGTTCTGGATTTGAATTCCGACGAACCGCTTCTCCGCGATGCCCGCCAGGACAGCACGGTTCGTTATCGTCACCTGGTCGCAGGGAAGCTCAGCGGTAGAGCTCCATGCACCAAAACGCGCTGGATGGCCTCCTATGGCTGGACCAGCGGGCGTGCCTTAACCCCGGTGGATATGTTCAATGCATCGGCGGGCCAGACCGATCCTTTCCTCAATCTTTTCTTTCGCCAGCCTATTCCTGGCACCAGCACCTTACCCGGACACATGGACGTGCTCGTCGAAATCCGCAATTTGCTGGCGCAGGGCTATGTCCCGGTTTTTGGCCAGGACGGACGCACGGTCTACCTGGTGCAGTCGGCCCGGGCGGTGCGCGGCGGAGTCGCGTTTAGCTTCTAAGCTCTCGGATTTCCTAAGCGAACGCTTCCTTTCCTTCGGCCCCGCGAACCCACGTGATCAATACTTCGCCCGCGAGCAAAAACGTTTGCCTAGGAGGGTTTGCTCCTCGAGCCTTGGCGGCGAGAGCCCGAAGCCGGTTTGTGAGCTGGAAGACGCACGTTCACCTGCGCTACAATCCCCACCCGTCGACCGAACTCTTCTTACCATCAGGGAGGCAGTATGAAGCTGCGCATGGGGCTCCTGAGTTTCTGGCTTCTCATTTCGACGGCAGCGCTGGCGCAAACCTTTCGCGGCACCATCCTCGGAACCGTAACTGACTCCCAAGGCGCAGTCGTTACCGGCGCCAAGGTGACCGCGCGCAACGTCAACACCGGCCTGGAGCGCAGCACCACAACCACCACGGATGGTAGCTATGCCATCCCGGAGCTGCCGATTGGAACCTATACCGTTACCGTCTCCGAGAGCGGCTTCGAGACGTCAGCGACCAGCAATGTGGCGGTCGCGGTTGCGGGAGAGAAGCGCGTCGATGTTGGGCTGAAAGCAGGACAGATCGCAACCACCGTCCAAGTTTCGGGCGAGACCCTTCCTCAGGTCGAGACCACCACCAACACCTTAGGCGGAGGATTTGAGAATAAGCAGATCGTGGATTTGCCGATCAATGGCCGTGACTTCACCAAGATGCTGATCATGGTGCCGGGCGCCGCCGGCGAGCCCAATGGCGGCGGTGATTCGCCCGGTTCGTATGGACTGTTCAGCGCCAACGGAAGCCGCGGCCGCGCTAATAATTTCCTGCTCGACGGTACCGACATGAACGACGGCTACAGAAACCTGCCCGCCATCAATCAGGGGGGCGTGTTCGGTACTCCGGGAACGGTGTTGCCGCTCGACTCGGTTGCTGAACTCAAAGTGCTCTCGAATTTCGAAGCCGAGTACGGGCGTAATTCCGGCGCCGTCGTCGACATTGTGACCAAGAGCGGAACCAATACCCTTCATGGCACGGCCTACGAAGATTTTCGTAATGCCGCATTGAACGCGCGAAACTACTTCAACTCTGCCGGACCGAAGGATGCGTTCCGCAATAACCAGTTCGGCGGAGCCATTGGCGGGCCGATCGTGAAGGATAAGACATTCTTCTACCTGGCCTACGAAGGACAGAGGCAGGGACTCGCGATTACGTCGTTGAATGTGGTGCCGACGCTCAACGCGAACCCGACCAACAACCTGAACTCACCAGTGACGAATGCCAATGACTATGCCCAAGCCATCCAGGCGCTCCACGGCGATCCCTCCCAATGCAATACCACTGTGATCAATTGCATTCGCAATCAGCCTGCTGGAGTCATCAATCCCGTGATTTTGAATTTCTTCAATTTGTGCGACGCCAGCGGAAAGTGCTCGGGAGGCAAGAACATCTGGCCGCTCCCCAATATCGCGAACCCTGCCGCGGGCTCGGCAAACTCATCCGATCCCGCCGCCGCCTCGAATAACATCGACAGCATGATCGTCAAGCTCGATCAGAATTTGGGAAAGAGCCAGCTCAGCGGGCGTTACTTCTTCGGCAACAGCAACCAGAGTTTCCCTCTCGGGCTTGCCGGAGGCAACAATTTGCCCAACACCAATACCTTTGCGCCCATTCGCACCCAACTGGTTTCTTTGAGCCTGGTCACGGTTCTAAAGCCGAATCAAACCAACGAAGCCCGATTGGGTTGGAACCGCTATCGCAACGGATTCTATGCCGCCGACCGCAGCGTGTTTGGGAATCCTGAGCAGAGCATGCATATGGATACGGGGGTCACCAGTTCGAACGACTATGGCTTGCCCACCATTCGCTTCGGGCAACTTTCTGCGCTCGGCTCCTCACCGTTTTCCAATCCCCGCAATCGAGTCGATACCAACTGGCAATTCTTTGACAACTACACCTGGGTTGTCGGAAAGCACAACCTCAAGACCGGATTCGAATTCCGCCGGACCGCGGTCGATTCTTTCAACGATTTCAGCGGACGGGGTGTGATGGTGTTCAACAATCTCTCCGACTTCCTGGCGGGAATGTTCTCGAACACCGTGCTCTTTTCCAGCCGCCAGCAGGTCGGTAACACCAATCGCAGTGCCATGCAGAACAACCAAGGGCTCTACCTTCAGGACTCCATCCGTTTGACCAATCGGCTCACCGTCAATGCCGGCCTGCGCTGGGACTATTTTGGAGTGATTCACGAAGCGCATGGCTTACTCACCGCCTATGACTTTAACCAGGGCATCGTCGCGAGGAATCCGCTTTACGACAAGGACCTGAACAATTTTGCACCGCGCTTGAGCTTTGCCTGGGACGTCACCGGAAAGGGCAAGACCGTGGTCCGGTCCGGGTTTGGCGTTTTCTATGACGACTTTTCGCAGGACGCTTTCACCGGCCAAATCTACGAAAACTCCTTTAACATCGGCGTAGCCTACAATCCGGTTCCAAACGCCCCGGTGCAGATTTTCAAGCCGGATAAGTTAATCCCGCTCACGCCGGACGTGCCGATTTTCACCTGTCCCACCTGCTCGGACGTGACCAGTGACGCTTCCACCGTGCCCAAGCACATGCGCACGCCCTACGTCTACAACTACAACCTGAATCTGCAGCAGCAATTGGCCAGCCATGCTGTTCTCGAGGTCGGATACGTCGGATCCGCGGGGCGCAAGCTGCTGCGACTTCGCGATCTGAACCAGCCTACCCAGGCCCAGATCACCGCCGCGGATCTGGCTTGCACACCGGCACCCTGCATCATCGATGGCGGACTGCGGAAATACTCGAATCTTGCAAACATGAGCTCGCTTGCGCCCTTTGCACCGTTCTACCTGAATCAACTCGACGCCTCCGGAACCTCGAACTACAACTCCCTGCAGGTGTCACTTACCCAGCAAAGTTTCCATGGGTTGACCCAGCAGATTGCTTATACGTGGTCGCACTCCATCGACACGGCAAGCGACAGCCAGGATTTTGTGCCCAACGCCGCGATGCCGCAGAACAGCAACAACGTCCCCGGGGACAAAGGACCATCGAACTACGACACGCGCAATCGATTGGTGTGGGCGAGTACCTACGACTTGCCGACATGGGGATCGCACGACAAGTTGGGCGCGGGATGGTCGGTGAGCGGCGTTTTTTCTTTGATCAGCGGGCACCCGTTCTCGATGAACTACAACTTCATCGATGATTTCAGCGGCGGCGCCGAGTTTTATGACCGGCCGGATGTGGTCGGACCGATTCAGTACAACTACAGCAATCCCTATGCCTTCCTGAATTTGAATTCGTTTCAGGTTCCCTGCAATTTCAACTGGGGCGGCAATCTCGGAGACGGTTTTGCGGACTCCTGCCAGCCGGGAACTCGCCATTATGGCAACCTCGGCCGCAATGCCTTGCTCGGTCCGCATTATCGCAATTTTGATTTCGCGCTGAGCAAGACCACTGCGCTCACCGAGCGCTGGAAGATCATGCTGCGCGCCGACGTCTTCAATCTGACCAACCATCCCAACTTTGCCAATCCGCTGGCAGTTTCATTTTTTGCGGATGCAGCTCCGAATCGGAGCGGCAATTTTCCGACTGGAATTGACCTAATGACAGGACGAAGCATCGGATTCTCACAAATTACCGCCACCTCGGACGTGGGCCTGGGTAACCCGGTGCTCGGCGGCGGCGGACAGAGGAGCATTCAGCTGTCGCTCAAACTGATGTTCTGATCCCGATCGAAAGCCCACTCGGAATGGACTCTGCGAGTTTCGACTGCTATTTCTTCGCTCGTCCCAAGCATCCTGCCCGAAAGGACCGATCGTCGAGGCGGTGCAACCGCTTCGCCATGGAGGGCTTCAGCAGAGGGAAATGCCGGATGGTGAAGAGATATTCGGCGACGAACCAGAGTGGTTGATCGGTGGTCATCCACTCCAGGCGGTCGAAGCGCGCGAGGTTGACGGGATTCGAAAACGTTCGGAGCGATCGTTCGCGGCGCAAATTGAAATACACCTCGAAGTAGCTCATCGCCAACTCACGAAGACTTCGATATACCGGCTCGCGGTAGCGACATCCGGTGTAGTTGGATTTGGCGATCGCGCCCCAATGCCCGTGCTGCTTGAAAACCGCGATCACGTGATCGGTGTCGCGCTCGGCTTCGAGATCAATGACCAGCGGAGCATATCCGTTGACCCGCAGCGCCGCCGCGGCGAATAGAGCGCCTTCAAAGCAGTGAGATGTGTCTTCCCGCAGCACCCGGCGGGGCGACCAGGCGGTGTCCGCCAGGTGATAGGGTTGCCGATCGAGCAGGCACTGGATTCCGTATGGGTTCTTGAGACGGCGCAGCTTGCCGAGTTCCGCAGGCGTGAACGCCCCGTGCGAATGGTTCATTATCCTTGAGTTTAAAGGGAGATCTAGCCTAAAGACATTAACCACGAAGGTCACGAAGGCAAACCAGGGAGATCCGGCGATCGAGCGAGAACCCTATCCCAACAAGGCTTCGAGTTCTCGGGGGCTGGCGACCACCACGTCCGGCGGCGCGGCTTTCAGAGTCTCGGGTTGGAAGCCGTAGGTGACGCCGCAGGTCGTCAGACCGGCATTGCGCCCGGTCAGGACGTCGATGGCCGAGTCGCCGATCATCATGGCTTCGCTCGCCACCGTGCCGGTCTCTTTCAGAATGGTCGTAATTCCCAGCGGATCGGGTTTCTTGGTTTCAAAGCTGTTGCCGCCATAGACGCGAACAAAGAACTTTCCCAACCCGAGTGCTTCCACAATGGCGCGCGAGGGATTTACGGGCTTGTTCGACAGCACCGCCATTTTCCTCTGGTGCCGGTTGGAATGGATTTTCTCTAAAGCTTCGGGAATGCCTTCGTAAACGATGGTGTGATCGAGCTTGTGCTCGCGATAGTAAGCAAGAAAATATTCCAGCGCTTGCTTGAAAAAGTGCTCGTCCTGGGGATCGCCGAGGGCTCGCCGCACCAGCATGGGTGCGCCGTCGCCGACGTAGGAAGCCACAATTTTCCCCGGCAGCTCTGGGCGTTCGAAGTGCCGCAGCATGGCGTTCACAGAATGAATCAGGTCGAGGCGAGAATCGATCAGGGTCCCGTCGAGATCAAATATGAGGAGCTTCATGGCCCGGGGATCGAATCGGCGAAGAAAACGGGGCATGGGAGAAGAATAGCAAAGGCGGCTTCCCGCCTAGGCTCGAGCTCGAGCCGGTGAAGCCTGGAAGTTTCCTATTCCGGTTCCGTCCGGAAGCCTGACCGGGGAGGCCGCCTTTTTGCTGACGGCTGATTTACAATACCCAGCGGCGTTGTCAAAAATTGCAGGCGGGCGCTGACCTATGCCGACCAGAAATCACGGAAAATCCGCAGCGGTTGCTGAAGCCAACAAGGCCGGCAAGACCTATGAAGGGCTTTCCCGGCAGCAGCTCATCGATGCTTATCGGCTGATGCGCACCTCGCGCCGCCTCGATGATCGCGAGATCATGCTGAAACATCAGCAGAAGATCTTCTTCCAGATTTCGGGCGCCGGGCACGAAGCCGTGCTGGTGGCAGCCGCGTTCGCGATGAAACCCGGGTACGACTGGTTCTTTCCTTATTACCGTGATCGCGCGCTCTGCCTGGCTTTGGGAGCGACTCCCTACGAAATGCTGCTGCAGGCAGTGGGCGCGGCCGAAGATCCCAGCTCGGGGGGGCGGCAGATGCCGTCGCACTGGGGTTATAAGCGACTCAATATTGTTACCCAGTCATCCTGTACCGGAACGCAAATTCTGCACGCCGTCGGTTGCGCCGAAGTGGCGCGGCATTTCATTGCCCACCCGCGCGCGCTTGAGAAGGTCAACGGAGATTATCGCCAATTCAAAGATGTGATGTTCTACGGTGATGAAGTCACTTACGTCTCCCTCGGCGATGGCACCACCAGCGAAGGCGAATTCTGGGAGGCCATGAACGCGGCGGCCAATCAGCGGCTGCCGATCGTTTTCCTGGTTGAGGATAACGGCTACGCCATCTCCGTCCCGGTCGAGGTAAATACTGCCGGCGGGAACATTTCACGGCTGGTTTCGGGATTCCCTAACTTTCACTTCGAGGAGGTGGATGGCACCGACCCGGTGGCCAGCTACGCCGCATTTTCCCGTGCCGTAGCCCACTGTCGCGCGGGCGTGGGGCCATCGTTTGTGCATGCGCACGTGATTCGTCCGTATTCGCATTCGCTCTCCGATGATCAGAAGCTCTATCGCCCCGACATTGAGCGCCAGCATGATGCCGAGCGCGATCCCGTCTCGCGTATGCAGCTGTTCCTGATTCGCGAGGGCATTCTCGACGAGAAGGGAATTAATAAGCTGGAGAAAGAGGTCGAAGACGAGCTGCAGGCGGCGGTGGATCGGGCGCTCGGGGCCGCCTTGCCGCGGCCGGAGAGCATTCGACAGTTCTTGTACTCGCCGGATCTGGATCCGACATCGTCGGCCTTTGATACCCAGGCCGCGGCGGCTCCTACCCCAGCCGTCGCGGGCGAGGGCGCCCGCTCCCCCGAGAACCGTGAACCCGAGAAGAAGCCCGCTCTGAAGACCATGGCCGATCTGATCAACGCCACTCTGCGCGATGAGATGAAGCGCGACGAGCGCATCGTCATCTTCGGCGAAGACGTGGCTGATTGCAGCCGCGAAGAATATTTGCGGCAGAAGCTGGTGAAAGGCAAAGGCGGAGTGTTCAAGCTGACTTCAGGCCTGCAGTGCGACTTTGGCTCGGAGCGCGTGTTTAATTCCCCGCTCGCCGAGGCCAGCATCGTGGGACGCGCGACGGGCATGGCCATTCGTGGGCTGAAGCCGGTGGTCGAAATTCAGTTCTTCGACTACATATGGCCGGCGATGATGCAGCTGCGCAACGAATTGCCGGTGATCCGGTGGCGGTCGAACGGAGCGTTCAGCGCCCCCGCCGTGGTGCGAGTCGCGATTGGCGGATATCTCACCGGAGGCGCGATCTACCACTCGCAGTGCGGAGAGAGCATCTTCACGCACACTCCGGGCATGCGCGTGGTGTTCCCTTCGAATGCCCTCGATGCCTGCGGCCTCTTACGAACCGCAATTCGCTCGGACGACCCGGTGATGTTCCTCGAGCACAAGCGGCTCTATCGCGAGAGCTACGGCCGCGCGGCCTACCCCGGGGCGGAGTACATGATTCCCTTCGGCAAAGCGAAAGTCGTGCATCCCGGCACGGATTTGACCGTCATCACCTACGGAGCTGTGGTTCCACGCGCGCTGCAAGCGGTGCAGCGTCTCGATCGGGAGCAGGGATTGAAGATCGAGTTGATCGACCTACGCAGCTTGAGCCCCTACGATTGGGAGACGATTGCGGCTTCCGTCACCAAGACCAATCGCGTGGTGGTCGCCTACGAAGATACCTTGAGCTGGGGCTACGGGGCCGAGATCGCCGCCCGTATTGCCGATGAACTCTTTGAGCAACTCGACGCGCCGGTGAAGCGCGTCGCCGCGAAGGACACATTCATCGCCTATCAGCCCGTGCTCGAGAGCGCCATTCTGCCGCAGGTACAGGATTTGTATCTGGCGATGAAGGAACTGGCGGAGTATTAGGATGAGCATGCCGCTGTAGATGGGCCCAGGCCTGCGGATTCCGCATGTCGATGATGCTGAAGTGCTCGCCGCGCCTTCGATTCGAGGCCTAAGATCGGCTGCGGTGATTCTGAGGTCGTCGGCCACCAAAACTCTCCTTCCGGTTGCGTCAGCCCGGTAAACGCCAATCGCAGGGCAAGTGTTTTTGTCCCTCTACTGGAAATACCCGAGGGGAAGGGCGCCCGCACTGAGCCTTTGGCCATGCAAGTGTTTTACTGCCAAGTGCAATTCTCCCCTGACCAACCTTCGCCTCCATCTCGCCCTCATAAAATCACGGACGAAGCAAGAACTTTCCGCACATATACGGAGGGTTTATGAACAGACTGCTTGGAATCCTGGCGCTGGTGGCAGCGATGGCGCTGCCCACAATCGCGCAGGTCGGAAGGATGACCTCGGACGACGAGGCCAAGTTCAGCGGCTACTATCAACGCTGGGTGCAGGACCGGCAAAACAACGATCGCGATGACATGGTGGACATGGAGCACCACATGCAAGACATCATGAACAAGTACGCGATCCCGCCGGATACACCCTACGATCAGGTCGCTTCCCAGAATGGAGCCTACCCGGCGCAAAATCCGAATTATGATCGCGACCACGACCGCGATCATGGGTACGCAAACCAGGGGCAGAACCGGCTCTCGCCCGACGATCAGAACAAGTTCAACAAGGAATATACGAAGTGGCAGGAAGCCAATTCGAAGAATGATCGCGATGACATAGACAAGCACGCGCGCAACATGGAACAGATCATGCAGCGCTACAACATTCCTCCGGATACGCCGTTCGATCAGATCGCGACTGTAGCGGGATACGGTGGCCGCATGGATGTTCGCCAATACCAGGGCCGCCTCTCGCCGGACGATCAGAAACACTTCGATAAGGCTTACGAGCACTGGCAGAACGACCGCGCGCGACGCGATCAGGACGATATAGCCAAGGACGAAGGCAAGATGCAGGAGATCATGGCGAAATACAACATCCCGCGCGGAGTGCCGTATGACGTGCTGGCATCCGGGAATCGAGGATATTAACGAAACGCCCTGGGAACGACGGATGGAGGATCTATGCGGTTGGACTGTCGATCGCATAGATCCTTCGCTTTTTTTTCAGGGGAATAGGGCGATCGTCAGCCGGAGCTCTTTCCGCCTTTGCGCAGAATTTCGAGCGCGAATGGGCCAGCCCCGTAACAAAGCAACGTGAGCGCAATCGCGGCAAGGGCGAGCGGGAATTCGTATCCGTGCTCACCCAGCAATCCGTTCGGCCAGTGAACTTTCCAGATCGCGACCACCATGTCGATGAGAATGGCCAGCGCCGCGCAACGCGTGAATAATCCCACCAGAACCAGAATGCCGCCGAAGAATTCGGCGAGCGCAGACGGAATGGCCAGGAATCCCGGCAGGCCCAGGCCCTGCACGCGATGCCAGTGCTCCATAAATCCGCCGCCAAAGACTTTGTGATAGCCGTGGCCGATCATGATGGCGCCCAGGACGATGCGCAGCACCAGCAAGGTAACAGGTTGCAGACGATCGAAGTAGCGCAAGCTTACCTCCGAAAGAGTTCAAGAATATCAGGAACGATTCGAGAAGGAAGAGGTCAGAATCGAGAAGTAAGAACGGTGAAAACCGGCGATTGACCCAGAAATTCGCGAGGCGAAAGCGCTGTTTGCTGCTGCCGTCTGCCTTCTAACTTCTCTGTTTGCATAGACTTCCTCCCGCGTACACCAACCTAAGTACCGTGCATAGCACTTCAGTTATCTGTCGCGAGTTCATGCGGCGAGACTCCGAACCGGCACCACCACTGGCAGGTGCAGCAACGTTACCCACCACAACCTATAGATCAACCTGACAACTGCTCACACCCCATTTCCAGAAAACCGGTACAAAACCCGGTAGAACACGGACGTTCGGCATTACCTCATGTGAACCCGGGTTGATATATGCTCAGTCCACCAAAATCCGCGCGAACCCTGTTCGTACGGATTCTCTCCCAAAGAAGTCCTGCAACGTAGGCACGCAGGACGCAATTCTGTGGATAAGGCAACGGATATGGCAGATTCGCGCGAAGTCATGAATATTCGCCAAGCGTCGCAGTACCTGGGCGTCAGTCCGGACACGCTTTACAAGTACGTCAACGAACAGAAAATTCCGGCGTTCAAGCTCGGGAATCGCTGGCGGTTCAAGAAGTCGCGGCTGGATCAGTGGATGGAAGAGAAGTCCAGCGAAATGGAAGAGACGAAATCGAAGAAGGCGAAGGCAGCCACGCAGGCTGCCACATAAAGGCGGGCACATGTTTGGATTTGGATCGAAATCAATCGTTGGCCTGGATGTGGGCTCTTCGAGCATCAAGGCGGTGGAGTTGAAAAAGAGCCGCGGCGGCATTGAAGTCGCGCACCTGGGCCTGGAACCGCTGGCTCCAGATATTGTCGTGGACTCGATGATCGTCGACTCGGGTACGGTGTCGAGCGCCATCTCCAAGCTGTTCGCCGATAACGACATCAAGACCAAGAATGTGGCTACGGCGGTCAGCGGGCACTCGGTGATCGTGAAGAAGATTTCTCTGCCTTCGATGAGCGATACGGAATTGGCGGAGACGATCGAGAAGGAGGCGGCGCAGCATATCCCCTTCGATCTCGCCGACGTGAATCTCGATTTCCAGATTCTTTCCGAAGATGAAGGGCAGCCGCAGATGGACGTGCTGCTGGTAGCCGTCAAGAAGGACAAGATCCTGAACTACACCAACGTACTCTCGATGGCGGGCAAAACCCCGGCTATTGTGGATATCGATGCTTTGGCGCTGCAGAACTGCTACCAGTTCAACTACGAGCCCTCGCCCAGCCAGGTCGTGGCTCTGTTGAATCTCGGAGCCAGCGTCATGAACATCAACATCGTGAAAGGGACAACGCCGTTGTTCCCGCGCGATGTCAGCGTGGGCGGCCATCAGTACACCGACTCGCTGCAGAAGGAACTGGATCTGAGCTTCGACGACGCCGAAGCCCTGAAGCTGGGCAGAAAAGTGGGAACGGTGAGTGAAGACGCGAAGACGCCGATTCTGCAGCAAGTGACAGAAATCATCGTGCTCGAGATTCAGAAGACGTTTGATTTCTTCCGCGCCAGCGCAGCCGGTGAGCATATCGAAAAGATCTATGTGGCCGGTGGTTCGTCGAAAGTGCCGGGATTGCTCGAAGCCTTGCGGCAGGAGTTTTCCCTGCCGGTCGAGATTCTGAATCCGTTCCAGAAGATTGCTCCCGCCGATGGACTGGCAGGGGAGTTGATCGATGGCAATGCGGGCCAGCTGGCAGTCGCGGTGGGCTTGGCCTTGAGGAGCTTTGAAGAACTATGATCCGAATCAATCTGCTGGGTACACCGAAACCGAAGAACCGGCGCTCATCGGCGCCGTCCCTGCCCGCGATCGAAATTGGCAATGTCGGATCCCCGATGGTGAAAGTGCTGGTCGCCATCGTGCTGGTCGTCGGCTGGAACGGCTTCACCTGGTATCGCCTGGATCGTCAGGCGCAGGACATTGCCGCCAAGATGAAGGTTGCCGAACAGCGCAACCGCGAACTGGCCGAGGTGAAAGCGAAATACCTCGAACGTCAAAAGGAAGCCGACACTTACAAGCGGCGTGTGGACGTGATTGACCAATTGCGGGCGGCGCAGCATGGTCCGGTGGATCTGCTCAACACCATCGGCGATACGGTCAACCACACCGAAGCGGTCTGGCTGAGCTCGATGAAAGATCAGGGTACGAGCATTGCCATCGACGGCATGGCGTTGAGCGCGGATGCCGTGGCCAGCCTGATTGGGAATCTGCAGAAGACCGGTTATTTCAAGAACATCGAGATCAAAGAAACGTATCAGGACAGCGGTATCAAGGACATGCAGGCGTTTCAGTTCACCCTAACCTGCGAGAAAAAGTCGTAAGGCGGACCGACTATGGCGAACTTTAGCGAACTTTCGGGAATGAAGCAGTGGGGCATCAGCGTTGGCGCAGTTGTGCTGGTGAGCGTGGTCTTGTTCTTCACCTACTTCAAAACACAGCGCAACGCCAACGCGAATGCGCAGGCTGCGCTGGATGCGAAGTTGAAAGAGAATGCGCAGCTGGAGCCCTACCGAACCAAACTGGCGGACATGGATCGCCAGGTGGCCAATCTGAAACAGCAACTGGATATCGAACTCCGCATCGTTCCCGACGAGAAGGAAGTGGATGGCTTCATGAAGATGCTGGATGCCGAGGCCGTTAAGGCCGGAGTCTGGCTGCGGCGCTACACCGCCGACCCCACTGTATCCAAGGAGTACTACACCGAAGTGCCGTTCGAGATTGAGCTGGATGGCCCCTATTACTCGGTGTTGAACTTCTTTGATCAGGTATCCAAATTGGAGCGCATCGTCAACGTGTCCAATCTGCTGGTGGCAAATACCAAGAAGTCGAGTGAAGCCAAGGCCAAACACCAGTATCAATACGCGCCCGGAGAGAGCGTGGTGGCGACCTGTATAGCCACGACCTTTTTCAGCCATGACACCATGCCGGCAGCTGTCCCGGCAAAGGCAAAAGGCAGGATCTGATGAAACCGACTCTTGCACTCTCGATTTTGCTGGCGATGTCCGCCAGCGCGCTCGCGCAGACTCCCACCGTGGTGGAGAAGCCTGCAACCAAGAACGCGGCGAAACCATCACCGACGAATGTGAAAGCGATCCCGGCGATGAAGTCCGCCACGGTTTCAGTGACACCCGCGCCTCGGAACGCCGTTCGAGTGCCGGCGGCGAAGCCGGCCACGGTGAGTGTGAAACCGGCCAGTGCCAAGCCGGTGGCGGCGCCCAAGGCGACGGTTGCGGCACGTCCTGGGGTTGCGCCCGCGCCGAGGAAACTAGGAACCGCGGGTTCGAAGCCGGCCGTCGCGGGGAAGACCCCCTTCACCAAGGCGATCGTGGCGGTGCCGGCAAAGGGCGCGGTCGCGAGTGGGGTTGCCGTGCACGATACCAAACCGGCGGACGACAAGAAGCCCGAGGCGAAAAAGATCAATACCGCGAACCGACGCGATCCCTTCGTCAGCCCGGTGATGGCGATTGGACCCACCGGCTCGGGTTGCAGCTCCGGTAAACGCTGCCTGGCGATCGATCAGATTGCTTTGAAAGGCGTCGTCAAGTCGGGAAACGGGATGATCGCCGTCGTCGTCAATTCGTTGGACAAGGCGTATTTCTTAAGGGAAAACGATCCGGTGTTTGACGGTTATGTGGTGAAGATCACCGGTGACTCAATCGTGTTCAAAGAGACGTTCAAAGACAGACTGGGCAAACCTTTGACACGGGATGTGACCAAGACTATCAGCCGGCCGGTGGCGTAGCCACGAGCCGGGACATTTAGCACGAATCGTTGGAGCAGACCAAAGGCGGGGAGACGGGAAATGCGAAAGCAAATGCTGGGAACAATAACGACGCTGCTGGCCATCGCGGTAATGGCCGCGGGACAGACTCCAGGCGCGGGTGCGGCGCGTGCCGCTCTCGAAAAGGTAAGCGTGGTGCGTGGAGACACGGGCGTCCTGGTGCAAATGAGGACCAAAGGCGCGATTACGCCTCGAGTGGAGACCCTGTCTTCTCCCGCACGGCTCGTCGTTGACCTGCCCAACACTGTGGCGGGGACGCCGGCCAAGCGGATTCCCGTGGGCGAAGCTGGAGTCGCCGCCGTGCGCATCGGCACCGATGCGAGCGCTACCACCCGGGTGGTGGTGGATCTGGAGCGGCTCTGCAACTACGAGTTGGTCCCCGGACCCGGTGACAGTCTTACTCTGAAGCTCAGTTCGGGAGCGGCTCAGGCGCAGACCGCGCCGGCGCCGGCGAAACCAACCGCGACCACTACGACCGCGGCCCTCGCTGCCCCCGCCCCGGCAAAGACGGAATCCGCCAAGTCCGTGGCGCAAGACTTTGTGGTGCTCGATCCGAGCTATGCCCCAAAGAAAGATGCCGCTCCAGTAGAAACTCCTGTCCGTGTGGTCGAAGCGGCTTCGAAGTTTGTGGAGAGGCCGGAAGGCAATCTGTTGCCCCCTTCCCATGCCGCCATGCAGCAGCAGCCTCAAGCTGGTTCCTCCTCGAACCCGCCTGCGGCGTCAGCCATCGAGCCGGCGGTAAATCTTGCCGCGGAACAGAAGACTCATCCCCAGCAAGCCACCTCGGGGCCGAAGTACACCGGCGAGCCGATTTCGGTGAACTTGAAAGACGTCGATCTGAAAGACTTCTTCCGCCTTATTCACGAAATCAGCGGCTTGAACGTGGTTCTCGATCCTGACGTAAAAGGGAATCTGACCATCGTTCTCGACGATGTGCCGTGGGACCAGGCGCTCGATATCGTTCTCAAGAACAACTCGCTCTCCCGTCAGCTGGATGGAAACGTGTTGCGCATAGCCTCCATCGACACGCTGCGCAAGGAAGCGGAAGCGCGCCGCGCCCAGCGTGAAGCCGAAGCTTTGGCGGTCGACAAAGTGCAGGTCACGCGATTCCTCAGCTACGCCCACGCCAGAGACGTGGTGGCTACGATCAAGAAGTTCATCAGCCAGCGCGGCGACGTTGTAGCCGACGAACGCACGAATGCGATCATCATCAACGACATTCCCTCGGTCATCCCTCCCATCGATCGGTTGCTAGCGCAGCTCGATCGGAAGACGCAAGAAGTGGAGATTGAGGCTCGGGTGGTTGCCGCAACTCGCAGCTTCGCGCGTGATATCGGTACCCAGCTCGGATTTGGTTGGGGCAATCACGCTGCCAGCGTGGGCGGCGCCCCTTCTGTCGGTACCTCGCCACTCGGAGTCTTTGGCGGGACGCCCCTCTATCCCATCGTGGGTACGGCGCTTCCCTCCGCAGGCACTTCGAGCCAGATTCCACTGTTTACGAACATGCCCGCAGTCGGCCCGACCAGCGGCTTGTCGTTCCAGACCTCGAGCAACAATATCCGCCTGGATGCCATCCTGACCATGGCGGAATCGCGCGGTTTGTTGAAGATTTTGTCTCGTCCGCGGGTGGTGACGCAAAACAACATTCAGGCGGTGGTGAAGCAGGGCGTGCGCGTTCCAGTGGTGACCAGCGCCCAGTTAAACGGTCCCGCCACAACCACCTACATCGACGCCTTCCTGCGCCTGACCGTAACTCCGCAGATCACGGTGGAGAACACCATTTTCCTCAACGTCGACGTGGAGAATACGACTCCTGACTTTGGACACGAGGTCAATGGCAACCCCACCCTGGTCACCCAGCAGGCGACCACCCAAGTGCTGGTAACCGATGGCGGCACGGTGGTCATCGGCGGCGTCATCCAGACCAGCAACTCCATCAACTACCAGCAGGTGCCCTTGCTCGGAGATATTCCCTGGCTGGGCAACCTGTTCAAGCATCA
>Ga0126381_100002733_pt1 | contig 19105 bp, 16 predicted proteins | sample PanSoiMetPlot_28_FD_96465 | JGI IMG/M metagenome (GOLD analysis project Ga0126381, IMG submission 96465) | Tropical forest soil microbial communities from Panama - MetaG Plot_28 | ecosystem: Environmental > Terrestrial > Soil > Tropical forest > Bulk soil | place: Panama | collected 2016-02-17
AGCATGGCGACGGTGTATTCCGTCCAACGCATTTCCCGCTGTTCGTCAATACCGGTTAAGCGATACACGAGCTGTTCGATGGGCCGGAGAACGCGGTCCAGAAAGGTTTTCTCGCGGTTGAACCGGTGGAGGCGCGGTAATTTGGTAAAATTGCGGCGCAATGACCGACGGGGAAAAACTGCGCATTGCTGTCCCGGGCAACGCCGAAGTATCGGCGCTGCTCGTCCGTCCGCCAACCGCTCGGTGGCTGCTGGTCTTGGGCCACGGCGCCGGTGCGGGCATGGCGCATCCGTTCCTCGAGAAACTGGCAAAAGAGTTAGCGGAAGCTGGTATTGCGACGTTGCGGTATCAGTTTCCCTACATCGAGGAACGAAGGCGCGTCCCGGACAAACCGGAAGTGTTGATGGCCGCCGTGGCTGCTGCGGTCGGGCGGGCTGCGGAAATGACACCCGAGTTGCCGCTGCTCGCGGGAGGAAAATCCATGGGCGGTCGGATGACGTCGCAAGCCGCCGCACAAGGGTTGCTTGGACCCGTGAAAGGGTTGGTATTCTTCGGTTTTCCGCTACACCCGCCGAATCGCCCGGGAACCAAGCGCGCCGAGCACTTGGCAAAGGTGCAGATGCCGATGCTTTTCCTGCAGGGGACACGAGACACGCTTGCCGATCTCGCGTTGCTGCGTCCAGTCTGCGAACAGCTGGGATCGCACGCCACATTGCACATCATCCAGGAAGGCGATCACTCGTTTCATGTTCTCAAGAAGGCGGGCAAAACAGACGCGGAAGTCATGAAGGAATTGGCCGAGACCACTGCCTGCTGGGCGGATCGGCCGAAGGCTTGAGGGTGACATTATGCAAATGAGAGGCTCAGAGAGGATTCAGCAAAAAGCGAAGGGCCCGCAACATCTTGCGCGAACCTGTCTCAGCTCGAGCATCATCGTAACTCTCGCGAGTCTGCTTGCAATCGGATGGGCGGCGCCAAAGCCCGCAAGAGGGAAGGCGTTGCAAATCTATTTTGTGGATGTCGAGGGCGGGCAGGCCACGTTATTTGTGACCCCGGAAGGGAACTCGCTGCTAATGGACACTGGCTGGCCTGACAGCGACGAGCGCGATGCGGATCGCATCATGGCCGCGGCGAAGCTGGCCGGCATCCATCAGCTGGATTTCGTGCTGCTCACGCACTACCACCTGGACCATGCCGGCGGAATCACGCAGCTGGCAGCCCAGATTCCGATTCGAACGGTAATCGATCATGGCGAAAACCACGAGGCCCAAAATGCCGCGACAGAAAAAGTCTGGGAAGACTATCAGAGCTTGCTGGCAGAGGACAAGTTCAAGCGCATCGTAGCCAAGCCCGGAGAGACACTGCCTTTAGAGGGCATTTCGACCGAGGTGATCAGCTCCGATGGCGCGCTAATTGATAAGCCATTAGGCGAAAGTGGCGGGGACAACACCGGGTGCAAAAGCTCGAAGCAGTATCCACCGGATCACACAGAGAATGCGCGCTCGCTCGGCGTGCTCTTCACTTTTGGAAAGTTACGGATTCTGGATTTGGGAGACCTGACCTCGGACAAAGAAGTGCAGTTGGTGTGTCCCGAGAACAAGCTAGGGAAAATAGATATCTACATTGTTTCGCACCACGGAGCGATTACCAGCAACAGCCCAGTGTTCCTGAACGCCATCGCGCCGCGTGTGGCCGTTATGGATAACGGCGCGGCGAAGGGCGGAACACCTTCTGCGTGGGACGCGGTCGAAAAATCGCCTCGCCTCGAGGCTTTCTGGCAACTCCATTACTCCGACGAAGGGGGAGCGGCGCACAACTCTCTAGATTCTTTTATCGCCAATCTTTCCGGTCCGGATACGGGCAACTACCTGAAGCTGAGCGCGTGGGAGGACGGAAAGTTCGAGGTCTTCAATTCTCGGACCAAGCGGACGAAACATTACAAACCAGTGCATTAAAGGAACTCGTTTTGTTCATGTTCATCGGAACGTTCGGAAATATGGCGAAGAATAGTGTGCATGGTCCGGTCTTTTTAACCGTGCGAACTTCAATAACCCGAACACCAACCTGAAGCAATTTAAGCGCGTTCGGCACGATCACTTCGTCAGGCGACCCGCGTATCGGGCAATTGGCGCTAAAGTTTTTCCTCTAGTCTTTGTCTAGGCTTCAGGGGCTGAACCGACCACAACCACCGCCATCGAGAGAGGCGAACCAGGAGCGCCTTCGAGCGGCAACTGAAATTGCACGAGCCAAAGGTCGCCATCGTCCAAATGGAAAACGGACGGAAGCGATTTCGGATGATCCTCGGGTGGCGCGAGACTCCAGACCGACGGATGATTCGAGCCGGTAGCCTTGCGGCTCAGGGCCAACGTTTGATCGATGGTGAGAGCGGACGGATTCTGGTCTGCCGCCGCCGGAGAAGCCAGGACGAAATCCCGCTGCGGAGCCACACCCATGTGGTTTCCGTTCTCGGGCAACAGCGCATAGCGAAGCGTGTAGACACCCGCCTTGATCAGTTGCTTGCGATAGTCTTTCACAGAATTGGGAAAGCGAATCGCCCCCAAGAGCGTGCCTTGCGCGAACTGTGGAAAGACCACACCTAGAGATTGCGGAGCAGTTGCTTTTCCTGGGACAGCTTTGCCGAGCCAGATGTCGCACAGGGCCCCGCCCGGTCCGATGACGCGAACACCGGTAGCGGAAAGGGCGTTTTGAATCGACGCAGCCAATTCGCTCGGAGGCGGTTCGCGAAGCGGTTCGGCTTTGTAGGTTTGCGCAGCGACGGGTCCGGCGACGCACAGGCACAAGGTCAGAAACAGCGGGAAGAGCAACGATCGCGAAGGGAAAGTTTTCATTCCGTACGCACCTCAACAAACAGTGGGATTAGTGGCGCAAATGTTGCGCCGAGTCTGCTTTAGGCTAGGAGTTTGCGTTCGCCCGAGCCACCACTTTCCGAGAGACGTGGGCTTTTCCCGACCTTCGGCGAACTTTTCCAGCGACGACAGGCTTGCTACACTCGTCCAGTCTTAGACCGCAAGAAAACTCAGACCGCAAACGTACCGATGAAAGCGCTTCGGCGGTTCGATTCGTTCCACGTGCTGCCGAGATGGTTTCCACTGTAGGACGATTTGCTCGCGACGGCCGGCATTGCATGAATCAAGTGCGAAACCAGCGGTTGATAGTAAACATCTTCGTTGTGGCAGATCTCGTCTGCTTCTGTGATCGCGCGCGTGGTGATTTGCGCAAGGTCGCCAACCTGCAGCGAGGCGGTCCCGTGTTTGCTCGCATCGACGGTGAAGCGGATGGGCTGCGTCTCGGTAGCAACCACGTTGCTGAGAAGCTTGCCAGCCTGCGCTTGCGCGAAATTCACCAGCGCAGCACGCTGTGCCGCATTGGCGCGCAGGTCCACGATGAGTACGGCCCTGGCGGGGAATGGATCGCTAAAGGCGTCGCCCAGCGTTGCACTCGCGCGCACCACGGCGGCAACGCTCAAACCATCCAGAGAGACGTTTTCCCACGTGCCCTTATCTATGTGCCATCCAAGGACGGCTTCCTGACCGGTCAAGTTGACTTCAGAATTCGCAAAGCAGGGGCCGGTATAGACGTCGGCGGTCCGCGACTCGATGTATTCCCCCGACACGTGCCCCGCTGGCTGGGCCGCCCGCGCGCAAGAGGGCAGAGCGATCAGCGCTCCTGCTAGAAGCAATGACGATGCGGCTCCGTTCACTTTCATTTGTGGCTACCTCCCTTGATTGGCCGAGAGACCTATTGCAACCTCAGACCTTATTTTCCCACTCGAGCGTTTTGCCTTCAAATTCTCATTCTATATTCAACGATTCCGGCAAACGAAAATCACTACGTGGTTTCGCAGCACGAACGCCCCGGGCGGCATTTCTCCGTGTTGGCGAAGCCTCCGTCCGGCCCGACGAGCGATTGCGTCTGCGCGCACCAGAAGGGCCCGGTGGGCATCGACCGAGCTTTCTCCTCCGGCGAAATAATGTCCATGCTCGTCGCGGGAACGTCGCTACCGTCGTAAAACATCTTTTTGTCCCGCAGGCAGTGGCACACCGTGGCGTTCTGAACGAGTTCGGTCAAGGTTGGCATGGCTACGCTTCTCCTTTCGCAGCGGCGAGCAACGCGCGTTTGACGGCCACTTTCGCGAGCTGCACCTTGTAACCGTTCTGGCTGAGCGGCTTTGCTCCGCGGAGGGCGGCCTCGCCGATACTGGCTGCGGTGCTCTCGGTTATAGATTTTCCTTGCAGCTCTTTTTCCGCCTCGCGAGCGTTCCAGGGAGTGGGCGCGACATGACCCAGCACAATGCGTCCCTCCCGCACCTTTCCGCCTTCGAGCTTGACCGCAACAGCGGCGGCGACCAGTGGCCAATCGAGCGCGGTTTTGTGGCGCACTTCATACGTTGCGCTCCGAAGGCCACGAGAAGAAGCCGGAATGACAATATGCGTTAGCACTTCGTTGGGCTTTAGAACGTTTTCGCGCTCCTCATCGGATTTGGGGATAACGAAAAATTCCGAAGCGCGGACTTCGCGCTGGCCTTTGAGGTCTGCCAACTGAAGCTTGGCCTCGAGCGCAATGAGCGCGGGGGCAAGACTCGACGGGTTTACGAAGTAAGCGGGGCCACTGTTGCCGAGAATGGCGTGGTAGCGATTTTCCCCACCGGGAACAAGCGACTTTCCGTTTTCATCCTTGGCGAGCAGGCCGTAGCCATTGCGAAAATACCAGCAACGCGGGCGCTGGCAAAGATCGCCGCCGACGGTGCCCATGGCGCGAATCTGCGGACTGGTGATGCCTTGCGCGGCGTGAGTAAGGGCAGGGAATTCCGAGCGAATCGCTGAGTTTTCGAGGAGTTCTTCCATGGTGACGAGCGCGCCAATCCTGACTCCCTCGCCGTTCGATTGAATGCCATTCAAACCTTCAACGTTTTTGATATTCACGACGCGCTTTGGCGTGACGACGTACTCTTTCATGAGGCTGATTAGGTCCGTGCCGCCGGCCAATACGGCTGCGTCGTTCCAGCTGGAGCCGAGCAACCCGATGGCTTCACGCTGTGTGGTGGGATGAGCGTACTCGAAGGCTTCCATCAGGCTACCGCTCCTTTCTCGAGCGCCCCGAGAACTTTGTCTGGCGTGAGCGGGAGCGTGGGCACGCGCACGCCGATGGCATTGGCTACCGCGTTCGAAATCGCAGCGCCAGGGGAGATCACCGGCGGCTCGCCGAGCCCGATGACGCCGCGCTCGTCGTAGCCCGTTCCGGTCATCATATGAACGACAATCTCGCCGAAGTCGCCAATTCCGGCAAGCTTATAAAATTCGAGATCGGCGTTGAGGCAGCGGCCGGTCTGTTGATCCATGATCTTGTCTTCGAACAGCGAGTAGGTGATGCCCATGATGCAAGCGCCGTAGACCTGGCTCTCTGCCGTTTTCAAATCAATGACGAGGCCGCAGTCCTGTACCGCGACCAGTTTGTCGACATGCACCAAACCGGTCTCGGTATCCACGCTGACTTCCGCCATCTGCGCGCCGCCGACGCCGCTGGAAATAAGGTCATCGTTTCCGCGCTGCCGCTGGCCGACCCCAGTGATAGGAGTTGTGCCCAGCTTCGCGCAGGCTTGTTTCCAGGAAATGGCTCGGCCGAGATTGCCTTTGACGCGAATTTTTCCATCGATCGCTTCCAGTTCATCGGGCTTGGCATCGAGCGAGGGAGCGACTTTTTCAAGGAGCTGGTTCAATGCCGCGGTGGCAGCGCGACGAGTCGAGGAGCTGACGCCGCCGACGGTGGTGGAACCGCCGGACGCGCCATCGGGTGGGTATTTCGAGTCGCCGATGTTCACTGTCACGGCTTCCAATGGCAAGCCCATGGTCTCGGCGGTGATGATGCCGATCACCGTCCGCGTTCCGGTTCCCAAATCCTGCGAGCCGAGCGAAGCGGACACCGAACCATCCGGCTGAATCGTGCAGTTGCAGTTACTGGCATGGCCTGCGCCGCCCCAGGTGTGAATGGAAACGCCCAGCCCTTTTTTGATAGGGCCCGGCGTTTTGTCGCCGCGCGGATGACACTTCTTCTTCCAGTCCATCAATTCGGCGGCCTTTTCCAGCTCGGCCGAATACGTTTTGGCGAGTTGGCCGGTCATCTGGATGTTTTTCTGCAACATCTCGACCGGGTCCATGCCGAGCTTTGCAGCCAAGTCATCGAGTGCGGACATGGTAATCAGACACATCTGCGGGTGGTTGGGTGCGCGCCATGCGCGAGCCGGGCCGATGTTGGTCAGCACGGTGGTGTGTCGGACGCGACGGTCGGGAATGCGAACCACGTAGGGGATGCTGGGAGCGCCACCCTGCGCATCGGGCCCCCCGGTGCCCCACGATTCTGACGCCCAGCCCATCAGGGTGCCGTCTTTTTTCGCGCCCACTTTGACTTTCGCATACATCGAAGGACGGGCGCCAGCAGCCAGCAGTTCCTGATCGCGCTCGAGCATCATCTTTACCGGGCGACCGGCCTTCTTGGCAAGCCTCGCGCAGGCGAGCCCCCAGGTATCGGCGCCGAATTTGCTGCCAAAGCCTCCGCCCATAACCGGAGTAAGGACGCGCACTTTGTCGGCGGAGTCCGCGATCTTCGCGCGCACCATTTCGCCCGGTATGCCGCTCACGTTCTGTGTGGACGCATAGATGGTGAGATTGTCGCCTTCCCATTCCGCCACCTGGCCGTGCGCTTCCAGGCAGCAATGGGTGATGACCGGCACTCCATACTCGCCTTCGCTGATCACTTCGGCCTGTTGCAAGGCCTGGTCCGGATTCCCGTCGGTTTGTTCGGCGAGTTGCTTGGTGTGTTCGCCCGCTTTTTCCGGGCTCACGTCGGAAACCAGATGGGGAAGTTTTTCGTAGTGGACCTGAATGCGGCGGGCCGCGTCGCGCGCTTGCTCCTCAGTTTCCGCGGCAACGGCCGCGACTTCATGGCCGACCCAGAAGACTTCTTTGCCGGGCTCGGTCATGATCTCTACCGCTTTCACGCCAGGCATTTTCTCTGCGGCGCTGGTGTCGATGCTTACGACCTTGGCGTGCGCGTACGGCGAGAACACCAGCTTGCCGTGGAGCATGTTGGGGCGATTCACGTCGTAGCTGTACTTGATACGGCCCGAAGACTTCCAGGGGCCGTCAAGCCGCGAGATGCGCCTGCCAATCAAGCTGCATTTGTCGGTGGGGGGCCAGCGATAGTCAGCCATCAGGCGCGCCCTCCTTTCATAGACATCGCCGCTTCGACGACGGCGTTTCGGACGCCCACATACGTTCCACAGCGGCAGAGATTGCCGCCGAGCGCTTGCTTTACCGCTTCAAGGGTGGGACTGCGATGCGTCTCGAGATAAGCGGTACAGGACATGACAAAACCAGGGGTGCAGAAGCCACACTGCTGCGCGTCGTTTTCAACAAACGCGCCGGAAACAGGGTGCAGCTTTCCTTCCGGAGCGAGCCCTTCGATGGTGCGGATCTCCGCGCCGGGTTTTCCGTCGCGGTCGGCCACTTCAATTGCCAGGACGCTGCAGGAGTAGGTGGGCTTGCCGTTTACGATGATGGTGCAAGCTCCGCAAGTGCCCCGGTCACACACTTTCTTTGCGCCGGTGAGATCGAGATGGTTGCGGAGCGCATCGAGCAATGTTACGCGCGGCTCGACGGTCAGCTTTCTTGCTTGGCCGTTGATGCGCAGAGTCATTGGCACGGGGCCCGGGCCAATCACTTTGCCGGAGCCCAGAACCTCCTCCGGCACAGTTGTCGCGGCAGCGTCCAGCTTGTGACCTGAGAGAACCTGGGCGGTGGCGGCCACACCGGTTCCCCCGACCAACTTGACAAAGTCACGTCTTCCGAGTCCAGGCTTTTTCCGAGACTCGCTTTTCCGGCTGTGCTCAGGGTCTTTGGGATCCTCTAGTTTGGCCATCGAGTAACCTCCCGAGTGCTTTCAAGAAATACCGAAACGACGGGGCCGAGTGTGGGGGCGTTTCGCAGGCGCCGGCGGAGTTGCTGCTGGCGTTGAAAACCGATCTTCCGAGGCGGCAAAACACCTCTCGAGTTTGGCCAACTCAGACGCAACACGTGCACTTTTCGAGTTTCTGTTGCGCTTCGCTTAGGATGATAGGAAGCCAAGTGCGCAACGTCAAATTGAAAATACTGAATAGGCATTTTAAGGCGGCTAAACGTTGCTTGTTTTCATGGCGGGCATCAAGAAGCGCCGGGGCCGATGGCCACCACAAAGTAGATGGCCGGTACCAGACCCACGTTTTTGATGCCGTGTTCATCGTTCGAACGCACAAAGCCTACCGATCCCGGACCGAGACGCGTGGTTAGGTCGTTCACCGTGATATCCACGGTGCCTTCGCGGATGAGCCACATTTCGGAGTGAGCGTGGTGGTGCGGCGGGTGTGGCGCGTCGCCGGGCGGCAGCATGGTTTCGTGAACCTCGAGCGATTCCCCGGTCGAAAGTTTTCCCTTCAGCACGGCGCGGGTCACCGCCGTGCTCGAGGTGTGGACCGGCAATCTGTCGAATGGAAACATCGCTGTGGGCAACGAAGGCTCTTGCTCCGCTTGGTTTGCTCCCAACCAGGCGGGGAGCACGGCAGAGGGAAAGAGCAAACACATTTCACGGCGCGTCAAAGACATTCTGGGCTCCTTGTGCTGCTGGCGAATAGAGAAGAGAGAGGAAATTGTGCCGCGAGGCTCGCTCTTCTCGATCGAACTTTTTCACCGGCTTGACTCTAGATCTGTGGCACGGCGACCTTGGCTTCCGCAAGCGTGACCCGCCGCTTTTCGCGATACGCGATGTTGGCCATGTGCCCGGCAATCGCGGAACGATAGCCAATGTCCACGCTGGCATTCGGAGTCTTGCGGCTGCACATGCAATCGATCCAGTTCGCCATGTGATTCTGGTCTTTCGTTTCGCTTGTAAGCGCGACGCCTTCCGGGCGGTTGACTTTCTCCGGGTAGTAGCGCGTGGCTTCCCTGGATTCGCCGGTGACCATGTCGGTAGCCCCGGCAACATGCTCAATGGTGCCGTCGCTGCCGAGCAAATGCTCGCCTAATCCGTAGTGCTTATTATTGAAAGTCGATTGCCAGGTGACGACCACGTCTTGCGGGAATTCGAGCGTCACCACAATGGTGTCCGGCACTTCGCGGCCGTCTTTTTCGGAGAAAACGCCGCCGCTCATGCATGCCGCGCTGGGCTCCGGCAAATCCAACGCGGTTTGGATCCAGGCGATTTGATGGATCATGTTCTCTGTAACATTTCCGCCGGAGAATTCCCAGAACAGGCGCCAGTTGATGAATTTGTTGGGATCGAAACCATGATCGGGCCGCCCGTTCAGAAACGCCTTCCAGTCGACGTTTTGCGAGGTGCAATCCGAAGGCACCGGGCGCACCCATTGGCCTTTTTGATGCGGCGTGTTGCGGCTCATCCAGGACTCCACCTGAGTGATTTTCCCGGCCAAACCGTCCTTGATCCATTTGCGCGTATCCGCCAGCGAGCTCGAGCTTTCGCGCTGTAGCCCGATTTGCACCACGCGATCCGATTTTTTAGCTGTCGCCAGGCACTCTTCCGCTTCCGGAATGGACCAGGTCATGGTTTTTTCGCAATAAAGATCCTTTCCGGCTGCGATCGTATCCATGAAATGCCGCGCGTGAATGTGCAGCGGGGTCGCAACGATGACCCCATCGATGTCTTTCATGTCCAGCAGACGCCGGTGATCGTCGAGCGTCTGAATCCCGGGCGCCATTTGCTTGGCGGCATCACGCCGCCTCGAATAAACGTCGGCGACGGCCACCAATTGCGCGTTCGGCACTTTTAGAACCTGCTTGAGCAGCTCCTCTCCGCGGCCGCCTACTCCGATCATTCCAACGCGGACGCGGTCGTTGGCACCCAGCACCGACGGAGGCGGGTACGCCGCCAAAGCTGCGGCTCCGATGGCCGCCTGCTTTAAGAATTCACGTCTTGTGTTCGTTGTCATGTCCATATCCCTGATGAAAATGAGTTTCTAGCCTCGAGAATGTTTTTCGCGCGCACCCGACACTTCCAGATACTGCGCCATGACGCGAGCAAAATCCGCGATGGCCACTTCCGGTTCTGCGATTTCCGGATGCCAGGCCTTTTCCCACTCGAAAGAGTAGTAGCCGGTATATCCCGCAGCGACGAGCAGCTCCACTTGGCGCTTCACCGGCACTTCGCCGCGCCCAGTGAGCACGTAATGATCTTGTCCGTTTTCCGTGCGCGAGTCTTTCAGATGTGTGTGACGGATGTATTTGCCAAGCTGGCTTATGGTAATCGCCGGATCTTCCTTGCCTTCGACGAAGGTGTTGTGCGCATCCCAGAGCAAACCAACATGAGGCGAGCCGGCTTTTTCAAGGATATCGCGCAGAATCGCGGAATTCGTAAAATCCCCGTGGGATTCAAGCAGCACGGCTACGTTCTTGGGCGCCGCATAACCTCCCAACTCGCGCAACGAGGCGGCGATATGCTCGACGGCTGCATCGCGAGACCCCACCAACTTATTTCCAAAAACGCGGACGTAGGGTGCGCCAAGCTGCGAAGCCAGATCAATGAATCGGCGCGCATCAGCGAGTTGTTTCTCGTGCTCCGCGCCGGTGTCATGCATATTCGCGGAACTGCTGACGCAGGGAATGCGCAGACCGCGACGAGTAACTTCCTTCTTCGATTGTTCGATCTCGGCACCGGCAAATTCGGGGCGCGAAGGCAGATCCATCGTTCCTTGGAGACCGCGCAGCTCGACCGCCGCGAAGCCATTCTTCTCGGCGAAGTCAAGAATCTGCGGCCAGTTCCAGGTAGGACAGCCGAGCGTAGAGAAACCAATCGGCAGTCGCGCGTCCGCACCGCGAGCAATCTCCGGCAGCACCGCGAGCAGGATGGCTGCGCGCTCGAGAAACTCCCGTCTTGTTAAGGGAGTCGCGGACATGGGCGTAAGCGGAACAACATCTATCAATTTCGAAGCTCGAGTCGAGCAAGGGCGTTGCTCGGGATTTCCGAATTCCGGCGAACAGGACCCCGGCTACTAGGCGCTTAGAGCGCCAGCTCCCTGCAGCTCTTTTTTCATCCCCGCCCAGCTCTCACGTGTGGATTCCTCGGGAGTACCGGCGCCGCGCCAGTGCGTTTCCAAGCTGACGGCGAAGTGATACCCGTCGCGCTCGAACGCCCTGAACTGGCCAACCCAGTCGATCATGCCTCCGCCCATCGGCGCCCAAGCGTATTTGCCGTCCGGCTTCCTCACCGAGTCCTTGCAGTGGCAGTGACCGATGCGGTCTTTCGGCAGGAGGTCGTAACCGTCGGGATAGGGTATTTCGCCGCGCTCAGAGGCATTTCCGGGATCCCAGTTCAGCACTAAGTGGGGAGACTTGACGGCTGCGAGAACTTTGGCGGCTTCCGCGCCGGTGGCGGTATTGCAGGACATTTCATTTTCCAGGACAAGCAGTACGCCCTTCTTGCCTGCCGTTGTGGCGGCTTCCAGCAGTTTTTCGTTGATGGCTGCGCGATAGGGTGCTTGATCGTCCAGCCGCCAGAAGTCGAAGCAGCGCACGCGGTCCGTGTTGAAGGCCTTGGCCAGCTCGATGCTGCGCTCGAGCACCTGGTCCTGCTGGTCGAAGGTGAAGTCGGCGTTGAACTGGTCGCCCTTAGGACTGTATTTCGATTGAGGGGCGCCCTTCCAATCCACTTTGAAGAGCGGGCTGGCAATATCCGTCACGCGCAACTTGTTCTTTTCCAGGATACGGCGTGCTTCGGCAATTTCGTTCGCGTCCAGGTACAGAATGTTCTTGTTCCACATGGCGCGCAATTCGATCCAATCCATGCCAAATTCTTTTGCCGCCACGTCGCAGGCCCTCGAAAAGTCGTGGGTGATTTCATCGTTGATCACGGCAACGCGGAACGGGGACTTCATACCGTCACCCCAAGCTTCTCTTCGAGATATTTCTTGCTGATTTCGGCGCACCCTTTGGGTGTGCGGTCTTTTTCGGGTACGGCGTCCAGCTCGACGATGGCCCAGCCGCGGAAATTCACCTGGTGTAAGGCGTCAAACACCGCGGGGAGGTTCACCCGGCCGCGGCCGAGTTCGACGAAGCGATAGTTGCGCTTCGGGTTTTCCGCATTGGGCAGGGGCTGCACATCCTTGATGTGCAGGAAAAGCAGGCGGTCGTGGTATTTCTCGATGGCCTTGGCCGGGTCGCCACCTCCCTGGAAGTAATGCGCTACGTCAAGTTCCAGCTTGGCGTAGCGCGGATCGGCCGCTTCCATGATGCGGTCCACTTCTTCGGGGCTTTGCCCGAGCGTGCCCATGTGGTTGTGGTAGCCGAGAGAGACTCCCAGGTCCGCGGTTCGCTTTCCAATTTCTGTGATGAGCTTGCCCAATCGCTGGTAGTCCGCTGGAGTGACGGCGCGGTCCTTGGGACGCTCGTCGGTGACTTGTAGATAGAGCCCTCCGACATCCTGCACGAATTTCGCATGGGCAGTGTGTTTGGCAATTTCTTCCGACTCCACCGCCGGATCGATGCGCACTCCACCGCTCGAAAGCGCAGCCATCTTCAGCTGATGCTTTTCGAGCAAGTCGCGCAACTCCGCAGGGCTGGCGAACTCCTTGATCGCATTGGCGCGCAATTGAATCCCGGGGAAACCCAGCGAGGAGATGTCGTCAATGGCCTGGCGGTCATTTTCGTTCCAAGTGATCGACGCATATCCAAAATGAATCTCACCCGGCGCTGGCGAAATCGGCGTGTCAAAGTACGACAAGTCTCTTGGTGGATACAGCGGCGCAGCCATAAGTAGCGGCGTGCGAACAAAGGAGGGAACTGCCGTCGCCGCCGCGGCAGCGCCCACCCCCAATAGAAACTCGCGTCGCGGCATTCGATACCACATAGCTTCTCCTCAAATGCTGGGACATCATTCTAGTACGCTTGGATAGCGCGCAGAGATTTTCGAGTTGGCTAAAACGTCAGCTTGGCTCCGAGCTCCACGGTTCGGTTGCCGCCGATCGTGTTGGTAATGCGGCCAAAGTTGGCGTCACTCGTGTTCGCGTTCGGCTGATCGAATATTGGAGTATTGGTCACGCTAAACGCTTCAGCGCGAAACTCCAAACCGATGCGCTCGGTTACTGGGAACCTCTTGAACATCGCGGCATCCAGATTGAAATAGTGCGGGCCCGCAAAATCGAACCGGCTCATATTCCCACCCGTGCCGTTGGGTGTCGCAGGGCAACCTGCCGGCGGGGCCGGGCTCACGGGGCAGAACGCCGTCGTGTCAAACCAAAGAGCGTTTGTACCGATCCCTCCCAAAACGTGGAACGGCGCAATCTGATTCGGCGTCTGACGTGTGCCCGGTGCATTAAGCGAGCTACCGCTGGAGCTAAAGTCCAATGGCCTTCCGCTCAGGAAGGTCATAACTGTACTCACCTGCCAGCCACCGGCAACCCAGTTTGCCCATCCGGAACGCAAGAGAGGCTTGCCTTTGCCAAACGGCAATTCATAGATGACGCTTTGCACGAAACTGTGCCTGCGGCTGTTGCTGAGCTCCATGTAGTTTCGCTGGAAATTCAGATAGAAGGACGGGCTGCCGCCGTCGTTTCCGCCGCCATCCCCAACGTCGGATCTAAAAGCCAATGCCTTTGCATAGGTATAGGAAGTAGTCAAGGTCAGACCATAGCCCGTCCTGTGGTTCAGCCGCGTCTGCAAAGCGTGATAATTCGAGCTCGTGGGCTTGAAGAGAAAGTCCGCGGCAGCGGTTCTTCCAAACGCGGCGCACAAGGGCCTGAGGGAGCAAGTACTGCTCACCAATTTCGTCGGAGGATCCGTCGCCAGGCATCCGGCTGTTCCAGGAGCGACGAACTGGCAGATGCCGGGGGCTGTAGCGGCATTTAGATCGACGTCCATGGGGATGTCCACGCCGTGATTGCCCACATATGCGACTGTGAGTACGAAATTCTTGGGCAGGGCGCGCTCCAGGGCAAGATTCCAGGATTCGACGTAAGGCTGCGTAAAGTTCCTGTCAACAACGTTGGACTGCGTGTTGATTGCAACACAGCCGTTGGCAGGAGGCGGCGTGGGCGGTTTCGGGCACGGTGTTGATATCACGCCGGAACTCGGCAGGGCCACGGGTGCGGGCGCTGGAAACCCAAAACTCATAGAGGCAAGCTGACCGCTGGGCCAAGTTGGCGAAGCGCCAGTAGTCACTTGGTTAGTGCCATTGGCCTGGCGTACCGGGTAATTCCAAGCATACTGGTTGTTGGGGAATGGCTCGTAGCTGATGCCGAAACCTCCGCGCAAGACAAACTTGTCTGTAAAACGATAAGCCAAACCAAACCGCGGCGCAAAATAATGATAATAGGTGTTACGGCCAAGGTTCAGGGGATTACCCCCGATTCCCGCCAGCACCAAAGTGTTGGCTGAAGGATCGTAATTGGAATAGCCACCGGGAAAAGCTGGCGTCGGCGGGAAATAGATCTCCCACCTCAGACCAATATCGACGGTTACCCTGGATGTCGGTTGCCATTTATCTTGCCCGTAGCTGAAGAGTTCCGACTCTCGCCACGACCCGGATACCACGGAGACATCGCGGCCCACCTCCGTAGGTGCGTCGAGGAGAAACGCAGCGAAATTGTTCCCGCGTGAAATTGGGGACGATGGAGTCGACGTTGTGCTGGCGCCAAAACGGAAAACTCCGCGGGGCCCGAACGTTTGTGCTTGCACCAGATCATCACGCAGCCGCCGGTAGTCCACACCCCATTTGAAAGTGTGGTTTCTATGAATCTTCGTCCAGTTAGTTACCGCGTTGATGTTGGTTTCGCCGCGGTCCCACGGCAGGGACGCCGAGTACCCGATCATCGGGCTCGAGAAACCGTTCTGAATGTCTATGGCGGTAGTGCCGCTGGTGAAGGGGCCCAGGTTGACGCCGGTTATGCCGGTGAGGTCCGTCAAGCCGTAGTCCGAGTTACGCGCAATGTTTCGGTAGTGGCTCACTCCCACGCGTGTCTCGGCAAGCAAGGTTGGGGAAAACACATGCGTATGATTCAGCGCTCCGCTCTGAACGTGTTGGTCTCCCGTGCCCTGGAAACCTCCGCCCTTGGGACCTCCGGCTATGCCAAAGATCGGCTGGTCGGTGAGGCTTTGAACCGCCCTGCTGAACCGGAAGGCATAACGGTCGTTCTCCTTTCGGTTAAAGTCAAATTTGCTGTCAAACTCTGTTGTGTTTTTCAGGAATCGCGTCGTTTGTTGGTAGTTGCTGCTAAGGCCCGGGCTAGGCACGTTCGTGTGCGGAACGAATCCGAGAATCTTCTGTGCGAAAGAACTCAAGCGGCTCGCGGGAATTATGTTGTTGGGGAACGGAGTCCGGCTTGCGGGTGCTACCGGGATGGGGTTCCCACTAGCATCTAGCACGAGCGTCGAGTGTGTAGCGTCCGTGGTCTGATACGGGTCATAGATCGTGCAGCCCACGTTGCTCGTTGCGCACGTAGCCGGGGCGACGGCTTGCAAGTTTCCTGCCCGAAAGGCATCCGTAGGCAAGGATAGATTGTCAAACTTTCCGCGTGAATCGTCGATTCGCAGGATATCGCCGAAAAAGAAAAACTTGTTTTTGATGATAGGCCCGCCCACATTCCCGCCGTAATAATTGTAAGTGGTGGAGGCCTTTGGCGTAATTGCTGTGTTCTGAAAGAAGGGCACGGCGGCCAGGGCACTGATGCGGTTGAACTCATAGGCCGCGCCGTGAACGTCATTCGTGCCCGATTTCAAAACAACGTTCGTGACGGCCCCGCCCGCGCGCCCAAACTCCGCCGTATAGTTGCTGGTGCTCACGTCCACAGTCTGAATTGCCTCCGCCGGCGGAATGTAAATCTGCAGCAGGCCCGTGCGCTCATTGTCATCTACGCCTTCAATCTGTAGATTGTTGAACAAGCGCGTCTGCCCGTTTACCTCGGTGGACAGGCTGTCCTGGGCGTTGAAGAATTCCGAATGTACGCGATGCGCTCGCGTTGCGCCCGGAACGAGGTTCACCAGATTCTGGAAGTTCCGGTTGTTGCCCAACGGCAAGTCGGTTACTTGCCGGGACTCTATCTTGGCGCTAACGTCAGCCCGGTCCGTCTGCAGAATGGGGGCTTCCGCAGTAACCAACACTGTTTCCTGTGCCGCGCCCGGTTCTAGAACGAGGTTTATGCGGGTGTCCGTGTTCACAAGAACCTCTACACCTTTGTGCACCGCTTTCTTGAATCCCTGGATTTCGGCCGTGACTTCATAAAACCCGGGAGGCAGGTCAGGCACTTCATAATTACCGCTGTCGTTTGTAGCCCTCAAGTGAACGATTCCCGTCTTCGTTTCGATAATGGTGATTTTCGCGCCGGCCACCGCGGCCCCGCTCGAGTCCGTCACGGTTCCGAGCAAAGTGGCATTGACGGCTTGGCCCTCTGCCGGCCCAGACGTCAAAGCGACTATCACGAGGAGGGCTACCAAGCCGAACCAAAACAATTCACCCAGGCCGCTTGCAACACGCGATACCGACGGTTGATGGCCAGTTTGAAAACTGGTCCCTATTTTCAACCAGGAATCCTTTTTCAACCCCGACCACTTACCATGATGTTCGCTCATAACGACACCCCACCGTTTTCAAAAAAGTCCGCGACTCGCACGGAAAGAAACCGACCGATTTCATGGAACTGGTTCCACACCTTAGCCGTGTAAAGCACCTCTGTCAAGTCAGAAAATAAAAAATCAAATCCGCTGCGCCCGTGTTTTGCGTTGTCCGAATCCCAGCCTCTGCGGAGCGGGCAGACATGCGTGGCCGCAAAAGCTTTGCTTGACCTGTTTTGAGCGGCTTTTGCGGCAGGAGCATGTCAAACCAGAGGTGTGCTACACTGGCGCGCATCGGTGTTCCATCAGGGTCGAGGAAAAATGCCGAAGCCACAAGAGGTAAAACCAGGGCTGGAAACGGTTCCACGGCAGAGCACCATTCGCGATGTCGCACGCGCCGCAGGAGTGGGCATCGGAACCATTTCGCGGGTGCTCAATTCCAGTTCTCAAGTGAGCCGAGAGACGCGCGCGCGCGTGAATGAAGCCATCCGGCGTCTGGGGTTTCGGCCCAATGCGCAAGCGCGGCGCATCCTTAAGCGCCGCTCAGAAATTGTTTGCTTCCTGTTGAGCAACCGCGACTTTCTTCACCCATTTCACGCGCGCATCCTGCAAGGCGTCCAGTCCTATGCCAGCAGCCTGAAGCATCATGTGCTGTTCGCGGTGCTGCATTATTCGCCGCGAACTCCTCCTGAGAAGATCGACCTGCCTCCCGTTCTTCAGGAGCATGGTCTCATTGATGGAGTCATCCTCGCGGGTACGATTTATCCGAACCTGCTGCGGAGGATCGAAGCCATCCACATGCCCTTTGTTGCTTTTAGTAACAACGTCGTCGGAATGGATGGTGAGCAGCGCTACGACCAAGTAGGCTTCGATGACTTCAACGGTGCGCTCCAGGCCACGCGCTACCTCATCGCGCAAGGTCACCGGCTTATTGATTTTGCGGGCGATATGTCCTACCCGTGGATCCAGCGCCGATTCGATGGTTACCGTCATGCTATGCGCGAGAAGAAGCTGAAACCGGTCTCGGTCCAGCCGCAGAATTCCGACAGTTTTGTAGACTTCGGCCAGAAGAGCGCCAACCGAATTTTGACGCGGCCCTCGCGGCCCACGGCAGTCGTGGCCGGCAACGATGAAACGGCCTACGGACTCTGGCTCTCCTTGCGGCGGGATGGCGTGAAAGTGCCGGACGAAATCAGCCTGGTTGGCTTCGACGACCGCGAGGAGGCCGTACTGATGGATCCGCCGCTCTCGACGGTTCGCGTTCACAAAGAAGAGATCGGCGAAACCTGCATGAAGATGCTTCTCGAGCGTCTGCACCATCCTCAAATGGCTTTCAGCCAGCGAATTCTGCCTACGGAATTTGTCGTTCGGGAAACCGTCCGCAATCTCTGCGCGAACGAGGAGTGACGGAGGTGTTTCACACGCTGGCAGTTCTTTGCGGACTGCGCGCGGCCCGATAGATGGCTTCGACCAAAGCGATGCTGCGCCGCCCTTCGCGCCCGTCGCAAGCGGGCGTCGCATTTTTCTGAATAGCGGCAAGAAAGTCCTCAATGACGGCCTGGTGGCCCCGAAAATCGCTGACGACCGCGGAAGAGGCGCTTTGATTTTCGTCCCGCGGAGCGATTCTCGTGCCTTCCTCGGGTGTTTTTCGGAGATCGGCGGCGATGATTTGGTCGTGTTCCAGAATCACCGTGCCTTCGGTACCGGAAATCTCCACGCGGCGCGGGTAGCCTGGATAGGCTGCGGTGGTGGCCTGAAATAGGCCGAGGGCGCCGCTTGTGAATCGAAGAATCGCAGTCGCGGTGTCTTCGGCCTCGATCGAATGCAACGCTGTGGCCGTTTGCGCCTGCACGTGAGAAACATCACCCAGCAGCCAGAGCAGCAGGTCGATCGTATGGATACCCTGATTGATCAGGGCACCTCCGCCATCGAGCGCCAGTGTGCCGCGCCAGCGGGAATTTGCATAGTATTCCGGCGGGCGATACCACCTCACGCGGGCATCCACCAACAAGGCCTTGCCGAGAACGCGGCTATCGATCCAATCTTTTAGCTGCCGAATGTGCGGTTTCATGCGGTCCTGAAAGATCACGCCGAGTTTTACTCGAGCCCGGCCCGCCGCTTCGATGAGTTCGTCGGCGCGACCAGTGCTGATATCGATGGGCTTTTCCGTTAGAACGTGGAGACCTTGCCGGGCGGCGGCGATGCCTTGGGCCGCGTGAAGGCCCGAGGGGCTGCCGATGATCACCAGGTCCATCGGTCGGTGTGTTAGAAAAGCGGAGAAATCTTCAAATGGCGTTCCGCCGTGATCGCGACAGAACCGCCGCATTTTTTCAAAGTTTGTACCGTAGACCGCCGCAATTTCGACCCGAGAGATGGCACGCGCGGCACGCGCATGGGTTTCCGAGATGTTGCCGCCGCCAATCAAGCCGACGTGAAACGTCATGGTAATGAAGGCATTAAAGCATTACGGATACGCCGCGACAAAGGCTTTGTAGGCCGCC
>Ga0126381_100002734_pt1 | contig 19101 bp, 16 predicted proteins | sample PanSoiMetPlot_28_FD_96465 | JGI IMG/M metagenome (GOLD analysis project Ga0126381, IMG submission 96465) | Tropical forest soil microbial communities from Panama - MetaG Plot_28 | ecosystem: Environmental > Terrestrial > Soil > Tropical forest > Bulk soil | place: Panama | collected 2016-02-17
GGCCCGACTGTGGTGGTCACTCCCTTGCTCGATGGACCGCAGCTTAGCTCGCGTTGGGCGGCGCGATATGCCAGTGTCCTGGCGGATGATCCTGGCTCGGGCGTACTCACGCTGACTTCCTTAGGCATGGTGCAGCGGTGCCGCCCTCACGGCCGGGACGCGGTCCCAGTGGTCGCACTCTGGAAGGACCCAATTCGAGGAGTCCGTGAGATTCCGCTCGAACCTGGCGCCCAGGGCATTCTTCTCACCGCGTGCGGCGATCTTTTGCCCCGGCGCACCGCCGACGGCCGGTGGCCGGTTGACAATGCAACACACTATTTCGATGTCGCCGTGCACCAGGTTCGGGCCGCTAGTGCACGGCAAGGGTCATCGAATTTCCAGCTCGAAAAGCTGGCGCCGCCGGTACTAGAGGTCGGTGAACTCACCATCCTCACAGGGTGGGCACAGGCGGTCGCTGAAGCGCTGGCGCACGCCCCCGAGTGTATCGAGACTCTCTTGGCCAACGCAAACGCCGGCGACCCGTGGCGAGCCGCGTTTCGAGTCCCAGAGCCATCGCAGCAGCTCAGTGAGGCGTTGTCCTCCCTCAGGCGAGCAGTCCAGGCGGTCACGCCCGCGGGGGGTGTGCCGGCAACGGATGCCCTACTCAGTTCTTGCTTGGAGCAGCGGCCCGGCGAACAGCCACTCGACCGCCAGGTTCGCCGCGTGCTGCGGTCTACGCTGGAACAACTGCAGACCCGGCAGGCATCGGAAACACGGTGACGAGATAGTCACGAAGCTCCATACCACACAAATACCCTCGGGCGAGGATGCTGTCATTCTCGGTCTTTGGGGAATGCTCCATATCGCTGGTAGCGCGGTGACGTGGAGATGGCTCTCGCGGCGCAGACGTGGAGACAGTCCGCATTGGAGCGACAGTACATAAGCTAAAAAAAGCGAACGCCGTTGCCTTTTCCGATAATCGAGCACGATTCGGCGAAGGATAGCACGCAATCAAGGTTGCTGCGATCGGACAAATCGCCGAGTGTGCACAGAAGAGGACGCCCTAGGGCTGGGAGTTGGAACTGTGGCGAGGGCACTGGAAACCCGTTCCACGATTTCGTAGGAGCCCCAAATCCACTTGTCCGGTATCGCCTACCAACAAATTGGCGCGACTGGATTTGACAGGGCCTCGCGGCCTGACAGATACTACGAGGAATAGTAAGGCCAAGCCCGGCCACGACGGGGACGATTAGGCATCTTTTGTCGCTAGGAGGCGCACAGTGCCGATTCTCGTCGTAGACGATGAACCGTATTTCCGATCTGCGATAAACACCATCTTGCGCAAAGCGGGCTTCCAAACAATCGAAGCACGAGACGGACTCGAAGCCTACGAGATCGTTCGGGCAATCGGAGCCAGCATTGAGTTGTTGCTCACCGATGTCCTGATGCCGCGAATGGACGGGCTGACGTTGATTGAGTCTGTACGGGAACTGCACCCCAAGATGCCAGTTCTCGCCATCACCGGCTCACGGCTTGAGAATCGCCCCAGAAGCTACGTCGTCCTGAATAAGCCGATTGGTCGCGAAGCGCTCCTACAGGCAGTGCGGAGCGCTATCGCCGCTGCCGGGTCGGAAAGACCGACGCGCAAGATTGAAGTCTTCAAGAGCGGCTGTTGCAATGAAAAGCTCATCACGGCGATCAGAGCCGCTGCCTGCCCGTCTTGCGAAATCATGGTGCTGGACGTGACGGCACCGGAGGTAGCAGAACGAGTCAACCAGCTCGGCGTCCATTGGGTCCCGGCTGTCGCCATCAATGACGAACTGGTCTGCTGCCCTTGCGAATGTGGGCCTGATCTTGCCAAGCTCCGAGCTGCGGGTTTGGGAGTGCCGCTGTCCTAAAGGCTGAAAGACAGACATGGCCCAGGACAGAATCGGGGACAAGGGGATTGGCATGGCTCGTCGAGGATGGCGAGAGGGATGGTTAACGGTTCCTGGCATTAGCATTGCGCTCCTGCCCAAGTTGGCGTGCCCTCTTTGTTGGCCCCTCTACGCCGGGATCGTCTCTTCAGTTGGCCTTGGATTCCTCACTTCTACGAAATATCTGCTGCCTCTCACAATTACATTTCTGATCCTCACCCTTGGAGTGTTGGCATACCATGCGAAACGACGCCGAGGGTATGGGCCATTCGTGTTGGGCATTGTCGGTACGGTAGCAGTCCTGATCGGCAAGTTCAATTTGGAATCGACCCCGGTGACGTTCACGGGAATCGCTGTCCTAGTAGTAGCATCAGCTTGGAACACATGGTCACGGCCAGCCGTGAAATTGTGTTCCTGCAATACCAAGAACGGCAACGGCACAACGCGAGTCTCACGTCGCGTTCCACCGCGCTAGCGCCCTCTCCACGCAGCGAGCCTACGTCAAGAGCGGCTGCGAGTGCCCACCCACAAAGACCATGAGCAACAAACGAAGCACGAACTATTTCCGATAATAGCTGTGGGACGGCAATATCGTTCATAACTTTCATTAATAGAGTTAAGCACGCCCATAAATTCCGACAATGGACGCCACTTTGGGAGCGCTTACGATAATGTGCATTCCCGCCCGTTCAGTCTGAGAACTGGGCTGCTACGGGCGTGAAGCGGACAAGAATCTAATCGAACGTACAATCTGAAGCAGGTATTTCTTCTCCGCGTTCAATATGAGGAGTCTGTAACGAGATCCATCGATCTCCACGGGCCGGGGATATCGAACCACAAGCTCCGCATAATTCTCCGCGATAGGCTCTTGGTCAACTGACGGCCAAACTAGGCAGGCCCTCTGTCCCTGAACCTTGATGGCTCGAACCTGGGGATGAGAGCCGTATGGTCGCTGCTTGTGCGTAGTGTCGCGTTGGCATATCTGCTCCGGGTTATCGCCATCTGCGACATCCATCTGGAGAGACCCATCAGGTCCGCCAAAGTAGATTCTGTCGGAATAGACCGGCGAAGGCTTCCAGCCCCGTGGGTAACGAAATGTTATGTCGTAGGCCGTATTGGTATAGGCTTGCCACTCCTGTTCGGGGCGCGCTAATCCGGGGATTGGGCCAGCGATCCCAAATAGGGCTATCGTCACAACGAACCGCCGCCTCTGGAAGTTCACGCCTGGATTATCGGCTCTTTTTATGCCAGCCGCAACCGTATCCATATGGCGGGCGGCTCAATGTCATGAAACGCCATCTTCATGACCACAATTGCAAAGTAATGCCTACCTCGGCTGTCGATCGCGCGCCCGGCTGTGGGCAGTATACAGCGACGCAATTTGGCGAGCCTTGACCCAACCAAGCCGGTCCTTAAAACGTCCAAGCAGCGGCGGAGGTGTAGATGATCCGAACAATAATGGCGCTCGGTCTCATGGCGCTATCCATATCCGCCCAGACGACATCCTCACAGCCGGCATTCGACGTGGCGTCGGTGAAACCGTCGAATCCGAGCAGCCATGGCATAAGCCTGATCGGGGATCAGTCACGGTTCACCATACGCAACGTGACCATAAAGTTCCTGATCGGCCTCGCATAGAACGTGAAGGACTTCCAGATACTTGGCGGACCGTGTTTGCTGGACTCCGAGCAGTACGACATTGAGGCAACGTGCGGAGTAAATTCTCCGGAGCGACGCAATCGTCGTCTGACCTTTGTGACGATACAGGCCGATCCGCAAGTTCGTTTGATGCTACAGGCCCTGCTTGTGGATAGGTTCCACCTGGCAATCCGGCACGAAACGAAGGAAGTGCCGGCGTACTCACTGAATATCGCGAAGAATGGCCCCAAACTTAGAGAATCGACAACACCCGAAGATTTGCAGGACATGAGGGTAGACATCGGCCAGATCAAGAGCAACAGAATGTCGACTGAGCAACTGGCTGGAGTGCTTTCCCGCTTGCTTGGGATGCCGGTTGTGAATAAGACCGGTTTGACCGCATACTATGACCTCTTAGTGAAGTGGAGTCCCGACGAAGCGTCTGCGGACACAACTTTTGCTCAGTCCATCTTTACGGCTGTACAAGAGACCTTGGGGCTCAGGCTGGCAAGTGGCCGGGAACCGGTCGAAGTTCTTGTGATCGATCATGTGGAAAGGCCCGCGGCGAACTAGCACAATCAACGCGAAGCCGTCGTTTCCCTGATAAGCGGGGGATAACGCGATTCTCGTCCATCACTGGCGTTCGGTGCCGCTATAAATTCTGATAATGGACGGGAAGGCCACGCGGGAGTTTAGCGGAAACAGGTGGAAAAGCCACTCTTGCGGCAAAGAAACTGATACTGCATCCCTAATACCCAATTTCAGAGCACGTATAATCTGGGGTGGAGGAGCGTCATGCGCAACTATCTTCTCGCGATCACGCTAGTCGCTGTTTCGGCCAATACCCTGGCAGAGGTTAAAGTGGGCTTGGGACGCTTCTCGCACTTCGTGCGCGGCCGAGATGACTTTAAGCCCGTGGAACTTCCAGACTTGGACTTCGGGCAACTGTCGTAATGCCGGCTTTAACAAGGTCCTTGGTAGAAGCACTCACGCCAGCGGACGGTGATTCCAATCGCTACGGGGTTCGTGGAATTCCTACGAAGGGAGAGTTGGAACGCCGGGATTGCAGCGAGTTAAAAGGACCGAATCCCTGATGCCATTGCTTCTTCTTTGATGGCTGTCAGCGATAAAGGCTCGCCCTCTATTCATGCCTCAACGCCTCCATTGGATCCGTCTTCGCGGCCCGCAGCGCCGGCAGGAACCCGGCCAGCGCAGCCACAACGATCATAAGAAGGCTTGCCGCGGCGATGGTCGCTGGATCAGCGGCCCGGATACCAAACAATCGCGCCGAAATCATCCGTCCGCCTGCGAGCGCTGCAGGAACCCCGAGCAGAATTCCGCACGCTACAAGGGTCAGCGTCTCCTTCAGCACCATTCCAACAACGCCGTACCGCGATGCGCCCAGTGCCAGCCGAAGGCCGATTTCACCGGTCCTTCGTGTCGTGTGATATGCCATTACGCCGTAGAGACCGATCGACGCCAAGAGCACTGCCAGACCCCCAAAAAAGAGAGAGAACGCGGCCGTGGCGCGCTCCGGAACGAGCAACGCGTTCAGTTGATCCTCCACCGTCTCGATGCGCAAAACCGGCAATCTGGGATCGACATCCGTCAGCGCACGGCGGATCGTCGATTCAAAATGGTCCGGACTTCCGAAGGTGCGGATGGCCACGCTGACATTCTGAGTCAAGCGTCCCAATTGCTGGCGGTAAGGAAGGTAAAACATCAACTTACCCTCCTCGCGCGGGGACTCATACTTCGCGTCCCTCACGACACCCACGACTTCTTTTACTACTCCCCATGATTCGAAGTGCTTGCCGAGCGGATTATCGTTCCGGAAGAAGTGGCGGGCCATGCTCTCGTTGATGACCGCCACTTGAGGCGAGGTGGTGGTGTCGAGTTCCGTCAGGTTGCGGCCGGCGATCAGGCTCAGCCCGAGCGTATCGAAGAATCGGGCACCAACAATGCTCCATTGAGCGCGCGTGTCGGCATCCGATGCGGGAACATACCCGGGAACATTTAGGGTAGTACCGGGGTTGGTGTTTCCCTGAAGCATGCCATAAACGTTCGGACTCACCGCCACCACTCCTGGAATCGCGGAGAGACGTTGCTCAATCGCTCCGTAAAGCTGGGCTGTCGATGCACCCCATCGGCCCGTCTGTCCGGGGGCAATCCACGCCATCACGAGATGCGCCCGATCGAAACCGAGATCCTGCGATTTCAGGCTTCGCAGCGTGCGGATGAACAATCCAGCGTCGATCAAGAGGAGCACTGAGAGCGCCACCTGAAGAACAATCAGCACCTTGCTCAACTTCCCGCCAGCGCAGCCGCCCGATCCGCGATTGCCCAGCCCCGGCGAAATCGAGATTCTAGATACGCGAATCGCGGGGGCTAGCCCGAACAGAATCCCCGTGGCCAGACAAAGCAACAGGGTGAAGAGAAGAACGCGGATGTCGGGGTGAAGGTTCAGCAGCACGGCCGCATCGACGCGGCGTACAGGACCCGAGCCGGCAAAGCTCACCAGTGTATTTCCCATACGCCATGCAAACAGGAGCCCCACCATGCCGCCCATACCCGCGAGCAGCACGCTCTCGGTAAGAAGTTGGCCGATGATTCGCGCGCCGCGGGCGCCGATCGCAAGCCTTACCATAATCTCACGCTGGCGGGCCGACGAACGCGCCAGCAGAAGGTTTGCAAGATTCGCGCACGCGATCAGCAGCACCAGTCCCACCGTCATCGAGACGATCGCGAGGGGTTGAGCCAGCAGTTGACGCTGGGGGGAGAACCCTCGAGCCGCGGGGATCATGGCGAGACGCATCAAATGCAGGTCGTCGCGCGCGGCCGGATTCGGTCCGGAAGTGTCGCGCAGGTACTGCTGGTGGATCGCATGCGCCGCGGCCTGTGCCTGCCCGCTCTCGATGCCAGGACGAAGCCGCGCCACCACGTGATAGCTCATCCGGCCGCCGCGCATCGGATCGGGGGGGAGCTCAACCATCACCTGGGCGAGCATCGCCACCGGCACCCACAAATCAGTGGGCCGGCCGATCCACTCACCCGTAAACCCGCGGGGCGTCACGCCGATGACCGTGTAAGTGGTCGCGCTCAAAGTGAAGGTGCGGCCCAGAATGCCGGGATCGCCCGCAAACTTGCGGTTCCAGTAAGCGTAACTGATCACGGCCACCGGATGTCCACCCACTGCGGCATCGTTTTCCGGACCGAAGGTTCTGCCGATAGCGGCTCTTATGCCGAGCGTCTCGAAGAAATTCCCCGTGACTATGCCCACGCTGCACTGCCCCGGATCGACGCCGCCCCCAGGGTCCAGGATCGTGACGTTGGAACGATCCACTGGAAGAATCGCGGTCATATTCGAAAAGTACTTGTCCAGCGTCCTGAGCCGCTCATACACCGGAAACGGGAGCAGGCCGTTGTTGCTCCGCCCTACATAGATCGGGTCGAACACCACCAGTTGTTGTGGATCTCGCACCGGCAGCAGTCGTAGAAGGAACGCGTCCATGACGCTGAAGATCGCCGTATTCGCACCAATCCCGAGCGCAAGCGACAACACCGCCACCGCCGTAAATCCGGGACTTCGACGCAGCATCCGCACAGCGTAGCGTAGATCCTGAAACACGGTCTCCAGCCCGGGCAGACCGCTCCGCTCCCGGTAGATCTCTTTGGTCTGCTCGATTCCTCCGAGCTTCAGGATGGCGGCGCGACGCGCCTCATCCGGAGTCATTCCCGCGCGCATATTGTCGGCGGCGTGCAAATCCAAGTGACTCTCGATTTCCGCAACCAACTCGCGCTCATGAGACTGGAAAACGCCTGCCAACCGGCGTAGAAACGCGCGCATTCGCCTCATGTCGGCTCCTTACCCGGCGTAAAAAATCGTGCGATGATGTCCGCAGTCTGTTCCCATTGGCGCGCTTCTCTCTCGATTTGCTTCCGGCCAGCCCGCGTGAGGCTGTAGTACTTGGCCCGGCGATTGTTCTCGGAAACACTCCACTCCGACGAAATGTACCCCTCCTGCTCCAGCTTGAGTAACGCTGGGTATATCGTTCCGTAGTTCACTGCAAGCTGGTCGCCGCTGGTTTGCTCGATGCGGCGCGCGATCCCGTAGCCATGGAGCGCGCCCATCGTCTCCAGTGTCTTCAGGATCATCAGGGTCAGCGTGCCCTGCCAAACATCGGTCTTCCAACTCATCGCCCTCCTATGGCATACCAATAGCAGCATCGCATACTTTGTATTGGAACACAATAGGACATTTCGTGGTGGTTCTCAAATGTGCGGCCGAAGGGCGCAAGAGAGGTAGCAAGCACTTGGACGAAAACGCCGATGCGCCGTATGGGGACGGCAGGTCGTTACGATTCCGCACATGGGATCTATGTTCCGTGGACCGCAACCAAGGGATTGTCGACGCGGCCCCACCACCGACGCCTTTCACGTCGAAGGAGTGGTCCCGAGGTACTCGGTTCTGATCGATGGGCTCCGAACGCATGGTCGGCAATCCGGAGGGTGGGGCATCGACAGTTCAGCGACGCGCCCAGCAGTCGCAATCCCCCAAGGAGTTGGTTCTCTACGCGGGGCAACGGATCGCGATAACGCCCACAAAACGCCAGTTACCGGACAAGCGAACGTAACGCTGCTTCGTGGGAGCTTATCGGGAACGTTGTCGCTGTCGCGAGTGGGTCGGGAACACGCGCTTTCAGCGTGTACTTTTATTGACCGTGTCTGAGTGCCTGAAGCCGCAAGCGCCGGTAGACGGCAGGCTTTTAATCCAGGACGCGATAAGGTAGAGACTCAGCACCACTATGAGGATGCCGAACACGCCACTGGCCAGTGTTGCCGCATCGCCAAACGGTTGAATGTGCGAAGCACCGTAGATCGCGAACATCGCCATAAGCACGCCGATTACAAGTCGCACTACAGCGCGGTTACCGGTATTTGCCGTTTGATCGGTCAAATCCGTTCACCTCCTGGCCTGAGCATATTGTTGCACGTTGCTGGCCCGAACTCGGTCGTTCCGGTCTATACGACGTTTCCGTACAAGTGGACCGCAGGCTTTGTCAGGGGGTATGCACCCCCCTTGGTTTGCACCTGCGGCCAATCGGACTTTGGGCTCCCGCCGGTTTCGTCCGATCGGCTGGCGGCAGCCGTTCACCCCAATTTCGGCTCGTAAGATTTTGCGTAACGTTCGCCGGTTTCGGGCGTATTCCTTTCGTGATGTCAGATTTTCGTTTCGCGCTGCGGCAACTTCTTCAGAGTAAAGGCTTCATGGCGACGGCGATTCTCACGCTGGCTCTCGGTATTGGAGCGAATTCCGCTATCTTCACGCTAGTACATACGGTGATGCTGAAATCGCTGCCAGTGACGGATCCGGCTCGGCTTTACCGGCTGGGCGATACCGAGGACTGCTGCGTGGTGGGTGGCTATCGCGCACGCACTTCCATTTTTGCCTATCCGTTTTACCTCTACTCACGCGACCACACGCCGGAATTTGCCGAGTTAGCGGCCTTTCAGGCGAGCGTGGGAGGGGTGGGAGTCCGGCGCGGGTCGGGCCCGTCACAGCCGTTTGACGACAAATACGTCTCGGGCAATTATTTCACTATGCTCGGCATCAAGCCTTACGCCGGTCGTCTGCTTTCGCCGAGCGACGACCGTGCGGGAGCACCCCCGGCGGCGGTGATAAGCTACCGCGCTTGGGAAAACCTCGGATCGGACCCGGGTATGATTGGTTCGACCCTGGAGATCGAAGGCACGCCGATGACCATCACGGGGATCGCACCGCCGGGATTCTTTGGCGAGACCGTGACGCCATCGCCGCCGGATTTTTGGATACCGCTGGCCGATGAACCGCTCATCGAAGGGCACAACTCGCTGTTGCAGGTCAAGGATAATTTCTGGCTTTATATCATCGGGCGTGTCAAGCCTGGCGCGTCCGTGGCTGAGATCGAATCACACGTGAATGTGGAGTTGCGGCAGTGGTTCCTGGAGAACGTTCCTCCCAAGGACAATGAAGGCCGCAAGGCTTTCGACAGGCAACACATTACAGTGGCGCCGGCGGGCGGCGGGGTGGCTACGCTGAAAGAGTACTACGAGCACGATCTGCAGTTGCTACTTACGATCACTGGGCTAGTGCTGCTGATCGCGTGCGCCAACCTGGCTAATTTGCAGTTGGCGCGCGGTACCTCGCGCGCGACGCAGATTTCGATTCGTGCGGCATTGGGTGCAGGGCGCTGGGCGTTGCTGCGGCAGGCGCTGGCGGAAAGCGTTCTACTGGCGTTGATGGGCGGCATCGTAGGCGTGGTGGTGGCGACGGAGCTGGCGAAATTCCTGGTTCGTCTTGCGTTCCCCAACCTGAAGGCCATTGCGATTGACACGGCACCATCAATTCCAGTGCTCGGGTTCACGTTCGTGCTGTCGTTGATTACGGGCGTGGTATTCGGCATTGCGCCGGCGTGGTCGGCGGCGCGCGTCAATCCGGCGGACGTGTTGCGCGCAGGGGGACGCGGAGCTGCGGGCCGTTCTACGCTGCCGCAGCGGTCGCTGGTGGTGCTGCAAGCCGCGATAGGTCTGGTGCTGCTTACGGGCGCCGGGATGATGGCGAAGACGATGGGCAACCTGCAGAATCAATGGTTCGGATACAACCCAAACGGGCGGGTGATCGCGCACGTGAAGGCCAGCTTCAGCAGCTATCCGCCGGCAAAAATCGGCGCGATCTATAGCGACTTGCGGCGCAACATGAAGCAGCTACCCGGTGTTGTGCAAGCGAGCCTTTCTCTATACAGCCCGATGAGCGGGAACAATTGGCAATCCGGCGTGAAGGTGGAGTCGCATCCCGAGCTTCGGGTACAGCCATCGTGGGACCGCATCAGCCCGGAATTCTTCGACACCATCGGTGCGCGGATCGTAAAGGGCCGCGGATTCGACGAGCGCGACCAGCCGAACTCGACGCACGTGGCGGTGGTGAACGCGGCATTTGTGAAGAAGGCGTTTCCCAACGAAGATCCCATCGGTAAGCGCTTTGGATTTTCGAATGCCGCAGATTATCAGATCGTCGGAGTAGTGGAGAACATCCGTCTGCGCGACCTGCGGAAGCCGACCGATCCGATGTTTTTCGTTCCATTGCTGCAGTTGACGGATAAAGAATGGGCCACGCAGGGCATGGGGCGGTCGAACCTGATTGGCGATATAGAGTTGCATGTGTCGCGAGGGGCGGAGGGGCTCGCCGGCGAATTGCAAAAGCTCTTCGCGCGGACCGATCCGAATTTGACGCTGCTGCGGCTCGACACGTTCGATCAATTGGTTCAAGGGCGAATGGCGCACACTACATTGATCGCACGGCTGATCGAGTTGCTGGGCGCGATCGCGGCGCTGCTCGCGTGCATCGGGCTTTACGGCATTACGGCGTATGCGGTCGCGCGGCGGACGGGCGAGATCGGCATCCGCGCGGCGCTGGGCGCGACGCGCGGACGGGTGGCGCGCATGATTCTGGGCGGCGCGATGACGCAGATCGGCGCGGGGTTGGCGGTGGGCATTCCGTGCTCGTATATTGAGGGCAAGATGCTCGAAGCGCAGCTTTATGGGGTAGAGAACGGCGACCCGTCGATCGTGACAGGGGCAGCGCTAGCGCTAGTCGCGTCGGCCATAGTGGCGAGCCTTGTGCCGGCGTGGCGTGCGAGTTCGATTGATCCGGCAACGGCGTTGCGCTCGGAGTGATCGGTGTCCTAGGGCGCCTGGGGTTCCGAACGCGGTCCATCTTCTGATTATCCGGTCGCTTCAGCAAACGACAACGACGGATATCGTTCCCGAAGCGGCCGATTTGGGCTGGTGGCGCCTCGATGCGGCGCTGGGGCTACCGGAACAGCTTACGCGCCAATCCGGCGGAGAACTGGCCGCCGGTTTTCAACGGCACGTGAAAGTGTTGTCCTGGGCGTGATAGAACAGCTCCTTTCCATCCGGGCTCCAGCGGGGAAGGTTGCGGACGGTGGAGACCACGGTCAGTTCGCGCACGTCGGCGGTTCTGCGGGCCGTGATCGCCGGCCAGAGCCAGCGAGTGCGGCGGCGAGCGGGTGTTTCCAAGGGCTGCGCCTAGCCAGCGACACCGCACAACGCACGTCGTCGATGCTGTCGCTGCGAGTCCTTGCGCAAACATCGGCCGATTGCTGTGCGGACTTGGCCAGCATCACGGCGACTTCGGGCTGCTCCTTCATCACCGAGGCCGGAGTGTCCGTTCTTTGCACGGCTAGGAGTTCGCGGAGTAGCAAACTGCTTCTTCGCCCTTCTTGACAGTGATAAAATCCCTGGCGGATGTCTCAAAACAGGCACTGCCTCCCGCGACGCGTTCCGCCGAAGCCAATCGATCTCTGCAGCCACGGACTCATCACCGAAGACCGGCTGCGGGAGCTGTTGGCTGCTGTGTACGATCGATTTCTCGTAGATATCCACCACCACCGACCCATCGCCAACCACGAAGACGAGGACTTAGTGCAGGCGCTCGGTAACTGCTACCTTCGCGACGGCAAGACCGACCAGCAGGGGCGGAGGTCAGTCGGTCGCCTGACGACGGTCGAGCGGCTCATAAGCCTACGTGTGCCGCATGCGGCTTGCGGAAATGAGGAGTAGGGGCCCGATCTCGTTGGCTGATCTTGAACTCCTCGACGCCCTCGCCGACATCGTGAATGGCGCGTCTACTTTCGACTGGCGGATTGATCGCGGCTGCAAGATTCGTTTTGATTGATGTGGGCGATTTCGCCGTAATGCGGATTGCTACCTTAGGTCGGCTCCAACTCCCATCGTGCCAATGCAGAATTCCTCCTTTCCGTGCAGAATCCTCGCGCGAACCGCAAAGCTCTCTGCAGAATGAAGTCCGGAATCGCCACTTGCCATTCCCTTACCACGAACACTACCAATCCACGACTAGTGCTTTCCTGCCAACGTCGGTATGACGGCCTATGAGGCCCCGAATCAACGTATTTAGGTTCTTGGGTTTAAGGAACGGGTTTGCGAGGGAGCGCGGGCGGTGGCGCAGGCATGCGCTCGAACATTGGCCGTTCTTTGCCGTCAGATTTGGGAAGATCATTGGGCGGTTTAGGAAACAGGATGTTCCAGCGGCGACGCAACTCGTTGCCATACGCCGTTCCGTTCAGGTCGAAAGCCTCCCCGCCTTGCGTCAGCTTGTCCCGTGGTCCAAGGAAAAGGTAGGCATCGGCAATCTGATCCCAAGTTCCGTCCAGCGCGGGGTTATTGCCCGCGGCAGGAAACCCGATCACCGGTGCATCCGCCCGACGAGTCAATGATGACAGCCAACTCCCTTTGATTTCCATGAGCCAAGGCCAAGGATGCTGCACAAACCGGGCATCTACGTCGTCATAAGTTCCGACGACGTCACTTCCGGCGATCACCATGTAGGGCTTCACGGAGGCGGTCAGCATCTGCTGCTCAATCACGGTGGGCTTGCCGTCACGGCGTTGGAAGTGCAGGGATCCCATCAACAGCAGCGCCTTGCGCCGCCTGGCCAGAACCTGGTAGCGGACTACGCTGGCAAAATGTTCGTCACGGAACAGCAGAAATGGCGCAATATCCTGGCGGTTCTCCACGCGCTCCCATTCGATAGGAGGATCTCCTGCCAGAATGCGCAGACGGCGTTCCTTGGGAAGCTTCTGGTTAGCTTCCCGCACTGCAGCCAACAAGCCGTGGTACGGAGGAGTGGGATTCCCTCCCGGCGCGCCCACCTGGTTCTCCCAGGTCTTACGTAACTGCTCCATGGGGACGTTCTCGCCAGCGATGTAGCGGTCGAGCACCTCCTGATAGAGCGAGTTGCCCATCTCAATCACTACGTCGTTCACACGTGCGGCGAATTCCGGCGACGTCACCAGTTTCTTCAGTAGCGCGTGCTCCTGGACGCACCCGTGAACCTCGCCGAACATCACAATTGGATACTGCTCGAATATTTGGAGGATTGCCTGTATCGGATCTTGCTCTCGCTGCGCCTGCAAGCGGCAGACCTGGGTAAGACAAACGAATATCAAAATCCCCTTTCTCATAACCCGTTTGGACACCAGCGGGTCTTCACAAGTTCCAGCCAGGATCAAGCTCGCCGTGGCGAGAACTGGGCGGTTCCGGTCGGTAGACGTTATCGTAGATTTAAGCCCAAGCTCGTGGTGTAGTGGTCGCAAAGCTCTCTGCGGGATGAAGGCCGGTATCGCCACCTACCGTCCACTACCCTGCTACGATGAGCCGTGTCGCACTTTACCGCCACAATCCCGCTTGTCTTTTTGTCGGTCTGGTTGGTCGCTTGCAGCCGATCCGTGTGGGAACAGAGTCCTCTATCGGATTCGCCCGCGCCTAGCGGGAGTAGACGGGCGGTTGTTTTCGAGCGTTCGTGCGGCGACGACAGGCTTCAGTACTCATGTCTCCATCCTGAATGCCAGGATGTATTGCCGAAATCAGCGGGCAACACCTTCGTCGCGGACAGCGACCACGGTGCCGCCACGGACATGACGGTGACGGTCCGTTGGTCCGCGCGGCGTCAACCGAAATAGGCGGGTTCCTTTTGCCGTTCCATCGGCGTCGCTCGCAAATTCCTACCTGAACAGGTGGTGTTTCTCGATGGAAGACGGAGCGGAGAATGGAGGATCTCGAGGGTCCACGCGGTTGCCTGTGTGTGGGTGCGCTTGGCAGCTTGGAAGAGGTTCTCGCAAAGCCGGGGTCGATCCGCCTGATATCATCCTGCTGACATCGGGCCGACCCGACACGTCTGACTAGAAGGGGCCCGACTGCTGAAGGCGCGCTAACCGAGTACGAATCGTAAGGTAACCACCTGCAAAGGCACCTACTTGCTCAGGTAGTGACGTGGGGCGCTCGCGGGCCTATACTTACAGCCGAGAAGTAGCTTGCGGAGCTAACGGGTGACTGGATCAGATTCAGAACCCGATTCAGATCCAAATGCGCGATGTATACCACACGGATTCGAGAGTCTCCCAGAACTTCGGCCTCGACGAAAATCTCACGGAAGGACAACTACGATGAAGATGAAAAGGACAACTACATGGTTCACGACGATTGTCAGCCTCGGCATCGCCGCAGGCTTACTCCTCACCACCCGCACAAGGCCAGCATTCGCATCCTCCGGTCAGTCGGGCGACATCCAGATCACCAAAGAATGCTCTCAGGACACGGGTGCAGCCGGCTCCTTCTGTACGATCACCTCGTCTAACCTCGCCCAGATTCCGGTCGGCACAAAGGTCTACTACGACCAAACGGTCGGGGTCCCTGCCGGCATGTTAGATAGCAATGTCGTGCTCCGAGTGGGACAGGCCAATTGGGCCGTCGGACGTTGCACCCTCGATGGGAGCATTGGTGCTGGCATTTGCACGTTCTCAGATGGTGTCGGACCCCTCACTGGATTTACCGGCCGCGTAGTTGTGTCCCATACTGGCGGCCCAGACTACGCTTGGGCTGGGAGCTACCACTTCAATCAACAAGCAGGGCAGCAGTAGTTGCGGCCTCGAGGCCCAAGAAGGCCTGCTCGAAGCAGCGCAATTCTGTCAGATTCAGCGCAGCCTTCGTTTTGCATAAGCACGCGCCGATTGAGACCACCTGGATATTTCCGAGCCGAGGAAACCAACTCCGCCGCCTCCGTAACGCGACGTGCTCATAGCGGGCATCGAAAATCGCCTTGATTGCGGTCTTCAGACCGCTTTGAGACGTTCTGGAAGATCGCCAATATGGCTCGCTCCAATCGCGGCTGGATCGTCTCGCGCGTCCTCGACCGCCACCAGGAACGCTCTAATCTCTTCGCAATTTCTCATTCATTGCGATTATTGCGAAAAAACGCCGTTACCGTCGAAGTAGGCCCCGCGGTCCTTGGAGCCAGGGCTTCACCCTACGCCCCTGGTCGCAAAGCTTTCTACGGAATGAAGTACCCAATCGCTACTTTATTGCCATCATCCGCGTCAGGCCGTTGCAGCCCTGTTACTTCCGCATCGGCTGGCAAGTACTCGGAGGTATTTCGCCACACCGCCCCGACGACGAGTGAGCGTCACGGGAGTTTGGCACGGGAACGGATTTGCAACGCGGGCAGCTACGCTTGCGTCCAACGACCGGAAGGGGAGAGCGGAATGATCATCCGTTGCGTGGCTGCGTCCGTTGTGTTTGCTGTGACAGTCGCCGCGCAGACCGTCACACCCGCCGATGAGCCGCAGAGAAACCGATCTGGCAAGAATGTTGCTATCGGTCGTAAGATGGCCGACGAGCTTCGGGCCTGCACTACTGCGACGTCCAGTCCAATAGTTCAGAGCCTGATGGACAGCATGAACAGCAGACTCGCCGCGCAAGTGCCGAAGGGGGATTCGGCCTTCACGCTGAACGTAATCGAGCAGGATCTGTTTCGAGAGGACCATGGGCCAATAGCCCTGCCGGGAGGCTACCTCTTCGTACCGACGGCCCTGTTCTTGGCGGCACAGGATGAGGCGGAGTTCGCTGGCATGTTGGCCCAGGCCATGGCTCAGAGTGACCTAATCGAGGAGGATCTTTCACGGTTAGCGGCCCGCAGCTACCAAATGACAGATTTAATGCAAGGCTTCCTCTGCACCTTCAAGGTCCCGACGAACTACTTGGGCGAGCAGAAGGCCATTGAGCACCGTGCAGATCTCAGGGCGGTTTCACTCATGGCGCGCGCGGGTTTCGACCCCAACGCTCTTGTGCGATACGTTCAGCGGGTCCAGGTGCGGCGGGGGCCAATCGCGGCCTCGTTTTCCATCTTGCCGCCAGTGAAGAAACGCATCGCCTACATGAGAGCCGAGATCGCTAAATTGCCGACGGGCCCCTATCCAATTAGAGACGGCAGTCGGTTTACAGAGGCGAAGGAGGAGGTGCGACGGCTTCTTGCAACAGCCCCACGTTGACCCCGCCGGTTTGGTAGACGGGAATGCAGGAAAACTGCCGGACGAGTCCCTTGATGAAGGGCGTGCCACGCTGGAGCGCGGCAAGAGCTTTTGGCAGTAGTGAACTCCCAGGAATGATCACGACAAATTAGCGATTGATGGACGAAACTAGTTTTTCGTGGGAGTCTTCTCCATGTGGTCGATGACGAAGACTTCTACTGGCACCAGCTTACGTTCCAATTTGAGTCCGAGCTGTGATTGCAGCGCCGCGAAAAGATCAGGCACCGGCTCCAGGTCTTCGGGGATATCGGCGTGTGCCGGATGCGGGTCAAGGCTTGCGTAGGTAAGGGTGAGGTCGTATTTCGCCGTGAGCCCTGTGGCATCCGTAACGGTGGTCTTTAGATGCTGGCTCAGGTTCCGGACGAGCGCTTGAATCGTCACCTGCTGGGCGATGATGCGGCTGCGGTCTCCAGCACCGAAATTCACCATCATTTTCCCCGATACCGGAGGCAGTATCGGAAAGCCATCCTTGCCCCTGCTGGTCGGTCGTTCAGGGCGTGCATTTTCGGCCTCGCCCTGGTCCGCCGACACTTTCATTTTCGGCCCGTTCCCGGCGATCACGAGAGCATAACCGGTGATTTGTTTTTTCTCGACATGATACTGCAGGCCGAATCTCTCCCTGATCAGATTGCGCAGCATTTCCTGGAATTGAGCCTTAGTTGTGTTCGGTGGCATGGCTGCGTCCACGGTGACCGCCTGCGAATCGAGCCAGCCCGGTCCATCGATGTCGTGGAACGAATCCCAGGCCTGCCGCAAGAGTTCCTTCAGAGTGATTAGTGGATAGTGAATCCGGCCAGGATCGTCCGTGCCGGGTCCTCCGGTGTTCCGCGGTATCTGGATTCCAGAGCCCTTCTGGGCTGCGATCCTGCCGCCTTCCATAAGGCTCAACCCACTCGGCACGGTGGCTGATTTCACCGATGCCACATCGAAGGAAAGCCGCCCCTGCGGCTGAGGCTGGGCGACGGCCACCGTGATCCACATAGTTGCAAAGCCGAGGGTCTTATGCTGAAAAATTCGCATAATGCTAAAAAATTAGCACTGTCGAACAGGCTCGTCAACGGCTTTTACTCGCCCTCATTCGGCCCGCAAACCTCTTTACTGAATGAAGTCCGAGAACGCCACCATTCCCTTGTCGCGAGTACCGCAAATCGACGACTAGGGCGTGATACGACGATTTGACTCTGCCGGGCTACCCAGGTCGATACTGGAAGCTTCTTGCGCCCGACACGGGCTCGGCGGCTTTTGGCGAGAGCAGAGGACGAAGCGTCAACGGCGCGTTCCCGATACCTTGCTTGCTGGCTGAAACTCGATTGCGACACGGAACCCCAAGTCAACATCCCGGCTTCCTGGCGCGCCAGCTACGCGCCGGGAGACACTCGGGTTCCGAGGGGTTCGTTTCCCCCATCCGCCGCCGCGCATCACCCGGCCTGGAATCTCCGGAAGAGAGGCCTCCCTCACGGGGTCGGTCGAGCCAATGCTGGCATAGGGGCTGTACCAGTCCCGGCACCACTCCCAAACGTTCCCCAGCATGTCGTGGAGCCCGAATTGGTTGGCCAAGAACTGCCCGACTGGTGCGGAAAAGGCATACCCATCTGCCGATGACACCGTATCGTCCCAATCCGCAAATTGCTTTTTTGCCGTTGCATCTGCTACGTTCCCGATCTTGACTAGCGCGTCAGGATCGTCTCCGCTAAAGTATGCCGCAACGGAGCCCGCTCTCGCCGCGTACTCCCATTCCGCTTCCGTGGGCAGACGGACCGGTCTGCCGATCTTTTTCTCCAGCCAGCGACAGAAGGCATCAGCGTCGTTCCAAGTCACATTTACTACAGGATGGTCATCGCTCTGAGCGAATCCGGTGAACCGCCAGGTATACGTCCGGCTGCGCCCCTCGATCTTTCCGGTCGCGTCATTGTACCCCCAGCCGCCGTCGGTCTCCGCTTCCGTGCGATGACCTGTCTCCTTCACGAATGCACCGAACTGGCCGCGCGTCACTTCGTATTTTCCGAGAAAGAAATCGTGAGTGATTTTCACCCGGTGCGGATCTTCGTCACTAAGCCGGCCGCTCTGTCCCACCGCTGAGCCCATCTGGAACTCGCCGGCCGGGATGCGAACAAAGTCCATGTTCATGCCGCCGCCGAGGTCGGCCCTAAGCACGTGGCGTCTCCCGCGGCCTTCGCGTCCGTCCTGATAGTAGCGAAACGACTCTGTACCCTCTCGCAGGAGCCCGCGGGAGGCCCCTTGGTACACGGGTATGAGGCTTAGGACCGCTGACCCCATTAAGGCGGCCCGAATCCCCGGGAGACGCCAGCTCTGCCGGGACGCAAAGAGTCTCCAGTTGCTGTGAGGCATGTCTCGTCTATACGAAGAACCGCTGAAGGATGTTCCGCCCGGGCTAATTCTTCCCGCCAACTCCGTGGAGTTTTGCCGAATGCATCGTGGGAGGTTCCGGTCGGTAGACGTTCTCGCCCATAATCAGAATTTATGGCGATATCGAACGCCCTTAAATGTCGCGGTAGGGACGACCATCGCTGATCGCCCCCCGCACAGATCCGTACGGGCACGTCAATGCATACGGCTCTTACCTTGGATGTCTGGCGGCGAACCGTGCTTGAGGGTAAGGGTGCAGA
>Ga0126381_100002736_pt1 | contig 19090 bp, 36 predicted proteins | sample PanSoiMetPlot_28_FD_96465 | JGI IMG/M metagenome (GOLD analysis project Ga0126381, IMG submission 96465) | Tropical forest soil microbial communities from Panama - MetaG Plot_28 | ecosystem: Environmental > Terrestrial > Soil > Tropical forest > Bulk soil | place: Panama | collected 2016-02-17
CGCAGTAGGCTAGGCGCGGGTTGTTCCTGGCTAGCAGGAACGCGTCACGATAACACTCACGAGGCGTGCCCTTGTGCCTGGACCGGCGGAACGCCCACTCCCGGCCATGGCGCAAAAGGAAATCAGCAAAGCAGGTGTAGCCGTTCTTCCCGCGTTTGCCACCACGCTGGTGCATGCGTATAGCCAGTTGCTGCGCCTCGAGAAAACCGCGCACACCTTCAAATGATCGTTTTATGCTCATATCTTCGCCACGATGTTGGGCACCGGGTTGCCGTCGATCGTTTCCATGAACATGTGCACACCCGGCCCAGGCCTCGCATTGAACCCAAACGCCCTGGCAATTTCCATAACGCTTTCAACGCTGGGCCCCAGCTTCGAGTTGGGTGGCACATCGACGCTGACGCTCAGGTGGTGGCACCAATCCAGCGGCCCTGGTTGCTGTTCGATGGAATAGACAACGCGATAGCCGTGGAAAAAATTGCAAATCCTTTTAGGGTCATCCCCGACCGGCGGAAGACGCCCACCGACAGTGGCCATGAGGTCGTGGATGTTGATCCGGTGCGCCTCGGCATACTCCTTCACGTTTTTGATTTGGCCCTGGGCCTCGAGGTCCAGGACTAGCGGTCTCACCTTCATAAAAGCTTCGCGATTTTTCCAAGGCGGATGGCCATTAACGTGGTGGGCACCTGAAATATTTTTGCCAGTTTCGCAACCTTCACGTCGTCGCAAAGGTCAGTCAGGCCGATGCGTTTTACCTCCTGGCGCACAAACTTCTCTGGCATCAGGAGGTGCATGGCAAACTCGTTTGCCTCATTGTCGGCGCGTTGCGTTCCTATCCAGGCCTTGCCTCTCATAGCTCTTTAATCGTGTAGGGTTTGCCGTCTCTGATATCCAGCCAGTCAGCGCCTTTGCGTTCACGGTAGGCCAGCAACATCAGCCCTTGAGCGCTCACAGCGAAACCGACCCCGGCGAAATACCACCCAGGCTTGTCTTCAAAGCACAGAGCGATGCTTTGCTCGTTGTCTGAAAGGATCACAATCTCAGCCTCAACCTCGGCTTCAGGACAGCCCTTGGGCCAGATGGTGACTTTGGTGCCAATCAGTGGGTGCATTTCAATTGCGCAGTTTGGATTTGTAAGACTGGCCGGTCTCGTCCAGGTGCTTGCGGGTCGCAAGGTTGGAGGCCTCGGCCACGCGGCCAAGCTCCATGGCCTGTTTCATGTCGGTGCATTTGGTGCCCTGGACTTCCCAGGTCAGCACCATCGAACCACAGATGCCGCAAAACTGGTCCACTCCCAGTTCGTCCATGCGTTTGATCAGAATGTCCCTGGTGTCCTCATAATTCCCGCCACGCGCAGCGTCATAAAAGGCCGCGATGATGCAATGACGCGACGGGCACAGCAGTTGAACAAGGTGGATCATTCTGTCACCTCCGCGAGAGTTTCCCCTCGCTCGAAAACGACCAGCCGCAACGTCACCGGGCCAGTCCAGTTCGGTTCACTCCCTGGTGCCGCTAAAAACTCCATGAGGTCTCGGTGTGCTTTGCCTAAGTCCTGCAACCCCTGCTCCTCTGTGGTTGCGATCGGAACGTTGCCGGGGCGAGGGAAGAGCAACCCTTCGGTGCCGTCAGGCCATGTAACCAGAACAAGGTAAGCTTTCATTTCGGTATCTCACTCCTTCCGGCGACCCAGCGATCGATTTCTGTTTTAGCCACGTTCAGGTCGAAGTAATACCGTGGCCAGCCCTCCTGGTGGTCCAGCGGGGCGTCAGTCATGACCACGTAGCGCCCCCGGTCGCAGTAGTGGGGACGTTCCTGGATCCAAATAAGGCAAGGCTTTGGCTTGGTATAGAGGGGATCCTTCCACAGGATCTGAGCTTCCTCCGTGTGATACTCTTTGTTGGTTTCCCACTTCAGCATTTCTTCACCTCGAGCTCCTGGCCGCTGTGCACTTCGACAAACTTTGCGCCCGTGTGCGGCCTGAAGGCCAGGACGATAAATCCGTAGTCAAAACTGAACCTAAGCCGCGTGGTATTGACCAGGAAAACCGGCAGCGCCTCGAAAGCAAACACCACGCCCAGGTGGTCCTCAGTCATGCCCACGACATAACCATTGGCACCGGCCTTCCGGCATCCAACGGGATAAACAATCACACCAGCGTCTTTGTCTCTCATCAGTGGAACCCCTCGATAAATTTTCGCATCTCCACAGCAGTGCTCAAATGCCCATTGAACAAGAGCCTGAAACCCAAATCGATAGCCGCATGGTTTTTAGTCTCGGGGTGTTCAGCGAGGTCTTGAGCCATGCTGGCAAAAGCAGAGGGCAAATCGCCAAGGTCACAATATTTGAGTGCTCGTTCTTTGCACCGACTCAAATGCTCGTCGCGAGTCATTTCGACCGGCTCCTGGTTATCTCATCGAACACCACCTTGCACATGGTCACCGTGGGAATGTGCGGGTCGGACCAGGGCCAGAGCGCCTGGAGAAAACTCAACCCGTCTGGCGTGCACTGGACAAAGCCACGCTTTACCCCGTCATCGATGCCGCCAATGTAGCGGTCGATATGCACGAAGGCGATCGACAGGTTCGCATCCGGATGATCCACCAGCCATTGGATCCCGGTCTCGAGCATCAGGTGCATTTGTGTAACCGCCTGGGTTTCAATTTCGTTTTCCGGCAGGTCCCGGCCCAGGAACAGTCTCCTGACTTTGCGCTCGATACCCTTGTGTTTTCTGGCGTGGCCAGGGGCCAGGAACGCTTCACGCATGTGTGGGATGTGTGGGTTTTGGTCTCTCATAAATTGTCATGCCGCCAGGGAATTGATCCACCACCGCCGTGCGGGGACCCAGATGTCATCGTGGAACACATTGCAATAGCCGCAGTAATGGTTCGCCACGTCCTGCGGGTGGAAACTGGTCTTTTTACAGCGCAGGCAGGTGATCGCTTTTTCATCCGGCGAAAGCGTGTAGGTTTTTATTTCCTCGCGGCCGAGCAGGCAGTCAACGCAAGTGATGTCGCCCCAACTCGCGGACCACACGTGGCCTTCTGGCCACTTGGCAGGCGGACCCTCGCGACCGCAGGCGGCGGTCCCATACTGCATGTAGTGGACGGTGAGTTTTTTATTTTTCATAAGGGGCCTTCGGATTTACTCATGTGCTCCGCGACAACGCCATGCTTGGCCAGCATGACAACGAGGGTGGCCAACTGCTCACGTATGTCGTGAGCGCAGTCCAGGAAACCCATCACCACACCGACACTGACCCGCTGGGACTCCTGCCACGCTTCTTTGGTCGGGTAGTCTTTGCGCAGGCAACGGAAGCGGACGCCCTTAAAGTCCCCGTCCTGCTCGTCCACGAGGCAGTTCCACGAGGTCTGCAATTGGAACAAGTAGTTGGTGTGCGTCGGTGAAGAGAGCATGACCATGCCGCACACGTCGTGCTTTTTCATAACCGCCTTTATCTCTTCTCGAGCCTCGGTGAGTTTTTGGTCTGGCATATTAAAAAAGGGCCTCTGGAGAAGCTCCGAGGAGGAGGGAAGGTGAACTCCCCCAGAGGCACAGTCTCTTGCTTATGCAGCCTCTCGCTGCGTTGTTGCTGGTGTTGGATGTTCGAAGAGACCCGGCAAGTGCTTCCGGTTTTCTTTCCGCAATGACGGCACCAGGGTGTTGATCACCTGCCGCACGGCCTGCCCAGTGCCATTGCGCCATTCACTGCGATAGGTGTGGCCCGTCTCGTAGCCCTCGGCCACCTTCGCCTTTCTTAAACGGTAGGTGATCTGGTTCGAGGTGAGATTAGTGGACTCTGAGATCGCAGCGTTGCTGAGACCCAGTTGCGCGAGACATACGCACTCGATGTCGGCGCTATCTTGGAATGTAATGGGATGTCGGTTGGTTTGTGTTTTCATGACTTGATCAGACGTGAGTGTTTACGGGCCAATCGATAGGCCTGTTGGTGAAAGCGGAGATCGTAGCCGCATTCGGGGCACAACTTCAGAACGGCCTGCAGTTCATCCTGGAGGCGTTCGACCTGGGCCTGGAGTTTTCTTATTTCATTGGACCCGTTGTCTCCGTTGCCTCCATTGGCTTCGGGGGCCGGGTGGCCAGTGACCGCAGCCTCGAGCACGTCCGCGACCGGGTTGGAGGGCAGCTTGCCCTTGGCAATCTTCGTTCGAACTCGTGCCAGGAACGCCTGCAGCGCTTTCTGGCTTCGTCGCCCCTGCAATTGCTGCAGCCATTCGGGGTGTTTCTCGAACGCTGCGTGCCAGTCGACGCTGAGACGGCCGGTGATGTCAGGCCGCTTGTAAACGTCGGCAATACTCGCGGCTAGTCTGTAGTCCTCGTCGCTGTAGCTGGCCCTGCGTGCGTTGCGTTTAGCTTTCACGGCGTAAGGCTTCAGCGCCAGGGCCTCGCCAGCTTCGATGGCGCTCTGGAACCTAGTCTGCTTCAATGCTGCGACGTTGGCTGGGTGGTTCTGCACCCGATTAGCACCGCCCTTCTTGACCTGCCCGGTGCGGATCATGTGGCTGGCCATGACGTTGTTCCGGTTCCAGATCGGATTGTCCGCCGAACTGAGCCCCCGGTTATATCCCAGCAGGGCGGCGTCACCTGGATGTGCTTCGAAATGTTGCACCCAGCTAACTTTCTTTCCATCCCCTGGCATGGATTGGATGATCTTGGTGAGCAGCGCCTTGCGCTCACCGATGTCTTCTAATGGTTTCACTGTTGTTCGTTCCTTTCTTTTTTTTTCGGTTTTTCTGTTCACCGGTTATTCACAATTTGTTGTGAATAAAAACTTTAGGTTGACAGGTCCCAAAAGTGTATGCGAATGTCCCACGTTCGGGGACGCAAATGGGACGCGGATTGTGGGATCGGAGTTCCAAAGTGAAGTTACCTTTTTCCGACTATGCATGAACACGACGACGTCTTTTTGAATTACCTGGGCTACTCACCGGAGCAGCTGAAACGGCTGGCTTACCTGCACCGTGAGAGGGCTTCTTTGCTTGAGAGGCTTTCACGGCAGCGCGGAAGTCATGATCAGCATTTTCGAACGCAGCCTCAATGTCCGCGAGCTCGTCGCGACGGGCGTCGAGATACTCAAAGATAGCCGCTCGGCACAGCGCCGAGATCGACTCTCCGTGGGCCAATATTTCCAGGCACCTCTTCCAGGTCTCTGGTATTCGCACCTTAAGTGATGCTTCTTTCTTGTCTGTGCTGGTAATTGTCATATTTGGTGGTCCTTCTAGTTTCGGTGTCAGTTTGGGTTGAACGGTTCTTGTTCATCCACTGGGCATTTTGGACCACAAGTGAACACAAGTCAACCGCACATTTGTGCAGTCTCAGCATTTGGAGTGTTACACCTAAGCATTAGGCGTAGAAGGTTGACACCGTGTGCTTGAAGGTGCACCATTCATACACACATGAACACACGGCAGACCGGGCCTGTGAAAGGTTCGAATGGCAAACTCAAGAAGAGCTCCAATGTCAGGTTTAGGGTCACCGACCGCGTGCTCGCGACCATTGACGCCTATGCCGCCAGGAGGGGCCTAAAGAGCGCCCAAATCTGCCGAGAGGCTTTGGGGGAATACCTGCGGAAGCACCGTCTCCCAAAAAGGAAAGAGTTCCTCAGTTTAGACTGAGGGGTGAAAATTCAACAGGAAAGGAACTACCATGGTTTCCTCCAATGAGAACATGGTCAGCAGTGCGGTGGCTCGTGCCGAATTGGGTAAGCCGGGACCACCGATTGGAAAGGTAAGATTTGCAGCGCTCAAACGCGCCATGGGGCTGACCGGCCACTACGTCCTCACGTCGGAAATGCGCAAGTGGATTAGAGCCCACCCTGGCTTCCGCGTGAGAGACGTATATGGCCATAAACCCAGTCAGCCGGTTACCCGACAGCGGCCGTGCACGCCGGGAGGTCTTCAGGACACAAACGGAGGTAGACAGCATGCACAGTAGAGGAACCATGGCCCAGGTAGCGCATGGCCTGCCGCTCAGAGACACCCGCCCGTGCGAGTTGCGTGGCCACGGTGACCCGGTGGCAGTGGAAACAAATCCCCGGCCACTTCTTCCTGGCACCTGAATTCTCAAACGCGTTATGCCACGCTTGTGCCGCACTCACCTCGGCGTTGTCGCTGCCGCCGTAGTTACTCGAGAAGGTCTCGAGCTCGCCGTCCTGCTCCATCTGGTTAAACAGAGGGAAGAGCTTCGGGTGAAGCTTCACCGTGTGATGCTTGCCGCCCTTGCAGTAGAAGGTGATGTTCGCGTCTGCGATGCCACCGGCCTCGTCGCGCCGGAACACTTCGATTTGCTCCTGCGGTTTGATGTAGGTCTCACTGATGCGGCAACCGTGATACTTGGCGATCAGGTGCGAGGTCCGGAAGAACTTCTGGCGCACCTCGTCCTTCTCCTGGCCGATGATCACGTTCTCGATGTGGGCGATCATCTCCGGTGTGAAGGCTGGCTTGAGCTTGATCACCTTCGGGGTCTGGATCTTCAGCTTCGAGCAGGCCGAGTTATTGACCACCATACTCCGGTCCATCGCCTCGCGCAGGATGACCGACAGAAGCTTGAGCTCACTCATGGCCGAGCTCTTGACCACCTGATGCTTGGCGAAGCGCCACGGGATGTAAGCCAGGGAGAGTTGCCGGGTCAACTGCCGGGGCACCTCCACGTTGTTCTCCTCCAGGTAGGCCTCCAGCGCCTTCCACTGGGTCTTGCGAACCCGCAGGCTGCGGCTGGAATTCTCGTAGCGCTGTTCCAGGAACGTGGGCACCCAGGAGTCCCAGCGCTCACTGGCGGTGGCGGGTTTGAATTCGCGTTCAGCCAGGGTGGCCTCGGCCTCCAGGGTCTCGGCCCGTTCGCGGTTCCGTTTGGCGGCGGTCCTCTCCTCTTCGGTGAGGTCCCGGCGAAGCTTGCCGTTCTCATCGCAGAAGTGCTTGAGCTCCAACGACCCACGCTGGCGCTCGCCGGTTTTGGGGTCACGCTTATCGAGGCACCAGAAGGGGGAACCAGGACGTTGATACAATTTTGCCATACTATTTCACGCTTTCTATTTGATGGTTGTTACGTTTTTGACTGCATTTTCGGATTATTCCAAAAACCGCACCGCAGGCCTGCAAACATTGAGTGTGTGCCGCAAAAAATGGCAGTGTGCCATGGGTTTTTTCGGACCCTCGTTTTTGTGTGCCATAGTGTGTCATGCGATGTGAATTCTTGTGAATTACTGTGTGAATTTACGAAGGTTTGTGAACGATTGCAAGCTTAAAATTAATCAATCCGGTGTATTAGTTCGCCGGTTTGGGCGTATTTCGAGGGGATTGTGCGGCGAGTGTGCCAACTATGCACATTCTGTTGGTCGCCCGGTTGGTCACCTTAACCGCAAAAATCCTATCACACCTTCCGGAGGTGGACCAGTTAGAACCGGCGCTTCTTACGTTCCTTCCTGCGCCCCTGGTCTCCTCCGCTTCTTTTTTTCGGGTCCAGTAGAGCCTCTGGACTCCTTGGCTCAACCCACGCTGGACCCGTCTGCTTTATATGCTGTTACGGAAAGATAACCGGGCCCTGGTGGTGGACATAAAGCCAGGGGTGGTCGAAGCGCGGCTGCGCGAGATGCACTGCCAGAAAGTCTTCATGACCAATCCGGACATGCTGCAACGCTTCGTCCTCCTGGGCCACTGCCTGCTGGTCTGCGACATGCCTAATGGCAAGCTCGCGATCGGTTTTCTCAAACCCAAAAAAAATGAAACACTGCATTGACTGCCGCCATTACGTCCACAACGCCAAGAACCTTGAGTACGGCCTGTGCCGCGTTTCCGAGACGCGCAACCTGCACTCCGACCGATACCAGAAGTGGGTCGTGAGCGGTGAAGGAGACGAGCCCGTCGACCGAAAATTTCCGATGTGCTACTGCAGCAACCTGCGCCAGCCCGGTGGCCAGTGTGGGCCTGAAGCCAAGAATTTCGAACCGCACCTGTTAAACGCGGCCGGTGCATATAGCGGTGAAAGTGCGCGGGTCAGTCAGGTTACGGACAACGCTACCCGGCCACCGGCCGCGCCAATTGGAAGGAGCAAATATTGAACATGAAGACTGAAGCCTTGGAAGTAGTGGACCAGGAGAAAATGGTGGTCGCGCCACTTACACCTGGAGACGTCGGCATCATGCTGCGCGAAATGGTTAAGGGCGAAATCAAAGAGGAGAACGTCAAGGCCGTGGACAAGGTCGTGGACCTTTACGAACGGCTCGAGAAACGGCAGGCCCAAAAGGAATTCCTGGTGGCGTTCCACAAACTGCAGGCAGAGATCCCAAAGATTGTGGCGTCCACGGCGGTGCCCAACAACGATGGTACCATCCGCTACCGGTTCGCCTCGTTCAAGCAAGTGATGGAGCAGGCCAAACCCATACTCGAGAAACACGGCTTCACCGTCGACTTCGACCAGGACACAGCAGTCCAACCGCCACGCATCGGCGCGATTTGCATCCTGTCCCACATCGAGGGTCACTCTGAAAGGCGACACTACGCCGTCCGGATTGGCTCAGGTCCGCCCAAAGCCACCGAGACCCAGGCGGATGGCAGCGCTATGTCCTACGCCAAACGGGGCGCATTGTGCAACGCGCTGAACATCGTGGTCGAGGGCGTGGAAAACGATGCGCGGGAGGAGGGCCCGACCATCACCCAGGCGCAGGCGGATGACTTCCGCAAACGCGTCAAAGCCACGAAGAGCAACGAGGAGGCCTTCCTGAACTTTGCCGGTGGGGTCGACCGCTACGAAAAGATCCCGGCCAGCCGTTGGGGGGCTTTAGACCGTATCCTGAAAAAGAAGGAGGCCGCGAAATGAGGGCAACGCAATTCACCCACACCAAAAGCACCTGGGTCTGTGAACCCTGCGATACCCTGGGCATGTCAGGCAAGGAAATGCTGGACCACTTAAAGAATGTCCACGGCTACGAAGCTAAGGGAAATAAATGCCACCAGCAGATGCTTTCACACCTGGACGGCGAAGGTTATTCGATAAGCGAATACAAGGTCACAGTTCCCGCCTCGAAGGGCCCGGTGGTTCTCTACAATTTTGTAACACTCACCACATGAAACTTTCACCCCCCATCATCCACCGAGAATACCAGCAGAACAGCCTGGAATGGTTGCACGCGCACGCCGGGGTCCTGACGGCAAGCCAGTTCGGACAATTTTTCGACAGCGACTGGGAGGTTCGCACGGGCGAGATGCCCAAGAAACTCCTGGCCAGGAAACTGGCTGAGTGGTGGATGGGGGGGCCGCTCATTGCCAACGAAGTAAACACGTTCAGCATCGAGCAAGGACGCATACTCGAGCAAGAAGCGTTGCCCTGGTTGACCCTCGAGAAAGACATTGCCGTCGAGCGGGTAGGCTTCGTCACCACCGATGACGGCCTGATTGGGTGCTCGCCCGACGGTTTAATTGGCGACAATAGCGGCATCGAAGTGAAGTGTCCAAATGCCGACACCCACGTCCGCTACCTGATAGATGGTGGTCTGCCCAGAGAATACGTCGCCCAGGTCCATGGGTGCCTCTACGTGACCCAGCGGCCCTCCTGGCTGTTCCTTTCCTATCGCCGGGGGTTCACTCCACTGCTCCTGACCATCAGCAGAAACCAGGAAATTATGGACAAGATCCACCTGGGCCTGCAGGCGTGGCACCAGTGGTTCGCAGTCTGCAAGGACCGACTGGAGAAGATCAACGGTGAGCCACGACCGGCACGAATGGACTGGAGCAAAAAGATCGAAGACCCGGCCTGGGTGGAGGAGGCGACCACATGATGGACAAGAAGACAATCGAACTGAGTTTGAAATCGATCAAGGAGAATGGTGCGATGTATGTCTGCCTGGACGGTCTGCCGCAGGCGGAGGTCGTGAGTAAGGCAGTGATCGAGATAGGCAGGTTCGTCCAGCAGGTTTGCGCTGAACACTGCCTGACCGTTTCGGGCCTCGGCCTGGACCTTAAAACGCATGTCATCGAGGTGAAGTTCAAACCCGAAAAGGATGGACCATGCCCCACTTAGACATACGCATCTGCGACAAGGGCCAGCTAACCCCGGCCTTCCATGAACCGGAATACGAAAACATTCCCGAAGGCGAATTGCTGGGCGCTGCCATCCTCGAGGGCGGGATGAGCAGTGGCAAAACCTCAATCGGTTTTATTGTTGAGTCTGAGGGCAGGAAGTTCCTGGTGCAGACCAGTGCCGACATTCTCAACGGGCTGATGGCTGCTGTGCGTGGCGCAGAACAGCGCTGGAAGGAGAGAGGCAACTGAAGACCAACTGGAAACGGGTCAACCAGGGTAGAGTTCACTACGGCGAATACGCATCGCTCGACGTGGACGGGTTCAATGGCGCATTCCACTTCCGCATTAACGGGCTCGACATTCGCTGCATCGCCAGTGATGGCATGGGCTGGCAACACGTCAGCGTTTCGATCCTGGGTTCGCGCAACACTCCCTCCTGGTCAATCATGTGCCAAATCAAAGACCTGTTTTGGGGTGACGACGAGTGGGTGATTGAGTTTCACCCGCCAGCCTCCGAATACGTCAACATGCATCCAGGGTGCCTTCACATGTGGAGACCAACCAGCGCCACGTTACCAACTCCCGACTCACTCATGGTTGGCTACAAAGGCGTGCCACCAATTCTCGGTCCATGAAACTAAAACAGAAGCAAGCCATGTTCGTCTTTAACGCCGTAAAAGAGTTGTTGGAGAACGCTCCGTTCCTGCTGCTCTGGGCGGATGACGACGACGGTGGCGCTATTCATCGCATCTCCAATTTGGAACAAGAGAGCGTTATTGTAATGCTCGAGGCGGCGAAGCAACGGGAGGAGAGCAAATGAACACACCACCCGCTTTCCAACTTTACGCAGGCGACTTTCTGACCGGCATCAGCGCCATGGCGCAGGCCGAAGTCGGCGCGTATTTTCTCCTCCTGCTTCACCAATGGAACCACGGTTCCATCCCAACTGAAGCTGAACGTCAGCAACTGATCGCTCGGGGTCCTGTCCCTGAAATTGTCCTGTCGAAATTTCAGCGGACGTCGGACGGGCGTTTGGTCAATCAAAGGATGGAACTGGAGCGCGAGAAATCCATCAGACACAAGGAGTTATACCGGGCGAAGGGTCTGGCCGGTGCCGCGTCTCGGCTCAACCGGGCTCGAGCCCAACTACCACCCCAACTACCACCCCAGCCTGAGCCCAAGACCAACTCTTCATCTTCACCTTCTGGTAATGCTGAGAGAGAGCAGCCGTTTCCGGAGGTGGTTGACCGGCCGAAGCTCGAGGAGGTCCTGGCGTTCGCGGCCATGGGCCTGGGCCTTGCGCCTTGGAAGGCCGAGGACTGGTTCAACGAGATGCAGGGCTGCGGGTGGCTCGACCACTATCAGCGTCCAATCCGCGACTGGAAGGCCGTCCTGATACGCGTAAAGGCCAAGTGGGAGGCCGATGGGCGACCCGCTGGGCCTCCAACTGCCAGGACCGGCGGCACCTCCTCCACGGGCCAGCCAATGCGAATAAACGAATTGCGGCAGGTGATGGAAGCGAAGGAGCGGCAGGCCCAGGAACTCCGCAGACAATACGCAACCGAAGGGCCCCTGGGCGACACCTGGAGCGAACAGGCGAAGCGCGTGGAATACATCCAGCTTCGGCGAGACATCAAAGCCCTGAACACGAGGATTGCCACAGCAGCATGAAACTAAGACCAAAACCGGAATGGTTGAAGGCTCGACTACTGGCAGAAACGAACCACGACGCCGCCGTCGAACAGATTGAACACGCCCTGGTCAACTGCGAACTCCAGAAGGCCAGGGCGACCTGTCGGGCGATTTTAGTCACCCAAACCTTAACCCATGAAAGGAACCAGAAATGCAGAAACGGCAAAAGCTCTTCGAGAACGAGAAACAGATTGTGGCCGCGATCGAAGCCAACACTGAAAAGGTTAAACTCAAGGTCCAGATGATGGAGCAGGAGGAGAAGGCCTCGGGGGAGTTGGCCAGAAGGGCCGATGAGTGGGAAGCGAAGGCGCTCGAAATGATGGGTCGCCAGTGCTGCCCACTGTGCAACGGAAAGGGCAGGGGCATCACGCACGGCGACAACTTCTGCTACATGTGCCGTGGCCTGGGCGACGTGAACCAGAACGCGCTCTTCTCCTACGCGGCCGACCTGAGACAGCAAAGCCGTTACCGGCACGAACAGGCGGTGAAGCTTTCAGTTTCGGTAAAACGATTGGCCGATAAGGTTGCGCCCAAACTCAAACGCGCCCTGGCCATCATCCGCACAGACGCGCTGCCGCTCTTCGACGACCAAAGACCATTCGGCGCTGTCGTCGACAACTCATGATCAACTTCCCCTACGCAACCAAAGAATACCACCAGAAGATTGAGGTCGGTCTCATATATCAGAACCTCGTCACCCTTGAGTTGCTCGCACAGGGCTTCAACGTCAACCCGCTCTATAGTAGAGCCGCAAACATCGCCATTGGCGAGAGCGCTTCTGGTCTGGAAATCAAATACGACCGAAGGGTTCATGGTGAAAACGGCAAACCACCCACCCACAGAGTCTACATCGAAACCGGAGAGAAGAAGGAGTATGAGGACGGCACACTGTCCACAGACTTCATAGACTCTGGGACCCTGAGCCACGACAACTCGTGGCTCATAGGTGTTGGCGACACTCAAATGATCTGGGTGTTCTCCAAAAAGCGGCTGCGTGCCCTATATAACCGCAGGGATGAGCCAGGGTTCTTTAAAAAGCACGACCTTGTTTACATCCAAAAGGACACCATGAGGGGTTTCACGATGCCACAGGCATTTGCCGACAAGACCGTAGACAAAAAATATCTATTCAAATACCAAACCGAGGAGACGCGAAAACTCAGGGACCTGTTGCGCAAGGCACTGGATGAAGAGAACCGAAATAACGGGGTCGACAGATTTTAAAAAACGCAACCCGCACCTGTTCCCGGCTACGCCGGTCATGGACGAGGACGACGCGCACCGGCCGGTCAAACGCCTGCGCCAGAGCACCAGGAAAATCAGCAAGCTCGAGCTCGAGTGGGGTGAACTTCTAAAGCAGGCCCAGTGGCGCTACCTTCGCAACAACGCGATCGCGTTCAGGCTGGCCAACGGTTGCGTCTACTGGCCTGACTGGACCGCCTACGACTTAAAAGGCAGACAGACAGCCTGGGAGGTCAAGGGGAAGCGTGCCTGGGATGACGCCATTGTAAAAATTAAAGTGGCCGCGCATGAGTATCCAGAAACTTGCTTCGTCCTGGTTTGGAATGGGGACACCGGCCTATGGCATCAGCAAGTCATCTGGCCGTAGCTGCCGTCTGGTTCTGCTGGTCACGCTTAGACTTGTAGTCCGTATACGAACCAGACAAAAAAGACAGCGCCTGCGTGCACCCGCCAATAATCGTCCCAGAGATAACAATCACCCAGGTCACCTTCGTGGGCCAGATACCGTCATGCGCGTATTGCTGCAACGCCTCAGCGAATGGTGTCAGGGCCCCGATTAGAACGTAGCAGATGCCTTTTATGAGAACAACGAGGGTTTCGTGTTTCATGGAATGATTGGAATGTGCCGAAGCACCCCATTCACAGTGCAGGGGATGGCGAACACAACGTTGGTCCCGGTAATGGCATTAGTCTGAGCCGTGGTGAAGGCTAGCAATGCTCCACCGTCCGAGCGGAGAAATGCGGCGTTTGAAATCGTAAGGCTGTTAGTCATGTAAACACCGTTCGGACCAATCGACAACGAACCGGTCTTGGCCCCGCTGTAGACAATCACAGGCTCACTCTGGCCGCTGTTGTTATCGAAAAGTACAAATGGAGCGTTGTTGCTATTGGCTTGAAAATTTCGCAGGTAGTCGCCTTGCCCAAGGAGCCAGTCCGGAAACCCGCTGTTATCTATCGGGAACCTTGAAGCGTAGAAGCCTATTCCAACTCCTCCGTTAGTCACTCCCCCTACCAACCTTAGGTATGAGAAGTTTGCGGTGCTGTCGATGTCCTGAAATGTTACCATGGGAGTCATGTAGGGGTCGGGTTGGCCGAGGAAGTTGTATACTAGACCGGAAGACCCTGGCGGAATGGTTGGACCATAGTTCTTAATCCTGAGTGGTTGGCTTGAAACCAGCAACTCGTTGTTCGGGCCAAACACCTTCAGATCGGTAGAACCTGAAAGCAGGGAGTTGGTGATAACGAAAGTTCCACCATTAGGACCCGGCGCAGTCTTGCAGTAAATAACACCAGAAATCGAACCCACATCATACTTGTTGCCTTCGAACGTTATCCCAAACATTTGGACCGGCTGGGTTGAGCTTCCGTAGTAGGCCCCACCAATCGCAACGCCACAGGACATCAAATGGAGGCCGAAAGCGTTAAAATCAGAGGAGGTGATCTGCATTACACCGTTGTTGCATTGCAGGATGGATGTTCCATAAACCTGCATGTGGTCCGCAGGAATTATCCCGGTGCCATAGCCCCAAATCCAACAGTTGTAGATCTTGGTGTAATCAGGAGATGGAGGGATGGGTGAGCGAATGGCCACTGAGTTGGTGTTCTGTGGAAAGTTTGGAAACACTTGGGACGTGCCTGCCGCGACAACTCCCGGCCCAGCCCAATCGTCTCCAATGGCGCAGTCCTCGATCACGTATCCACCACAACCAGCAAACCCAAGACAATCAATCGAATTGGGGTTGGACGGTTGGAGGATGGTCAGGTTGTCCATTTTAAACATCTGGTAATTTCCCAGGGCATAAGTGTTGTCCAGATTGCCAGACAGGAAGCAGGCATTGCTCGAGACAGTGGCAGTGGAGTTGTTAGCGATATAAAGGATGGTCCCGTTAGTTGTCACCTTGGTAACCCCAAACTCCATCGTGGAACACACGGCACTTCCCTTGCCTTCAATCTTGATCAGGCATGGCGAACTCCCGGCAACCCACGGGAACGTCACCATGATGCTCTGCACTGTCCCATTGGCGACATTGTTAACAAAGCTGCCCATCATGTAGGTGAGGTTTCGCAGATGAATGACGCCACCGTGGGCCACTGCGTTAGTGGCCATCACCCGAAATGCCGGAGCGTCGTCAGTGCCATAGACCATTTTATTGGTTGCTCCTGTGTTGCTGGCCGGAACCGCAATGGGCGAGGACAGTGTGGCCTGATTAAGCCCTGCGTTGACACTTGCGATTGTGGAGAACAGTTGCGCCTGGAAATTTGTGGTCAACCCACCCAGCACCTCGCCGCGTGCATTAACATTCAAGTTGGTCCCATACAAATAGTTGGTCCACAGAACCACTACCTTGCCCACGTCTTGGGTCTTAAATCCTGCGGTGGCTGACTGGATTGTGGTGCTGTTAATAATCTGAACGTCATTGATGGTTTTACCGTCCCCTTTTAACCCGAAATCGGAGTCATAGAAGTCGCCACGGAATGCGGCCATTGCCGTTTGATTTGTCAGGCCTTGGCCGTTGCTCGCGTTAGTGATCCCGATCGAGTTTGGAATGTTCCCATTGGGATACATCGGCACATAAGGCGACCCAGCACCGAAGACCGAGATTGCCGCTAAACAGGAAAGGAATGCGAGTGAAGCTTTCATAAGAACATTAACTGAGTCGATAAAGCTGGGCGGTCACCGGTCCTGGAAAGACAAGAAGGGTGTTAAGTAATAGTTGTGTTTGAGCAGCTACCCAGGTCGCCTGATTGCCTACTCCCGATACCGTCATTGGGGTGGACGAAGCACTGGTGTCGTTTGACCCCAGGATTATTTTGTAAGTTCCTCCAATCGCTAGAGAGTTGTAGGCATAGCCCCCAGCACCGTTATACTGCGCCCCGGCAGGAATTAAATTCAGCCCACTTCCGCCCTTAAGGCCCACCATTTTGGCGAGCAGGATCATAAGGCCATCCGTCACCTGTGGCCCGTAATTGGTGAAGCCCAGGCTCACGGTTGACCTCTCAGGGTTCGAACAATTTTCACCTGCGTTGCTCGCCGGGTGTCAGCCTGCTTGACGACGTTGCGGCCCGTGGGGTTGAGCAGCACCAGGAATTTCTTCCAGAGCACAAGCCGCGTGTCCTGCGCCTTTGGTGGTGTGTTGAACATTACCAGTCTCGCTTGTCGGCCTCGGTCATGACGTTGGACGGGTAGACCTCGAACACCGCAGCCCACTGTCCAGCCGTGAAGGTTGCACCGGTCCAGTATTTCACTCGGCCCGTGACGGTCGTTGGCAGCACCTTGCCGTTGAACGTGTGCTTCTCGTTGTTCGGCGCGGCGTAGGTTCTCGTTCCGGTCTTCACCCAGGTGCCAGCCGGTGACCCCGACGCAAACGTGAATTGCCCACGCACGGGGAGTTTGTGGAACTGGGTCCGCTGTTTCCTGGCTGTGCGCAAAAAGGTGCTCATGCGCCACCTCCTTCACCACCACCGCCGCCGCCAGCCATCTGTGAGTAAATACCTTGAGCGTATTCCGAGTAGTCGGGTCGCTTCGGTTGCTGGTCGCCGTAGCCTTTCTCATACCCAGGCATTGGCGTGTCGCCGAATTTGGTCATGCAGATTTTGCTCCCCTTGCGCTTGAACGTGCAGACCAGATCGAACTCGTCGCCATCCATGGCACCTTCTGGGAGAGAAGCGTTCTCCGGTGGCGCGAATTCCACCCGTTCATCTTTCTGTTTCATAAGCTTTGAAAGGGTGGGCCGGGACTGGAGGAGCACTTTTTCTTCCAGTCCCGACCGCAACCCAAACCCCAATGATTACGAGCAAGTCACGCAGTCGAAGTCGGCCAGACAACGCGTGAAGATCAAAAGCCGAGCGTAGTCGGGGAAGATCGGCTTGTTGCCGTGCCGATATTCCGCAACGTGACGGCCAAGCTTGTGCGTCGGGTCCTGAGCGCCAGCAGGGCAGTCAGGGAAACCGATCAGCGCGTCGTTGCCGGTGATGAAGTTCCATTCGCCCATATAATTTTGGGCGGTCCACTTCATGCCAGGAGCGCTGTTCACCGGGCGCAAAACCTCTTCGGTGTAGCACCAGGGCGTCAGCACAACGGCACCTTCGTAAGTCGCGAAGGCAGCGTTCTGCCAATTCGGATTGATGATAGCCACCTGACCTTTGGTCGCGTCGGTCGAGGACGTGCTCATGGTCCAGGTCGGCACACGGTAGTAACCGGTGACCGTTGCAGTGATAGCCGGGAGCCCCGGTCCCAGTGACACGTTCTGGCCCGACGTAAGCCAAGTCCACCGTGGCGGGAACATCGTGATGATGTGCCGGAAGTTTTTAATCACCCGGCTGGCACCCATGCGAGCAATGACAGGGTTCGCGTCCCCGAACGCTTCAAAGGCCGAGCGGTAGTCGCGGCGTAGTTCGCTGTTGTTGAGCAGGATCTTGTTCGAAGCCTCCTGGCCGATGAGTAGCGAATAGATCGGACCTTCCGGTCCCAGGGTCATCCACCCGTTGCTGTTCGGGTCGAAGGCACCCACCTCGTTCAGGTTCAGCGCCGTCAGGTCCAGGAAGTCCTGCGACAGATTGCACGAAGCCTGCGGTAGCGCGGCGATGCCGGTCTGCCCGTTCAGGTCAACCTGGGAAGGCGGCGGCTGAGTCGTGCCAAAGTTACCGGCGGTCCAGACCAAACTGTTGGCCGTGCACGCCGCCCTGGTGGCGTAATTCATGTAAACGTTAGCCAGCCGGTTAATGATCGACTTGGCATTCCGCTTCTCCAGGGCTTGGAAATATTTCTCCCAGAAGTCGGCGCTGTTCCAGTGCAGCGTCAGGTCGTCCTGGCAGATCAAAGGTCCGCGCAGGCCGAATACTTCGGGCTTGTAATGGACTTCCAGGTGTCCAACGAAGGTCTGGTTGTAAGTAACCGCGCAGGAGCCGGTGTAGTTGCCACCGGAGGAAGTGGTGATCGCCACCCAGGTTTCCTCATCGGTCGACGGTTCAGACCGGCCAATCGTGAACGCGGAACGGTCGAGGCCTGCCCCTGGAGGCCACTCCGCACGGGGAACTAAGTTGAGCCAAGGGTCCTGCCAGGAGGCACGGACGTAAAGCGTGGGACCAAGATCTTCCACCCGTAGGCGCAGGACATCAAATGGTCCGCAGGCAACTGACGGTAAACTAGCCATAAATTTCTCGCGTGGTAATTCCTGCAGTCGCCAGAGCACACCCGTGCAAAAGGCACACTGCGTGGGTTTGTTTGTGAATTACGCGAGAAGACCGGCGCGTAACGCCGAGGCCCCATGTCAACTGCGACGGGCCATTTTATGACACGCGGCTATTTTATGTCGGTTGTAGCCGTCAACCGATGTGCACCATAGGCGCACAATGTGCTCCTGTCAACTTAACTGGTCGGCTGCGGCAGGTTCTTGATCCAACCGGCGGTCACTTCCTTCGGGCTCGAGCCCGGTTGAATGGCAAACTTGCTATGCTGCTCAGTGGTATCGGGAGGTGCGCCGTTATCCACCTTCGGGTTGGCTTTGCTCATGGACTCCACCTGCTTCTTCAGTTTCGCATTCTCCTCCATCAGGTAGGTCACCTGGGCGGCGACGGCCGGGAAGGCCGCGCCGTTGAGCACGGTCTGGAAAACCGCTTCAGGTTTGAGTCTGCTGCCAAAGAAGTCTTTGAAATGTTCAACGCGTTTGCCCACGCCAGCGTTCCATTCGTCCTGGCCTTCGCGCAGTTGAAAGGCTGGGTGCCCGGTCTTGCCGTCCTGGGCCTTGCCAACAAACCCGTCGACCAGTTTCTGGATGCCGGTCTTTACCGAGTCAGCCTCGGCCTGGGCACTGGCCTTCATCTTTTCGAAGTTCTCCCGACCCTTCCTGATTTCAGACTGCCGTTCGCCTTCGAGCACTGACAGGTTGTTGATCACCGCCCCCAGCTGTGAGGCCTTCAGCGGGGTAAGGTCCTGCATTATGTCGTTCAACTGGGTGTCCTTGTAGTCACTGTCCTGCATCTCGAGCAGGCGCACGACATCTTCTGCCCTCTCGGCACCTACTATCCGTTTGGCTAGTTCCACCTGCGCGGTTTTGCGCTCGCCGAAGTATTGCTGGAAGCGTGGGTGCTGGGTTACGTCCACCACCTTAAGCCGCTCACTCAAG
>Ga0126381_100002739_pt1 | contig 19083 bp, 12 predicted proteins | sample PanSoiMetPlot_28_FD_96465 | JGI IMG/M metagenome (GOLD analysis project Ga0126381, IMG submission 96465) | Tropical forest soil microbial communities from Panama - MetaG Plot_28 | ecosystem: Environmental > Terrestrial > Soil > Tropical forest > Bulk soil | place: Panama | collected 2016-02-17
AGCCCTGCTCTAGGGTTCGCAGCTGTGGTCGATCGGTTTTTTATTACGTTGAGTTTGGTCTGTGAGGCCATAAGCCAGTTTCACGAGTGTGGCGAAGAGGATAGCTTATTCCTCAAATCCTTCGCGCCCCTGATTCTGTGTCGGTCAATTGATCCGACGCGGAAACGGGCCCACCCGGAACACTGCTGGCAACATCGATTTGATTCGTCAAATCGAAGGGCGAGGGAGAATTGTTTTGTCGGTTCGGTAGCGGTTTCGCAGGGGTTGGTCCGGTCCGAGGTTCGGCCTGTTTCGCTCCGGCTGGGGAGTTCTCAGTCCCGCTGGTCCCAACGCACGGAGTTGTGCTGCCAGGGGCCGTGGTTGCCGGGAGAGAGCTCGGCGGCTTCGCGTGTGGATCGGAAGGGTTTCGAGATCTTCCGACAGCATCATCGCTTGTCGGACTGCACATAGAAGAATCCGGCGAGAACCGACTGCTCCCGTTGGGTGCGGGCGGCGTGACTGCCTTTGGCTGGGTTTGTTGGAGCGATTGGCCCGATTGGGAACCTTGCGTCTGGCCACTGGAGGATTGGCACCAACCGACGGCAGCCATACAAAGAACGACAGCCAATTCCCTTACGCCGCAGTAACTCATGGTCGCCTCACGAACGCTTGTGATTTTTATCGTCCGCGAGTGTATGGTTGCGGTGAAGACTGAAACATCCGGTACTCACTCGATTCGGCGGGAAGGCACTCTCTACGTCAGCTATTAGGCCAGCCATTGCCGCACTAAGTAGCCGGACTGCGAAGCTCCGATTGCCCGATCTCGGCCCGATCTACCCTATCTAGCAGAGCGATCATTTCATCGGTCGTCGCCATTTCGAGATGTGGCATGTAGGTTCGCTCCAGGCGGTCATTGACCATAGTGGAGGGATTGAACAGCTTCATCTTGATGTGGTGTTCATTAGCCCAGCGTTGCAGGTAGGCGAGCATGCCGAGGCCGCCTCCTTCGATCTCCTCAACTTCAGACAGATCTACAAGAACGACGCGGCAGTTGCGCTGCGATCGAACCACATCCCGCAGCCGAAATGCGGCGTCGCTCTGCACAATTCTGCCTTCGCACTGCACTACGGCAACGTCACCAACGTGCTCAGTGTGGATGTCGAACATGTCGTCCTCCGATGAAAATCGAGAAGCACGCATTGTTCCGATTTCAGTTTTCGTTTCGTTTGAAGCAGGTGCGTCGCTTGCTTCGATCTGACGATTTGGAAATTTTTCGGACACCATGAAATTCTTGCAATACAGAAAAGGCGGTAGATACTGGTGTTTACCGATGCTTGTCATCACCAGCCCTGCCGCCTTGAGTCTTCACTGTGCGTTGACGTGATTTAGCGCACGAAGCTCGCCGCCATCACAGGTGGCCACTAAGCGCGAGAACGAGCAGCACCAACACGACCAGGCCCAGACCGCCACTCGGGTAGTATCCCCAGTCCCTACTGTACGGCCACGTTGGCAGTGCGCCAACCAGCAGTAGCACCAGCACCACAAGTAAAATTGTAGACATGTCACCTCCTTAGGGCTCGGCCGCAGAAGCGGCGGTTGCACCGAGGAGATGTTACGACACATGCAAGGTTTCAAGTCTCGGGTAGGGCTTGTAAATCGGGCTCATGATTCTTGAAAGAACCCTCATTTTTTCTGAGGATTTTTGTTAATTACAGATGGAAAACCCTACAGAAATCGCCTGATTGAGGAATTCCGCGTGGCACGAGATGATCACGCTTTACCGTCACATTTCTGTTCGGTCGAGTAGCGGTTTCAGGGCCCAGGTTTCGTTCGCTTCGAGGACCGAGCGTCAATCTTCAGGTTATGAAGAAATTGAATCACAACACGACTTCAACGCAAGCGTGGCAACGCACGCTCCGGCAGGCAATGCTCGCCAGCGACCCGCTCGAGTGCAAGTGGCGATTGCACGATGCCAAGCACGCCATTTTGGATCGCATCGAAGACACGATGCGGAGCGGGTCGCAAGCGGAACGGCGCATGCTTGGATTGGCGCTGGATATCGTGTCGGCCATGGAACGTTCCGACTCCGCTGAACGTGCGGACGCCGACGCCGACTACACCGCCAACATCGCCGCCTGAACTACGCTGCTTCGCCGGACGGAGCTTTTGCCCGCACAGTCTTTGGTTGTCCGTGGGCTGGTTTGTGGATTTCCTGCTGCGGACCGGGCCGTTCTTTCCTTTCAAACGGAGGAAGCGTTACAGGCTTGCCGGATTGAACTGACTCGTAGATGGCCTCAACCACTCTCACGTCGGCCAGACCTTCTTCCCCAGATGGTTCTGGATCTTTGCCCTGCAGAATGCAATCGGAGAAGTAACTGATCTCAGCCGCGAACTGGTCCCGCTTCGGATAGTTTCGCTTTGCTGACTTCTTCCCGATATCGATTTTTAGATTCAGTGCTCCTGAGTACTCATAGGCGGGGTCGGCGGTGAGGACACCTTTGGTTCCAACCAGCGTGTATCGGCCGATGTCGGTCGCCCCGAAGCTCGTTGTGAAAGTCGCCAGCCGATCGTCAGGGAACTTCATCGTGACAGATGTCATCTCTTCCACTTTCTCGAATCGTGGATCGTTTCGGCTAGCGGTCACGGCGAGAACTTCGAAGGGTTCGTCCCGGAACAAGTAGCGGGCTGCGTTGATGCAATAAACTCCCATGTCATAAACGGGCCCACCGCCGTTACTTACGCTCGCGGTGACTCGTACGTTGCCTTCTGCAACCTGCTGCGCGAACTCCGATGTGAAGAAACGAAGCTCGCCAAGCTTGCCCGTTACAGCGGTACGAATCGCGTCCAGATTGGCTTTCTCGAAGTGCAGGCGGTAAGCAACCATCAATTTGCGTTGGTTTTTTTCCGCGGCTTCGATCATGACTTTGCATTCCTGTTCGGTGACCGCGAGCGGTTTCTCGCACAGGACATGGACGCCCGCCTTCAAAGCTCGCACGGTGAAGTCCTTGTGCAGGTGATTGGGAAGCACGATGTAGACTGCGTCTACCTCTCGCAGACATTCCTCGTATTGCTCATAAGTCCCCGCAGTTTTGATTTTGTATTTCCGGCTGAGCTTTTTCTGCTTGGCTGGGTCGCCCGTAACCAAAGCAACCAGTTCAGAATTTTTGGTGTGAGCGAAGGCAGGGAGCACCGCAACCTGGGCCAGATGACCAAGCCCAACAACTGCGTAACGTATCTTCCTCTGCTTTTGCTTGCCTCCCTGCCCTCTAAGCGCCATTCGTTCCTCCGCGAAACGCAGTTCGTCTTACCTTTTGTCCGTAGGATTGTAATCCCCCGCAGCCGAGTCCGCCCCCTACTCGATTCCCGCAAACGGTGTTCCTGGGCAGATCGTGTTATGTGGCGCAGGCGGGATGGCCACAATCGCAAGCAATTTCGGCTTCGTCAGATCCAGCTTCTTTACAAAATTGGCTGCAGTATTTCTCTCCCTGTGGCGGAACACACAAACACGGGACGTGGGCGCACTTCTCGGCCTTTTGGCTATCCATGATTCACCTGTTTCTCCGCACTTGGTGCGGTTGAGATGAAGCATTCGATGCCAGAAGCGACAATCAGTTGTTCGAGCCTTGGGAAAGAGATGGCGGCAGCGGAGCCAAGCGGAAGGAGAGAAAAGAGACAGGATGTACTGCAGTAGCCTGAATCAGGCTGTGCCTCCTTCCCCGGAACTCTCCCCAGGCGAAGGCACAACCTGCACGATATTGTTCCGAACGGCGTACAACACCAACTGACTCACCGAGTGGATCGCAAGTTTGCGCATCAGGTTCGAGCGATGCGTCTCTGCTGTCTTCACGCTCAATCCCAAGGCAACGGCAACTTCCTTCGTGCTCTTTCCTTCCGCAAGCAACTGGACTACCTCGCGCTCGCGACTGGTGAGAACGTCTTTCGACGTCTGTTCCGGCGCGCGTTTTTTCAGATAGGTCTCGAGCACGATTTCGGCGATCTTCGATGTGAAGAACGTCTTTTTGCCGGCGAGTGCTTCCAGGGCCGCGATCAGATCTCGCCCCGCGTCCGATTTCAGTAAATAACCGCGGGCGCCGGCCGCGAGGACGTCGCGCACGATCTGCTCAGATTCGTGCATGGTGAGTACGAGAACTTTCACCTTGCGGTCCTGCTGAATGATCTGGCGGGTCGCATCGAGACCGTTCAATTGGGGCATTCCGATATCAATGACAACGATGTCCGGCTTTAGTTGTGCCACGGCCTGGACGGCTTGCCGGCCATCGGAGACTTCACCGCATATCTCAAAATGCGGAGAGGACTGAACAACAATACGAATCCCTTGTCGGACTACCTCGTGATCATCAGCGATCAGAACCCTCGTGGGTTTCACCTGCTCCCTCCTACCACCGACCATGACAAATCATTGAAAACCAGACCTTCATTCCTAGCTACCGATAATGGGAATAAAGCTAGGTTAGTTTCAATCTTGGGCACCGTTAGGCCCAAACGCCAATCTGTGCCGAAACCAACTTCCGTCCCATGGGTGGTTACATGCTCAAACCTGGGAAACGGCAGATCGGCCGCAAACTATTGAAATCGCACGGTCCCAACCCTCGGCATAGTCGATCAAGCGGGGGCTGAGCGACAATAGGGTATTCGCTGTAGGGGTTTTGTTTTCTTCGGATCTGGCCCTGTCGATAGTCGCTATTTTAACAGGCGCAAACTCGGTCGTCGGAAGATACCTCTTTGGCTGCAGAAATTACCTGATGTTGGCCGGGATGATTCCAGTCTTAATGTTTCAGCGGTCGAGCGAACCGAATCTCCAAGGAAAAGTAGAAATTCAACCAGCGGGCACCGGATCAAATTGATGAAATACGTTTGCGTACATGGCCATTTTTATCAGCCTCCACGCGAAAATCCTTCTCTCGAATACGTGGAACAGCAGGAGTCCGCATATCCCTACCATGACTGGAACGAGCGGATTACGGCAGAGTGTTACGCGCCAAATGCGGCTTCACGGATCATGGATGAGCACAACCGCATCGCGAGCATAGTGAACAACTACGCGCGAATCAGCTTTAACTTCGGGCCGACACTGCTCTCGTGGCTGCAGGAGCAGGCGCCGGACGTCTACCGCTCCATTCTTCAAGCCGACGTCGAAAGTCGCGAAAGATTTTCAGGACATGGCTCGGCGATGGCCCAAGCCTACAACCACATGATCATGCCGCTGGCGAACAGCCGCGACAAAGAAACTCAGATCCTTTGGGGCATTAAGGATTTCGAACATCGTTTTCAGCGCTCGCCAGAGGGAATGTGGCTCCCCGAGACGGCGGTTGATCTCGAAACGCTCGACCTGTTGGCGGCCCAGGGCATTCAATTCACGGTCCTCGCACCACGACAGGCGAGTCGCGTGAAGAAGCTTGCGTCGCGCTCTTGGAAAGATATCAGCGGTGAAAAAATCGATCCGACCCGTCCCTACCTGATCCGATTGCCGTCGCGCCGCAGCATGGCGCTGTTCTTTTATGACGGCCCGATATCCAGAGCCGTCGCATTCGAGGGTCTTCTCGACAATGGGTTGACCTTCGCCGAGCGTCTCATGAGCGGGTTTTCCGACGAGCGCGACTGGTCGCAGCTGGTGCACATTGCAACCGATGGCGAGAGCTACGGACATCACCATCACTTTGGTGAGATGGCATTGTCGTATGCACTCCATCACCTGGAATCGAACGAACTCGCTCAGCTTACCAACTATGGAGAGTTTCTCGAGAAGAACCCACCTACCCACCAAGTGGAGATCTTCGAAGACAGTTCCTGGAGCTGCGTGCACGGGATCGAGCGGTGGAGATCGGACTGCGGCTGCAACTCTGGAGGCCACTCCGATTGGAATCAAGCCTGGCGCTCGCCCTTGCGCAGCGCCCTTGATTGGCTAAGGGACCATCTCGCGCCGCGCTATGCGGAACGAGCAGTAGATCTCTTGAAAGACCCATGGGAAGCCCGAAATGACTACATCCAAGTCATCCTCGACCGTTCTCCGGAAAATGTGAATCGCTTCCTCCAGCAGCATGCCGTGCGGAACCTGACTGACGCCGAACAAGTGGAAGCGCTGAAGTTGCTTGAAACGCAGCGTCACCTAATGCTCATGTACACGAGCTGCGGGTGGTTTTTCGACGAACTGTCGGGCATAGAGACGGTGCAGGTGATCCATTACGCCGGACGTGCAGTGCAGTTGGCGACCGAAATATTTGGCGATGCCAACGTTGAGAAATTATTCCTCGCAGAACTTTCGAAAGCCAAGAGCAATATTCCGGAGCATGGCGATGGCGCGCTAATTTACGAAAAGTTCGTAAAACCAGCGATTGTCGATATCTCCAGGCTGGCGGCACACTACGCGATCCGCTCTGTGTTCGAGGATCCGGGAGAGACGTCGAGGATTTACAGCTACTCGGCCCGGCGCTCGGAGTTTGCACGCTCCGAGGCCGGCAAGATGAAGTTGGTAACGGGAATGGCGCAGTTCACTTCGCTCATCACCCGGGAATCTGCCGGTTTTGCTTTTGGTGTACTTCATCTCGGGGATCACAATGTGAGTGGCGGAGTACGCCGGCTCTCCGACCACGACGAATATGGGCGCATCAGCCAGCAACTGCATGCCGCCTTCGCACCAGCGGATGCGGCCGAAGTGATTGGGCTGATTAACCAGAATTTCGAAAGCAACCTTTACTCGTTGAAGTCTCTGTTCCGTGATGATCAACGGAAGATTCTCGACATCATCCTGCAATCGAATATTGCAGACGCGGAGAACGGCGTCTTGCGCCAGTACGAGCAGGAAGCGCCACTGATGCGATTTCTTGCTGACCTTCGCGTCGAACAGCCCAAATTGTTCAGGATTCTTGCTGAATTTGCGCTGAATAGCCGACTGCGTGAGGCGCTGCAACAGGAGAACGTGAATACAGAAAAGGTGCAGAGCCTTTTGCAAGAGGCGTCCACCATGAACGTTCCGCTTGACACGGCCACGCTGGAATTCGTGGTTCGTAAGCAGGCTGAAGAAAAGGCGCGCGTTTTCTGGGACAACCCGAAGGAAACCACCGGGCTGGAGCGGCTGGAGGCGGCCGTAGATCTGGCACGCAGTCTTCCCTTCGGCGTAAACCTGTGGCAGGTGCAGAATTTAAGCGCTCAGAAATTAAATGGAACGTTCAGCGAGATGCGCAGTCTTGCCGAACACGGCGATGAAATCGCCAAAAATTGGGTCGATCACATGACATCGTTGGCAGAGCATCTCGATTTGCGGTTAAGTCCTTCTTAACCAATAGTTTCGCGAAATGACGCCGGCGGGCGTCGAATCGAGTTTTTGCCTCTCTCGAGCCGAACTCATCGATGGTTTTCGTGGCCGCGACTCCTTTTGGGCGTGACTTTGTTTGAGCAGACTTCGTTTTAGGCGACGGCGCTAACCAGGCTCTGTACAGAAATCCGGGTATTGTCAAAATCCGGGATCCGGACGCCTGTGCAAAAAACAGTGGAAACCCTGCAAAAGGCTAGACTTGTTCAGGTTGTGAGAGTCAAAATACAGCAACTCCCTGATGGTGCTGGAATCCCCGCCCAGCCAGACTTTGGGTACTTGTCCCTTCCCACTTGTTGCAGGCGAGTCGATACGCGGAGGCCGTTATGACTCTCATTGTGAACTCTGAGCGCTGGTGCGAGGCCGCAAGCGAAGTTGAATCACAAGATCGCGGACGGTGCTGCGGAGATGTCGCAACCTCCGTTTGTGAAGTGTGTGGCGTAGCGCTTTGTGATGCTCACGAGATCTGCTGCCCCATTTGTTTCGGTGTAACATGCTCCACTTGCGATCACGCATGTCGTTCATTGAAGCCATCGACTACGAAGGCAGCCTGATCGCTGTTTCGTAGCCATCAAGTCTAGGGACTGAACTGCAACTCTGCGACGTCAGGGAGTGGAGGAATCAGTGTTGGACGCGCTTATATGAGTGCGCGCTGTTTGAACCGGACATGGTGAAGCTCTGGGCATGCATTTGGGATGCGGAGCTTGCGATCCTCTCGCGGCAAAAAGAGATTCGCAGCAACTCTGCGGGCAACGTGCGCGAACATCTGGCATTTAAGGAAGGCGATGGGTGTTCTTGTCGACCTGAGACGCCTTTCGGGTTTCGAGAATCATCGACCAATTCTTCGACGGCACCGCGCCGCAACGTCTGGCGCATCCCTGGCACGCGCACACCGAGGTACGCGTGTCGGCAAACGAATCACTTCGGCGAGTTGAGTCACAGGGCAAACCGCATTTCCGCTTTGCGCTGTGTTCTTTGATAAGTAGTCACGCTCAGGAACTGCAGTGAATTAAGTACAGCCCGCACCGGATACGAGCTTCTCTTCCTGCAAGATATCTTCAAGAAAGATGTTCGAAGTAGCAAACGCGAGCTCTCAATTTCGAGCTCGCACGATATTTTTGGGAAGAAAGAAATTATGAGAATTGCGCAAGTGGCGCCCCTTTATGAAAGTGTACCCCCAAAGCTTTATGGTGGCACGGAGCGGATTGTTTCGTATCTGACCGAGGAACTGGTTGAACAAGGTCACGACGTGACTCTCTTCGCTAGCGGTGACTCCATGACCCAGGCGGAGTTAGTACCCATTTGCCCGCAAGCTCTCAGACTGAACGATAAGTGCATTGATCCCTTGGCCCATCACATCGTGATGATCGATTCCGTTTTGGCTAGACGCAGTGAGTTCGACATCATTCACTTTCATATCGACTATCTACATTTTCCGATGAGCAGGGAGACCGAAGCCACGACGCTCACAACGCTGCACGGCAGGCTTGACATCCCGGATCTGCCACCTTTGTATCGCGCATTCCGTGAGATGCCGGTATCCTCTATCTCAAACGCGCAACGGCGCCCCCTCCCGTGGCTCAATTGGCAAGGAACGATTTATCACGGCCTGCCTAAGAACCACTACGAGTTCAGCCCTGAGTCGCGCGGCTACTTGGTTTTCATGGGACGGACATCTCCAGAAAAGGGGATCGATCAGGCGATCGCCATCGCTAAAGAAGTAGGCTTGCCGTTGAAGATCGCCGCCAAAATTGATCGCGCGGACCAAGAGTACTTCAAGAACGCCATAGAGCCGTTACTGGAAGAACCGGGAGTCGAGTTCCTGGGCGAAGTGGGATTCCCACAGAAGAACGAACTGTTGGGCGGTGCCGCAGCGATGCTGTTTCCGATCGCGTGGCCCGAGCCATTTGGAATCGTTATGATCGAATCCATGGCGTGCGGAACGCCCGTCATCGCCTACCCTTGCGGATCTGTGCCCGAAGTGATTGAAGACGGTGTCAACGGTTTCATCGTGCGCGACGCAAGATCCGCGGTAGAAGCTGTCCGCAACATCCAGTCGATCGACCGCGCCGCATGTCGCCAACGATTTGAGGAACGCTTTACGGCCCGCGACATGTGTTTGAATTATCTCGGCCTCTACGAAGCGTTAGTCCGGCAGGAAGGAGAGATCCTCCCCACCCCGAGTGGAGTTCCAATTGGTTGATGTCAGCGTAAAAACTGAATTCTACGTTGCGACGGGAAGTCCTCCGCTTGAAGAGCGAGTCCGTGTTCTCAAGTATGGTCCAATGTTCGCGGTATTCGATCGGTTTGGAGACATTCGTACTTCAGGCCTCGGCGAACACGGCATCTACTTCCGTGGCACCCGCTATCTCTCAAGATTGAATCTGTTCTTCGGTTCCACGCAACCGTTGTTTTTGAGTTCCGGTGTGCGAGCCGACAATGCCCTCTTTTCAGCCGACCTTACCAACGTCGATCTAATCAGTGACGACACAGTGGTGCTCGGGCGTGGGACGATCCACGTCGTGCGGTCGAGACTCCTCAAGGACGGCACCTGCTACGAACAAATGCGACTGACCAACTACGGGCCGACTACGGTTCGACTTCCAGTTCGCATCGAATTTGCCGCGGATTTTGCGGATATCTTTGAAGTTCGCGGCGTAACGCGACCGCAGCGTGGTGAATTGCTGCCCGAGGTGATCGGACACGATCACGTGACGCTTTCGTATGTTGGTCTGGACAAAGTGAAGCGCAACACGCGCCTGCAGTGCTCGCCGGAGCCGTCGGAGGTCTCTGAGTCCCGCATCCTGATCGAGACGGAGGTGCCTCCGCGCGAAACGGCAAAGCTTCAGCTCGTCATCGAGTGCGGAGAAACACTGTCGGCGCAACCGGAAAACTTCGACAATGCGTTGACATCAGTAGTGGCGGAGATTGCCGAAAAACAACGCCCCTGCTGCCCGATTCGATCATCGAATAATCAATTTAATAATTGGATAAACCGCTCGCTGTCTGATGTTCAGATGATGACCGTCGGCAATCCTGAGACCAACTATCCCTACGCCGGCGTTCCATGGTTCAGCACGGTTTTCGGACGAGACGGAATCATCACTGCCATGGAATGTCTTTGGGTCAACCCACTCATCGCGAGAGGCGTACTTCAATACCTGGCCGCCACGCAGGCGCTGCAGAGCGATCCGCTCGCAGAAGCCGATCCGGGAAAAATCCTGCACGAAACCCGTCACGGGGAAATGGCTGCGCTGGAAGAAATTCCTTTTGGCTGTTACTACGGCAGCGTCGACTCCACTCCACTGTTTGTAATGCTCGCGGGCGAATTTTATCAGCGCACCGCGGACCTTGATTTCATTCGCACGTTGTGGCCGCATATCGAACTGGCGCTTGCATGGATCGACACTTATGGCGACCTGGACGGAGACGGCTTCGTCGAATATCAAAGACGCTCGGACAAGGGTTTAATCCAACAGGGCTGGAAAGACTCGAGTGATTCCGTCTTCCACGCGGATGGCTCCCTGGCGGAGCCACCGATTGCGCTTTGTGAGGTGCAAGGATACGTATTCGCCGCGAAACAGCATGCTGCAACCCTGTCGGCGGCATTAGGAGACACGCGGCGCGCGGCGGGACTTAAAGCACAAGCCCGTCAACTCCAACGAAAGTTCGAAGAAACATTTTGGTGCGAGGACATTTCTACGTATGCACTCGCACTCGACGGCCAGAAAAAGCCGTGCTGTGTGCGTGCTTCAAATGCCGGGCATTGTCTGTACACGAAGATTGCGGACCCAGATCATGCGGAGCGAGTCGCAGCAACATTGATGGAAGACGACTCATTTTCGGGATGGGGTGTACGGACGGTAAGTTCGAGTGAGCGGAAGTACAATCCCATCTCCTATCACAATGGCTCGGTGTGGCCACACGACAATGCCATTCTCTCCATTGGCCTGTCGAATTACGGAGACTCGTTGGCGGCGGCCCGTCTTCTAGATTCGCATTTCGAGGCGAGCTCGTTTTTTGAACTGAATCGCTTACCGGAGTTGATGTGCGGCCTGCATCGAAGACCCGGTGAAGGCCCGACACTGTATCCAGTCGCTTGCTCTCCCCAAGCATGGTCGGCGGGTTCGGCGTTCATGCTCCTTCAGGCATCTCTGGGACTGTCGATCAATGCCAGCGAGCAACGCGTTGTGTTAAACCGTCCCGCCCTTCCTGACTCTGTCTCCAGTCTTCGCATAGATAGCCTGCAACTGGGAGATTCGCAAGTAGACCTTGAAGTCGAACGCGTCGGTCACGAAGTGAAAGTCACCGTCGAACATGCCGATCAACGCTTGGATGTGGTGGTCCAGAAGTAAATGTTGATCGGTAGTAACTCTTAAGGACAGCCCGAGTCTGGTCTACCCTCCAAGCCGGATTTACTTCCACCGCCCGAATCGTGAAGGTAGTTGTGTTGTGAAATAGGCTGAAAACGGTCGACATCGTCGCCTTTTGTCTGACTCGCAACAATTCACAAATTTCATCATGATGGAGGTTCCATGCCGGAGCAAACCCTACAAGATCTCTATATCAGCGAACTCAAAGACCTTTACAGCTCGGAACAACAACTCGTGAAGGCATTACCCAAGATCGTGAAGAACGTCGAGTCGCAGGAACTCAGCGACGCAATTTCAAACCATCTTGAAGAAACCAAGAATCATGTCACTCGATTGGAACAAATTTTTGCAAGTATGGGTGAAAACCCGAAGGGCAAGAAGTGTGTCGGAATGCAGGGAATCCTCGAGGAAGGCGAGGAAACAATCGACGAATTCGAAGGCAATGTTCTTGACGCCGGCATTATCTCGGGGGCTCAGCGAGTCGAGCATTATGAGATTGCAGCCTATGGAGCCGTATGTGCGTACGCCGAACTTCTGCAGCGAACCGAGGATCTTGGTTTGTTGAAAGAGACACTGCAAGAAGAGAAAAACGCGGACGAAACGTTAACGGAACTTTCAGAATCCATTAATCGGTTGGCCCTCCAAGGTCTGGAGGAAGGCGGCGAAGAGACAGTGTCAGCGAGGCAACAGGTGGGAAGGGAAACCAAAACCGGCCGAGGCCGAAAAACACGCGCTGCCTAGGGTCGATAAACCCGCTCATTAAAAAGGGCGAAGCATTGCGCTTCGCCCCTTTTTATTCGTGTTTTGTAGTTACTTCGAAGAGACGACCTGTTCGATCGCGTTCATCAGTTCACGCGAGACTTCAGACTTAGTCACGTAGGCTCCGGCTCCGGCCGCGAGAGCGGACTGCTTCATCAATCCCGGCTCGTGCTGGCTTAATATCACGACCTTTGAATCCGGAACTTGCTTTCGAATCTCTCGCGCTGCTTCCAAACCATTCATGCGTGGCATGGTCACGTCGAGCACCACAACATCAGGTTTCAGCTCGCGAACCCTCTCCACCGCTTCCTGACCGTCAACCGCTTCACCACAGACTTGCCAATCGTCGCGTGATTCGAGCAGAGACCGCAACCCTCGACGAAAGATCTCATGATCGTCGGCGATCACGATTCTTATCGATGCGGCGTTCAAGGCGCAGCCACCACCCGCGTCGATCTCATTCTGCTTCCCCATAGCAACAATATACCCCGTGGGAACCCGTCTCGCTGTGAAGTAACTTGATACTTCAAGCGTTCCCCAAAAGCTCAGGCCGTAACCAACATGCGTTCGGTAGCCTCTTCCTCGGCCGGGATAACAACTTCAACAATCGCTCCAGGATTCGCGTTGGTCAGCCGCAATTCCCCGCCAAACTCTTCGACACGCTGGCGCATTCCACCAATCCCGATACCCAGCGTACCGGGCCGCAGTTTCATCACCTTTTCTTCAAGTCCTTTTCCGTTGTCACGAATTTCCACCGAGACGTGATCAGCGTTACGCGTTAGCGTCACCCAACTGTGGGTCGCTTTAGAATGGCGAAAGACGTTCGTCAAAGCTTCCTGCACGATTCGGAAAATCGCCGTCTCAAGGGCTGGAGCAAGCCGGTTGAAATTCGGCGGATTCACTTCAAGGGTCGTCTCGATACCGCTTCGCTTCGTCATTCCCTCCAGATACCAGCGCAACGCAGACGCGAGTCCCACTTCGTCGAGCAAGGGTGGATGCAGAAGGTGCGACATGGTACGAACCTGCTGCAGAGCCCGGTCGATGCACTTGCTGGCATCAACCGCGGAGGTGTCTTTCGAGTTAGATGAACGTTGCTGCATGATCACATCGACCGTCATTTTCGCAGCGGCCAGTTCTTGCCCCAGGCTGTCGTGAAGTTCGCGGGCGATACGGCGCCGTTCATCGTCCTGCGTTCGCATCAAGCGGATGGAAAGCTGACGTAGTGCTTCGGTCCGTTCTTCAACGGCCTTCTCCAAGACGGCCGCGTTGTCTCGAATCGACTGTTCCAGAACTTTACTGTCGTGAATATCGGAGCAGGTGCCGTACCAGCGCACGATCTCACCCAGAGTATTCCGGATCGGAATCGCGCGCGCCCGAAACCAGCGATAGACGCCGTCGCGGTTCCTGATTCTGTATTCCGCCTCATAGGTTTCGCCGCTCTCAATGCACCGCACCCAATGATCTTTGATCCCGGCTGCGTCTTCCGGATAGACCCAGTCCAACCATCCAAAACCGACTGCCGATTCAGGCGTTGCTCCGGTGTATTCGAAAAACCGTTCGCTGATGTAGTCGCGCGATCCGTCTCCATTGCTGCTGAAAATCATGTCGGGAGCTGTCTGCAGGATGGCATCCAGTTGCTCGTTCTTCATCGCCAACTGTGCGTTCAGCAACTCCAGCGCCTCGGCCTTCTTTTCCAATTCCGAGGTCCGTTCCGCCACCCGCTCTTCTAATTGGCGATTGAGAATCTGTAGTTGATGGGCTTTCCGGTGCAGTTCGGCGAACACCGCGACTTTCGCGCGCAGCAGTTCCGGTATGACCGGCACTGAGATGTAGTCGACGGCGCCCCGCTCGTAGCCCTTGAGACGATCCAGATCGGTGAGATGGACAGCTGAGATGAAGATAATCGCGGTTCGATGGAAGCGTGGATGCTCGCGAATCATACTTGCGAGTTCGAATCCGTCCATCTCAGGCATGCTTACGTCCATGAGCACTACCGCAACATCCATCTTCAACAGATATTCGAGCGCTTCGCGACCGGACGTTGCCTTGACCAGATTCTCATCGAGCTCTGCAAGGATTGCCTCATAGCTCAGCAGCTTGGCTGGCTGGTCGTCTACCATGAGGATATTGACTCGGTCTTTCGTGGTCATCCAATCCCTCGGCCGGAACTTAGCCCGGCGTTATCTGTGAAGCCACATGCGCAAAGCGGACAACAGTTGATCCGTGTTGACGGGCTTCGCGAGGTACTCTGAGGCACCGGCTTCGAGACATTTCTCGCGATCTCCCTTCATCGCCTTGGCGGTTAGCGCGATGATCGGAAGCCGGCGCAGCGCCGGATTCTCGCGAATCACCTGCATCGTTTGGTATCCATCCATCTCCGGCATCATGATGTCCATCAGGACAATCGCGATGTCGGGCGTGGATTCAAGCATGGCGACGGCCTCTCGCCCTGTCCCCGCTGTCAACACCGACATGCCTCGACGCTCAAGGACGCTACTGAGCGCGAAGATGTTTCTCACGTCGTCGTCGACGACAAGCACCTTTCTTCCGACCAGCGCTTCATCCGACCGGTGCAGACGATCCAGCATCTTCTGCTTTTCAACCGGAAGGTTTGCGACCACCCGGTGCAAGAAAAGGGCGGTCTCATCCAGCAGTCGCTCGGGCGACTCGACTCCTTTCACAACGACGCTGCGGGCGAGAGTGTGCAGCCGAGCATCTTCATCCGGCGACAGCTCTTTGCCAGTAAACACTACAACCGGCAATTCGCTCAAAGACGCTGTGTCTCGGATTCTTTCCAGAATCTCGAATCCCGAGAGATCAGGGAGACGAAGATCGAGGACCATGCAATCGAAGTTGTCGCGGTCCAACGCTTCAAGAGCTTCGGCCCCCGTCTCGGCTGCAATGATGTCGACGTCGTCGTAATCCAACAAGGCCCGAATCGTTGTCTGTTCTGCCGGATTATCCTCTACTACCAGCAAACGCTTGCGACGAGGTGTGGAATACTCCTTGATCTTTGAGAGCGCCTCCGAAATCCCTTCCGAAGTTGTCGGCTTTGTAATGAAGGAGAACGCACCTCGAGCCAGGCCCTGTTGTCGGTCTTCGTCCATCGTCAGCATCTGTACCGGGATGTGCCTTGTGCTTGCATCCTGCTTCAAGTGGTTGAGCACGGTCCAGCCCAGCATGTCGGGCAGGAAGACGTCGAGAGAGATCGCGATCGGATGGTATTCACGCGCTAGCGCCAGCGCTTCCATTCCATGATTCGCTACCAGTACCTTGAAGTTCTTATCGTGCGCCAGGTCCACTAGAAGACGTGCATAATGCGGATCGTCTTCGACAATCAACAGCACCGGTTCGCCTTGCTGCAGATCCGGACGATCATCGGCCACCGACTCAAGTGTCTGCTCCGCCACAGTGACCGCAGACAACTGGAGTGGAGAGGCGGGTGCCGAAGCTTTACGCTCTTTGGTCCCCACTCCCGACGAAGGACCGGCATAGGTTTGGGGCAGGAACAGCGTGAATGTACTTCCCTTGTCCGTGGCGCTCCGCAGCTGAATCTCTCCACCGAGCAGACTCGCTAGCTCGCGGCTGATCGCGAGCCCAAGACCCGTTCCACCGTATTTACGGCTCGTTCCCGCGTCTGCCTGTTGGAACGCTTCGAAGATGATGCGCTGCTTTTCAGAGGGAATCCCGATGCCTGTATCCGTAACTTCGAAAGCCACAACCGAAGCCGCCTTTGACAGCACCGGATGATCTTCGCTCCAGCCATCGGTTGCAACCTTGACCGAAAGGTTTACGCTGCCTTGCTCGGTAAATTTAAATGCATTCGACAGCAAATTCTTCAGAACCTGCTGCAAGCGTTTCGAGTCGGTGACTAAACTGCGACCCAACTGCGGATCGCTGGTTACCTCGAAAAGGAGTCGACGATTTTCCGCTTCGTGGCGGAATGGGCGGGCCACCGTGTCGAGCATACTCGAAAAGAAGACTTCGTCGGCTTCCACCGAAACCGTGCCGGATTCAATCTTCGATAAATCGAGAATGTCGCTGATCAGGTTCAGAAGGTCGGTTCCCGCGCCGTGAATCGTTCGTGCAAACTCAACTTGCTTCGCCGTGAGATTGCCATCCGGATTGTCACCAAGTTGCTGGCCGAGAACGAGGATGCTGTTGAGCGGCGTACGCAGCTCGTGCGACATGTTTGCCAGAAATTCTGATTTGTACTTCGAAGTGAGGGCCAGCTCCTTGGCTTTCTCTTCCAGAGCGCGCCGTGCCTGCTCGATTTCCTGATTTTTGCGTTCCACCTCGGCGTTCTGTTCGGCAAGCTGCTGCGCCTTCAGAGCCAGTTGTTCGTTGGTCTGCTGTAGCTCTTTCTGCTGCGTTTGCAACTCCGTGGCCAACTGCTGTGATTGCTTCAACAGACCTTCAGTTTGCATTGTTGCTTCGATACTGTTCAACACAATGCCGATGCTGGAGGTGAGTTGCTCGAGGAAGGCAAGTTGCGATTCCGTGAATGAACTGAGCGACGCGAGTTCAATGACCGCTTTGACTCGATCTTCAAACAGGACTGGCAGCACAATCACACTACGAGGAACCGCCTCAAAAAGACTGGAGCGGATTGGAACCGTATGCGCCGGCAGGTCTGTGATCAGAATGCGACGTTTTTCAGAAGCGCACTGACCGACCAGGCCCTCACCGATCTTCAACCGGTGCAGGTAGTCTTCGCCTTTGCCCGCAAACGCAGCCAGCAGCACCATGCCCGCTTCGTTTTCCATCTGGTAAATCATGCCTTGCTGCGCATTGACCAGCGGCACGAGGTCCGAGAGGAGTTTCTTTCCGACGGTAGTCAGATCGCGCTGGCCTTGCAACATTCCCGTGAAGCGGGCCAAATTAGTCTTAAGCCAGTCTTGCTCGGTGTTGCGGTCCGTCGTGAGCCGCAGGTTATCGATCATCGTATTGATGTTGTCTTTGAGCTCGGCAACCTCGCCAAGCGCTTCGACCTGAATCGACCGGGTTAGATCGCCCTTCGTCACGGCGGTCGCCACTTCTGCGATCGCGCGCACCTGATTCGTCAGGTTGTCCGCGAGAAGGTTTACGTTGCCCGTGAGGTCCTTCCAGGTACCGGCGGCTCCTGGCACATTGGCTTGGCCACCAAGACGACCTTCGACGCCGACTTCGCGGGCCACCGTTGTCACCTGATCGGCGAACGTGGCCAGCGTGTCCGTCATGTTGTTGATCGTTTCGGCTAGCGCTGCGACTTCGCCTTTCGCGTTCACGGTCAGCTTCTGCTTCAGGTCACCATTCGCAACGGCAGTCACGACCTTCACGATGCCGCGTACCTGCTCGGTGAGGTTGGCAGCCATGACGTTGACGTTGTCGGTGAGGTCCTTCCAGGTCCCGGCCACTCCGGGCACCTGCGCCTGTCCACCAAGTTTTCCTTCGGTGCCAACTTCGCGCGCCACGCGCGTCACTTCGGCAGCGAACGCGTTGAGCTGATCCACCATAGTGTTGATGGTGTTTTTCAACTCGAGAATTTCACCCTTCACATCGACCGTGATCTTGCGTGACAAATCACCACGAGCCACGGCCGTCGTGACTTCGGCGATGTTGCGCACTTGTGCGGTCAAGTTACCGGCCATTGCGTTGACGGAGTCGGTCAAGTCTTTCCACGTTCCGGCAACGCCCGGAACGTTGGCCTGTCCGCCCAACCGTCCTTCGGTTCCGACTTCGCGGGCCACACGCGTGACTTCGGCAGCGAACGAACGGAGTTGCTCGACCATCGTGTTGAGCGTTTCCTTGAGCTGCAGGATTTCGCCACGCACGTCGACCGTAATTTTCTTGGAGAGATCCCCAGTCGCGATGGCCGTCGCGACTTCCGCGATGTTGCGCACTTGGCCAGTAAGGTTGCTGGCCATGAAGTTCACGTTGTCGGTGAGATCTTTCCATGTTCCAGCGACTCCAGGCACCTGCGCCTGTCCACCGAGCTTGCCTTCCGTTCCGACTTCGCGAGCCACGCGCGTTACTTCACCGGCAAACGCATTCAACTGGTCCACCATCGTGTTGATGGTGTTCTTCAGTTCGAGAATTTCACCTTTCACGTCGACCGTAATCTTGCGCGACAAATCTCCGCGCGCCACAGCCGTCGTCACTTCCGCGATGTTGCGCACCTGCGCCGTGAGGTTGCCACCCATCGAGTTGACGGAGTCCGTCAAGTCCTTCCACGTACCGGCAACGCCCGGCACTTGCGCCTGTCCGCCCAACCGTCCATCGGTTCCGACTTCGCGAGCGACGCGCGTCACTTCTCCGGCGAACGCATTGAGTTGGTCCACCATTGTGTTGATCGTGTTCTTCAACTCGAGAATTTCGCCCTTCACGTCCACCGTGATCTTGCGCGACAGGTCTCCCCGTGCGACGGCGGTCGTCACCTCGGCAATGTTTCTGACCTGCGCGGTGAGGTTGCTGGCCATAGAGTTGACGGAGTCCGTTAGATCCTTCCACGTGCCGGCCACGCCCGGCACCTGTGCCTGTCCGCCCAACCGACCATCGGTTCCGACCTCGCGCGCCACGCGGGTAACTTCAGACGCAAAGGCTCGCAACTGATCCACCATCGTGTTGATGGTGTCTTTGAGTTCGAGAATTTCGCCTTTCACA
>Ga0126381_100002741_pt1 | contig 19081 bp, 16 predicted proteins | sample PanSoiMetPlot_28_FD_96465 | JGI IMG/M metagenome (GOLD analysis project Ga0126381, IMG submission 96465) | Tropical forest soil microbial communities from Panama - MetaG Plot_28 | ecosystem: Environmental > Terrestrial > Soil > Tropical forest > Bulk soil | place: Panama | collected 2016-02-17
AAAGCGTAAGCCATTGATCCGACTCAGCGATGTTCAAAAAGAGCGGGCGGCGTACTGGCTACAACCACCATTCGTTCTGACAGAGCCAAAACCCACGTTTCTGAACTTACGCGTGCGTCGGAGAATCAAGGGACGGCAGCTTGAACCACGTCCGGCGACATGGTCGAACAACGTTATTTCAATTACATGGACACACAATCGCGACCAAATTGGCTCTTTCGATTCTTCATCAATGACTTATGGAAAATTAGCGGCCAACTCCGCTTAGTCTAGGAGCCGGCTGAAGCGCCCCGACCCTTTAGCCATCCACTGTCAAATTGTGCGTGCGTGCACATTCCACCTTAAGCATGGATCCGATTCTCCCTCTAGAATGCACCCAAGTGCGCGTCGGCAGATACCTCGGGACGAGCCGGCTTTTAGCAATTGGGATTCTCAAACATCAACCCTCTCGTCCGTTCGTTTGCGGCGGTCGCTGTCCTGCGTGCTGCGAGGTATCCTCCCGGTCAGCATCGCAGCAGCGAGGAATAGAGAGCATGCTACTAAACTTCGTAGACCTGTTGACTTTGACGGGAGGATTCGAACGACGCATTTGGGCTCACGCCATGAAGCACCTGGCCTATTTGTGGAGGGACGGCCTGTTCGACGAAATGCTGATACATTTCGCGCAACTGATCGTCGACCATCCGTCTTAGCTGGCGGTGAGAAATATCCATGAGTTGATAATGGCGTGTCTGTCCCACCAGTTCCCTGGAACCGCAGGGCTGACGTGGCTCGGAAAGCAGGGCTACAGAATGCTTGGCGCCACAAGACGATTGGAGGAGGTTCGCGGGCGGGCGGCGGGTGGGAGACTCGTCTGCTAGAAAGTGCCACAATAGGAGCGATCGCATTTTGTAGATCACCTCATTTGTGGAAGCCCGCGCCGGTGGTAGGCACATACTTATGACTCTTGCGCGACACGTTCGGCTTTTGGAACCAAAGAGCAATTCGGCGCGTTAACATCCCTTTCTCGAATGAAAACGTGAAATGATATGGAAGAGTTATACCCCAGACGTCGTTTTGCGGCGCCCCGCCGTCCACAGGCTCTCCGCCGCGTTTCTCGCGGCTGGCGTCAGCCTTTTGACTTTGAACTCAAGATGTGGACGTCGAGCCGTCCGTTACCTTGGTGTTGAGCGCAGCCTTTAGAGCTTCGGCCAAGTCGTCCTGGCTATATGGCTTTCCCAATCTAAGAAACTCGAATGTTATCTCCGGCGGCAATTCGGCATATCCGCTAGTGAGAACAATCGGCAACTTAGGTTTGATCTGTTTTATTTTTGTTGCGAGATCGAGACCGTTCATGCCTGGCATAGCGTAGTCGGTGACCACGACATCAAACTGAAGATCCGTCTCCAGTAACTGTAAGGCCTGTGCGCCCGACGGCGCCTCGGATACGCTGTGTCCCAAATCCACAAGCATGTTGCTTGTGTTCATGCTCACGAGCGGATCGTCGTCCACTAGAAGAATCTTCAATCTTTGGCCGACTATCTCTGTAGGAGGCGCGATTTGCCGCCCGGAGTCTCGGGGCACATCCTCCTGTCGTGCACGAGGCAACCACAGCGTCACCACCGTACCCTTGCTCGGTTGGCTTGCAAGGTGCATGGCCCCTCCGGATTGAGCGGTGAAACCGTGAACCATGGAGAGACCCAATCCCGTGCCCTTACCGATCCCCTTGGTCGTAAAGAATGGCTCCTTGGCCTTTACCAAAGTAGATTCACTCATGCCTTCGCCAGTATCGGCAACGCTGATGCGCACATAGTCACCGCGTGGAAGCGCCTGCGGAATGCCTCGTTCACTCCCGGTGTCGTTGCGACAAGTAATTGTCAGGGAGCCTCCTAGAGGCATGGCGTCTCGAGCATTCACTGCCAGATTCATTAGCGCAAGTTCGAGTTGGTTAATATCGACCTTCACGGGCTGAACATCCGGAGAGATGTCAACAACGATGGTGATGCGCGGGCCGACCGAATGCTGCAAGAAATCCAACATGTCGGGAAGAAGCTTCTGCATCTCGACGGCTTGGAGTTTGAGCTCTTGACGTCGCGCAAATGCCAATAGTCGTTTTGTCAACGTCGCTCCACGCTCTGCGCCTTGGATTGCGCCCTCCAGCAGCCGGGAGGTTCGAGGATCATCTGGAAGAGATTTTTTTAGCAAAGCAAGGCTACCCAGTATAACCGCAAGCAGATTGTTAAAATCGTGCGCCACCCCACCCGTGAGTTGCCCGATACTTTCCATCTTCTGGGATTCATGAAGCTGGCTAAGAGCAACTTCGCGTTCGTGGGTACGTGCTTCAACGAGGACCTCTAGTTCTTCGTTGCTTCTGAGCAGGGCGTTTCGCGCCTCGACGAGATCAGTGATATCGGTCGCGGTTCCGAACCATCTCGTGATCGTGTCATCGGACGTACGCACCGGTATAGATCGCATTTTGAACCAACGGTACGAGCCATCCAAACGACGAAGACGCGCATCGACGTCGAATACTTTACCAGTGGCGAGCGAAGACCACCATGTGTTGCGTAGCTCCCCGCGGTCCGCTTCATGGATCACATTGAGCCACTTCGTTCCCATATGTTCCTCTGCCGGTGCGCCGGTGTACGTCTGCCACTGCAAATTAAAATAATCGCCGTCCCCGTCAGGACCGCAGGTCCAAACTAGCTGCGGCAAAGCCTGCAGTAGTGCTCTTTGACGGGCCTCACTTTCTCGCAGTGCGAACTCGACAACATTCCGAGCGGTTACATCTCGCCAGATCGTGGTGACGAAAACTCGTTCGTCTGCCCTCCAGCGGGCGAATGATACCTCGAAACTAGCGGGCCCGCCTTGCTTGCGACGACCGAGGACTTGAAGCGGCCGTTGCGTCTCTATGAAGACTTTTCGATCGTCGGCGAAAGCGCGGGACAGGTCGCCGCCTTGCTCTAGGAGGATATCGATCTTTTGACCCAATAGTTCATGGCTTGCATAGCCGAACACATGTTCGGCAGTGCCGTTGAGCCACTGAATCGTTCGATCTAGACTTGTGGTCATGATGGCATCGGGCGCAGAATCGACGATAGCATGATAGCGTGCGTTTTGCCGCTCACGTAAGATCCGCTCGCGGGTAACCGGGATGGTTACATCGTTGATTTGCAGCAAGCAAAGGTTCGCGTCGCCCGACGAGGCCGGCCGCACGATGATATTGTGTAACAATTCCTGCCCTTCGTCGCCGAGCAACGGCAGCAGCTTATGGAGCGAATGAGTCAGGATGCTCGAGCTGCCCACGCGCAATGAATCTTCAATGACGATTGGCAGTCGGGTATCGCGCAAGTTAGGAAACACATCGTACAAGTTTCTTCCCAGCACCGAAGTCTCGGAGTACTGACTGAAGCGGGCTATCCAATCGTTCCAGACAACAATGCGGCTTTGTGCGTCGAGTACAACGATCCCGACATCCAACGCGTCGAAAACGTGTGTAATTGCGAGCTTTGACACGTCACCCAACAATGCCAGCGGACCGCCGTCCAACGCCCGCGGAGCCGCGAATGATTTCCTGCAATGCCGCGGTCGACCGCAAGTGCCGCGGCAAGGCAATGAAGCCGCGAACTTTGCGCGTTTTGTTCCCACCGATGGGAAGAACGAGGAGCAAGCGTCCCTCCGAAAGTTGCGCCCGCGCCGGCAATCGCTCACCAATAGATGCCATCCGCGATGTTACAAGTCGCGCGTGGCAGTCGTAACCGGGTGAGTGTTCAGGATCGAGCCTGCTGCTTTTCGCCACAGCTTTCCGTCGCAGACTGCAGGCATTTGGCAAAGAGCGCCCTTCAACCACCCCGAGACCCTGCGCGCGCCGAATACTCAAAGACCCTTCTGCCGCAAGTAATCGCCAAGGCTTGTTGCACACCAGGCCGTTCGAGTCTGACCCCCCTCCTCCCGCAGACAAACACCCCACGGCTCAGATTGTTCACGAGTGGCATGTGACCCAGAGGCTTGCTCACAGGCCATCTGCTGCTGGGCGACCACTGCGGTTATTCCATGCTTTTAGCATCCACAAATTGTTTTACCTTAGGTCACCCTCATCGAGCCGCTTTCTTCAGACGGAGGGCCGCGCCGGACAAGAATGCTCCAAGGGCTTCATCCGTAAGCGGCTTAGGCACAAAAGCGGCATTAAGTTCCCTCGCTCGGGCGATGACCTCCTCTTGAACGTTTGCGGATACGACCGCCACGGGCATCCTCGGATGCTTTTCGCGAATCTTGGCCACCAAAGCCAAGCCGTCGATGCCAGGCATGTTGAGATCAACAAGCGCGACGTCGACGGAACCCGCCGAGATCGCATCAAGAGCGTCATCCGCATTGGCGGCTTCTAGCAGCTGCCATTCGGGCCGGATGCGGCGGAAGGCGCTTGCCATCATCATGCGGGCAAGCTTGCTGTCGTCAACAGTGAGCGCCTTATACTGCATATCCTTAGATGCTCGCGGCCGTCCCTCGCCCATTCGGCCGTGCTCTCTGCAGCCAAATTGCCGAGTGGCTGTAGGACTGATCACAACCTATTCGGGATGGTGTCAAAGCTAGATTGCAAGAATGAGAAACGATTGTCCAGCGCCCGTCAATATCTGAAATTTATCAACAATCACAGTCTGTTAGCGGGGCGTACGCCGGCGTCACGTTAATCCATTCCGCAACCCAAGGATCTCCACAGCGCCCAACGAGCGTCGGCCGCGTCGCCAGGATCACCTGTAGGACCGCGGTATGAAGGTGGTTGCTTCGGGTCCAGTCAACAGGAGCCCTTGGCGTGGCTTGCAGCAGCTGCAGGAGAGACTCGGCATCCTCGACCGAGCACACGCCCTTGAGTAGGATGGTTCCATTGTCGTCATGTCGACACACGCTCACGGCAAAAGCTCCTTCAAGTCCAATACCAATAAGACTCGTCCATCACCCAACAGCGTCGTACCTAAATACCCACGCGCGTTGGCAAGCAGCCCCTGCATGGGCTTGAGCACCACTTCGAGTCGATCGCGTATGGCGTCAACTTCAAGTGCGACCATCCTTCCGCCAGTCTCGGCAATAATCACAAGTCTCGCATCTGACTTACGTCCAGGCGTTTCTGGCAAATGCATCAATTCCGCGAGCGAGCAAATCGGTACTGTACGGTCACGTAGGACGAAAGCATCGTTGCCCTTTATCTGAGCGATTCGATCCGGAGACAAATGCAGCGTTTCAGTCACTCCCTCCATCGGGATTCCAAAAACCTGTCCGGCCGCTTCTGCGACCATAATCCGCGACATCGCGATGCTGATGGGCAGATCGAGTCGTACGGTCGTGCCGGCGCCGACACGACTAGCCAACGATACCCAGCCCCCGATCTGCTCTGCCGTCGTCCGCACGACGTCCATTCCGACGCCGCGTCCAGAAACATCCGACACCTCCGCCGCTGTCGAAAAGCCGGCCGAGAAGACCAAATCAATGATTTGATCATCGGATTGGTCAGCCAATTCTTCGAGCGTAAGTAACCCCCGCTCGCGCGCCCTGCCTCTGATGATCTCCGGGTTGATCCCGCGACCATCGTCGATAACCTCCACGACCAAACGATCGCCTACCCGCGAAGCCTGCATGGTGATAGTCGACGATTCCGGCTTTCCCGCGGTCCGACGCGCCTCAGGACTTTCGATGCCATGATCAAGCGCGTTGCGGACCAGATGCATCAAGGGTTCAAACAGACGATCGACAATCACCTTGTCAGACTCCGTAGTTTCTCCAAGGGTGAGAAGTCGCACTTTTTTGTTGAACCGCTGCGACATATCGCGCACGAGGCGTGGAAATGAGCGGAATACCTGGGCCAACGGAACCATGCGCAATTGCAGGATCGCCGCGTGCATTTCGGTGGCGAGCCGCTCAATTGCTTCGCGTTCGCGTTCGATGGCTTGGGCGAGGTCCCTCGTTTCAATGTTACGCTCGATCCGCGTCGCGAGATGCGCAAAGCTGTTCTTGACGACCAAAAGCTCGCCCGCCAGATTGACAAGTGTATCAATTCTTGATTCCTCGACGCGAATCCAATGCCCTGCCGCGCGTTCTACATCTGTGCGCCCTGAACTCGGCCCTCCCGTCTTTGCTTTCTCGCCCTCCGCGCGCGGCGATCTAGGCGCGATCAATTCAATTGTATCGTCAAGAATTGAAAGCAGTGGCTCTACGTTTCTGTCACGCGTTGCGGTCGCACCCGCGCGTTCAATTTGTTCGGCCAGATCAATCCGAAGGTGATGTCGCATCGCATTGGCAGCGACGCGCGCTGCGGCGCCAATCCGCCCGGCGAAGTCTTCGCTTCGATCGGAAACGTCAACAATGCGTCGCTGCTCGGCGATGACAGCCCGGATCAAGGCCGCGTTGTCAATTTCATCGACCCCAGTACTTTGCCGTAGCCCGAAACGTTCCAAAGGAACATCCACAAACCGTACTTGATCCGGTACAAGACGAAAAATATGGGAAAGCTCGGCTCGATTTCCCGCCGAAATCGCCTGAAACCGCAAATGGCACGCAAACGGGTCCAGTTCGGCGACCGGTGGCCACGCCTCCCGTGCTTCGATATGAAATGCCAAGAGGTGCGGGACCTTCCGCATCAGCGCAATTGGGTCGTCACCATTGAAGAAACACCCAACGTGCGGTTCATAGGAAATTGCCACAAGCTCGATTGAACGCGGTTGCGCGCGCAGGAAATTTTGCGCACGCTCGGATCGGATCAGCTGCAAGACCCACTCCGCTGATGTCTCGTCGCCGACGTAGGCTGCGATCTTCCGTTCCGAGCTAACTCGCTGTCTAGGCGCGCTATCAAGCAGCAGATCCCGCAGCTGTCCGGTCATCACTCGCGCGTCGTCGTCAGCGCGCAACGGCAGCGACCGGTGGGCTTCAAATTCATCCACCCACCGCGAAATGAGGTCAAGACATGCCAATGCCTGATCGATGATGGCAGCAGTCGCGTCGAGCTGCCCGACGTGGATTGCCGCAAGCAGGTCTTCCGCGGCGTGCAATGTCAGACTCATAGCCGGAAGCTCGACCACACCCGCGGAGCCCTTGAGCGTGTGAAAGGCCCGAAGCAACCGCTCGACGCGTTCCTTCGCGACTCCTTCGCGCTCTATCGTGATGAGATCGTCAGTCGCTTGGTGAATTAGTTCGCGAGCCTCCGCTACAAACTGTTCATGCAACGCGTTCATATTGCCTCCCTGTGAGGATGGCAGCATGACGCAGCAAGTTAACTTCGGAGACGGGCTTGATTAAATAAAAGTTCGCGCCGGCAACCCTGGCGTCGTCAAGATCGTACTCGCTGCTCTCCGTGGTAATTACCAACGCTGGGAGTGTCGCGACCGTCGGGGCGCTGCGCCGAAGTGCGCGAAGAAAGGAAAATCCGTCCATTTTCGGCATATTGACATCGACGACTACCAAGTCGAACGCTTGGGTCTGAACCTTCTCAATCGCTTCGATCCCGTTGATCGCTTGCTCGACTTCGAAACCCGCCCTCTCGAGAATATTGCGATAATAGAGTCGCACCAACGGCGAATCGTCTACGACCAAAATGCGTAGTCTCGACCGCGTGGAGATCGTGTCACTTTGCACCATGATCTGCCTCGGGCCTTTGATAGATGATGGCTTCAGAGAAGCTGCAGACGCGGAAGAGCGACGAAATTCGGCTCATACTCTCCGAATGCCCGAGACAAATATACCCTCCGGGCCGCAGACAGTCGTAGAGGTTTTCGGCCGCAATTCGTCGCGAGGAATCATCAAAATAGATCAACACGTTGCGGCAAAAGATGATGTCGAAACTCCGATAGCGCGCCATGTCGAGCGAATCAATCAGATTCGCGTGAGTAAACTGCACGGAATCAATTAAACCCGGATGAATTTGGTATCTGCTGCCCGGCAATGCTTCGAAATAACGACCAATCACGTCCTTGGAGAGTCGCATGAGGGCGCGCTCACTATAGATACCTTCCGCTCCGACTTGGAGTGCACGGGTGTCAATATCTGAGGCCACTATCTCGATATTGTAGCTGTCCACCTCGCTCCAGTGCTCCATCAGCCACATCGCGATCGAATACGGCTCTTCACCAGTCGAACAGGGGATCGACCAGATGCGAATCGCTTCTGTCCGGTCTTTCACGCGGACGATATTGCCAAGGAGGTCCGAAGTCATGCAGCGGAGCTGGTGCTCCTCTCGATTAAAATAAGTTTCATTCACTGTGAAGGCGTTGACCAGATGTTCGATCTCATGGTTCGCATCGGACCGAAGGATAGCAAAATACGATCGAAACGAACCGGATTGCGTCACCGCTATTCGCTCGGCAACCCGGCGATCAATGTAATATCGCCTGCTGTCGGCAAAAACCATTCCCGTACGGCGATAGAGGAATTCGCAGACGCGTCTGACTTCCTCTTGTGTTAAGTGCGTGGGACCGATTCCCTCATCCTCTAAACCTGCCATTCCGACCTAACTTTCCGTGCCGGAAATTCGCGCGATTGCGACTGATACAGCGAATGGCAGAAAGGGGGTTCCAGCAAATCGTTCCGCGCAGGACCGAAGCGTCGGCAAGGCCTCGCGCGTCCCGACCTCCGCGAGCACATCCACCGCGGCAGCGCAAACATTGGAATGTTGCTCACGCTGCAGCAGTTCACACAACAGCCTGGTGCTATCACCCTCCGGCAGACTCCGCGTCAATTCGGTCGCCAAAATCCTAACGTCAGAGTCGGGGTCGGCGAGCAAAGAGACCATGAAGGGCAGGACCGCGCCGGGCAAGGCTTGCAGCGCTTCGATGACCGCCGACCGCTGGCTGGCATCCTGTGAACGCAGATAAGGCAGAAGCACCATGACACTGGCCTCATCGCCAATCCGCATCAGCGCGGTGATAATCGCCTCTTGTACATGCGGGACCTGCTCCTTGCTCAAGGCATCAGCGAGCGCCGGCACCGCTTTCGCCCGACCGCCGAGCGTCCGCGCTGCGCTCCATCGTGTCTCAGCATCCAAACTGCATAAGGCCGCAATAGGCGACGCGAGAGCTTCCTCGCGGTGCCCTTCTTCTGTCGCCGGACTGTGGACGTTGTGCTTAACGAAGGGCACTGGCAGCCACCCACTCAATGACTGTTGCAGCGATGTCCTCAACCGGCCGGACCAGTTCGGCCCCCCCGTCCCTGACAAGTTCGCCAGGCATGCCCCAGACGACTGCCGTGGATTCCGCCTCCGCGATTGTTCGCCCACCCTGCTTGCGCAACCTCGTCATCGCCGCAGCGCCGTCGCGTCCCATGCCGGTCATCATGACTCCAACCAACTGCGTCGCTTCATATTGCTCGAGGGCGCTTGTTACCATCCGCTCTACGCTCGGATGCCAAAGATAGTCGCGTCGCCCCGGGACCGGCATGGCTATCATGCCCGTTGACCGCGTAGCGACGATCAAATCGGCGTCACCCCGACCGATATAAATCGTGCCGGCGACCAGCGGCGTCGGCTTGCTCACCTCAACAACCCGCAGGTCGCATCGTCGATCGAGGCGTTGGGCGAAAGGGCCAGTAAAACTCGCGGGCATGTGCTGCGCCACCATGACCGGCCAGGGAAAATCGGGCGGTAGTCGGGGAAGCACAACATCAAGCGCCGCTGGGCCCCCGGTCGACGTCCCGATGAGGACGAGCCCTGACGCAGGTTCCGCTTTGGTCTTCGCGGGCGATTTGCGCGGCGATCGGTCGGGTCCCCGCGAAACCGCGGCTCCCCGCAATCGATGACGAATCCGCGCGGTTAGTCGCAAAGCGCGATGAACGTGGGCATTGGCGGCAGCTCGGACCTTTTGCACCAGCAGCGGACCGAGCCTATCGATCTCCAACGAAACGGTTGCACCTGGCTTGACCACAAAGTCGATCGCTCCGAGATCCATCGCCTCAAGCGTTGCCTCAGCGCCCTCTTCGGTCAGGGCGGAGATCATCACCACTGGCCGTGGTGACTCAATCATGATTTGACGAAGGCACGCGAGCCCGTCCATTTCTGGCATTTGCACGTCAAGCGTCACCACGTGGGGGTCGAAAGTCCGCACCAGTTCCAGCGCCTCAGCGCCGTTCCGCGCAAGTTGGATTTCAAAATCACCTTCATCCCGGAAAATGCTCTGGAGCATTTTCCGCATCAGCGCGGAGTCGTCGGCGACCAGAAGTTTGATCACGAAGTCTTCGTTGCCTGCCCTAGATTGGTTCGATCCAACTTTGCCAGCACATCTGCTTCGACTTGGTCCAACAGGTGCGCCAGATCGACAAGCAAAATCATTCGGCCTTGCTCGTCCAGATTTACCACGCGGCCGATCAGGCGAATCTGCTCAGCCGATAACTCTGGGGTCGGACGGATTGCTTCGGCGGGCACCTTTATGATTTCCGACACGCGGTCGACCATGAAACCCGTCTTGCCGCCGGCTACTGCCAGAATCAGGACGCGCCGGCCACTTGCGGATTCTATCGGGGGAAGGTCGAATCGCCGCCTGAGATCGACGATCGGAACGACACTGCCCCGGAGATTCATCACTCCTTCGATAAAGGCCGGGGCTTTGGGGAGTCGGGTGATATGGTCAGGTGGGCAAGCGATCTCATCCACCGCCCCGATGGCTAACCCGTAGTCTTGCTCGCCCAGCCGAAAAACCACAAATTGCTCGTCAGCCATCTCTCTATCATTCCCGTGGCTCTCCCGCTCATCTGTCTCATGGTTCGACTCCGACAGAACGCGGCGCGTCAAATCGGAGCGGAACAGCCGCTCTGGTGAGAGCACGGCAACCAGGCGCTTACCGTGGTCGAGGCGACAAATCGAGATGATTTCCGCATCTCCGCCCCCGCGTGTAAGCAGCGCCGGGGCGGATTCGATCAAACTAGGCGCGACACGAAGAATTTCTCTTGTACGATCCGCAACCATGCCGACGGTGCCGCCTCCCAGCGAGAGCACGACGACTTTACTGCGCTCTCCACGCTGAACGTCATGGGGTAGTCCAAGCAAAGCGCGCAGTGACACCAGTGGCAGCAGCCGGTCGCGCAGCGTCACGACACCCAGCACCGCCGTTTCCGGACGCGCTACCTCCGCCACCTGCACTGGTAGCGGAATGATTTCGCGCACTCGTTCAAGCGGCAAAGCGTACTCTTGCTGTCCCAGATCAAAACTGACCAGCGCCACGTGCTGCTGCTCAGCCGCGGTGTCGTCTGACGTCGACGAAATCGATACCCTATTCGCTCGGCGGGGCCCCGAGACGCCGAGTCGAGCGAACTCGCCGCGCAACAGCCGCGCTGGATTCAAAATCTTGATCGTCTCGGCGCCTTCCGCCCCTTTGACCATGCCATCGAGAAAATCGCGATTGGCGGAGCCCGCTCCGGACTCGTCATTATCGATCTGCTCTATCGGTGCCGCCATAAGATTTTTGATCCGATCGACAACCAAACCGACAGGCGCGTCGCGATCAATCACAATGACCCGCGTCGCCTCGTCGAATCGTGGATCTGGCAGGTCGAGAAGACGCCTCAGGCTGACCACAGGCAGCACAACTCCACGCAGATTGGCAAGGCCGAGCAAGCTTTGTGGGGCCAGAGGCATGCAAGCAAGCTTGGGTACCCGGAGGATTTCGCCGACATCCTCGAGTCGGAACCCAAACAAACCCTGTTCTATACAGAACACCACGATCTGCTCAAAATTCCGACCTTCGTCGCGGCCGGCCGGGGTCATACCTCCGGTTTGAGATCGCATTCGGTCGGCAATCGACCGGAGTGCTCGCTCATTCTGCTTAACCATGGCCGCGGTGAATATCCTCGGCAAGTGACGCGATCTCCTCGATCGCCGCCACTAGATCCTCGGCACCGCGAGCCTGCTGTTTGGCTGCGGCCGCCGCTTGTGCGGCTACAGTCCCCGCTTGCTCGCCCGCGGCCGCAATCTGTTGGGCGCTACGCGCGGCCTCTTTCATTGACGAAAGAATAGTTTCAGCACCGGTAAGAATCTGCTGGCCGCTCGTTTCGATCTCGCTCATTCCCGTTTCCACAACATCAAGGCTGGACTGGACGGCCGCGTTCTTTTGATTTTCACCTTCAGTCGCCGCAGCGACCTGCTCCAGCTCGCGACGCACCAACGCAATCTGATCCTGGATTGCCCTCACTGTGTCCTTGATTCGTTCGGCATTTTCGCCGGAATCCCGCGCCAAACTGCGGATATCCTTTGATACCACGGCGAATCCTTTGCCGAAAGTACCGGCTCGCGCCGCCTCGACGGACCCATTGACCGCCAACAAGTTGGTTTGAATGGAAATCATCGCGATACCATCAACAATTTTCTCGATGCTACGGCTGATCCCTCCTAACGTGCCAATCAGCTCCAAGCTTTGGCGTGTTGCTTCCAACGAGCGCGTCACGCCGCCCAATAAATCTGTTACGGCTGACCGGATCTCGGCCAGCATGCCGGCTATACGCTTGCCACGATCGAGGGACTTCAAGGCGTTGTCTTTGGCCGCCTGCGCCGTCCGCTCGATCTGGTCCATCGCGGCGCTGGCTTCCTGCGTGGCAGCCGCCTGCTGATGCGCCCCTTTGCTTATCTGCTCCACAGCGACCATGATCTGCCGTGTGGCGCCGGATATCTCCTGAACCGCAGACGACAACTGTTCGGCTGAGGTCGCCAATTGGTCCGCGCGCCCGTTGCTCTTTGACCTCCCGACCACATCGTTTGCGGCCGCCGCTAAGGCTTGCGTCGTTGTCCGGCTTTCTTCCAGTGCGGCCGTCTGTTGCTCTAACGTACGAAGCGCTTCGGCTGCCGCCGCGGCTTGTTGCTCGGCTGCGGAAGAAATGATCTCAGCGCCCTTGAGGGCTTCTCGTGACGCGGCCTCGGCCTCTCCGGCTGCAACCGCAATCGACTGGCTGCCCTCGGCCAGCGTGGCGACCTCCTTGCGAATCTTACCCAGTGCAGCGATGACGCTCTGGCTCTTTTCCGCCTCCGCCGCCGCGCCTTCGGCCGCCGCCTTGGTCATCGAAGCGACGGCCTTGACCTGTTCCTGGATTTGGCCGGTCAGATTTTGCGTCTGGCGCGCGCTCTTTTCTGAGGACTCGGCGAGCGCGCGGACTTCGTCGGCAACAACCGCGAAGCCGCGGCCGTGATCACCCGCCCGCACCGCCTCGATAGCGGCATTGAGCGCCAGGAGATTGGTCTGGTCAGAGACATGGCTGACTGTCTTGGTGACATCTCCGATACTGGCGGCCTGTTGGACTAACTGTTCGAAGATATAGACGGACCCCCCCTGTCGATCTCCAATGTGCTTGATATTGCTCGCCCATACCCCGATTTGGTTCGAGGCTTCTGTGAGTAGCCCCTGCAAAGCCTCCGTACGCCGGCGCGCAGATTCTGCGCGAGCGCGGGCTTGAACGAACGTTGCGACCGTATTCGTGGCAACCGCGAGGGTCTCTTGCGAGGCGCTCGCCGCTTGTTCGGCCCCGCTTGCGATCTGTTCCATCGCCCGACGTAACTCCTCGGCGGCGGCCGCCGCTTCGGTCAGTCCGCTTGCAAGCTCCTGACTTGCCGCTGCCATGCGCTCTTCGATCCTCCGCTTCCGGTCCGCGGGTCTCACAGTCAAAGAATCCTGGCGATGAAATACTTTTGGCGCCGCCAATGGCACCAACGATCCTGAGCCGGACGAACGCGGACCGCCTGCTCCCGCGCCAAGGTCGGAAGTTTTCATTAGCGATTTTGGCGCTCGTCCGCTCACCGTCGGCTCAGGGGTGCTGGTCCGCCCCGAGGGTCCGGCCGGGACCTCAATGCGCGAGCGAGCGGCTTTCACGTCCGATCGCGCGCGCTTCTGGCTGCCACGCCCCGTCTCGATTGATTTCTTTCGCATCGCCAAGAATACCGGTTGAAAATAACCCGATGGGGCGCGCTCGATGCCGCGGGGAGCACACTACGCGCTATCCGACAGGGGGCACAAGCGCCAAAAAGTGCAAAGGTTCCAATGAATAGAGGCCCGAAGGTCCACAAGCTGACCGCCGCGGACACCGCCTGCCAAGTCCATCAGCCGCAAATCAGGGTTGTAGATCCGCCTCTGCTCCGGACCGCGGTGATACGTCCTTTTTACTCCAGGCGCGCTTTTTTGTAGCGGCCGCCTGACTAACCAGTAAGGTTAGCTGCCGCCCGCCTCGTGCGGGTGAAATGCCTCTTTCCACCATTGGCATTGGCGCCCGACGATAACGAGGCGATGCGCTCATGACCCCGTTTGTGAACTTGACCGATCTAGAGCGCGATGCCCTCCGCGAAGTTTCGAACATCGCCATGGCTCGTGCCGCTACCAGCCTGCGCCAGATGGTCGAGCATGAGGTTCTGCTTTCCGTCCCCACCGTTGACATCGTGTCGCAAGAAGCGGCCGCTCAGATTGTGGGAAAACCGGACAATGCGTCCCTCGTAGCGGTGCGCCAAGATTTCAGCGGGGTATTCTCGGGTAGAGCACTCTTGATTTTCCCTGAAGCCAACAGCCTCGAACTGGTGCGGGCCGTCGTTGGTCGGCACCTGCCTCTTGAAGACATCGTTGATCTTGAAGACGAGGCACTCGCCGAAACCGGCAACATCATCCTCAATAGCTGGGTGGCGACTGTGTCAAACCTTCTCAGACGCACGGTGAAGATGTCGCTGCCAATGGTAATTCGTGGCGACAGTCTGCACATGTTCAAAAGCGTCGCAGATCAAGAGAACCTGGTCCTGTTTCTGCGGATTCGATTCGAAATCAGCAAGAAAGAGATCGCCGGTTACGTCGCCTTGATGATGGATGTTCCCTCGATCGAACAATTAAGATCGCTCATCGCTGACTTTATCTCGAGTGTCACTCAGACGGATGATCCGGGTCCAGCGGGTCTCGGCTCGGGGAACTAATCGTCAGTCCCCTTAAAGGCGGTCCTCGGCGACACGACGGGCAGCCAGTCGCCGCGTACTTTATCGTATCGTTTGTCAGCACCCGGAGAGGCCCCCCATCGGCTCTTGCTACGAAGCCGAGAGGCCCGCGAAAAAGGCGCCGCTATCAACCTGTTTCCGCCGGGAGCCACTGCCCGGTATCCGTCGCACACCCTTTTGTTGCCGGCCCCGGCCCGAACGCGATTGGGCCGCGAGGGCTTGGCTCGCGATAAGCAAGCGTGGCGTGAAGCTGGCCTGTCAAGCAGCCTTTTTTCGATCACGAATCGCAGATCGGGACGAAATCATGGTCCTTGGCTGCTGGCGGCGGCCGAGAGGGCTCAGGGTCTCGCGTGGGGTGACCAGACGCACGAAAAGCCGATATAGTCGCCCGGACGGGCATATACGCTGGTAATTCGCGCATACTTGTATACCGGGCACAACGTTCCGACGCGATCGAATAGGCTATTTGCTGAGTTTCCGGGGTCCATGGAATGATGCCGCCGGTATCGTTCGACGTGACGCCCTGGACACCGGCACATCCCCCGGCGACGAGCCCAATGCTGATTACCAGAAACGGGACGGATTGGCACCTCATCACCCATAGCCTCCGAGCTATCGTTGAAGCGACGAACGCTGCGACTTTAAAAGGGTCCAGCATCGACGAAAATCAGCACTTATCACCATTGAGACGGCCGCGATCGGGTTTTGAGGGACGCAAGCCGGAGCTTGCCTCGACAAGTCGTGTGTAACTGAGCTTGAGCGCCGCGATTTGCAACAAACGGTTCATTCGACTAGTCAGCTTGCCCACAGGAACCGCTAACCCGAACTACCTGCGACTGATGTCGCGCAGCCCACCAGCATGCTGCGGCGCACAATGCCGAGCGCCGCCGCATTTGCTCTGTGACAAATTCTTCGAGTTACCTTCTCCACAAGATCCCAGGGGGCCAATCCGGATACCGTCCAGCCCTCAGGATATCGATGCGCGCGCCGCATTTGATGGCCCCAATCCCCGTGGTGTGAGTGTTGCATCAAACCATCACTGTGTTCAAGTGAAGCCTGGGGCTTCCTGCCCAGGTGCCATTGGGATCCCCAGAACAGAGCAGCGCCGCTCTCCGAGGCTCTCCGCGCGTCCCGGTCGTGCCGATCGGAGGCTCTACCCGGGCTGATAGCCTCGATCCGACCAAGCCAGCCAGACTCGGTGGAGCGTGGAATTGCCGCGAAGGTGGCCGAGCCTTTGTTATCGTATGATTGACGGCTGTCATGTTCGTTGAGAAAGTGGAAGGAGAGCCGAAGCCGAAGGGTCAGGCCGATGACCTCGACGCGCCCCAATCGAATGGGGGCTTCTTGAGTCCTTGACGGCAACTTACCTGACTTCGAGCCTGGCATCACCAAAATCAGCCTTGGAGGAACGACCACTATGGCGAGCGCTAGAGCGGCGGGAAACAAGAGAAGATCGGCATCTACAAAGAAAACGCGGCCACGCGCGAAGGTATTGGCCAAAAAGAAGGTTGTGGCGAGACGAAATGCGCCAAAGACCGCTGCGCGCCGTCGCGTGGAAAGGAAGCTGGAACAGACATTCAATGTTAGCCATCGCGGCGAGGACGATTTTCAAGGCGGATTGCGCGCCTATGCGAAATACCGCGATCTCGGGATGAGCAAGGTGACCAACGGCATGGTTCAGGCGCACGTTATCCGCATGATACCACCATGCGACCCCAAAGAAGTTTCAAAGCGCCATTATCACGACGTCGACCTCCAGCTCGTTTATGTCCTCAGGGGGTGGATCAAGTCGGAATTCGAGGGCCAAGGCGAGGTCACGATGCGGGAGGGGTCATGTTGGCTGCAGCCACCTCGTATCAAGCACAGCGTGCTTGATTACTCCGATGACTGTGAAGTTTTGGAAATCATCCTGCCGGCAGATTTCGAGACAGTGACACTCGAGTAGGAGAGCGCTCACGGGCGGCGCGGCATCGTCGCACCCCGCATCAGAACCCTTTAGCGGTTATCGGATCGGTGGTGCGTATTGAATGCCGCCTTTTGCCCATAAGCTATTGATGCCACGCGGGATGCCGAGCTTCGATCCTATGCCCACATTGCGCTCAAATACTTCGCCATAGTTTCCGACGTGATTGACGATACGGGTAGCCCAATCCTTCGTAAGTCCGATCTGCTCGCCATAGTTGCCCTCGGTGCCGACTAATCTCTTCACGTCAGGCTTCTCCGATTTCAAGGCCGCTTCCATCGTCTCTGAGCTTACACCGAGCTCTTCGGCGTCGAGCATAGCAAAGTGTGTCCATTTAACAATATTGAGCCATTGGTCATCCCCAAAACGAACGGCAGGGGCAAGCGGCTCCTTTGAGATAATATCCGCCAGTATGACGTGATCATCGGCGACTTTTAACTTTAGTCTTTCGGAAAACAGCTGCGAAATATCGCTAGTAAAGACACTACATTGGCCGCCATCGTAGGCCTTCAACGCGTCATCCGCGTTTCCAAATTTGAGGACCTGGTATTTCATATTATTGGTGCGAAAATGATCGGCGAGATTTAGCTCGGTCGTGGTTCCTGTTTCCACACAGACCGTCGTGCCATCGAGTTCCAGCGATGACGTGACGTTAAGCGCCCGACGAACAAGAAAGCCCTGACCATCGTAATAAGTGACCGCCGCAAAATTCAGACCGAGAGCCGCTTCGCGTGACATCGTCCAGGTGGTGTTGCGGGATAGAACATCGACTTTCCCCGATTGCAGGGCAGTCAAACGGTCTGCGGTTTCGAGGGGAACGAAGCGAACCTTGTCAACATCATTGAAAATGGCCGCGGCCAGCGCACGGCAGAAATCAACGTCGAAACCAGTCCAGTGACCTTTGTCATCTTGGCTGGAAAAACCGGGCAATCCGGGGTTCACCCCACAAGTGAGGCTCCCGCGGTCTTTGATGGCTTTCAAGGTTTGCGCGGGCGCACTGGTGACGCCCAGGGTCGACGACGCGCAAAGCGCGAGCACTATCACGACGCGTTCGAGGTAGTATTTTAGAGGATTGCGCATGGCTGAATCTCGTTTTGATAGCACCTAGTCAGCGTCGCGCGGGAATGTCCCTGCACGAAACCTGCCCGGCCTCCGCCAGGATCTACACTTGCGGTTTTTGTTGTACGATCACCTTTGTCCCCACTGGGACTCGGTCGTACAGATCGACGACATCTGGATTCACCAGCCGAATACATCCTGACGAAACCGCGCTGCCAATTGTGTATGGCTGATTGGTTCCATGGATCCGGTAGACAGTGCTGCCGAGATACATCGCGCGCGCACCGAGTGGGTTGCCTGGCCCCCCGGCCATAAATCGTGGGAGGTACGGTTGGCGCTCGATCATTTCCGGCGGCGGGGTCCAATCAGGCCATTCTGCCTTGCGCGAAATATGAAGCAACCCCTCCCAGCGAAAACCATCACGGCCCACACCGACCCCGTAACGTATCGCTCTGCTATTTCCCTGAACCAGGTACAAATGGCGGTCGGCGGTATCGACAATGATGGTTCCGGGCGCCTCTGCGGTACGATAAAAAACAATTTGCCGCTGATAGATGGCAGGCAATTGCTCGTCACCAGGGGTAGGAACCACTCCCGGCTGCTCCTCAATCGCGGACTCTCCCGCTGACGCGTTCGGGGAGCGGCCCGTTTGCGCCTCCGCAGACAGCGCTATGAGACCGAAAGCGGCCGTGCAGACCGCCAGTAGCCACAGTGCCTTGCAGTTATATCGAACAAACGATCCCATTCGCGGCCTCTCAGGTATTTGGTTCTCGTCCAACGTCTCAATCGAACGCAAGATTGCGACGCCAAAGTTCATATTTGTTAATTATTTACGCACCCCTCCGTCGCCGTTGTCGCGTGCAGCGTACGCCTTCCTGGCAACCGTGGGCCTCTGCAAGCGGCGCACAGGCGTCAGACAGACATGCCTCGTGCTTCAATTATCTTGCGCAGGCGAAACCAAATGACGTCAGGCTCGACGATTCCGATCCGACCCGGATGGGAGATCGCCCGCGCATGACAACGGACCCCCTCTTTGGCAACACTATTGCGAAAATGCAGCAATTTGATGGTCGGGCGTCCCAACGCAACGCGGATTTTTCGGTGCTAAACCATAGCGTTAACAATCACGAGCTAAAAAGTCCCCCAATACGTCAATGTGT
>Ga0126381_100002742_pt1 | contig 19078 bp, 19 predicted proteins | sample PanSoiMetPlot_28_FD_96465 | JGI IMG/M metagenome (GOLD analysis project Ga0126381, IMG submission 96465) | Tropical forest soil microbial communities from Panama - MetaG Plot_28 | ecosystem: Environmental > Terrestrial > Soil > Tropical forest > Bulk soil | place: Panama | collected 2016-02-17
CAGGCGTCGCCGTCTCCAGGAAGATGTTCAGCGGCGTCATCCGCCGCTCGATGTAGAGATGCTTGACGATGATCGCCTCGCCGTCTTCCTCGATCAGCGATGGCGCCAAGGCGGTGAGCTCTGCGAGGAGCTCCGGCGTAAAACGTGCGCGCGGAAAGGCGACGTCGGAGTACTCGAGTGTGTCAGCCATCCGGCCTACGCGGTCATGGTGCTTCACCAGGAAGTACTTCTCCTTGACCTTTTCGGGAGTGGTCTCCTTCGACGGCGCAATCTTGTCGCGGATGACCTTGAACACGTAGGGATACGAGGGCAGCGTGAACACTGCCATCACCAGCCCCTTGATTCCTGGCGCAATGATGAAGTCATCGGTCGAATGCTTGAGGTGGTGCAGGAAGTCCCGATAGAAGAGGTTCTTGCCCTGCTTCTGCAGCCCGACCATGGTGTAGAGCTCGGCTTCGGTGCGCACTCCGACGATGTCGCGCAGAAACGCCACGTACGCGGAGGGCACTTCCATGTCAACGAGGAAATAAGCCCTGTTGGCGGAGAAGACGAGGGCAATCTGCTCGGTGTCCATGAGCAGCGCGTCAACGTAGAGCTTGCCGTCGGCGTCATGCTTGATCGGCACCACGAAGGGCAGGACCTGGAAGCCGTTGATGATGCGGCCGACGATATACGCCGTGCGGTTGCGGAAGAACAAGCTGGAGAGTACCTGGATCTGATGATTCGCCTCGAGCATGAACGGCCGTGGGAAGCGGTGGCGGAAGGCAGCGAGGATGTTGGCCAGATCGCGGCGGAAATCCGCGAAGCTGCGGTCGAGCTGAAAATCAAGAACGATGTCGATCAACGCATGGCGCAGCCCATGCTGGCGAGGGTAATACGACCTGTAAGACGGAGGTTCGGCGTCGATGTGCTCGGTCGACATGGCCGGGCGCACGAACAGGCAGCGATTATGAAAATAAGTGCGATGCAGGATCTTGCACGACACCGAGTTGAAGAAAGTCTCTGCGCATTCGGGCTGCTTGTGATCGATCAGCAGCACGATGTAATGGCGCTTCACCTCCTCCCACAGGGCTTCGTCGATGCGATCACAGCCGAAATCGCGCTCGAGACGGGCCACCGTCTCCGCAACGCGCCGGTCGTAGAAGTCGATGCGATCCTGCGAAGTGTGCGCGATCGCGAGCCAGTTACCGGCTTCGAAATGACGTTTCGCCGTGCGCGCGCAGTCGCGAAACAGCGCGTAATGGCGATTAAAGCCGTCGAGCGTTGCCTGGGCGATCGCCTGGGGGCTCGCTGCTGTCATAGTAATCGGCAGGACCTGAACTCAAGCGAGCTGATGGTCCGGCCGAGCGCTCCGGAGCTCCGGAGCTGTCGCCGCGGGCTCGCTCCTACTTGTTGACCGCTTCGTTGTGTGCCTTGATCTCTTCGGTCAGCTTGTTGTAATCGCCGACTGCGGCGTTGCCGGCCGCCAGCGCGGCATCGGCCAGGGCCTTGGCGCCTTCGATGTACTTCTTAATGCACTCGCCGTACGCCTTGTAGTTATCGTTGAATTTGCGCATGATGGTCTGCGTGGCATTGCTGCCCGGAAGCTCCGGCTTGACGCAGCTGTTCGGCGGTACCGATGGAAAAGTGACCTGTTGCTGCTCTTGCGCGTGGGCGGCAAGGGTAATCGAAGCAATAACGGCGGCGAGAAGAAGGCGGGGGTTCATTGGTATGACCTCATCGGCGAGCGGCAAAGCGCTATTCTATGCTGGCCGCCGCGGGCAGGGAAGCTTGAGCGGCGCGCAAGACGGGCGGGTAATAGTTACAGACCGCCAAACGGAGCGTCTCGTACTCGAAGCTTGCGCTCAGAGCTTTCTTAGCGCACCAACTACAATACCGATGCCGGCCGCGACCAGGTCTCCGACTAGTCCGTTGCGCGCGCCGCGACCCGGATCCGGCGGCGGCCGTTGAAGCAGCGCGTCGGCGAGCGCGACGACGTCGATGGTCTGCCGGTGTGCTTCGGCGTCGGCCAGTTCATGCAGGGTGTTTGATACCGCGTCCGGGTCGAGAATGGAAATCGGCGAGTGGCAGTAAGCGCAAGCCGTCTCGTGCTCGAGGTCGACCGGAGCGCCGCAGTTGGAACATTGAATGGTTCGCACCTTGGCCTTGAGTGTGGCAAGCTCGGCGCCCGATACCGGCCGGATGAAATTTTTTTCGCGAAGGAACTGCAGAAATGACGTAAGCCGCCCGTGACCCCAGGTGCACCGGTAGTAGCTGAAGTGCGTTGTACGCTGCAAGTCCTGGGTCGGCTCCAGCCGGGCGTGGCAGCGCGGGCAATCGAGCAGCGCAGGAAGGGCGTTGCGTTTGTCGCTGCGGTTTGCATTGAGCGCCTTGAAGACTTCGAGGACGCCACCCGGGGAAAGCTCGGTGCTTTCGTGCGCGTCGAACCAGATGACCTGGCAATCGAAACAGAAATCGATAGTAATGCGGCTCGGCAGCGACGCTTCGAAGTCGAGCGCGTGCATCGCCGCGCCGCAGCCCGGACAGTTCATCCAACCTCCGCCCGCCGCGAACACTTCTTCGAACACATGCTGCCCGAGGCGACCAAAGCAACGCTCATTCTCTAGCCGAGCTCGTCGATTGATCGCGGCCAGCTCGCCTTGAGCAGTCTTGAGAGCGCGCGATCGGCAAGGATTGTGCCGCCAGTCTGACATCGGGCGCAATAGTTGGTCTCGTTCTCGGCATAGACGATGCGCTGCACCGGCGCGCCGCAAACGGGGCATGGCTTTCCATAGCGTCCGTGGACCGCCATCTGAGGCCTGAAGGCGGTCACCTTTTCGGGAAAGCCTTGGCCAGTTTCCTCGCGCAGTCGCGCGGTCCATTCCGCAAGCACTTCGCGCGCAGCGGTATAGAGTCGCTCGGTCTCGTGACTGGCGAGTTTTTGCGTCAAAGCAACCGGCGACAGCTTTGCGCGATGCAGAATCTCGTCGGAATAGGCGTTGCCGACGCCGCTGAACAATCGTGGATCGGTCAAGGCGCGCTTGAGCGTGTGATTTTCGCGAACCAGGCGCTCGCGAAACGAAGCCAGGTCGGCGTCGGCGATTTCCAGCCCGCCCATATCGAATTGCGCCAGAGCGGCATTGCCCTTGACCAGGTGCAATGAAGCACGCCGCTTGGTTCCGGCCTCGGTGAAGGCGAGCGTCCCATGGCGAAAGTCGAACAGCGCCAGCGAAATGCGCGCCGGCGGCTTGCTGTCTCGCGCGATCCAGCGCAGGCGTCCGGCAATCATCAAGTGGAATACGAGGAACAACTCCTCGTCGAGCCCGAAAACGATGCGCTTGCCAAGGCGATGAACGCTGCGAATGCGTTTGGCTTCGGCTTGGGCGATCGGCGGCACGGCCGTGCGCAGCACGAACGGGCTTGTCAGGCGAACGCGCTCGAGAATCTGACCGACGATGCGCCGCTCAAGGCTCTCGGCGTAGACGACGACGTCGGGCAGTTCGGGCATCGCCGAATAGAATCCGTCATACGACGCCGACCGCGCCCAGCGCGGCGGCGACCCCCAGAAACAACAGCGGATGCACTCGAGTGATCAACGCAAGCAGGGCAGTCGCCAAAGTGACGGAGTAGGCAGCGACGGTTTCGTCGGCGGCACGGGCGAGGACATAGCCGCTCGCCAGCACCAGGCCGACGGTCACCGGCGCAAGCCCTCGTTGGATCGCTGCACGTAGCGGCGCGTCGCGGAATCGGTCCCACACATGTGCAACTGCGAAAGTCAGCACCGACGACGGCGCGCAGATCGCCAGCGTGGCGACCAGCGCACCGAGAAAGCCGTAAACCTTCCAGCCGATGACGCTGACGATGAGCATGTTCGGACCGGGAGATGCTTGCGAAATGGCGAAGGCTTGCGCGAACTCGGCGTTGCTCATCCATTGATAGACGTCCACCACCCGGCGATGAATTTCGGGGATCAGCGCGTTCACGCCTCCGATAGCCAGAAATGACAGAGCGCCGAACTGCTCCGCCAGTTCGATGAGCACCTGAGGAATCACCGGCGAGTCCGCCATGCAAGAGCCACCGAAAGAGGAACCAGAATCAGCAGCGCCCAGAGTAGCGGTACGCGCAAAAGCGCAAGCGCGACGAAGGCGAGTGCTGCGATAACGATCTGCCACACCGTTCCAGAGAGCGGCTGTCCCATCTTAAGACCCATCGCGATGATCAACCCTGTCGCCGCGGACGACACGGCGGCGGTGGCACCGCGCACGGCTTCAAGCGTCGCAAAGCGGGCATAGAGTGCAGCGAGCGCGAGCACGATTAGAAACGGCATGAGCATGAGCCCCAGGCTGGCGATCGCAGCTCCCAACGGGCCGCGAAAGCGGTTGCCGACGATGATCGACACGTTGATGATATTGGGGCCCGGAAGGAACTGCGACAGCGACAACACCTCGGTGAATTCGCGTTCGGTGAGCCATGCACGTTCGTCGACCAGCATGCGCCGGGCGAAAGGCATGACGCCCCCGAAACCTGAGACGCCCACCTTGAGAAATCCGAAGAACAGGTCGGCTTGAGTGACCGGCGCGCGCTCAGCGGCCGTGGAGGACTCGCTCACTTGAGCTGAGGTTCGAAGCGGCCGTCGATCGCCGTCCACCCTGCGTCGGCGACCAGCGCCACCTTGCGCGAAAGGTCGAACAACGCGCGATAGTCAAACGACCTTTGCGGATTCATGGAGGTCACTGCTTACGATCATGCGAATCGCGACCCGACGAGTGAACGTCCGGCAGTTTACTGCAGCGCTCTTGGGCGAGCGACAACAACGAGCGCCAAACTACTTCCGCAACAGCCACAGGATCAGGCTGATCACTGCCGAAATGATGAGGCCGGTCGTAATCGGAAAATAGAACGAAAAACCGTCGCGCTCGATATGAATGTCACCCGGCAGGCGGCCGAGGCCAAGCCTGGTGAGCAGCGGCCAGGCCAGCCCCGCGATAACGAGGACGACACCGAGCGTGATCAGGAAGCGCGCCATGAGACCAACAAGCTGACCACATGATTGTAACCTGCTGGCAGAGCCGCCCGCGTGGCGCTATGCTCTCGCGTCGCCACGCTGCTCAGGCTCCATGATCCGCGCGCTCGACGCTTTCGTTGACCTGATTCTTTCTGGCGCCAAGTGGCTCGCGCTGCCCATCGTGGGCGCGCTGTTCCTACAGTGGCCCCTGCGCGATCTCGTTGGCGCCTATTCCCGTGAGGCCAACGACCTCGGGCAATGGATCTTCGCGCTCTACGTTGCCGTTGCCATTACTGCGGCGACGCGGTCGGGAACTCACCTCTCGGCGGATGCGCTGGCGCGACGGTACCCTGCGCAATGGCGCGACCGCCTCGCGCGATTGGGCATTTTGTTCGGGCTCCTGCCCTGGGCGATCTTCGTGCTGGTGACCAGCCGCAATATCGTCCTGTCATCGGTGCTGCAACTCGAACGGTTTCCCGATACCTACCATCCCGGCTACTACCTGATCAAGATCGCGCTCTGGCTGCTTGCTCTCCTGGTGCTGATCCAAGGCTTGATCGACCTCGTCCGGCCTGCGCGGTGATGCCCAGATGATGCCGTGGGTGGGCCTCGCGCTGTTGTTGTTCGTGGGCTTCGGCGTCGTCTTGAGCGGGCTGCCCTTTCCCGTGGTCCTGATCACCGCGGCGAGCCTCGGCGCATTGATCGGGGCCATCAACGGCCAGGTCCCGATCGATCTTCTCGGAGCACTGCCCGGGCGGCTGATCAATCTTCTTGAGAACGACCTGGTTCAGGCGATCCCGCTGTACGTTTTGATGGGCGGCCTCATCAATCGCCTGCCCGTCGCCGAGGCTCTCTACCGCCTGGGCCTTGCACTGGCACCGCGCAGTTGCGCAGCGCCGGTTGTTTCGGGAATCGCTCTGGGCGCCTTGATCGGACCTATGAATGGATCGGTGGGCGCCAGCGTGCTCGCACTGTCGCGCGTGCTGGCACCGCGTCTCGAGGCTTCCGGCATCCCGCTGCCACGGCGCGCCGCGGTCATCGCGGTGGCGAGCACGCTCGGCGTCGTGGTGCCGCCCTCGCTGGTGCTGATCCTACTCGGTGACGCCATGCTCGCCGCGCACACCATCGCCGTGACCAGCACCGGGCGCGATGACCGGGTGATCAACACCCAGGACGTGTTTCACGGCGCGCTCGTGCCGGCCGGCATTTATCTGCTCGCGTGCCTGATCATCGCTTGGTGGTTCAATCGCCGCGCGACGCATGATCCGGGCGCAAGTCCTGCTGCCGACAAAGGCCTTGATGCGCAACACGCAGTCGTGGCTGTGACTGCCTTACTGGCCATCCTGACGCTTCTGGGTGGTGTAGCTCTGGGCTATTTCTATGCGGTGGAAGCGGCGGCTATGGGCGGATTCGCGCTCCTCGTCGCCGGGCTGGTGAGCCGACGCCTGACAATGCCGGTGCTCAGCGAGTTGTTGCGAGACTCGCTGGCCCTTACCGGCACGCTGTTCTTTCTTCTGCTCGCAGCCACCACGCTGACGCTGGTCTTGCGCGTGCTCGGTACCGATCAACTCGTTGCCGGATGGATCGCCGCGATTCCCGGCGGAGCGTTGACGGCAGTGGCAGTGGTGCTGGGAGGCATCTGGTTGTGCGCACTGGTGCTCGACGCTTTCGAGATCATCTTCGTCGTGGTGCCAATTGTTATTCCGCCACTCTTGCTCCGGGTCGACGATGCGGTATGGGTAGCGGTTCTAGTCCTGCTGGTTGTGCAGACCGGCTTTCTCGCTCCGATCATCGGTTACTCGGTGATGATGACCTGCTCGGTGCTCAAGGCATCTGTCGAGTTCCTTACACTGCTGCGCTCGCTTTTGCCCTATCTCGTGGCCCAGTGGGCGCTGCTGCTCGCGGTGCTCCTGCTGCCGGCTCTCACCCACCTGGGACAGACCGAATCGGACCGTAGCCGCAAGCCTCCCGACATCAACCAGGAGGAGCTCGACCGACGGATTCAGCAGATGTTAGCACCGGAGCAGGAGGCACCGGGCAGCGACAAGACCCCTTCGCAGTGAATCAAGAAACCGGCTGTGCTTGCACCGCGACTAGTTCATGTCCAGCGCATGCCGCTTGAGCGCTTGCAGCGGGACCACAGCCAGAGTCTCCTCGTGCGTCGCACTGAGCACTACCGGAGGTGCGACGCCGGCTTCGAAGGCTTCGCGCCAGCGGCTTGCGCAGATGCACCAGCGGTCTCCCGCTCTGAGTCCCGGAAAGCCCACCTCTGGGACAGGCGTCGATAAATCGTTCCCCTGCTCGCGGGAGAAGGCGAGAAAGCGGGCGGTCATCTGCGCGCAGACGACGTGCAGGCCTAGGTCTTCGGGACCGGTGTTGCAGCAGCCGTCGCGGTAGAAGCCGGTGCGCGGCACCACCGAGCAGGGCTCGAGACGGCCTCCAAGCACATTCCTGTCCTCGGCCACGGTCGCCGCAATCCTCAAGGTTTCAAAGCGCGGTAGAGAAACGGAAGACTGACGTCCATGCGATAGTCGACGTCGGAATGATTGTCGTCGAACTCCTCGTAAGTATGTTTGACCCCGGCTTGTGACAGGCGCCTGGACAGGATGCGTGTGCCGTAGTGAATGTGGTATTGGTCGCGCCAGCCGCAGTCGATATAAATGCCCTTGAGCGATTTCAAATTGGAGCGGTAGGTGCCGACCAGGTTGATGGGATCGTGCCTGAGCCAGTTTTTCCAGCGCGACACAATGGGCTCGCCGGTTTCCATGTTGAAGGGAATCCGAAAGCCCAGCGGCGCGCGCCGATCCGGGTCATAGGTGGCGGCCATGCACAGGTTCATGATCGCATGGCTCTCCGCCATGGAAAGCTTCTCCTTGTGCCAGACATGGTCGAGAAAGCGCTTGACGCGGCCATCGTCGCGCCCATCGGAGAGTCCGTTGCGAGTGCCTTCGCGCAGCGCATCGTAGCGACCGGGGCTGCGCTTTTTCGAGCGGAACTTGGAAAGCTCGTTAAGCGTGTTCGGCCAGTCGTGCCAGTAAACGAAGTCGAAGTAGGAATCGCCCGAATGATCGGCAATCGCGCCCCAGTGCTGCGCGTACTTCATGCCGTGGATGATGGCCCCGTAGCCCCCCGAGGATTTGCCGAAGCACCCGCGATGCCCGCGCGAAGCGAGAGTGCGAAACTCGCCGTCGACAAAGGGGATCAGCTCGCGCGTCAGATAGTCCGCGTAGTTTCCGATCGCCGATGAGTTGACGTACTGGTTGCCACCCAACGCAGTGAAGCAGTCGGGAAGGACCACGATCGCCGGTCCCATCTTGTTCTCAAAGATGAGGCGCGCCATGCGGTCAGGCACATTGTCGGCAAACGGCCTCCAGTTGGTGTGCGCGAGTCCCGAGCCGGTGAATCCCACCATGTCGTAGAGGACCGGAAACCGACGGCCGCGGCCGCGACCGGCAGCCTGGTCGTATTGGGGGGGTAGCCACACGCCGAGCTTGCGCAGGGACGGGTCGCCCAGCGGGTTGTCGCGAAGCACCCGGGACTGATGTTCCAGCACGACGAGCCTTCCTGCGGGTCCCTGAGGACGTTTGAGTGCCATGAAGCCTTCCCTTGGATAGTGGAGGCATTGTACGCGAGGGACAGCCTTGGCTTGAATCGTGCTTGTCCTTTGTCTACGATGCACTCATCGGCGGCGATCGAACGCGTCCAATCCAAGATCGCCCCGCGCCTTGAGGAGGTGACCGAAGTGAGACTCGGAGCTCGCTGTATCGTCACGAGCATCGGGGTTGCAGCGTGGCTCTCGGTGATCCCGAGCTTGGCGGGCCGCCCCACCATGGAGGAGTGCTTCGAGGGCTCCGACTTTATCGGCAACGCGGCGCGGTCACGCGACGCGGGCGTGGCTGCTGACCGCTTTCTGGGCCGCATGGAGGACGACTTCGTCGCCATCCGCGCGTTTCCCAATGAGCTTCGGTGGTTTGTTCACGACGCCGATGACGAAGCTTTCCTGCTCGATTCGGCGCGGGAGGTGTTCGAACATCCGGGAGCGCCGGATCGACATCGCGCCGCGTTTTTGCGTGCTTGCATCGACCGAATGGCCATGGGCGGCGAGCAGGCGCCGGAACCGGCCCCGCCGCGCTCCTCCCGCTAAGCTCTGCGAGCTCTGCGCTCGGTTGCCTGAAGCGATAGCTCCTCGCGCTCGGCGCGCGCGATCCTCGCGAGCTCGCCGACAAAGCGGGGGACTTCGGCCTGGTTCTTCAGATACAACTCTGCCGCGCTGCTGCGCACACGTTCGATGCGTACGGTCAGTAACGCAGGAGAGCGCAAGCGGAATACCGCTTCGTCCGAAACGTCGTCTCCCACGTATATAGCGCGGTCGCAAGCGGAATACCGCAGCAGTACAGGCATGGCCTCACCCTTCTGCGGCGCACCGGGCGGCATAAGGTTAAGAACGAATTTCCCCTCGAGCAGCGTCGGTTGCGGAACCAGGCATTGAGCGCGTTCCTCGACCAGGCGCTCAACGGCATCCTTGTGCTTCGCGTGGCGATAGTGGAAGGCGAGGGTGCTTGTCTTGTCTTCCAGGGTGAGATGGGGTATCGAGCGCCACGGCTCGTCGGGACCGCAAAGCTGCTCGATCCACGATCGACAGATGCGCGCGAACTCCAACGCTTGAGCCTCGTATCCGGGAACGCCCTCGGCGCCGTTGTTACCGATCAAGTACCGTGGCGTGAAGCCCAGCATCGGCTTCGCATCAGCGACGGCGCGCCCGGTGACCACCGCCACCACGGTCCATTCCGACAGAATCGCGAGGTCACTCTGAACCGCGCCGGGAACGCGGGCATCCCAGGGACGAGAGACGATCGGTGCCAGCGTACCGTCGATATCGAAAGCGAGCAGCGGCCGGTGACTCAACCACTCGTGCAGACGTTCCAGTCCTGCCGGCGACAGCGCGTACCTCATGCCTTAACTGCGTCCGCAGTGCGCCCGTGCTCCTTGATCCTTTCGGAGACGCGCTGGCGTTGCCTGAGACGTGCTGCATCAAGAAGCATGGCTCCCGCCCACCGGTAGACGTTGAACTCCTGGACCAGCCTGCGCATGCTGCGCATCCGCAGCCGCTGCTCATCCGCCGGCATGGTCAGAGCGCGATACAGTGCCTGAGCGCACTGCTCGCTGTGATAAGGATTGACCAGCAGCGCGTCATGGAGTTCTCGCGCGGCTCCGGTGAACTGGGAAAGCACCAGCACGCCGCGCTCGTCGTCGCGCGAGGCGACGAACTCCTTGGCCACGAGGTTCATTCCGTCGTGCAGGCTGGTGACGACGCATATTTCTGCGGCGCGATAGTACTCGTTGACGACAGGCGAGGAATGATGCTGGACCTTGAGCCGGATCGGTTCCCATCCGTCGCGACCGAATCGGGCATTGATGCGGGCAGCCAACGCCCGGACGCGACCCTCGAAGTTGTGGTATTCCTCGAGCGAAGAGCGCGACGGCGCCGCGATCTGAACGAAGACGAAGCGGCGAATAAGCTCGGGGTGAAGCTCGAGCATCCGCTCGACCGCCGAGAAGCGCTCAAGAATCCCCTTGGTATAGTCGCAGCGGTCGACGCCGACGCCGAGCAGCACGTCATCGGGCAGCTTCTCCACGCGCAAAACCTTCGCCCTGCACAGCGGCACCGGAAGCTGGGTGTCGACCCATTCGGGCGGCCACTGGATCGAGATCGGGTAATGCTCGACTCGGGTCAGGCGACCTCCGTACGAAATCGTCGACGATTCGCGCTCGATGCGGGCTTCGAGATAACGGTCGACCGTCTCCACGAAATTCTGGCAGTGGAAGCGGGTATGGAATCCCAGGATCGTGCTTCCGAGCAAACCGTCGAGCAGGGCTTCTCGCCAGGGACAGATGCCGAATGATTCCGAGTTGGGCCAGGGAATGTGCCAGAAGGTGATGATGGTTGCCTTGGGCAGGCGCTCGCGGATGAGCCTCGGCAGCAGCGCTAGGTGATAGTCCTGGACGAGAACCACCGGGTCCTCCGTTCGCGCCTCGGCGCGCACGGCTTCAGCAAAGCGTCGGTTTACACTGATGTACTGCTCCCAGTCACCGGAGCGGAAGACGGGCCGCACGTGAGCGATATGGCATAGCGGCCACAGGCCTTCATTGGCGAAGCCTTCGTAGTAGCCCTTCTCCTCCTCGGCGGTAAGCCAGACGCGCCGCAGCGTATAACTCGGTCTGTCGGGCGGGACGCGCACCCGGTCCTGCGCATCTACGGTATCGTGATCGGCATTGCCGCTGCCGTGCGCGATCCAGGTCCCTGAGCACGCGCGCATGACCGGCTCCAGCGCCGTTACCAGACCGCTCGCCGGGCGCTGCACCTCGATCCGTTCCTCGCGGTGAACGTGAATGAAAGGCTCGCGGTTGGACACCACCAGGATCTCATCGCCGAGCAGCTTGTCGCGAAGAACGCCGCGCAGCATCTCCGGACTCCAGGTCGCGCCGTCGTCGGGGATGCGTCGGCTCATGTCCAGGTCGCGCAGCAGCGCGCGCAGGTCACTCGCCAGCGGATGCATGTCCGATGTTTCGCGCTGCCCGAAGGGCTGCAGGATGCCTTCGCCGCGCAACAGCGCGCGCGCCCCGGCGATCCAACCGCGCCACGACAGATGCGCGATGAAAACCGTGACCAGCGAAATGATGACCCCGAGCACAACGAACAGGCCGATCAGGTAGCGGCGGGTGTCGGCGCTGCGGCGCTCGACAAAGCTCATGTCGTGCACGAGTATCAACGAGCCGATGTGATCATTTCCCTGATAGACCGGGTGTTCGACCACGTGCAGCGGACCTTGCGGGGTTTGCACCACGGAGGTGCCCGAAGGCGGCTGGCACTTGAGCGACGACGGATAGGTGGCCGTCTCATAGCGCAATCTGCCCTTTTCGTCGCAAAAGGCGAGGGCGTAGAGACGTTGATCCTGAAGCGCACGGTTGAACAGCGTGTTGATCTTCGCCGAAGCGCCCTGCTCGACCAGCTGCCCGAGTTGGTCTTCGAGCGCATTGGCGATCAATTGCGAACGCGTGTCCAGATCGTTGACCCACCAGCGCAGCGTCAGGCGGTCGACCACCGGCAGCAGGAAATAGCCCAGAATCGCGAGCGTTACCACCAGCGGCGCGATAAAGCGCAGCGACAAGCGCAACGAGCGAATGCGATCCTGCGCGCTCATCGCTTCGAGCCCTGTGACGGGCGAACGCTCGCCCGTTCGCCGGACGAGCGTTTGGTGCAAGCTTTTGCAAAACTTACACGATGCCGCTGCTCGAGCGGATCAAATTGTGTCAGCGAAACACCGTTGTGAACGGCAGCCATCGTTGCCTCCCGCGATTCAAATCCCTTGTCCGTTCGTAACCTACGCAATGATCGTGCCGGTCTGACCGTGTGATGGCGACCCTGATTCAGCGCTCGAGGATCGCCGCCACACCCATGCCGCCTGCGGTGCAGATCGAGATCAGCCCGCGTCCCGAGCCGCGTTGCTCCAGTTGCTTGGCAAGCGTGGCAACGATGCGCGTCCCGGTGGCAGCGAATGGATGTCCCAGCGCGACACTTCCTCCTTTGAGATTGAGCTTCTCGCAATCGATCGCACCCAGCGGCTTATCGCGACCGAGTCGCTGCCTGCAATACTCCTCCGATTCCCATGCCCTGAGCGTACACAGCACCTGTGCCGAGAACGCTTCATGGATTTCGTAGATGTCGAAGTCCTGCAATGTGAGACCTGCTCGATCGAGCATGGCGGGGACTGCATAGGTAGGCGCCATCAGCAGTCCTTCAGGTGCACCCACAATGCCCGCGTAATCCACGGCCGCCGCTGCCGAATGCGTAAGATACGCCTGAACTGCAAGCCCGTGCGATCTCGCCCACGCTTCCGAGGCGAGCAGGACGCATGACGCGCCGTCGGTCAGCGGCGTGCTGTTGCCCGCAGTAAGCGTGCCTTTCGCGCTGCGGTCGTAGACCGGCTTGAGCGCGGCAAGCTTCGACAACTCGGTATCGCGACGGACGTTGTTGTCGGTCGCGAGGCCGGCGCAGGGTGCGACCAGATCGGAGTAAAAACCAGCGTCCCATGCCGCCGCGGCGTTGCGGTGGCTCCTCAGCGCAAGCTCGTCCTGCTCCGTGCGACCGATGCTCCATTCCTTGGCCATCAGCTCGCAGTGTTCGCCCATGGACAGTCCTGTGCGCGGCTCGACGACCGCCGGCGCTGCGGGCTTGAGATCGTGCGGGCGCAATCGCAGCCATGGTTTCAACCGCGCGCCGAGCGTGCGCCCGCGAGCGCCCTCCAGCGCGATGGCGTTGAGCGCTCTGCCGTAGACCAGTGGAACCTCGCTGGTCGTATCGACGCCGCCGGCGATGCCTGCCTCGATTTCTCCCGCTTCGATTCGCTGCGCGAGCGCTGCTGCCGCGGTGAGACTGGTGCCGCAGGCCCGCTGCACATCATGCGCGGGCGTGTGCGGATCGAGGCCGCAGTCCTGCATCGCTTCACGTGTCAGATTCCAGTCGCGCGAGTGCTTGATCACGGCCCCCGCGACGACGTCGCCCAGCCGCGCTCCCTTGAGACCGAACCTGTCGACCAGGGCTTTCAGCGCCGCGGTCAGCAATGCAAGATTGCCAAGGGTGGTGTAGGCGGTATTGCTGCGGGCAAAGGGGATACGTACGCCACCGATCACGGCGGCGCGCCGGCTATTCGCCATGGGGCCTCGCCTCGAGGGATGTGCCATTCAACAATAGGCGCTCGTCGCTGAAGTTGCAACGCTCGTCGGCGCAACGCTGGCTTGAACTTGCTCGGGCGAGCGGCATGGCCTTAGGCTATGTGCTTCTTTTGAATGGAGCGGATTCGAACCATGCGTAAGTGGCCCTTAGCCTCAGCGATCATGCTCCTCGGTCTCGCCGGGATTGCCGCCGCGACGATGCCCAATGCCAAGCCCGGCCTGTGGGAGAGCATTACCACGACGACCATCGAGCAAGGCCTGCCTCCCAACATGCCCGGCCTGGCCAAGATGCCGGCCGAGCAACGCGAGAAGCTTCAGCGCTCGATGTCCCCACAAGGCGGCAAGCCGACCGTCAACAGCGTGCGCCAGTGCGTGACGCCCGAAATGATCGAGCGCTGGGACGCATTTGCATCCGGCGGCAGCGATTCGAGCTGCAGGCGCACCGTTGTCGATCGATCCGCGCAGCGCGTCAGGCTCAATTTGGTCTGTAGCGACGGCAAGTCCACGGGTGAAGCCGAGTTCAGCACCGCCGGGCCGGATCGCGTCGTGGGAAAAATGAAAATGCTCACCCGGACGGACCGCGGCGAGACGAAGCTCGATCTGCGGGTCGAGGCGCGCTGGATCAGCTCCGAATGCGGCGCGCTCAAACCGGGCGAGACCGTGCGCATGGGCGGCGGCTGACCGCGTTCCCAGTAGTCTTTTCAGCGAAATGACGCTGCGGTCAACGACAGTACCAGCGGAGTTGATGCTGCCGCCAAAGCGGTGGAGATCAGCAGGCTCGCTGCGACCGGTCCGCCCAGCGTGTCGAACTGTTGCGACATGAGATAGACGTTGGCGCCGACCGGCAGCGCTGCCAGCAACACGACTGCTTGCGTTTCCAGCGGTGGCAGAGCGATCAAGCGGGCGAGCGCGAACACGACCAGAGGCTGTGTCACGAGTTTGAGCGCGCATATCGCAGCGCTCTGCCGCCATCCTTCGCGGATCCGGTACTGGGCAAGCCCCATCCCAAGCGCGATCAGCGACAGTGGTATGGCGGCCTGGCCGATCAAGTCCATTGTCTGGGCAACCATGCCGGGCAAAGGCAGCGCCGCGACGCCCCAGGCGGCGCCGATGAGAATCGCCGCCACGACCGGATTGGTCAGCACGGCTTTCGCCGCGGAGAAATAGCCGGACCACGACAGCGCACGGTGGCGGGCCCATTCGACCGACACCGTGACTAGCGTCCACAGTGTCAGGGAATTGAAGACCAGGACCAGCGACACCGCCGGAATCGACGCCTCCCCGAGCAGGATTCTCGCCAGCGGAACACCCAGCAGCACATTGTTGGAAAAGATGCCGCCGAGCGCGAACACCGACTGCGCCACACCGTCCATGCGGAATATCCGTTGCGCAATCAGCCGTCCCACAAAGAACACGACGAGACATCCGCCAAAGAACGCGATAAGCAGCCGCGCATCGATCGGCGGCAACTTGGACAAATCGCTCATCAGACGGAACAGCATCGCCGGAATGGCGACCGAGAAAACGAATCGGGTGAGCGCATCGGCGACCGGCTTGGGCCAGTCTCCCCATCGCGCCAGCGCGTAGCCGATCAGAATGAGCGAGAACAGCGGCGCGGTGAGGCTCGTCAGATCGAGCAGGGCGTGGATCATGCGTTCGCCACGAGCGAGCGGCGCTCCGGCTGCAACCAAAGACTCCTTGCGCGGCACGGCACGGTCGCCGCGCTTCCCCGCACGGGCGGCGAAGCAACGTTTAAGCTCAACGGCGCTCCACGCGGCTCACGGGAGCGACGAACTTCAGATCGGATGCGTGCCGACCAGCGCGAGAAACTCTTCTCGCGTCGCGGTTGATTCGCGGAAAGTCCCCAGGACGGACGAGGTGACCATCACCGAGTTCTGCTTTTCGACGCCGCGCATCATCATGCAAAGGTGACGCGCCTCGATCATCACTCCGACACCTTTGGCGTTCACCGAGATCATGACTTCCTGCGAGATCTGCTCGGTGAGTCTTTCCTGCAGCTGCAGCCGACGCGCGTACATGTCGACCAGCCGTGCAAGCTTAGATACGCCGAAAACCTTGCCGCTGGGGATGTAGCCGATATGGCAACGGCCGAAAAAGGGCAGCATGTGGTGCTCGCAAAGGCTGTACACCTCGATGTTCTTGACGATGACCATGCTGTTGGCTTCTTGGGTGAACACCGCCCCGTTGATCAGGCGCTGGACGTCCATCCGGTAGCCCGAGGTAAGGAATTCGAGCGCGGCGGCCACCCGCGACGGTGTCTTCACCAGTCCTTCCCGCTCGGGGTCCTCGCCGATTTCCACGAGAAGCTGGTGCACCAGCGCTTCGATCTTCTTCGCTTTGAGGTGCATTGCAAGTGCCTCTTGAACGATGGGCCTTTCGCCGCGTAGCGCCATTATCCCACGCACGGCAATCGAGCCTCGATGCGATAATGCAAGTATTCAATCCACGCAAAGGACTGCACCATGGGATCATTCATCGAGCTCACCGCGTCTGACGGGACGCGTTTGTCGGCGTATGAGGTTGCGCCTGCCGGAACGCCGTGCGGAGCGCTGGTCGTGGCGCAGGAGATTTTTGGGGTCAACGGCCACATCCGAAGCGTTTGCGACGGTTTCGCCGCCGACGGCTACCGCGTCATCGCCCCGGCGCTGTTCGACCGCTACGAGCGCGGCGTCGACATAGGCTACACGCCGTCGGATATTGCCAAGGGACGGGAGCTCAAGGCGCGTGCGACCACCGACGTCGCGCTGCGCGACATCGCGGCGGCGCGCGCTGCAGTGGCATCATCCGGAAAGGTTGGCGTGATCGGCTATTGCTGGGGCGGTTTCATCGCCTGGATGAGCGCTTGCCGTTTGGAGGGGTTCGCCTGCGCCGTGCCTTATTACGGCGGCGGCATGCTCGATGCGGTGCGCGAGCGTCCGCGCTGCCCGGTGCTCGCGCATTTCGGCGAGCGCGATCAGGCCATACCCGTCGCCGGCGTGAGGGAGTTCGCCAAGGCCCACCCGGAGGTGCAGGTGTTCATTTACGCTGCAGATCATGGCTTCAACTGCGACCAGAGGTCGGCTTACGATCCAGCATCGGCGAAACTCGCGCGCGAGCGCACGCTCACCTTCCTGCGGGAGCATATCGGGTAGACGCGCGGCGCCGGCCCGTTACCTAGGTTCCTTAGGGCACGAAGTACAGAAGCGCGTTGCAGCGTTGTTGAGCCGGCGAGCAGGAAATTGTCTTGCTGTCGATGTCCCAGTTGCGAACGCTCAAGTAATACGTCGCTCCTGGGGTGAGCTGCGAGACCCCTCCACCCACGATAAAGTTGTTGGTCGTGGTGGTGCCGTTGCTGCGCGACAGCGGGCCGTTCACTCCCGTCGGGTCGGTGGGACGGAAGTCGCACGGCACGCTCGACAGCGTCGAGTCGCGCGTCGTGGGCGGGCCGTCGAATTCCGACACCGTGACTCGTCCGCCCCCGCCTGCGTCGGGCGGCACGGTGAATTTGTATACCCAGGCGCCGTTCCACGAAAACGCCGGGTTGTCGCTGAAGAACGCCGTGTAGATCGCGGACTCCGCCCACGTTCCGTCCGTGTAGAGAATATTCGGGAATTGCGAGCAAAGACCCGGCAGCGGTCCCTGCGCCGCCTGCCAGTTGATTGTGGTCGTCGCCGGCGCGCTGGTCCCGCCAGCGTTGGTTGCGGTAACCGTGTAGGCTTTCGGCCCCGGCAACGCCACCCGGGTGAGGCAAGTCGAGGTCGCACTGGTGCAACCGGTCCAGGTGAAGCTCGTCGGATTGCCGGTGCACTCGGCGTTGAGCATCGCCAGCGAGCCGGCCTCGGGCTGTGGATTGTCGGTCGTCGCCGCGACAGCGCAAACCGGTGGCGCGGGAGCAGGCATCCAGTCGACGCTTACCGTCGCGGGCGGACCCGAGCCGCTGGGATTGGTCGCGATGACGCTGTAACTCAATACGCCAGCGACCGCTGAGCTGGTCGAGCAGGTGGAAGAGCTGCTAGCGCATCCGGTCCAGGCATACCGGGTCGGACTGCCGCTGCACAGTGCAGTCAAGGTGATGGCGGCGCCGACCGCGGGAGCCATGTCGCTGGCGACAAGCGTGCAGGATGGCGCAGCTCCGGTGGCCGTTGGAGAGCACATCGCGACCGGCAGCGGAGGAGGGCCGTAGCCCTCGGCAATGTAGCCTCTGGCCACCATCGCCTGAAGAACCAAGGGATCGGTGGTGTAGCGGTGATTCGAGTCGGGGCGATTGTTCCAGGCGCGATAAATCGGAATGGTCCCTGCGGGGCACTGACCGGTGCCCAAATCGGGAAGCGCCACCAGGAAGACGTCGTCGGACTCGAAAATCCATATGTTCGGAAAGCGTTGCTTGACGAAGTCACACTCGGACGTGAACGCGGAGTAGAAATGCGAATCGAGACCGGCCTGCGCCAGTCCGTAGAAGCGGCACACCGGGTAGAGACCTGGAAGGGCGGTTGCCGGGTCGTAGACCTTGAAGCTCAAGCCCGTGCGCTGCCACCCCGGAATCTGTCCGCTGTCGAGCGCCGCGATCTCCAGCGGTAAGGCGGTGACGAAATAATGGTCGCGCGCGGCGTAGTAGTACTCGATGGCGTCGACCAGATCGCCCGGCGCGGCCATCAACGGCCCTGCACCCAGCAATGCCAGCGCCGCAATCCACCGCGCCACCCTGGAAGGTATCCCCATCCGCTCCTCTTCCTCCTTAGACGTCGCGCGTCCCCGTTGGGGGCCCCGGCGACTTGTCCCCGGTGATTCAGGGACGCATTCGACCTAGAGACTCCTGCCGCGGACGCGAGTTCCGAATCCGGCGGGGATAGGGACTCGCGGGGTGGACAGGAGCCGGTGCTGTCCCGCTGAGCCATGTTGTGGAGGATCGAACCGATCAACATTCGACGGTGCGCAGCTTGAGTGGAGACTGATAGTTGACAAAGGCAACCATAAAGTTGACAGTGGCATGGAACGGAATCGGCGGCCAAATCGAGCGATGTCGGATCCCTCCTCGGCTCTCAAGCCGCGTATTGCCGCGGTGCGGCGCTTCAATCGCTTCTACACGCAGAAGATCGGCGTTCTCGACCAGGGGCTCCTTGCCAGCAACTATTCGCTGACCGAGGTTCGCGTGCTCTACGAGCTCGCGCACGATGCCGCGATGGCGACGAACGGTGCCAGCGCGATCGCCGCGGCGCTGGGCGTCGACGAAGGCTATCTGAGCCGAATTCTGCGTGGCTTCGAAAAGCGCGGACTGGTCGTGCGCCGGCGTTCGTCCAACGACTTGCGCCGCAGTTCGCTTAAGCTAAGCGGGCGAGGTCGCAAGGCGCTGGCGAGCCTCGA
>Ga0126381_100002743_pt1 | contig 19077 bp, 21 predicted proteins | sample PanSoiMetPlot_28_FD_96465 | JGI IMG/M metagenome (GOLD analysis project Ga0126381, IMG submission 96465) | Tropical forest soil microbial communities from Panama - MetaG Plot_28 | ecosystem: Environmental > Terrestrial > Soil > Tropical forest > Bulk soil | place: Panama | collected 2016-02-17
AAAGCCAAGCCTTCACCGTGATCGTGGCGACGTCCTCTCCGGGGTGCTCACGCACGCCGTAGATTGCAGTGGCTCCGGCCCACAGCACTGTCCTCCCTAGGTGGTTTGGGTACCTCTCGATTTTCACATTGAAGCAGTCAACGGCGGTTTTCTCGGTTTCGAGCAGCTCGTCGGCATCGTCGAGGTATCCGCACCACGCCTGAGAAGCTGTGGTCAGCGTTGACCGAGGACGTGGAGGTTCATGAAGCAGTACTGGTTCGGCGTTCACTGCGAAAGCCAGTGGACATCCGGTTCTTCCTGGAAGATGGTGCACCCCGACGGCCGAATCGTCGACGCCGGCGAGATCGTCGCGGCCGAGCCGCCCCGGCGATTGGTGATCCGCTGGCAGCACCAGGACAAGCCCGAGCTCAAGGCCGAAGGCGAGTCGCTCTGCACGATGGAACTGGAGCCCAGCGGACCGGCGGTCAAGCTTTCCATCACCCACACCATCGAGCGCGAACCCTCGAAACTCATCGAAGCGGTGTCCGGGGGCTGGCCGAAGGTCATCTCCAACCTGAAGTCCCTGCTGGAGACCGGCGCGGCCGTTCTGAACGACCCCTATCCGGTTAAGAGAGCCCATTCTGTGAAGGAGTAACCATGGCTAAGGTAGTCTTTGGCAACCATTCGTCGGTCCTCGTTCCGCGGCAAGATCGAGACAGCATTCGCAGATTTTATTGTGATGTCCTCGGCGGTAAGATCACGAAAGCCGATCCCGACAGAGACTTCATGCGCCTGGGAGAAGACTTCTACATCGGGGTTTCTCTATGGGGATGTCCCCGATGAGAGCGAGACCTTCCGCACGGCAAGATCGGTCTGGCTGGAAATCAAGTCCGACAACGTGGAAGAAATGACGCAGAAAATCCTCGACTTCGGTGTCCGGAAGCTCGAGGTACCGGACCCTCACCTCTACTTCCAGGCTCCGGGCGGTCAATGTCTGCGGTTGGTCGGCGCCGACGAGGACCTGTCGTTTTATGCGGGGCTGGAGCAGGCCCGAACGTGGCAAAGATCAGATCCGTCCCATCACCATGTCACTCGCGGCGAAGCCCAGGCATTGGTTACCGTCACGCTGGGCGCGAAGGAAGACGAGCAGCGCACATTAAAGCGGCGCTCAGAAGCGAACAATTGAAATAATCGTGGTCACCTGCATCATCGCATTCACTTGCGTTGAGCGAGAATGCGGATGGCGGTCATCGATAATGCTGTGATGACTCACAGGTGACGCGAGGCATTTTATCAACCGCTTCTCCCGGAACTTCCGGGCGGTGAACCTGCTTCCAGCCTTACCGCCCAGTTCTTTCTCCTTTCGCCCTATTCCTCAGAGAGACCTGGACCCAGAAAAATACGTGTCCGCCGCCGGAGGCCTCAAACGTTGAACGGGTGAAAGGCACAGAGAAAGGAGATCAAGACAATGTCACATCAGAACGTACCCATTGGAAAAGAGGCACTTAGCCCGGCATCCCGGAGCGGTGCGCGCACCCTTGAAAACAAGTGTGCGGTCGTCTTCGGAGCCGGCGGCTCGATCGGCGCCGCCGTCGCCAGGGAGTTCGCGGCGGAAGGCGCGCGAGTCTTCCTGGCCGGCCGGAGGAAAGCCAGCCTGGAAGCGGTTGCCGGCCAGATCGCAGCGGCCGGCGGCAAAGCGGAGACGACGGTGGTCGACGCCCTGGATGACGCTGCCGTGAACCGATGTCTCGATGGCGTCGCGAAGCAAGCGGGCAAGATCGATATCGTCGTTGACCTGACCGGCCCGCTTGCCAGCGAGTATGGGAACGGAAAGGTCGCCGTGGAACTGCCCGTCGAGGAGTTCATGACAGCTCTGACGACAATCGTCAGGTCGCATTTCATCACGGCCCGTGCCGCGGCGCGTCATATGATCAACCAGAAATCCGGCGTGATCATCTTCGTGACGGGAAGCCCTGCCCGACCGCACGTGCCCGGCGCGACCGCAATCGGCGCCGCATTTGGCGCGATCGAGAACCTCACCGGGAATTTGGCTTTCGAGGTCAGCCCCTTGGGCGTCCGGGTGGTGTGCCTTCGCACCGTCGCTAACGTCGACAGCAGGCCGATTCAGGAAACCATGGATTTCGTCGCTTCCAGAATGAACATCACCAAGGAGCAGGCGATCGGGCAAGTCGCGCTTTCCAATTTCCTGAAAGTTCCGGCTACGGTCCAGGACACTGCGAATGCAGCGGTGCTGATCGCTTCCGACCGCGCGCGCATGATGACCGGAACCGTGGTGAACGCAAGCGCGGGAGCGGCGCTCGATTGATCCGCGATCGGGAGCTACACATGAACCGAAGTATTGACCGCACCCCGAAGGGAGAGGTTTCAATGACCATGAAAACACTTGAAGCAAAGATTCGATTGTGCGGACGGGCGATCGTATGCTTCGCGCTCGCGACCGCGGTGATCCTGCCGGTCACAGGCCAATCCACCACAAACCAGCGGCCGCCGGTCATGGACCGAGACAAAGAAATCGCGCTCGCGCTCAGCGCCTGTCCGCCATCGGTTGCCAGCAAGGCGGCCGTTTTCGTTCTGGAGCGCGCCGGGTACGTCAAGGTTCGCGACAGCGAGAATGGCTTCACGGCGATCGTCCAGCACGCCGTGCCCGCCAGTCAGGATCCGCAGTGCATGGACGCCGAGGGCACGCGCACGTTCCTTCCGCGTTATCTCAAAGTGGCTGCATGGCGCGCACAAGGAAAAAGCGTCGACGAGATCAAGCTCCTCGTTGCGGATGCCTTTGCAAAAGGCATTTTTAGGCCCCCGGCCAAACCGGGCATTGACTACATGCTTTCCACAGAGAACTTTACACCCAACGCGAAGGGACAGGTCGTACATTTCCCGCCGCACGTGATGTTCTATGCCCCGTACCTGACAAACAGGGAGCTCGGTTTGGGCGGCCCGCTCGGTCAAGACGGCAATCCTGAGGGTCCGGCCTTCGTTGCCGGGGAAGGAACTCCGCAGGCTCTGATCATCGTTCCTGTCACTCCGCGCTTAAGTGCGCATCACTGATGCCCTTATCGACGGACGACATTAGGTATAGGAAATCGGCGAACATTGCGATTGGGCGACAATTCGAAGATGGTCATTCGGCGCAGCCTTGAGCGATGGGAGGAAAAAGATGAGCGAATTTACATATTTGTTTCGCGGCCGGAAAACATCCGGATCGCCAGAAGAGATGCAAAAGCATTTCGAGAAATGGGTGGCGTGGTTCAAGGAGCTCGGTGCCGCCGGCCGCCTCAAGGACCCAGGGCGTCCCCTGGAGGGCACCGGTAAAATAGTCAACGGAAGTCAGAAGGTCGTCAGGGACGGCCCATATGCCGAGGCCAAAGACGTCGTTGGCGGCTACATCACCGTGGAAGCCGACGACATAGCCCAGGCCGTGGAGCTTTCGAAAGGCTGCCCGATCCTCGAGGCCGGCGGATCGGTCGAAGTGCGTCCGGTCCAAAAGCTGAACGTGTAAATGGAACTGACCGAGCATCTGTTTCGGCACGAATCGGGGCGCATGGTAGCTGCGGTCACGCGGATCTTCGGCATGCATAACCTTGCGTTAGCGGAAGACGTTGTGCAGGAAGCCTTCTGTCGCGCGATCGAAGTGTGGGCGTTTCGGGGAGTGCCTGAAAACCCCTCCGCCTGGTTGATGAGAACGGCGAAAAACTGCGCCCTCGATGTGCTGCGCCGTGAACGAACCGCACGCACCTTTGCGCCGGAGCTCGGACGTCTGCTCGAAAGTGAATGGACGCTCGCTCCTGTGATTGAAGACGCCTTTCGGCCGCAGGCGATTAAAGACGACCTGCTGCGTATGATGTTGTCCTGTTGCTACCCGCAACTCGCCGAGGAAGCCCAGATCGCACTCATCTTGCACATCCTTTGCGGCTTCAGCGTCGACGAAATCGCCAGCGCACTGGTCAGCACGAACGCAGCGATTGAGAAGCGGATCTCGCGGGGCAAGAAGACCCTGGCGAAATCCAAAAAGCTCTTCGATGTCACGGCGCCGGCCGAATTCTCCTCCCGGCTCCCCTCAGTCCATACCGCCCTTTACTTACTCTTCAATGAGGGCTACCACGGGGCGAACCCTGAATTCGCCGTTCGCAGTGAGCTTTGCAGGGAAGCCATGCGGCTGACCGCAGTTCTCCTGCAACACCCTCAAAGCGCCATACCGAGGACATATGCCCTGGCAGCCCTGATGTGTTTCCACGCTGCGCGTGTGCCGGCGCGACTCGACGCTTCTGGAAACCTTAGCTCGCTGTTTGAGCAGGATCGTTCCGCCTGGGATCAGCAACTCATCGCTGAAGGGCTATCGTTCCTGGATCATTCCGCTAAGGGTTCTGAAGTGAGCGAGTATCACATTGAGGCCGCAATCGCATCGGTCCACGCGACCGCCCGCGGCATGGAGGATACGGACTGGGTAAAGATAGTATCCCTGTATGACTCCTTGATGACGATTCGCCCCTCGCCGATAGTCGCCCTCAACCGGGCCATCGCCATCGCACAGCGCGATGGCCCGGAACGTGGAGTCGAGGAAATCCAAGCTATCACGGACCGAGATCGTCTGAACTCGTATCCGTTTTATTGGGCCGCGCTTGGAGAGTTCGAGCTTCGCACCAAGAGGTACGGGGCCGCGCACGGCCATTTCCGTTCCGCACTTGCCCTCGCTCGCAACGACGCGGAGCGCCATTTCTTCGGCCAGCGTCTGCAAGCGTCCCAAGCCGCAGTGCACTCTTAGGAGGGAAGATCATGACCGGCGAGCCATACCCAATGACGGATGGACGAGCCCTGTCAGTCTCGGGCGAACGGATCGGCCAAAATGCGCAGTCTCTCGAGCAGAACTTTCGCAGTCGGCAAATCAACGTTAGGCCTTCCGTCCGAAAGAAGCCGTGCAGCGGTGTGCATGCGTACCACATCTCAGCAACGTCGCCATCTCGCGGATTGAAGATCCGGGCGATGCAATGGTCTCGACTGTCAATCGCTAAAGCTTGATCAGCGCCACGCCTGACTTTGGATCGATGAACTTTTGAAGGTGGGTAGGACTCTCTGTCAAAACGACTTCGCATGTTGGGCGAATATGCGCTTCCAGCAGGTGACCGCCGTGCGCGGTGCCGTCCTTCCCCCCAATGATTGCATGGGCATGCACGACCGGCTCGCCGTCCTTGAGCGCAACGTCGCCGATAAGCGATCGGAGCTCCACCTGTTCATCGAGCGTGACTGACGGCTCATATTTCTTGGTTTCCCAACTGAACCACCCCAATCGCACCGACGACAGCGCACCGACCGCCTTGAAGCTGGCGGCCGATAGCATCTGTTCCTTAGCAAACTGATGGAGACCTTCGGCGAGTTCGTCTCCGATTTCAAAGATAAGGATGAAGGTCTTAGGAGATTCGTCGATCTGCTTGAATTTCATTGGTTCTCCTTAATCGCGGAAGAAGCGCAGCAATTCCTGCAATACCTCCTCTGGTTGCTCTTCTGCCAGGTAATGCCCACTGTTCAGAGCCCGCCCTGCCACCGGCGCATTCGCGTGCTGGCGCCAGACTTCGAGCACGTTCCAGAGCTTCCCGATCTCACCCTTTGCGCCCCACAGTGCGAGAACCGGAGCCTCGATTTTACGTCCAGCCTTCTCATCAGCGTCATCCATCTCGAGGTCGACGCCTGCAGCCGCCCGATAATCCTCGCAACTCGCATGAATGGTTTCCGGAGTGCAAAAGCAGCGTCGATATTCCTCGAGAGCTTCGGCGGTGAGAGCTCCCGGCGTTGCGTTCTGAACGTGGAAATGAAAATCAAGGAAGAACTCCGCATCGGCCCCGATCATGCGCTCAGGTAACGGCGCCTTCTGGATGAGGAAGAACCACCACATGTATTTAGTGGCAAATTCCATTGACGTGTCCCGATACATGCGCAAAGTTGGCACAATATCCATAAAACAAACTCTGCGAACTGCATCCGGGTGATCGAGACACAGTCGATGAGCTGCCCTCGCCCCGCGGTCGTGGGAGGCAACATAGAAGCGCTCATGCCCCAGATGACGCATTACCTCCAGTTGGTCTTGCGCCATTGCTCGAAAGGAGTAATTCTGATGTCGCTCCCCTCTCTCCGGCTTGCTCGAATCGCCATAGCCTCGCAGGTCGGTCAGAACAACACTGAAATTTTCCGCCAGACGCCTGGCGATTTTGTGCCAGATAACATGCGTCTGCGGATAGCCGTGTAGAAGCAGGAGAGGAGGGCCGGAACCTGCCCGTACCGTTCTTATCGTCGCGCCGGTGGTGGAGATGTCATCCCTTAGAAAGCCCGGAAACAATGAAGACTCACTCATTGCTCATGTCCTTTCGATCCCTTGCGATATGGGATGCGGCGCTGATGACTGTCCTGCGGTTTATAGCCAGTAGCCATGTTATTCCGATGCGAGGCGCGAAGTCGGGGGCGTCGTTGTCAATGACAGATCTGATGCCCGCAGCAAATCGAGCAGCCGGCGATAGAGTTCGAGAGCTGCCATCGTTCCATTCGCAGCAATCCTTGACGCTGAGAACGGTCTGCCGCGCCGGCGGAAATAATAACATGCACCGGCCGCTTGGCCACGACGTTTCAAAGAAGCACGTTCAACCCCGCCACCTGACCTGGGGCCTTGATCATTATAAGATGATTTTTCGGATAAGGCCGGACTGACCGACCTCGACGGGTGAAGCCTGTACTCGCCGCACTCGAGCGCGGGGAGTCGCTGCTGTTCGCCAACCTCCGCGAGGCGTTTCGCCTGCTGGACGCCGATCCCGACGTGCGTCGTACGACCGTCGCGTCCTACGACGGCCAGCACGAGCACGTTTCTCGGCAACACATGGCCCTGCCGGCACTGTGGGCGGCCGCGGTCGGCGAACCGCTGGGGTCCGGGCTGGAGTCCCTGTTCCACGCGCTGGTCACGTTCGGGTTGGACTACCGGCGCTTCCTGTCTGAGGTGCGCGACGCGTTCCCCGAGTTGGCGAGACACGATCGCGGCGGCGGCCGGCGCCGTCCTGGGTGAACCCGAACAGCTCGACGCGGAAAGAACGCTGGAATCATACGCGCTGATCATGCTTCATCCTTTGGCGACACAAACTCGATGCCGTATCGCGGGCCGGCCTCCAGCATTGCTTGTATGTCGTTGTAGGGAACTTCGACGTGTGACGGCAACGTCATGACTGGCGCCGGCACGCCGAATTCCTTGAACCAGCCTTCAAATCCAGCGGGCGTGAGCAGGATGAGCATCCGCACCTGCTCGGAGTCAATCACAAATGAGTGCGCGACATGCCGTGGCAGGCAGACCATTGTCCCTGGCGTGGCCTTGATGGTTTCGCCGCCAACCGAAAAGGTCATCTCGCCTTCCAGCACATAGAAGGTTTCCTCTTCCCGATGATGGATATGAGGAGGCGGATCATTGCCTCTTCTGGCGACTGCCTCGATTAACGCGAACTTTCCCTGCGTGTCCTCGGCCGTAGCCAGGAAGGTCATCAGCTGATCGCTGTACCAGACTGACCGATCCAAGGCCAGCCGTCCGCGAGTAAATGCTTCGAATTCTTCTATTTTTGTGTGATTGCTGTTGGCGCGTCCAATCGAATCAGATGCGGTGAAGTGATTGACGGTTTGCTGTGTCATGAGTGTCTCCTTTGCCATCTCTTCCTTTCCCTTCACTAGATTTGATGTCGACTGGGGACCGGCGTCTAAGCAGTAGTTCTAATCGCCCATTAGCTCCGCTTATCCGCTGGTCTGCTACCTACCGATGTCCCAAAAGGGTAATCTTCGGAGACCGTCGAAGGGCTAAGAACAGCTCTCCGCTGGTCTCACAACTCAGTCTCAGAACACTGACATAACGGCGAGCGGCCGAATCGTATATCCACCTCGCATCCCGCGGAATGACACCGAGAACCGCCTAGCATGGATAAAATCCGCGGATAATACAAGCAATATCCGTCATTTCTATCCAGAGTCATCTCTATCCAGCATCGTCCCAAAACGCTATGTCAGCGGAATCGCAATCCCAGTTCCTTGAAACCGGGCGACTACTCCGCTCGTCCGACGCGCCGCAGCAAGTCCAGGGACCGCCGATCACCGCGCAGCGGATCGTATATTGGATCGACCTTGAGCGTAGTCATCGAATTGGAATGCTGAGAATAGGCCTTTTCCAGCCAGGCAAAGGTCTCATCCTTATCCGCAAGGCAAAGGTGCGCATAGACAAAAACAGTTGGATCGGTTTGCCGAGGCCGGTAAAGTTGTCTCACTTTCCGCGTGTCGCCATCTACAATCTGCGTTTGTTTGACCGACAAACTCCGCAATTGTAACGACGGCGGCTTGACGATCGCCTCGTGCAGGATCGAGGGTTCTGTGCCGCCGCCAAGACCCAACTCGGGAATCTGGATTGTCAGTAGCACCGTACCGTCGACGCCATCGTCGGTCACTCGAACATTGGCCGCGAACGGGCTTCGAGGACGCATGGCCGGATTAGTCCTCGCAAGTCGGCTTGCCACAGCCTAATTTCCGGGTACGTCATCGTCCCATGATTCGGGCGCTGCCTTGCCGCAAAATTGTTATGCCGGCTCGGGCGCGGCGCCGTCACGAAGGAGATCGGTACAAATTCTCACACCCTTGCTCCTAAATCCAAAGAGATTCCGGATCGATCCGCTAATTCCTCTCCAAATTACGCTAAAGAGATTAGAACGATCCGGAGTCTCTCACGGCTCGCACGATCGAATTGAGTTTGGAGGGAACCCATATGAAACGGTGGTGGTATACACCTAAGGAAATGCGTGCCCGCTCCATGAGGCATCGCGGTCGCCGGGTTCTAATGCGTGCTGCGGTGGCCGGCTCGCTGAGCTTTCCGATTGCAGGTCAAGCTGCCGACATTATCGTGATACCGAGGACGGCGCCCGTCGTCTTGCCGAGGACGGGGGGCGCGGTGATCGAAGCCTGGGCGTTCGGCACGCTGAGCGAGGCGCGACAGCCGAACTCGCAAGATGACTGCGATCTCTCCCATGTTTGCGCGCTCGCGATTTCATCTCCCGGTGGCGCGGGGACGGGCACCGGAGTCACGGTCCAAACCTCCTTCCAAAGCGCGGCACAGGGTACGTTGCCGTCGAATCTGCCGTTCGCGCTCACGGAGACGATCGACTACCAGCATCCCGTCACCAAGGGCGCAGGCGACAGCGGCCAAGGCGCATGTTACCCCGCGAGCGGAGAGATGGCAATTGCGAATGGGTCCTCGCTCCTGGTGCTGGGTATGGTCGGGCAGTCCTGCCAGGCGGGAAGCAACACGGCTCAAATGATATTCACCGGCAGCTATGTTACGGAGTCGACCTCCAACGGAGCGTTCACGAATGCCGATGGGATCGGCACTATGACGATCAATACGCCCTCGGGTCTCCAAGGTACGGGAACCACTATGAAGGCATCGCTAGAGGGTCAACTGAAGTACGATTAGCGCCTAAGGCCGGCGCCTCATGTTGAGAAGAAAACGATCTGCTGTTGGCGCGGCTGCAGAGCATTACGCTGCTGGCCGGCTGGCCGGCGCGGAGTCGGTCTACCGCGCGGCGTTGGAGGAGGAGCCGGCCAACGTCGAAGCAATACAGGGGCTAGCGGCCGTCTGCCATCAGCGGGGCCGGCCAAACGAGGCATTGGCCCTATTGCGCCGCGCGATCGCGCTCAATCCCGACAGCCGCATCGCGGACCGGCAGCTCGGGCGGCTGCTGGAGGGACGCGGCGATGCGCTAGGGGCCGCGATCTGCTATCGCCGGGCAGCCCGGCTGCGGCCTTTGGATGCGGGTGCGCAAGCAGATCTTGCCCGGGCGCTGGCCGCCCAGGGCGAGGCAGCGGAGGCGGTGGTCTGTTACCGGCGTGCGGTGGCATTGGCGCCAGATGAGGGTTGGACTCATACCGCCTTGGGGAATTCGCTATCGCGGCAAGGCTCACTTACCGATGCATTGGCATGCTATGAACGCGCAATTACGATCCAACCGGACCTGGCTGAAGCCCACAGCAATGCGGGCGAAGTACTGCGGCGGTTAGGGCGGTCAGGCGAAGCGTTGGAGGCTTGCAAGCGGGCGCTGGCAGTGGCGCCGGACCTCGCCGAGGCACACAATCATATGGGCAACGCATTGCGCGAGGAGGGCAGGCTGGAACCGGCGATCTTGCATTTCAAGAAGGCGCTGAGACTGAAGCCGGACTGGCCCGAAGTGTACAACAACCTCGCGATCGTCCGTCAGGACCAGGGCCGGATCACGGAAGCCATCGAGCTGTATGAGCGGGCGTTGCTGCTTAATTCCGCTCTCGGAGAGGTGTACCAGAATATGGGGAATCTGGGCATCGCACTGGCGCAATGCGGACGCGTGGTGGACGCCATCGCCGCCTTGCAACGCGCACTCGCGCTTCAGCCCGACTACCCGGAGGCGCTGATCCAAATGGCGTATCTGAACTCTGAGCTCTGTGATTGGAGCCACCGCGAGGAGGAGGAAGCGCAGGTGCTGAACGTCATGGGGCGCCATTCCGGTATCGTCCCGCCGTTCAACCTGCAGACGCAGCGATCCACACCGGCTGACCAATTGTTCTGCGCGCAGGAATGGACCAAGAGAATCGCAAAGGGCCAGTCCGCCTGCTTTACGCATGCTCGCGCAAGTACCACGGGCAGAATTCGCCTAGGCTATCTCTCGGCAGACTTCCGCGACCACCCGGTAGCCTGGGCCATCGCCGAGATCATCGAGCGTCACGATCGCACGCATTTCGACGTGCTGGCCTATTCGTACGGCCCTGACGATGGCAGCGCACTACGACGACGGCTGGAAGGCGGCTTCGACCGATTTATCGATCTTCGTGCGGCTGGAAACGAAGAAGCCGCGCGCCAGATCCACGCCGACGGAGTGGACGTGTTGATCGATCTGACCGGATACACCCGCCTCTCGCGTCCGCGAATCCTGGCTTTGCGCCCGGCGCCGATTCAGGTGAATTATCTCGGATTTCTCGGCACCATGGGCGCAGGGTTCATGGATTACATCATCGTGGACCCATTCATCGTTCCGTCAGCGGAATCTCAGGCCTTCGCTGAGAAGATCGTCCATCTCACGGGCGGTTGGTGGCCGGCCGAAATTGTCTGGGAGATCACCGGCGAAGCGCCCACGCGCACCGGCTACGGGCTGCCTGAGGATGCCTTCGTCTTCTGTTGTTTCAACACCAGCTACAAGATTGCCCCGCCGGTGTTCGATGTCTGGATGCGTTTGCTGCGCGCCACCCCGCGTAGTGTGCTGTGGCTGGCGGCTGCCGGCGAAGTGATCCAAGACAATCTGTGGCGAGAGGCGTCACAGCGAGGCGTAAGCCCGGAGAGGCTGGTCTTCGCTCCACGCGAGCCTATGGCTGGCTATCTGGCTCGACATCAACGCGCCGATCTGTTCCTCGACACACTTCCCTACAACGGGGTAGGGACCACGTACCACGCGCTCGTCGCGGGTTTGCCGGTTCTCACCTGCGCAGGGGAGACTTTTGCAGGCAGAACCGCGGGATCGATGCTGCTCGCTGCCGGATTACCCGAACTCATCACCGTCTCGCTGGAAGAGTACGAACGACTGGCGATTCGGCTGACGCAAGAGGCTGGCCTTTTGGCCGACATGCGGAGGACGCTGGCGAGTGCGCGCTGGAGCGCACCTCTGTTCGACGCCGAGCGAGCCGTGCGCGAACTGGAGACGGCTTATGCGCGGATTTGGGAGAACTGGCTCGCAGGGGGGCTCCCATGCCATTTTGGGGCGTCGTGGAAGAGCCGAAAAACGATTTCCAACACAGGACTCCCTGTTGTTGACGGCGAGGCTGTGGTTACGACCGACCTGCCAAGCCGCAACGGGCACGAGTGAGTTCCCAGCGGTACCTGGCGCTGACCCGAATTGGCCGCGAGAAGCCCGCGTTGGACGCCATCAAGCGCTTTGACGCTGACAGTCCACCAGCAGGCAAGAATAGCTGCCGATGTCACCAGATACTGCCGCCGCTGGGGCTGCCCGATGGCAAGCGTTACTTCCCAGTGGAGCGCGATCCATTACCTCCTCGTTCAATTCTCCGATGGTCTCTCCACCTCGTCGATCAACAGGACTCTCACGGGGGCTCTCGTCGACTCCAGTCTTAGACCGAGTTGGTCGCGCAGAGCTTGCGCCGCCGGCGGACCGAGCGGGTCCGGAGGTGCCACGGGCGCATCCGATGGGGCAGGGGCGGTGGACTCCGGCGCCCAAGCCAGCGTGAAGTCGAACCTCCCACTGAGACCAGTCCGATCAACTAGCGTGCGCCCAAGGCCAGTAATCCCGGAAAGGGAGCCTGCGAGCTGATCCATGGTCGCGTTGCGGTAGCCCCCCAGCATTGTGCCGTTGGGCCTTCTGATCAGCACGAACGAATCGCACATTGGAGGGTAATTTTGGGGACCGGCGTCGTCCTTGCCGCCAATCAAGCCGGCCGGTACAGAGCCGATCGGAGCGGCGGGATCGCCGCAAGCGCGCCCGCCGGCGTGGGGGATCAACTTCGGTCCCAGCTTTTCGGCCTTGACGAGAGTGAGGGCTAACGCCGGCGCCTCGCGAGTCTCGAAGTGAGCCGCCAACTTGAAGCGGTCTGCAAGGAGAGACTGTACCATGAGGCGGAACTGGTCCTTGGTTGGCTTGCCAGCCGCGCGCGCTTCGATCGTGTAACGATCGGCCGTAACCCATTTCGGCAAACGAGCGATCTCCTTTAGCTGGTCTGCCGCGGGGTACCAAAGCTTGTAGGCGAACTGAATATAGCTCCACAGTGGGACACTCGCTCGGAAAGAGCCTCCCGTTGGGTGATACCGGTCGCCGGCATCGAGCGGCATGGACTGTGGCCCAGGTTCGTTTTGGGTGCTTAGCTTGACCGAGGCTACTTCAAACGCCATCTTTCCTCCCGCCTTAGTCTGCCAGTCCGGAGTATCTTGAGCCAGGGAAGGCGGCGCACTCAGGACGCCGAAACCCACAGGTAAGACCAAAGCTGCTATAGCGGCGCCTGCCAAGATTAGCTTCTTTCCAACGCCCAGTGCCGCGATGCTGCGGTTTTTCATGATCGCCTCGATTCGCCACTTGAGATTCGATCCCGTCACTCCGGATATGCAGGCGAGCGGAGAGGAAAGATACAACCTGCAAATCGCAAGGATGCTTTCGGCATAGACGTTCGCCTTGCACCCGCCGCGTAATACCTCCTCATCGCATGCGCGCTCCCGCTCTTCGACCAGGCGTTCCCCGATCCACCACACCAAGGGATGGAACCAAAAGATCGCCTGTACCGCCATATGGATCGCTGCCGTCAGGTTGTCCCGCCGGTGAATGTGGCAGAACTCGTGTGCAAGGATCGCATCCAGTTGCGTCTGGTTAAGCTGGTCTGCAATGCCTTCAGGCAGTAGTAAGACAGGTTGCAGAATCCCGACGACGCCTGGCTCGATGAGATCGGGCGCAGACATCACGGGCACCGGAATCGGCAGCGTCGTGGGGACGTTGACGGCGTGAGCCGAACTTCGCAGGGCATGAATACGCCTCCACCGAAGGAACCAGAAGAGCGCGACTGCCACGAACCCGCACGCCCACACGACCGAACCGGCGGCTGCCAGGTCAAAATGGCTCACCGGGTGCACCGAACCGGCGGCAGGTTCGGCAACCCCAGACATTACGAGAGGCAGACCGAGTTCCTGAAGCGTCGCGACCCATCCGGTTCGGATGGGCGGAGCGGCCAAACGGCGGTGTATGTGAGTCCCGAGCCCAACCAGCAGCGAGAAGGGGATCAAGAATTTTATTGAAACTAGGAACCACACCCAATAGCGCGTTTGCGCTCGATTCGATCGCAACATCAGGGCTAAAAGCGCAGCGGCGCCGCCAAACAACGTAGATTGCCACAAATGGTTGAAAATGTCTTGGATCATTCTCTCGGCTCCTCCTGGTCCTGTTCCTGAAGGGCGAGCACGGCTCGTTCAGCCTCCCTGATATCGTCCAGAGTGAGTTTTCTTGATTCGATTAGATGAGCCATGACGGGCTGAAGTCGGTCGCCGAATAGTGAAAGCAGATCGTCGACGAGTCTGCCTTGCGCCTCTCCGCGGGAAATCGAAGCCTCGAAAATGTGAGCGTGGCTGATCTTCTTGACGCGGCGCAGCGTCTTCTTTCCCTCCAAACGATAGACCGTAGTCTGAATCGTGGAATACGCCGGGCGATTACGTTTCGGAAAGGCTTCCTGAATTTCGCGAATGGCGCAAGGCCCACGAGTCCAGAGCACCTCCATAATCTGGAGCTCCAACCTGGTCAGCTTGGGCAGCTTCATCGAAAATAATTATCCTCGTATGCGATGCTACTACATGCATATGTTTTCTTGCAACCCTTCGCGTGAGGAGTCCGCCAGGCGTTTGATCAGATTCGTACGCTCCCGGATTTTCCATCTGTCGAAAGCGCATCCGAACTTGACGCCTTTGGAGCCGCACTGCGGGAGGTCATCGGAGACGTTATGGGAGAGGGAATGTTGGTCAGCGCTGCGGGCTGAGAAGCTTGGTCGCGAAAAGGCTGCGCTTTTCGGCCACGGGCGTTGCACAAGCCGGGTTGGCGAAGCCAACCAACCTTTGGGCAATCATAAAGCGGAATCGCAGCAGAATGGTGATCGCGCTCAGCGGAATAGTCACTATTCAGACGTGCGCCACCAGTCGTTTCTTCATTCCCGTTTCGCATCGTAGCGCATCAACAAAACATTGGACTGGTTTCCAATTCGCAGTTACGCTCGATCTCACGAGCTGATTCGCATCGCAAAATAACTCAACTACGCAAGCGGAATCCAAAGCACAAAAGGAGCCTGATCGATGAGAAAAGCCGTTCATGTGTATACACATCTGCCGGCATTTTTGTTTGGGCAGCGATCGCGTACAAATCGACGTCGTGCGCCACGCTACGGGACCACGATTTTGATGGTCGCGGGCGCGCTGTTCCTCCACATCTTCGCGGGCTTGTGCTACGCAGTCCGCAAGTTTCTCCTCACGGACGCGGGCAGCAAGCTTGCCCACGTTAAAAAACAACTCGGCATTTGTCAGAGCATTTCCGAGGAGTTGTCGGAGCGTCTGCAGGAGCACTCATTATGAGCCGCGGATATGACTGCGACAATCGCGAAGACGAACGCGATCAGGAACCAGAGCAGCCGTCTCAAGCAGGCCCCAGACGGCCGGTTTACGGCCGGACTGGCGGCGATTCGAGCAATCCGGAGCGCCGGCGCTCGGAGCAACGCCGGGACCGGGATCGGAGCGCCCCACGTCGCGGGCAAGGGAACGAACGGCTCAGCATGCGCTCGATCGAAAAGTGGTACGGACTCAGCGATCGGGAACGAGCCACGCTCCGCGAAGTCGGGCGCTTCCGCACCATCGACGCCCAGGCACTGTCCAAATACCGCTACCCCGGCAAGCCGGCGGCATTCCAGAAAGAAATTGCCCGTTTACAACAACGAGGGCTCCTCCTGCGGCGCTCCATTTCCGTCGGCAAGCAGCGCGACACGCTCGTGATCGTCGCTTTGACTGAGGAGGCCGCGCGGCTCGTACGGCAGGATGCGCAGGACCCGCCGGACCAGGCGATCTACGCCGGCTTCGTCAAGCCGGCCGAAGTTCCGCACGACGCCGCCATTTACCATATGTATCAATCTGAGGCGGCGCAACTCGAAGCTAAGGCTGGGAAAGTCCGCCGCGTCGTTCTCGACTTTGAACTGAAGAAGGAAGTCTACTCGAAACTAGCCAAGGAGCGGGATTGCGGCGCACTCGAATACGCCCGGCGGCGACACGAGATCGCCGAGGAACATGGCCTTTCTATTGTCGATGGCAGGATCGCGCTTCCGGACCTTCGGATTGAATACGAGACTTCCGAGGGCGACCTCGATCACGTCGATTTAGAACTCGCCACCGAGCACTATCATCGCGGCCACATGGACGCAAAAACTCGGGCCGGCTTCAAAATCTACGGCTTCGTCTCCACTTCACGGGGCCGCCGTGCCCAGTGGGAAGGGCGGGAACTAACTGCCAACGTGCTTTCGCTGTAACGGCATCCTAAGGAGTTCACTTTGTGACCATCGAAACTCAGATTCAAACGATTCAGACGCTTGGCTACAGCCAACCAGAAGCACAGTTCCTCCGTGTGGTTGCGCTTCAGAGCGGATACTTCGTGCGCCGCCAATTCTTGCGGTCCATCGGCGCCGATAGAGGAAAGCGCGCCCAGGGCTTCATTGATCAACTGATCGGCCGAGGGCACGCCAGCCGCCTAGTCTTTCGTGCAGACCGGCATCTGTTTCGTCTCCAATCGAAAGCGATTTACGAAGCCCTCGGCGAAAAAGATAACCGTAATCGACGGGAGCATCAGCCCTCAACCGTGCGCCTCCGGCTCATGGGGCTGGACTTCATTCTTGACCATCCCGAGCACCGATATCTGATGACTCAGCAAGAAAAGCTCTGTTACTTCTTCGAGCAGCGCGGTGTCGACGCCCAGGCGCTACCTGCACGGTTCTTTCAATCCAGCGGAACCCGCATCACCCGCTACTTCCCAGACGGATTTCCTCAGTTTGTCGATAACGCTAACCCGCCCGCCCCTTCGTTTGCCTACGTCGATGACGCCCAGCTTGGCGCGAATGCGTTCCGGTCTTACCTGCGCAATTACCAGAACCTGTTTCAGGTCCTGGGCGCGATCGATCTGATTTTCCTCACCACTTCAAAGGGTCGTTTTGCGATCGGACAAGAAGCCCTGGCGCGCTTTGGCGCCCGAACCCCAGACGAGGGTGGGCCCGCGGTTGAATTGAATCGCTTGCTGGCCCATTTTCCCCACCGTCTCCTTTATGAGAAAGGCGAGACACGCGCTCTGAGTGGCGCACAGATGCGTATGCTGGCGGAGGACATTCACGCTCTGTCCGGCCCATTTTTTGATCGTTTCTACGAGGTTTGGAAACAGTCGGGAGAAGAAGGTCTTCGCGCATACGCGGCTCAACAGGGGGCCCCAAACCCTCCGAAAATCAACCTGACCTCATGCGTTTTGGAATATGACTATGATCTTTTTAGAACCCGTCATGCCGCGAGCTAAGGGCGCGTCCGCATCGAACGCTTGCCCTATGAATCGAATCATTCGAGAGGTGATCGCGGTGACGCCATACAGAGCGATGCTCACTCACCCTCGCGGTCGGCTGTCGGGGTCTCCCTACGCATTCGACACCGACCAATCGCGTCAATTACTTCCAGTGGCGGCTCCGGCACAGACTGGGTCGTCCGCTGACTGCCGTCTCTGCCGGTCCGGTGAGATAGAATCAGCCCATTATGCGCCTGTCTGCGGGGACACGAATGGGGCCGTACGAAATCCGGACGCCCATCGGCATCGGCGGTATGGGCGAAGTCTACCGCGATGACCGCGTGGGCCGCGGCGTGGCCATCAAAGTCTCGGCCGAGCGCTTCTCCGATCGCTTAGAGCGGCACGCCGGACGGGAAGCACTTCCTGGTCAACGCGGCCGTGCAAGCCGAGTCGGGCGCGCCGTCGCCGGGGATCGCGGTGGTGTTCAACTGGGCCGCAGGGTTGAACAAATGAGCTGGCGTGAAATCCTCTTCGCATAAGCTAAGTCGTCGGGAAGTCTAAATCCGGGAAGTCGACAGATCGGGAACAGTGAAATATACCCAACGGAGCGAATGGGACCCAGCGGCAACGACACGCGCGATATATATCACGAATTCCTCATCGTGGCTGAGGAACTGGCACCGGCACCGCCGCCGCGTGATTGCTGCTGGAGGGGGCAGGGCGGTTGGTGGGTGTCCCTGCACCGGGTCTGGCCTTTGTCGCGCGACTGATCCAAGGTCGAAAACTGCAGCGCAACGCGGCATTAACGCGCATGTAAGAGCCGCCGCGAACGAGAACCCGCCAGAAACCAAAACGAACGGGCGGAAATGAAACCGGCTAGCGAAGGCAGGGCAATCCGCCGATCAAGCGCGGATCAGATCGCTAGCGATGCGATGATGCGCTTTCCGCTTGCGATGGTCCCGCTGCACCACAACGGTGGCGTCGCGAATGAAAACGTTACTTGCTAGCGTTCCTGTCAACGCACCGGCGTCACGCCGTTCAGAATGTAAGGAAAGCCACGATAGATGCGCCGCGGCTTCCCAAACGCCGCTTCGGGCCAAGGTACGAGTTGTGCGTGACTCGCTCACCGCTGCAGCCCGCAAAATTCGATGATGCGCGAAGACCAGCCTTGCTAGCCGGCATGGGAGCGGCGCGGGGTCCTCCCGCTTTGATAGGCTGTTGGGAATCGTACCCGGACATGAGGATCGATAACGAGATGTATCGCCGGATTGTCGAAGCCGTACCCGAGGGTATATGGGTTGTTGACCCTCAAGGCTTGACCATCTTCACCAATCGGCGCATTGGCGAACTTCTCGGAGTTGGCTACGAATCGATGCCGGGAGAGTCCTGCTTCGACTGCGTCTTTCCAGAGGACCTGGCAGATGCGCATCAACTTTTTGCACGCGCGCTGGGCGGTGATCTGCGGCCATTTGATTTTCGCCTACGCAGGGCCGACGGATCTCCGATATGGGTCAGTATTTCCGCCATGCCTGTCTACGATAATGCGGGTACGACAGTCGGACTGCTCGGCTTGTTCGCGGACATCACCGAGCGGAGGCAAGCGGGAGCTGCCCTACGTGAAAGCGAAGAGCGGTTCCGCAATATGGCCGATTCGGCTCCCGTACTGATCTGGCTTACCGGCCCAGACAAAGTGCTTACCTTCTTTAATAAGACCTGGCTGGACTTCGTCGGTCGCACTCTGGAACAGGAGTTGAACAACGGATGGGTCCAGAACGTGCATCCTGATGATGTGGACCAGTGCTTTGCCAGTTACTCCGCAGCGTTTGATGCCCGCCAGAGATTCCATATCGAGTGCCGGCTGCGGCGGGCAGACGGTGAGTACCGGTGGATGCTATGCAGTGGCATTCCGCGCTACGCCGCCGATGGCGGCTTTGCCGGCTATATCGGTACCGACATCGACATCACCGATCTCCGGCGGGCGCAGGACGAGGCGGTG
>Ga0126381_100002744_pt1 | contig 19077 bp, 16 predicted proteins | sample PanSoiMetPlot_28_FD_96465 | JGI IMG/M metagenome (GOLD analysis project Ga0126381, IMG submission 96465) | Tropical forest soil microbial communities from Panama - MetaG Plot_28 | ecosystem: Environmental > Terrestrial > Soil > Tropical forest > Bulk soil | place: Panama | collected 2016-02-17
CGGTCACATCGGAATAGACTTCCAACCAGCCCACACTGCGCCCCTCGGAGTCAGTGATCGTTCTCGAGGTGCGCTCTAGGAAACGCGGAGTGGAACTCAAAAGCTCTAGGTCATCGTGCGCCGGGCCTCGATGGCCGGCCGCAAGAGCGCGCCACCGCGCAGATAGAACGGAGGCGTTGCGCAACCGATTTGCGAGAAGCGGCAATAGTTCTTCTAAATTCTTGATTTTATCCAGATCGCGCCGATGCAGACCCAGCAGCTCCGCAAAACGCGGATTCGAACGTCGAATACGCCCGAGTCGGTCAAGAACGATGATTCCTGACTTACTCGAATCAAGGACCCCCCCGAAGCTCTGCCTCATACCAATCGTTTGGCCCGGTGCCATCACTTGAATGCTCGTTGATACTCAGCAGGAGGTGATGGGAAATGGGCAGGACCGACCGCAGCGTCACGCGAACCGGAAAGTTCAATATGGGAACGTCCACAAACTGAACCGATGCGATTAATTCTTGACCTGGCAAGAGCGATGGCAAGCGTTTAGCAATTGAGGCGTCGAACAACGCTGAAAGTGCGGTTTTCGGAACACCCTTTTTCTTCAGACTAAGCAGGCCGCGGGCGCGCGAATTGGCTATCTGGATGGAGCCCGCCGGATTAATGACGATCAGCGCCTCATTACTTGAGTCAAATACGGCTCGAAACGCTGCATATCCGGGCGAATCGAGGCTGGCACCGCCACTTATTGCGCTCGGCAATAGCCGCCTCGCGCGCTTGTCGAGAGCGCTCATTGATTCACCGGCCGAGGCCTTCGATGATCCACAGGCTGCATAACAGCGCAATCGCCACGCAAATTGTATATTCCGCTGCGCGACGACAGATCGTCTTACTCTTCCTGTAGTCCGCAAGGGGCGTGACGGTGCAAAGGACGAACAGCAAGCTGTCAATCTGTGTTCTCATGGCAAAAACACAGTGCACACTCTTTACCATGAATGTCGGTGAGCGAAATAAAAGCGAAATATCGAATGTTCAATCGGTTGGCGATAAGCGGAGACGAAGACCGAATCCGACTTTCCCGGTCCGGTACTTGAGACTTTCCGGGTTTGAAATAAACGAATCCCGTACGCGTACGAGCGATTCCCATATGCGGAACCACTCGCAACAGCAGGTAGACAAGTCGATTATGTTACGAGGATGGTCGAGGAGATTTCTGATCCGTGCCATACTCTTTTAGCTTGCGATAAAGGGTCGTTTTTCCGATCCCCAACAGACGGGCCGCAGCCACCTTGTCTCCGGCGGCTTCTTGAAGCGCACGAAAAATCGTATGTCGCTCAAGCTCCTCCAGCCGAAAGTCATCTTTCACCGCTAGCTGGTCAGCTGTTCCATGCTGAAGGTTGGTCGGTAGATCGGCACTCTGCAGAATCGGTCCGGAGCCCAACGCCACAGCGCGTTCGATCGCGTTTTCTAGCTCTCGAACGTTTCCCGGCCATTCGTAGGCGACCAGGTGCGCCATTGCGTCCCCTGAAATCGTGCGATCCGATTTCTCTCGCTCGTTGAACTTCTCGAGAAAGTGGTTTACTAAAAGAGGAATATCGGCTTTCCGCTCGCGTAGCGGAGGAATTTTAATTTGAACCACGTTCAGCCGGAAAAAAAGGTCCTGCCGGAACGTGCCCTGCCGCACCGCCGCTTCGAGATCGCAATTGGTAGCTGCGATCACTCGGATGGATATGGGTATTCGATCTGTTGAGCCCACCGGTTTCACCTCCTTCTCCTGAATCGCCCGCAGCAATTTCGCCTGCAAATCGATGGGTAAATCACCAATCTCGTCGAGAAAAAGTGTACCGTTTCCGGCCGCCTCCATCAGGCCTTGCTTGCTGTGGACCGCCCCTGTAAACGCGCCCTTCACATAGCCGAACAATTCCGATTCGATCAAGGTTGGAACCAGGGCGGTACAGTCGACCGGCACGAAGGGCCGGTTGCAACGAGGACCATAGAAATGGATTGACTGGGCCACCAATTCCTTGCCCGTTCCGCTCTCCCCCAATATTAAAACGGGATAGTTGTGCTGACTGACCTTTTCGATCAGCCTGTAGACGCGCTGCATTTTGGGGGATAGACCAGTCAGGCATCCGAATCCGGGCCGGGTGCGCAACTGTTCGCGCAGCACTCGATTCTCCTGGTCTACCTCCAAAAGACGCACGATCCGATTCAATTTGTCGCGCAACTCGGGTATGCGAAACGGCTTGGTTAGATAATCCGCCGCGCCCATGCGCGTCGCTTCCACCGCGCTCTCGATCGTTCCATATTGCGTTAGAACAATCACCGCCATGTGTGGATAAAGCTCGCGAACACGTTTGAGCAATTCGATCCCGCCTAACTGCGGCACACGTAGATCGGTGATAACGATGTCGACCGGGTCCTGATCAAGAATTTCAAGTGCCTGTTCAGTGGTCGACGCTGTCCGAGGATGCAGACCTGAATCCCGGACCACCACTCGGCACAAATCGCGAATGGAGTCTTCATCATCTACCACCAGAACTGTGGTAGCGGTGGATCGATCCACCGCTATTGTCGCTTCTGCTCCAGTCGCCACGGCGATTCTCCCTTCCGGTGTGCCGTGCCACGTGCAACCCTGCTACCATTTAGGAACAGTTTCACACTTAACTGCAGACAAGAGGTTTAGCCCGGATCTAACGTCGTGCTGACGAAATTTAATTTCAAAGTGGAATGCCTGGCAAGACCGTAAAACTACTCATGTCCATGAAGTCTTTTAATTTCAAGCGTATACCAGAATTCAGTTTTCCCACTGTGAATCGGAGGTTTTCCGATCTGGAATTTTTGACAAGCCACCCATCTCTGCCATGGTTCAGCCCACACACAGTATCCATGGAGGTTGCCATAAATGTGAGAAACGCCACCTTCCTCGCAACTGGCCGCCCTTTTGAATATTTCAGTAGCTGGGAGTTATGGGCAGAATTCGCCCGCACCCGGTAACATCGAAACAAGACCGTGAGTGCCAGAACGCGCTTGAAGATCCGCTCAACACCAAAAATGCGAAGGCGGGCGATCGGTTTCGCGCCCGTACTATTGAGCCGATTCCAACGTTGGACGGCAGTGTGATCGCTCCCGGATTGGAAATCGTCGGCCACGTGGATAAGTGGAGGCCGCACACAAGGCGGTCGGGCTCAAATGTAGCCCGCTTTTGATGAGATTAGAATGTCTTCCACTTGGGTCCCACTCGTAGCGGATCTGTCCGATATGCCTGGCATCCATCCACTCCGTGCAGGTTGACCACAATCGCGAAGGCGAACGAGACCAGGCGGCAAACGCAGGCCGAGGCTGCGGCTGCCGGCGCTGTAGCAGGAGGAGCTACCGGCGTCGCCCCCGCCGTGGTGAGGACGTGGCAATTGGGGCTGCCACGGGTGCGGCAACAGCGTTCATGGTCGCTTCGGGCCTCGGCTAAAAATTCACACTCGAGAAGAATACGAAAATGGAGCTGATTCTGGACCGTCCGCTGTACACCAAGAGGTCCTAGCTCGCTTGGAATTCCGCAGGACTGCTGGTAGATTCAAGTCTTGATGGCCTCCGAGAACCATTCCCACCGTATCCTCATCGTTGAGGACGAAGAAAACGCACGTAAGGGATACGAAGCACTCCTGCAGCGATGGAACTACCAGGTTCTTGGCGTAGGCACCGGCGAGGATGCCCTGGCGAAATTCCCCGAATTTTCACCCGACATAATTTTGGCAGACGTGGAACTGCCTGGCATGAATGGGCTGGAACTGCTGGGACACCTTGGAGAAGAGATCCAGCAAATTCCCGCGATCATTATCACGGGACGGGGCAGCGAGGAGCGCGTGGTGCAGGCGATCGAAGCCGGAGCTTACTGGTACATTGAAAAACCGCTGAAACCATCCGTGTTGCAGGCGCTCATGCGGAGAGCGCTAGAGCTCCGGGAAAATAAGCAAAAGGTGGCAGCGCTCACGCGCGACCTGCGCGGCGCCGGGAAACTGGGGGCTCTGGTCGGTTCCTCGGGCGGCATGCAGGAAGTCATGAGGCAGGTGGAGACTGCCGCACCTTCAACCGCCTCGGTCCTGATCACCGGCGAAACTGGTTCGGGAAAAGAAATCGTGGCTCGATCGATCCACATGCTTTCCCCTCGAGAAGACCGTCCCTTCGTAGCGATCAACTGTTCGGCTATTCCAGAATCACTGATGGAAAGTGAAATCTTTGGCCATGAAAAGGGAGCATTCACCGGCGCGGCAGAGCGGCGGATCGGCTGTTTTGAGTTGGCTCACGGCGGCACCCTGTTGCTAGACGAAATCGGCGAAATGCCCGCGCAAACTCAGGCCAAATTGCTCCGTGTCCTGGAAGACCGAAAGATCCGGCGCTTGGGTAGCAAGGTAGAAACGCCGGTCGACGTACGTGTGCTCGCGGCGACGAACAAGAACCCCGAACAGGCCGTCGCCGATGGACATCTGCGCCAGGACCTTTATTTCCGGTTGAACGTGTTTCATATTCATCTGCCGCCACTCCGCGAGCATAAAGGCGATCTGTCCGCTTTGATTGAACACCTATTGGCGGATATCTCGGAAAAGCATGGCAAGAAAGTTACCGGCGTCGGCGCAGATGTGATGGAGCTTTTTAAGTCCTATCCCTGGCCGGGAAACGTCCGCGAATTGCGCAATGTTCTGGAGCGGGCTGCGATCGCCTCGGATCGTGGAATCATCAATCGGCAGCATCTGCCCTCGGACTTTGGCCACGCGCCTGCAGTGGCTGCTCCCGGTCTGGGAGGTCTCCGATTCCCAATCGGAACCACAGTCGACGATGCCGAACGCGAACTCATTCTCCAGACGCTCGCCGCGACAAACCAGAATAAGACTAGGGCCGCCGAGTTGCTGGGCATCAGTCTTAAAACCCTACACAACAAGCTCAAGGAATACGAGGCGGGGCGGAAAGATGCCTCTCAGCCTGAAAACTAAATTTACCCTGGCTACTTCATTGCTCGTCCTTGCGGTCGTTGCGGTGGTTTCGGGTTTGTACCTCGGCCGTCTGACCAGCCAGGTGCTCCGCCAGGCGGATGATCGGGCTCGTTTTGTGGCCCAACAAGTCTTCTTGGCTTGCCAGAACGCTCTCGGTGAAGCGGCAGAGACAGGCCGCAGCCCGCGTTCTCTCCAACCGGATGATGTGCTCGAATACGTCCGTAACACACTGGACAACAGTAGCCCGCTCAACTCTCTTATTAAATCCGCCGTCGGCTACTCTCCGACAATCTATGAGATCACTATAAGTGACAAGAACGGTGCTGTTCTAGTCTCCAGCGACTCTTCCAAGCGGGGACAAAAGGCCCCTGATCGGCCGCGTGTAGCCTCCCTGGTCAGTGGCAATTTCTTTAAACAGCTCCGAACTCTCTATGGCCCGCCGCAAACCTATGAGTATTCGCTTCCGTTTACGGTCGGCTCGGACCCCTTTGGGGATATTCGCATCGGGCTTTCCTCCACCCTGCTTCGGGACGAGATATCTCCCGGCCTGAAGTCCGCCGGATATTGGGCCATCGGCGCAGTGTTTTTTTCCACCTTGCTTGCGCTCTTGGTGAGCCGCATCACACTGGCCCCGCTCGCTCGTATTTCGGACCAATTAGATCGCATTTCCGCGGGCGAGCTCGATTTAAGCCCACCCGTTGAGCGGACCGACGAACTGGGTTTGGTGAGCAACAAGATTTCCGGCATTGGAAAGCAACTGCACGACGTACGCGAAATTTTCAGCACCGTCCGTGAGAACCTCGACCAAGTTATGCGCGGGCTGGGCGACGGTCTTCTGCTCTTCAACAGCGAGGGGCGCCTGGTTCTGGTAAGTCCGTCGATCGAGAAATTCTTAGGCGCGCGTCCCGATGAACTCCGAGGCAAGCGCATCAGCGAAATCGTCCCCGTCCGTCATCCTCTCCGCTCTGCTCTGCGTGTCGATGGAGATGTGATTGAACCCGTTGAAGGCGCGGAGATACTTCTTGGCCACGAAGGCGCCAAGAGGCGAGTTGGCGTCAGCGCGCAGGTAATTCGCGAACACGGCAAGCGGATGGGAACTCTGGTGACACTGCACGACACGGAAACGCTGGAGCGCCTCGGCAATCAACTGCAGGTTTCAGAGCGCCTGGCCGCTCTCGGCCGCGTGACCGCTGGAGTCGCCCACGAGGTGAAAAATCCGCTGAACTCGATGCGTCTTTGGCTGGAAGTTCTTAAAGGCAACATGCCCGTCGAGCCGGAACCTCAACAGGCTGTCAAGATGCTCGACAGCGAGATCGATCGCTTGGACCGCGCGGTGAAGACCTTCCTTAATTTCACTAGGCCCGTCGAAATGAATTTGGAACAGACTGAGCTGCGAAGCTTCCTGGAGGAAATTCTGGATGCGGCCCGCCCCGCCATCGTCAAAGCCGGAATTGCATTGATGTCAGAGCTTTCTCCCGAACCCCTTCCGGCTTTTCTGGATCGCCAACTGATTCACCAAGCGATTTTGAACTTGCTGTTGAACGCCTGCGATTTCACTCCAGTTGGGGGCCGGATTACGCTAAGTTTGAGACGCAATGGCGATTTTGCTGAAATCTGTGTGTCGGATACGGGAAAAGGAATTTCGCCGGAGGACCGAGGTAAAATCTTCCAGCTGTTTTTTACTACGCGGCCCCAAGGCTCTGGTATCGGCTTGGCTAACACTTTCCGATTTGTACAGCTGCACAATGGCCGCATAGAGTTTGAGTCGGAACTTGGCCGCGGAACCGATTTCCGTGTCCAACTCCCATTGGCCCGCGCGGAGGAGCCCCAAGCGCAACTGGGTATCAAAATTCGCGATTTCGCGCAGCCGTTTGCGGCGGAAAAAAGGTGATGTCCGTTTATCGAATTCATGCTGGAGTTTTCCTGGCAGTATGCTTTTTGTCTCTGCTCGCCGGAGGATGCGCGCGCAGGAATGTTCAGGCCGCTGCGCCGGTCGCAACCCCCCCGCTTCCTTCGATATCCAAAGCAGAGCGGCCGATGACGACCGCTCCCGATACCGACGCATCACCACCCCCTGAGACTTCCGTGACCGCCCCCATGATTGAGGCCCAGGAGTCATCAACTCTCCCTATAACCGTCCCGGCTGCCCCGGCCGTGCCGGCTCCGCGCAGACCACAGGAGCCCGCCTCTGAGTCTGCGGCAGAGGCGCCCTCACAACGACCGGCGCCGCTGATCACTCCTCAGCTCTCTGCCGGCGATCAAGCCAGTTTTGAGCGTGAAACAGGGGAAGACATCGCGGTGGCGGAGAAAAACTTGCAGGGAGCGCAGGGCAGGCAACTGAGCGCCCCGCAGAAGGACATCGTAGACAAAATTCGTAGTTTCCTATCGCAGGCTCGTGACGCTAGCAAGATCGGCGACTGGGCGAGGGCCCAGAACTCGGCCCATAAAGCGCGGCTACTCTCCATCGAGTTGATGAATTCGCTGTAGGCTTTCTCTCGTTTCCCCAGAGTGACTCCGCCCTCTTTCACTCGGACTTGTCGGTCTCGCCTTCCTCTCGACCGTCTGGCTGTTTACCATTTGCTGTAAAATTGTTTCGTGGAAACATTCGATGTCGTGATCGTCGGCGGAGGCTTGATCGGCTGCTCGATCGCGCACGAGCTTGCTGGCGCCAGGCTAAAAGTGCTAGTGCTCGACAAACAGGAACCCGGACGCGAGGCGTCCTGGGCTGCTGCCGGCATGCTTTCGCCCGCCCCCGATTCGCCTGCCGATCTTCCGCTTGTTCCCTTGGCGCTCGCGAGCCTTGCGCTCTATCCGGATTTTGCTCGTGTCATGGAAGAGGAATCCGGCAAGCCCACCGGTTACGCACAACTCGGAGCGCTCCAGGTTTTCCTAGGGTCCGACGCGGAGGCAAAGCGCGACCGGATGATCGCACAACACAAGATGCTTGGCCTTCGTGCCGAGGGAATTTCAATCGACGCGGCCCGAACAAAAGAACGTTCACTGGGTGGATCAGTTCGTGCCGCCACATTCCTTCCCGATGAAGCCAGCGTTGAGCCTCGTTTGCTGATGGATGCTGTCGTGAATGCCACCAAACGCCGTGGAGTGACGATCCGCGCAAACTGCAGGGTCCGTTCCCTGCTGTTCAAGCGAGACCGCTGTGTGGGTGTGTGCACCAAGCAGGCCATTGCGGCGAGGGAGGTCGTGCTGGCGACAGGCTGTTTTTCCGCACAATTAAATCCTGATGTAAACGGTTCAGAGGTTTCGATTCCCGCTCGGCCCGTACGCGGACAAATGTTGGCTTTGCAGCCTCGCGACTTCCGGCTGCGCCAAGTACTTCGGTCCGAAACGGGATACCTTGTGCCGCGCAGGGACGGTCGCGTGGTCGCGGGAAGCACCATCGAAGATGTCGGCTTTGAGAAGAAGGTTACGGCTGCTGGGATAAGCCAAATCCTCGGTGCCGCGCTCGAACTTTGTCCAGAGCTGTGCAGTGCCGAGGTAGTTGAAACATGGTCGGGATTACGCCCCGGAACACCCGATGCTCTCCCTATTCTCGGCCGCACGCACATTGACGGGCTGCTGGTAGCTACTGGACACTACCGCAGTGGAATATTGCTTGCACCTATTACCGCGAGACTCATCAGGGAGTGGGCCACCACCGGCCGCGTAAGTCTCGACGCAAAGCGATTTTCGCCTCTACGGTTCGGTCATGAAATACGCCAGAGCGCTTCGGAACCCGCGGGTATCGCCGGTTATTAGTTGCGGCCGATCGTGCTATCAGCTTCCTATATCTCGGCCATAGAGTCGTTCGAGAAAGCTCGGGGGTAATCGCAAGGCGCCTGACACGAGGGGCCCGGAGCTCCTAGCCGTTGGAACTTAATCGATCAATACCCGCTGCGATTCAGCGCAAAGTTAACCTCGACCGTCAGATCGCACTTGGTGGGTTCACCGTTGAGCAGCACGGGCACAAATCGTTCTTTGGATACTGCGTCTACTGCTGCCGCGTACAGCAAGAACGGCCCGCTTATTGCCCGTGCGTCGACAACTCTGCCTGATCTATCGATGATTGCGCGAATCACGACCTTACCGAAAACATGGGCCGCTCGCGCCAGTTCCGGATACACGAGCACCAGGCGGCCGAGCGGGCGAGAGCTTTTCACCTCGCCACCCATGTGGACCAGTCGAAAATTGTCCGCTGGCAGAGGCGGAAGAAGCAAATCCGCAGAAGTCTTCGCGGCGGCGCTCAAGACATTCCCCAGAGCCGGGTCAAAGGATTCAGACGCGTCCAGATCGGGCGGGAGCCCGGAAAAGTCGGCCGCCCGGTCTGGATTAAAGAGCAGGGGCGGAGAGAATTTCAGCGAAGAAAAAATGGTGTTCGCCGGGTCTATGAGACGCCGGCGAATAGCGAACGGCGCCTTCGCGCTCATCAGCGGCATGACCAGCATGGTTCGCGTCCACGGCTGCAGGCGCATAGCCACGGGAGACAGAAAAGAGAGCAACACCAGCAGAGCCGCCACAGCCACATGCACAACAATCGAAACAACGCAGTTTGCCGCGCGGCGTTCGATGTAGCCAGGACTCTCTAAAATGATGTCGTGCGAGAAAATCCCTTGTTCTTCACGTGACTCCGAAAAGGTCGAATCAGAAGCTGGCTTGGGCGTGACAATGGAAAAAATCTCAGCGTACGCGGCTTTGTACTGAAGCATTTGAATCAGTTCCTTTTCGGGGTACACCGGACTTCCGGCGCGTCCCCCAAGAGAAACCAACCGGACCAACGGGCCGATTGAATCGAGCTGCAAAGTCGCGGGCGAACGTTGCAGAAATCCTGGAGGAATGAGCGGTGTTAAAGCGAAAACGGAGCTGGCCATACTGCGCTGCGGTGGTCAGATTCGCGCCGAGTCCGGAAATCTCACTCACATTTCAAGGTAGAACGGAGCGCCGGGAAAAAGCCAACCTAAATTTGATTTATGGGAAATAAGATATGGAAATAAGAAAGTTCCGCAGCTCGTTTTAGGGTAGCACCGCACAGGCTATAGGTGATTCCCGGTATCGAAGTTGCGAATCGCGATAGGGTCAGGAGAATCGCAAAGCAATTTAGCTAAAAAGCATTAATGCGCCGGGGAGACGTAGCCCTCAGGTAACTTCGAGCCCTGGCCAAAGAAAAATTGCTCCATTTGCTCTTCCATGATCTTAAGCGAGTTTGGGTCGAGAGGATTGAGCCGGTATTCGTTCATCAGCATTTTGGAATGCTCCACCCACATGCGCCAAGCCTCTTTCGAGACGTTATCGTATATCCGTTGGCCGAGTTCGCCCTTCCAGGGGATGCGGTCCAGACCGGGCATTTCGCGTCCAAATTTGACGCATTTCACCATGCGCACATTTTGCGCGTCCGCCGCAGTGGCGCCTTGCTGTTTTTCGTCAGCCATACCGGGCCTCCATCACATCGATTCTTCAAGATACTTGAACAATCCTGGAAATTCCAGTCGTTGAAGAGGAGCAGAATCGCAAAGAATTTTGGACAGGCAGCTGTGACGAAGCTCCACGACAATTGCCGCCAATCACAGCCGAGAAAGCGATATGCGCAAAATGTGCTTCTGTCGATGGCGCTCGAGCATCGTATGTTTGAAGCGGAGGGCACGACAGCCGATTAAGATAAAGTAGTACCCTGCCGAGACGGAACTGAGGGCGTGACGGTGGCTTCTTTGAAGGGAACTAATCTCGAAGCCGCGGACAATATAGCGCAAATTATTTTAGACGCAGAGCAGGAGAACTCCATGAGCGTGCCAGCAACGGTCTTAGCCGAGCAGATGCAGAATGATGCCTACTACTGCGAAATTCCCAACGAGCCGTGCGCTATCGTGATGTTCGGAGCTTCGGGAGACCTGGCCAAACGAAAACTGCTGCCCGCCCTATTCGACTTGGCGTGGCACGCTTGCCTAGCGCCGCGATTCCGCCTGCTGGGGTTCGCGCGCACACCAATGAGCGACGAGAATTTCCGTCGTGAGGCGGAAGAAGCGCTATCAAAGGGCGAATCCGCGAAACACAAGGACAAACAACACGATTTTCTCAACCAACTCCGCTATTTCAGCGGCCAGTATGACCAAACGGAATCCTACGTCCACTTGGCCCAGCGATTGGATGAACTCGATCGCGACGGCAATTTGGGCGGAAACCGCCTTTTCTATCTGGCCACGCCGCCCGACGTGTACCCTAAGATCATCCGCCAACTTGGTCAAGCGGGATTGGCCAAGCCTCGCGGACCAAACTCGTGGACGCGTATTATTATCGAGAAGCCGTTCGGGCACGATCTCGCGTCGGCGCGCGATTTGAACGCCAAGGTGCTGAGCGTATTTGAAGAATCGCAGGTTTATCGCATCGATCACTACCTTGGGAAACAGACGGTTCAGAATCTACTGGTGTTCCGCTTTGGAAACGGAATTTTCGAGCCCTTGTGGAACCGAAACTATATCGATCACGTGGAAATCACCGCCGCCGAGGCATTGGGCGTGGAGGCGCGAGCAGCGTTCTATGAAACCGCGGGCGCTCTGCGAGACATGGTGCAGAGCCATATGCTGCAGCTTACCTCGATGGTGTCGATGGAAGCGCCGGCGAAATTCGACGCGACTTCGGTGCGCAACGAGAAGATTAAGGTTCTACAGTCCATCCGACCTTTTACAGCCGATACGGTAGCAGGTTCCGTTGTGCGGGGTCAGTATGGGGCGGGTATGGTCGATGGAAATGCCGTCCCGGGATACCGGCAGGAAAAAGGAATAAATCCTCAGTCCGCGACGGAAACGCACGTAGCATTGGAGCTGTACGTCGACAACTGGCGCTGGAGCGGCGTCCCCTTTTATCTCCGGACGGGAAAACGGCTGGCGCGCGCGTCCACGGAAATCACGATTCAGTTCAAAGAAGCGCCGCACCTGCTGTTTCGCGGCGATGGCATCCAACCCAACTCGCTGGTATTGAACATCCAGCCAAACGAAGGGATTTCGCTTTCGTTTGGCGCTAAGGCGCCCGGTGCGCAGATGGATGTTCGGCCCGTCACCATGGATTTTCAGTATCGCCAGGCCTTTGGTGGAGCGTCGCGGGAAGCCTATGCAACGCTGATCAATGATTGCATTCGCGGAGACGCAACCTTGTTTGACCGGGCGGATAGCGTCGAAGCGGCTTGGGAACTCGTCGATCCGATTATCGAGTCGTGGAAGACCGTGGTGCCGCCTGATTTTCCGAATTATGCCGCCGGAAGCCACGGCCCTGCGGCTGCGGACAAACTGATCGAGGCGGGCCGACGGGCCTGGCGCGCTTTTTAGAGCCTGTTCAGACTTGCCGGTCCAGTTCCGGCGAACACTGTTCGAATCCACTATGATTTTGTGCTTTCGAGGGAAGGGCTGGGAAGCTTCATGATTGTTGCAGGCGACATTGGCGGGACAAAGTCGAATATCGGATTGTTCGATATTCAGCAGGGCAAGCTTGTGCGCGTCGCGCACAAACGTTACTTGAGCCACCAGCATGCCGGCCTGCAGGAAATTCTGCAGGACTTCTTGTCGGGGAACCGCGCGCGGATCACCGCAGCGTCATTTGGAGTTGCCGGGCCAGTAGTGGACAACCGCGTTCACGGCACTAATCTGCCGTGGATCGTGGATGGGGCGGCCGTGGCCGCTTTTTTAGGTTTGTCGCGCGTCCGCATCCTTAATGATCTCGAGTCCACGGCGTTTGGCGTGGGGGTATTAACGCCAAACGATCTGGCGACGATCTATGAGGGCGTGCCTCTTCCGAATGCGACTTCCGTGGTGATCGCGGCGGGTACCGGACTTGGAGAGGCGGTTTTGTTCTGGGACGGATCGAAGCACTTGGCCATGGGTACGGAAGGAGGCCACGCGGACTTTGCGCCGCATACGCCGCAGCAAGCCGAATTATGGAAGTTCCTGCGCGGGCGTGTCGATTACGTGAGTGCGGAAATTATTCTTTCGGGGCGCGGATTTCAGAACGTCCACGAGTTTCTCGATCCTTCGTTGAAGCATCCCGGGTTTGACGATCCCACCCAGGATCCGGCGCCCCAAATTACCCAGCAGGGTCTTTCGGGCGAGTGTCCCGTTTGCGCTTCCACGCTCGACTTGTGGACGGAGATTTATGGATCGGAGGCCGGAAACTTCGCCCTGCGCACACTCGCCCGCGGCGGAATCTATGTTGCCGGCGGGATCGCGGTGAAGGTCTTGCCCAAGCTGAAAGATGGACGATTCGCGGCTGCGGCCCGCGATAAGGAAAAAATGCGGGATTTCTTGGCACATCTCCCGATTTATGTGGTGCTGAATGAAGAATGCCCTCTCTTAGGGGCCGCGTACGTGGCCTGGAAGGCGTTCTAAAACCGCGCGACTGCTTACTGCACGCCGCGCAGCATGCGATGCCAGCGCGTACGGCTCGGCAAATGAACGAGAGTTCGCTCGATCCCGCGAACGGAACCTGAAACGCTGCGGTCCCCGTAATCCTCCGAAGTTGCTTCCACGGACCAGTAGATTACGACCGGGCGTCCCATGATGGCGGCGTGGTCAACGAAGCCCCAATAGCGGCTATCCCAACTCCGGTCGCGGTTATCTCCCATCACGAAATAGTGGCCTGGAGGGACCACTAGATCGTCTCCTTGTACGTAGCGGAGGATCTCGGAAGCCCACTCGGGACGGAGACCGATTTGCATCACACGCCGGCCTGTCGGCGGGAAATTATCGACGGCGGGGTCGTTTCCTGAGGGATCGTGCACCACGTAAGGCTGCGGGATTTTGTTGCCGTTGACGTAAACCTCGTCGGCCACTATGCGGATGCGGTCTCCGGGAAGGCCAATGACGCGCTTCACATAGTGCGGATGATCGTCGAACGGAAACTTGAAAACGATGATGTCGTCTCGGAGAATGGGCCGGTAAGGAAGGAGCTTTTCGTACCAGGCCCCGGTGCCCTCAAAGACGAATTTGTTAACCAAAAGATGGTCGCCAACCAGCAGAGTAGGCTCCATCGATTCCGAAGGGATCTTGAAAGCCTGCACAATAAAGGTAGTGCCGTAAAGGGCCAGCAGAATGGTCACCAGCAGCGACTCGATGAATTCCAGGATGCTGCCGCCAGATCGCTCCCGAACTGCGCTTGTCGCGGCAGCGTCGGGAATGCCTGGAGCGGCAACGGCCGTTGTGTCCGCTTCCCCGGGGGTCATAGAAAGACGTCGCCTGAGGTCTCGAGGGTTTGCAAAGCCCGCTTGGCCGCGGCTTGTTCCGCTTCTTTCTTGCTGCGGCCTTCCGAAGAGGAGAGGCGCCGGCCCGAATGCCATACCTCAACTTCGAAAATTTTCTCGTGATCGGGTCCTGATTCTCTGTGTACGCGGTACTCGGCCGTGCCGAGCGCTCGCTCCTGAAACCATTCCTGAAGCGCGGACTTGAAGTCGGAACGATGAAGGCCGTCATGCTGGCCGAGCAGCGCAGGTTCGATAAGAGTCCGACGCACAAAGTCCGCGGCCATGGATAAGCCACCGTCGAGATAAATGGCGCCGGCGATCGCTTCATACGCGTCGGCCAGCAATCTTTTCTTTTCCCGCCCGCCGGTTTTTTCTTCGCCAGGGCCGAGGCGAAGATGCGTGCCCAAATTCAAGCGCTTGGCGGCCGTGTAAATCGACGATGTGCTGACAAGCTGCGCCAGTCCTTTGGAGAGCTGGCCGGCGTCCCAGCCGGGGAAAAACCGGAACAGATGCTCGCTGACACTCAGTCCGAGGACGCGGTCACCCAGAAACTCAAGTCTTTCATTGTCGACGCTTTCAGAACCCTGCCTGTGCGACCGGTGCGTCAGCGCGCGCTCGAGACCCTCGGCATGGCTGAAATGGTGTCCCAGCAAGGTCTCCAGCAGAGCGCGTTCCTCGCTGGACATCTTCTGTGCTGGAGGTTTATTTCGCACCTTTTGCCTGGGCGGCCATTTGCTTACAGCGATCCTGGAGCCCGCCAGCAATTTCACCGCACTTCGTGAACACATCCGAAGCGTCGGTGTTGCGGTTGGTCTGCATCAGCCCCACCCCAAGAGCGTAAAGGTCGGTTGGATCGGGGGAGGCAGTCCCGCTGGTCGCAAGCTGCAACTCCTTTACCGAGTTAGCAAAATCCTGCTGCCGAAAATAGACTAACCCGAGACCGCTGTGCGCCTGGGAAAGCTTTTCAGCCTTGGCCTGTGCGAACTGTTCGTCGCTCAAGTTATCCGGCTTCGATATGGTGGGAATGACATCAATGGCGTGCTTCTCGTAGGTTTCGGCCTTATCCAGCTTCTTGTCCGCGTCGGCTTCGTCCTTATTGTAAAGGTGCGGAATAACCCAGCCTACAACCACGAGGACGTCCACATCGTCGGGATCCTTGGCTACGGCTTTATCGGCGGTGGAGTAAAGGTCGTTCCAGTCCTGCTTGACGTAGTAAGCCGACACGAGCTGGTTCATCACTGATTCTTCGTAGCGGCTACCTGGATACTTCTGGAGAAACTGCTGCGAAAGCTGGATCTTCTTATCGGCGGTCGAGCGGTCATTTTCCGGCACAGCATTCAGCGCCTTGTAATCCGCTTCCTCCTTTGGGTTGAGCTTGGGAGCCTCTTGCTTGGGAGGCGGGGCGTTCTTGTCCGACGGTGGCGGCTCTTGTTGTGCAGGAGGAGCGTACTGGGCGAATGATGGGGCAGCGAAAGCAAAGAAAACAACGATCGCGACCCATAACGGGGCCCTCTTTTTGTTCCAAAAGAATGAAAACGTCATTTTCCCTCCATATGCAGAGGCTTTGGGAGCCTCGAAGTTTTTGCTCTTAAGCTAAAAACGCGCCCCCGGCCGAAGATTTCACGGCTTTGCCGGTGGAGTCGCGCCCGGCTTGACCTGCGGGGCATAGGCGACGGAAACTCCACGTTGTGCCGCCAAGCGCGCCGATTCCGGTGCCCCGTCCACGGACAGAGCCGCCTGATATTCGTTCACAGCGGAGCCGCGCTCTCCTTCCAAATCGTGGATCCGACCAAGATAAATGTGCGACCAAGCTAGCTGCGACGCGTCGGGAAGCTTCGCCGTTTCCAGTCCAGGGCCCGGCCCGTGCGCGGCCGTTGCTACGACTTTCTCGAACAATTCCCTAGCCGCCAGCGCCTTGCCTTCCAGCACGGAAGCGATAGCCAATCCATACATAGCGCGGGGTTGATTGGGACTCTGCTTCAAGACGGCTTGAAAAATGGCCTCGGCTGCCGGGGCGTGTTGCAAGGCAATTTCGCGGTCCCCAAGGTCCATTCGCCTTTCCAGATCGGATTCTTGATTCTGTGCCACGTTTTTCTCGCCCGGCCCAGTGGTCGCGTCGACCGGGTAAAAGTCAATTTTCTGGGCGCGCTTTTGTTCCTTCTGGACGTCAATGGCCTGGATCAGATCGGAAAAATAATAGGACATGGCCGGTTCGTCCTTCTCGAATTTCTGAAGCTGCGCAACGATGGGACGAACCAGGATGAACCCGGAGCGATCGGCATCGGTCATGGCCGCTTCCAGTTGATTCGCGGACAAACGCTGCAATCGCAGCTCGACAGCCTTGATGAAACACTCATCAGTCAGCGCGTTGAAGTCACTTTCATATTCGGGGGGCAAATGCGGCGCCCTAGCGGCAATGTTGAGCAATGCGGCCTTGCTCTGGATCAAAGTTCGATTCTGCAATGGCAGCGGATCGAGCAGGAAATGGAGGTAGGCGTGGCGCACCTCGGCCGTCGGGAATTCGTGGGGTAAACCTACCACGATGGCATAGCGGTCGCCGGTGTTGCGAAAAATCGTGCGGCTGCCTACCAGCGGTTCGACGTAAATGAAAAAACTGCGCCCCTTCGAAGGTTTGGCCACTTCGCGCAGGTAAGCGTTCGATACGGTGACAATGTCGTTCACGGGCAGCCCATAACGCAGCGTGGCGTCTTGGTACTCCCTTTCGACCTGACGCCAGCGCGAATCCAAATGGGCTTCCTGGTAAAAAGCAGCAAGAACTTCCTGGAATTCTTGGAGCGAAAGAACATCCGGCGGAAGAAGATCCTGCGGAACTTCAAATTTAAAGGTTGGAGGCGGCCCGGCCACCAAGGCAAAGGCCATGAAGCGGGAGAGAGTCTCGCCTGGTTCGGCCATAGCATGGTCGTGGTAGAACTTGCGGAGCGCCTGGGTAGCGGCTCCCTGTAGCTTCAACAAGTCTTCGCGCAGGGCCAATCGCGCGGGCATTTCCGCCAAAGTGCTTTCATCCGAAGGGAAACCCGCAGCATCCAGCGCACACATCGTGGCGAAAACCTGCTGGCTGGTCTCAATGCTCAGGCCGTTATAAGTCTGCGCAACCAATTGCCGCGCCGGTGGAATGGTCTGTACGGCCGGCGCGGGCGGTGTTGTCGATGAGGAGGATGACTGCTGGGCAAAGGCAGGCACGCCTAGAATCGCCACGACGCATAGAACGCGGATTAGTACCCTGAAAACCGGCAAAAAATGTCGAATGATGCCACTCCTCCATCGCTTCAGGCTGACATCCACTGGGCGAGGTTATCTACCCAAACTCTAACGGCGGGGCCGGGCGGAGTCAAGAATGCAGAGCAAGACATTCGGGAAAAAAGAGGTGAAGCAAGAAAGCAAATTGGAAGTGGAACGAATCGGTTGTCGCGGTGGCGGTGCTAGAGCGATCGGAGACCCTAAAGGCGGGCAAATACCGTTCCTTAGCCGCGTTTCGGGCGGGCTAGGGTACACTAGGGAACCGAGTTAACCAGTCCGAGCGTTGGACATCTCGGCAGGGCGGGCAGGTAATGGTGTGGGCCAGAATTTTCCTGAGGCGGGGCCGCAAGGAAAAGACCAACGGAGCTTTACGTCTCGATAAGAGGCGGGGTCCACGCGTGCCGGTAGTCATGCAAGTATTCGTTTACGGAACAATGCAAGGGCAACCGTTTTCAGAGCTTGCCGAAACGGCCAATGTGAGTCCTCAAGGAGGGCTGCTGGAACTCTCCACTGAGATCGAAGGGCGGCAACCGATCTTGGTGACAAACTTGCAGACCAACGAGGAGCTGGCGTGCCGCATTGCGCGTTCGGCGAAGACAAGTAGCGGCAAGACGCTGATCGGTCTTGAATTCTTGCGGCCATCACCGAACTTCTGGTCGGTAGATTTCAGCGCTCGATCAGCTCAGTGAGACTTGCCCTCGGAAATATTCCCGCTTGAGTGTTGGAAACTCCCGTTCTAAAGCTATGATGGCCATATCTAATCATGGCGACAATCACGCCAATTGAACGCGAAACACTAGAAGCGGATGTGTTGATCGTAGGCGGAGGGCCGGCGGGGCTGGCCTGCGCACTGCACTTGGCCAATCTCGTGGAGCGGCATCCGCCAGCCGGCAGAGCGCTCTCAACAGAGAACATCTACGTTCTGGAAAAAGCGCGCGAGGTGGGGGCGCATCAACTTTCGGGGGCGATTCTTGATCCGCGGGCGCTGCGGGAACTCGTGCCGGATTTCGAAGAGTCCGCACCGCTGGACACGCCCGTGACCCGGGACGCGGCGTACTACTTCACCGGGGCTAAAGCGTGGAAACTGCCGATTACCCCACCACCGCTGAGAAATCACGGAAATTACGTGGTTTCGCTCAACCGGTTAGTGAAATGGCTTGGCGGCCTCGCAGAAAAAAAGGGAGTGAACATATTCACGCAGTTCGCCGGACGCGAACTGCTCTACGACAAGAACGGCATCGCGGGTGTAATTACCGATGACAAGGGCGTGGATAAGAACGGGAAGCCGAAGGACAACTTCACGCCGGGATATGAATTACACGCAAGAGTTACTGTGCTGGCGGAAGGCCCGCGGGGGTCGCTGACGAAGAATTTGGTCCAGAAGCTGAAGCTCGACGGACTGAACCCGCAGGTGTACGGATTGGGCATCAAAGAGCTATGGGAAGTGCAGCCGGAGCGGATCGAAACAGGATACGTGGCACATACGCTGGGCTGGCCACTGGGACCGGATATTTACGGTGGCGGCTGGGTTTACGGAATGCGTGAGAATCGTGTGTCGCTCGGCATGGTGGTGGCGCTCGAATATCACGATTCTCTCTTTGATCCGCACGAAGCGTTCCAGAAGTTCAA
>Ga0126381_100002745_pt1 | contig 19076 bp, 16 predicted proteins | sample PanSoiMetPlot_28_FD_96465 | JGI IMG/M metagenome (GOLD analysis project Ga0126381, IMG submission 96465) | Tropical forest soil microbial communities from Panama - MetaG Plot_28 | ecosystem: Environmental > Terrestrial > Soil > Tropical forest > Bulk soil | place: Panama | collected 2016-02-17
GCGGAAACGGGTCCCCTTTGTTCAGCCCGGGAGCCCGATAATAGACCAGATCCAGCCGGCCATCCTTAAGAGACCCGATGTAGGGTTTGATCTCTCCAAAAGCGAGCGTGTTAAACGAGCCTCGACACTTGACACCGATTTGCACAATCACCTGATACTGATCGCCTCGCTGTTCGACCGCGATCACTTTTGCCGGAAGCGAAGTCATTTCCGGCGAGATTCCATACCGCCTGGATGGGTAGTGCAACAAGTTCGTGGCTGGTATAGCGTCCTGTCCGCGGAGCATCTACTCATATTGGAGGGAAATCTGGCGAGAGAGAATTGGAACCGTGGCCCAGGTAGTACATGACCGCCTCTAGGCCGTTTCTTGAATTCGAACTAAGGCGACGCTGCCTAAAACCACTTATCCCTTAAATCAGTCAGTCCGCCGTGGGGGATGCGATCCAGAGTAGTCGCAATACTCCAACATTCCATTTCGCCTTAACTCGGACGAAAGGGAGCAATGGTTTGCGCCGAAGACTCAGGCAAATCGATGCTCGCGAATACTCCACTCGCTTGCCTGCAAGGCGGGACCTGCCGGATCGAATACACGTATTCTCTCAGTCCTCAAAATCAGGCCTACTTGCTCTCCGACTACGATCGGTTGGCGTGCGCTTAACCCCACGACGACCCGGTCGTTGCCCTGTGCTACTCCTTCGCCCTTTTCAAGGCGCACAAAGACAAAGATAGACGACCCAACGGGTTCCAAGAGTTCAACAGACCCACGCAGTGTGCCTCCTTTGGGTTCAGACAGAATGATGTCTTCCGGTCGAATGCCGATCACGACTTCCCGTTGAGGGGGGGTGACCTGCAGCTCGGGTAACGGCCAAGGCCCTATGCTCAGGCCACCTTCGCTGGGCGTTGCATTGAGCAGATTTATTCCTGGGCTTCCAATGAACTGGGCCACGAACAAGTTTGCGGGGCACTCGTAAACTTCAGTCGGCGAACCAACCTGCTGCACCTCGCCGGCACCCATTACCGCTATTCGGTCGGACAGTGTCAGCGCCTCAACCTGGTCGTGAGTCACGTAGACGGTGGTAATCCCGAGTTTTTGATGGAGCCTCTTTAACTCGGTACGCATCTGTTCCCGTAACTTAAGATCAAGATTGGAAAGAGGTTCGTCCATCAAGAATACGGCTGGACGACGAATGATGGCACGCCCTAGGGCCACTCGCTGACGTTGCCCGCCCGAAAGTTGCCCTGGCTTTTTCTGCAGCAATCTCTCGATCCCGAGCAAATGAGCAACCTCCGAGAGGCGAATCTCGATTTCTTGGCGCGCGACCCTTTGCGCCTGCAAATTCAATGCGAGATTCTGGCGGACTGTCATATGAGGGTACAGCGCATAGGACTGAAAGACCATGGCGACGTCTCGATCCCCGGGGTCCATGCGTGTCACCTCCCGTCCATTGATATGAATAGTTCCTGCAGTGGGTTCCTCCAACCCAGCGATCATTCGCAAAGTCGTCGTTTTGCCGCACCCCGATGGCCCTAGCAAAGAGAAAAATTCGCCTGAAGCAATATCGAGATCTAAGTGATGAACCGCATCGGTACCATCCCTATACCTCTTTTTTAAGCCGCTAAGCAGAACGCCCATACTCTTTTCCCCTACTTAACTGCGCCGAGTGTGAGACCTCGGACCATATGCTTTTGGATAAAGAACACGACAGCGACCATTGGCAGCAATTGCAATATAACCGCAGCGCTTAAGGGTCCCCAAAGGACGGAGTAAGCGTCTATCATCTTCGACAATTGCACGGGCAATGTGACGGCATGATCAAATGTTAGTGCAAACGCAAACAGGTATTCATTCCAAGTGAATACAAACGTAAATATCGTCGCGACTGCGATACCGGGCCGTACTAAGGGAAGAACAATCTTCCACATAATTTCGAACCGTCCGAGCCCGTCGAGTAAAGCCGCTTCTTCTAGCTCAGGAGGTATATCCAGCAGAAACCCGCGAATAAGCCACACCGCAAATGGTAAGCCGAATGCAACGTAGACGAGGATCATCCCCAAATGACTGTCCAGGAGACGGACTTCCTGAAGCATCAGGTAATACGGCAATACGACGAGCATGCCGGGCATGAACCGAAACGAGAGGATGAACAGCGAAATTTGATCCGCCCCTTTCAATGGCAACCGCGCCAAGGCATAAGCAGAACACGTTGCCAGCACCACTACGATGAGTGTCGCAGCAGGGACTATCAAAAGGTTGTTTAGCAGGATTCGCGAGAACTCAAACCGGCTAAACAACTCGCTGTAGTGCTCCATGGTTGGAGTGAATCCCCAGAACACCGGTGTCACCGAGTTGATTTCAGTTGTTGGCTTAATCGATGTCAAAGCGATCCACCCCACAGGAAGCAACCAGAACGCTACTGCCGCGCAGGCCAAAACATCACCAAAACGTTTCCAGAGACGGAATTTCACTAGGTTGTTCCTTTCTTCTCTCGGCCGTAAAGAAGATGCAATACCAGGGAGACCAGTAGATTAATGGCAATTAAAATGACGATACCCAATGTCGCCATATCACTGAGCCTACCAGTTTGAAACATGGTAAAACCGTAAACGCCGGAAACTAGCGTTGATGAACCCGGTCCCCCCCGTGTCATTATGTAGAAGAGATCGAATACGCGGATGCTGTCTACCAGTCGGATGAGAACTACCACCAGAACGACAGGCCAGATTAGGGGAAGTAATATCTTCCTAATATAAAATAGGCCTCGAACCCTATCAAGGCGCGCCGCCTCGGCTACTTCGAGCGAGATGCTTTGGATACCGGCCAGAAGAATAAGCGCAATGAACGGCGTCCATTGCCACGTGTCAGCAATCAACACCGAGATCAGAGCCGTGCTTGGACTTGAGAGCCAAAGGCTGCCGGAAAAACCAATCTGTCTAACGATCCAGTTTATCAGACCCGAAACCGGTTCGAACATGAATCGCCAAGTTAATCCCATCGCAATCGGCGACACGAATACCGGAACGATAATCAAGGTTTTAACTAGGCCAGCGGTGCGAGTGGCCCGATCCATGACCAATGCGAGCGCCATGCCAAAGCACATTTGTACGATTATCACCAGCAGCGCCCACAATCCTGTTAACCAAAGCGATTTAACCGCAAACTCATCGTTAAGCAGATGAGCAAAATTGCTAAGCCCAACAAATCGGCCGGCGGCCGGATTATAGAGTAGATATACCCTCAACGACATCCAGAACGCATACAGCGTTGGATATATTGCCAGTCCGACTAATACGATGAGCGTTGGAAGTATCAGAAGAACCGCCAACCGCTGCGCACGTACCTGGCCCGGCAGACGCGCTGCGGCTTGTACTGTGCGGTCAGTTGTTCCTGCCGACCGCACAGCAAACAGGTTCACTTTGGTCTCCTTGTCTCACTCGTAAGCGAATCAGGCGTAGTAGCCGGAATCGCCCATTACCTTTGCCACGCCGTCATCCATGGCCTTTAGAGCGGCATCGATCGATTTGCCTCCTGTAAGCACTTCGGTAGTTTCGTTGCCTAACAATTCTGAAATAACGAATGCTTCCGGGATTAGAGACACAAATGGCACGGCTTTGGGAAAGCCCTTTTGAAGCCCGGCAAAAAAGGCTCGCTCATTCGCGTACTTACTCAAGAGAGAAACACGCGCCGGTTGACCGCGATTCTCAACCCAAGACCGACCAATCTCGGGATCGGTCTTATCCCCTGAGCAACACCATTTGACCCATTCAAAAGCGGCATCTTTGTTTTTAGAATAACTGGGGATAAACATTCCAAGCCCGCCCATGAGAGGTCGATGGACCCCTTCCGGCGTTTCCCCTTTTGGCGTGACGTCTGCCTTAATAACGTCAGAGAATTTCGTAAAACTCTTGTCGTTAAGGATGCCTGTTCCCCATTCAATCGGTGCATAAACGGCGCTCCCATTACCAAGCGCGGCATTACATTCATCATCGACAGCATTGACGGTTACCGGATGCGCGTATTGCATGAGCTTCGTCAGCACCTCCAGAGCTTTGTGTCCGGCGTCATTATTGAAAGCCGGTTTCCACCCCCCTTTTTCTTCCTTGTCAAACCAGGTACCGCCGTAGGAGGCATGCACAGCCCAGAATTGCCAACCAGCGTAGAGACCACGTCTCATCGTCGTAACAAAGCCGTACTGGTTGTTTTTTGGCTCGTGCAACTCCTTGGCCGCCTCAATAACTTCCGGCCAGGTTTCCGGAACTTTCATCCCCTTTTTTTCGAAAATGTCTGCACGATAGAAGCACACCTCGGCGTTGCCGTCCGGCGTCAATCCATAGCACGTACCCTTGGCTTCTGCTGGAACCCTGTAAAGGGAGCTAACCGGTTCGGGTACGTCGGAAAAATAATCATCACGCCACCCCGGATCCTTCTCAAGATATGGCGTTAGATCGGTTAGCGCCCCTAATGCGTGCATCGCCGGCCATTGACCATATTCGGCGAACACAACGTCGAAGGCATCGCTTTTGGCCTTCATAGTTACCTGAATCTTTGGATTGGCCTCACCGTGAGGTATCGGACGAAGGTTAACTTTGATATTGGGGAACTTCTTTTCAAAAAACGGAAGAACGCCCCGCTCGGGCAGCTCCCACCGTTGACCAGCCGACGTAAAGACAGTAACCGTTCCGCTGCCCTCGCTGGCAGCGATTGCCTCACCGATTGCACCTAGCTTAGTTAATAGAATGCCCGCACTGGCGCCGGTGGTTATCTGAAGCGCCCTGCGGCGCGTAATTTCTCTTGTTCTTGACGATTCTGGGGGATCAGTACTCATTTCAATTTTTGTCTGTTGCTTTTTCTGATGGGGGCTTCCAGCTAAAAGGGAGTCTTCTCTTCTAAGCCCGCTCTTTTACCCACCAGGAAGGCGAACTCGCAGCCTCGATCAGCTTGGGTTACATGGTCAAAAAAAAGTCGTGCATACCCAGCTGGGCTCAGCGAACTTGGCGCAGACCAGCGCGACCGACGCGCTGCGAGTTCGGTTTCGTCGATCAGCAGGGAGAGCCTTCGTGCCGGCACATCCAGATCGATTAGATCGCCTTCCTCCACGAAAGCGATCGGACCGCCGACTGCCGATTCAGGTGACACATGGAGCACTACCGTCCCATAAGCCGTTCCGCTCATTCTGGCGTCTGAAATCCGTACCATGTCACGAACGCCACGTGCCAAAAGCTTCGGCGGGAGTCCTAAGTTTCCGACCTCTGGCATACCCGGATAGCCCTTCGGACCACAATTTTTGAGTACGAGAACGCTATCTTCATTAACATCCAGGTCAGGATCATCAATGCGCCGGTTATATTGCTCGATCGAATCGAATACGACTGCCTTTCCTCTGTGGCGGAGAAGTCTTCTTGTTGCCGCCGAGGATTTGATGACCGACCCGTTTGGCGAAAGGTTGCCTTTCAGAACAGCGACACCGCCTTGTTCGCTGACAGGGTTCTCGAAGCTCCGGATCACCTCTATTTGCCGGTTGACGGCGTCGGCACAATTTTGACCAACAGTAAGGCCGTTGATGCTGGGATTTTCTCCATGCAAAAGCCCCGTTTCGCTCAGAATACGCATCACCACCGGAAAACCGCCCGCATCGCAGAATTCCTCCATAAAAAATCTTCCTGTGGGCTGCAAATCAACGATGCAGGGAACGTCCCGACCAAGGCGATCCCAATCAGCCAGGTCAAGCGACACACCAATCCGGCCGGCTATCGCTAGAAGATGAATGATTGCGTTCGTTGATCCACCGATGGCTGCGCACGCGCGAATCGCATTCTCGAACGCCGGCCGCCTCAGAAAATGCGAGAGACGTTTATCCGCTCGAACCAACTGGACGGCATGAATTCCTGTCAGATGTGCTAACGTAGAACGCCGCGAATCAACTGAGGGAATGGCAGCGTTTTGTGGGAGCGCTATTCCCATGGCCTCGCATAAACAAGCCATGGTCGAGGCGGTGCCCATCGTCTGACATGTGCCAAGCGAGCGGTTAATTCCGCATTCGGCCTCATGCATGTCTCCCGCAGTGATCTTGCCGCTTTTAAGGTCCTCGCTGAATCGCCATGCGTCGCTCGCTCCTATGGGAAGCCCTCGAAATCTCCCGGTTAGCATAGGACCTGCGGAGATCACCGCCGTGGGCAGATCCACGCTGGCAGCGCCCATCAATAGCGCTGGAGTCGTCTTATCGCAACCGGCAAGAAGTACAACACCGTCTAACGGGTTGCCGCGAATCGACTCTTCGACGTCCATGCTGGCCAAATTTCTCAGAAGCATGGTAGTGGGACGCATCGTGTCCTCACCGAGCGATGTAACCGGAAATTCCAAGGGCACACCTCCCGCCTCCCAAACACCATGTTTCACATGCTCGGCCAATTCGCGTAGCCGCCCGTTGCACGGATTTAGCTCTGACCAGGTATTACAAATACCGATGATAGGACGCCCATCGAATGAGTGGTCTGGCAGCCCGATCATGCGCTGGACCGCTCTGTGGAGAAAGCCTTGCTTCCCCGTTGCGCCAAACCATGCCGCAGATCTGAGTCGGAGGTTTGCTTGCATCATTGTCGCGCCCTCTCGACTCGCGGCAGTGGAAGAACCGGCCTACTATCGCCGCTCCGTCGAAGTTCGTGCCAGGTCGCACACCAATCCGAGCAAAATGATTCTCGCTTCTCTCCGCGGGAAGGGTGTTTTTTCGGGTCGTATATGAGTTCCCCGCAGTTCGAGCACTTGATGTACTCTTCGATGTAATAACCGGTCCGGCTGAAACGCATGGCTCTTGATCCGTTTATCTTTTAACAATCTCCCCATAGCTCTCCTTGCTAGACACTAGACTTACGAAACCCTCCTCAATGTCCTCGGCCACCATAGCAGGATCTCGTGCTTCAGGTGGCCCCCAGCCTCCGGCACCCGGGGTAGTGATCCGTACACGATCGCCCCGCCGCACTATCGCTGCCGCAAACTTGCTTGCGGATCTCTTTCCAAACGCCGTGTGCATGGGTTGCCAACAATTCTCGTCCGCCGCCATGTATTCGATCTTCCCTTTCCCCCCTTCCCTACCACCGTGGATTCCCCATGGGCCGTGCTCTTGGCGGTCACCAAAAAAACTAACTGTGATTTCAGGATTCGTGCACAGCAGTGTTTTCGTAGTGCCGAGTCCTCCCCTGTACGTACCGGGTCCGCCTGAATCCGGTACCAATTCGTAGCATTCGACGCTCCATGGGTAACGCATCTCGAACACTTCGGTCGGCGTCATCCGGTTATTGCCATTGATCACATTCGTGGCGCTATTCCCGTCGGCGTAGCTGCGGCCGCCCCAACCAGCAACCATAAGATCGTAGCAGGCCAGGTAGTCACCGGTTCGCTCATCGAAGGCGCCAAAAACAAAATTGCTGTGGCTGCCACCATCAGCGGCAAACCCTCGCTTTCCGACACACTGAGCTAAGGCGCCAATCACTGTGTAGGCAATGCGCGGGTGAGTTTCTGTGTTGCCTCCAACCGAGGGAGCTGGATAGTTGACATTCACAATAGTGCCTGGTGGGGCGATGATCTTTATCGGTCTAAAGCAACCGGCGTTCTTAGGAATTGATGGGTCAGTCAGGTGAAACAGCGCATTGTAAGTCGCCGAATGTGTCACGCCGAGCGTCGCGTTGATCGGACCCGTGGCCTGTGGCGAAGAACCACTAAAATCTACGATGATTTCATCGCCCTGAACGAAGCATTCAACTTTGATGTTGAACGGCCCGGCCCCAGTGCCGTCGTTTTCCATAATATCTGCAAAGGAATAGCTTCCATCAGGTAGTTCCCTAAATTCGGCGCGCATCCTGGCTTCTGAATAGTCCTGAAGATCCAGAACAGTTCGTTTAAACACGGCCTTGCCGTACTTCTTGATAAGAACACCTAACTCGCGTTCGCCTAGATCCACCGCGCTGATTAGTGCTCTGTAGTCGCCGTAGTTTTGGCGAGGAGTTCGTACAGGAGCTAATAATAGTTTCCAAACGTCGGCTACATCTTCACCGCGCCGCCGGATACGAACCGGGGGAATGCGTAAACCCTCGTGGAATATTTCCGTCGCCTCGCTTGCAAATGCTCCGGGCACTAACCCCCCGATCTCTGCAATATGGCCGATCGCAACGGCAAAAGCCATCAACTCTCCATCAACAAAGATGGGTTTGTAAAACGTGTGTTCCGGCGTGTGTAATCCACCCCGATATGGATCATTGTGCACAACAACATCTCCCGGCTCAACTTCGGACGAAATCTCCTGGAGACATGAACGCATCAGCACATTCATCGCACCGATATGCGCAGGGTTGAACTCGGCAACACTGATCATATCGCCTCCAGGACTGGCAATTCCGCATGTGAAGTCGAGAGCTTCGTTGAAGATCGTCGAGTAGGACGTCTTCATGAGTGTTATTCCCATTTGCCGGCAAATCGATACCATCGCTTGCTCGATGATATTCATCGTTACCATGTCCATCGCCTCGCTCATAACCTAAGAAGATTCCGAGTTAGCACTGAGCTCACTGACGCGCATGTTTCCTAGCGAGTCGACCCTAAGCACCTGTCCGGGGCAAACCACTGTGACCGTACCAGGCTCCTCCACCAACACCGGACCTGTGATTTGATGACCGCATCGCAAGTCACCTCGCCAGATAACAGGTGAATCGGCCACTCCATCCTGGAAATAGACCATTCGGGAGCACCGTGATTTTGGGTCGCTTCGGGCCTTGGGAAGGTCTGGAAAAATGGGCTTCGGATTGGGGACTACCACACTAACTTTGAAATTAACAATTTCTATGTTTTCGCCTGGCATGCAGAAGCCAAACCGCCGGTCATGAATCTTATGGAACCCATCCCAAAGGGTGGGACAATTGTTCGGATCCAACCCGTTAGCAGGAACCGGAAGTTCTAACTCATAGTTTTGCCCGACGTATCTAGCCTCCATCGACCGGGAGATTGCGGGCTCGCCTGTGTATCCTTGCGCAACCAACTCCGAAATTGCCCCACGCACCAATTCCTCCATGACCTGCCAAGCTCGCAAGGAGTCGAAACGAGCTGAAGTAAGCTGAACGGTTCGGTGGCGATCGACACGCGCATCTGTTAGAACGAAGCCAAGGGCAGAGAATTCTGCAGGGTAGATCGGCACTATCGCCTCCCGTATCTCAAAAGCCCGCAATAACTCGCCAGCGTGCAAAGGACCCGCACCGCCGAATGCCAAGAGAGTAAAGTCTCGAGGGTCAAGACCTCTCTCCGTTAAAACAGAGCGAAGAAGGCCGACCATATTGTTGTTAGCAATCTGGACAATCGCGAACGCGGTTTCTGCAAGCGTTCGCCCTAGTCTATTTGCTAATGCTTTGACCACCTTGCTCGCTGCTTCTACGTCCAGATCTATCCCACTGTCGTGAAAATTGTCTGCATGTAGTCTGCCAAGCACAACATTGGCATCAGTAACGGTCGCAAACGCGCCCCCTTTTCGGTAGCAGGCTGGGCCAGGTTCAGCCCGAGAACTTTGGGGGCCAACCCTAAGCATTCCGCCTTTGTCGATCCAGGCAATTGAGCCACCTCCAGCTCCTATCGATCGAATGTCAATCATTGGAATTTGAATGGGTAACCCAAACTCCAATTCAAAATCTGTGGTGAAGACTTCATTCCCATCAATCACCGTCGCGCAATCTGTGGACGTGCCACCCATATCCAAAGTAACGAGTCGAGGCGTACCTGTAAGCTTTGCCAGATGTTTTGCGGCCACCACTCCGCCGGTTGGCCCGGAAACGCTCAAGTGAATCGGGGTCGCAGCAGCAGCTTCCAACGTCATTTCCCCACCATTGGATTTGATGGCCGAGATCTTTTCCGTAAGACCGTGCGCCCTAAAGCGTTCTTGGATATTTGCGAGCTGTCGTGCTACCCGCGGCTTTACATAAGCGTCTGCGATTGTCGTCGACGCACGCTCATACTCCTTCCATTTCGGCATCACCTCAAAAGAGATAGAGACAGGGAAACCCGGGAGTTCCTGACCTAAAATTTCCTTTGTCAGGTATTCGTGCCGCGGCGACACATAGGAATGCAGCAAGCAGACCGCCACTGCTTCGATCTCACTGTTCACCCGTATCGCCCGGGCTAATTCGCGCAACTGCGGTTCGTTGAGTTCGATCAGTACACTGCCTTGATAGTCGATACGCTCCGACAGTTCATAACAATGACGCCGCTTTACGAATGGCTTTGCCTTTATCCAAGAGGGATCATAATGACTTCTGCGATGTCCCCGTTGCATGAATGGAACATCTTTGAATCCATGGGTAGTGATATAAGCCACGGTCGCGCCGCTTCGCTCCAGCAGCGCGTTAGTAACGATTGTCGTACCCAATCGCACCTTTTCAATGTCCTGGGTACTTTCAAGACGCCTTAAGCCTTCTATAATCCCTGCAACGGCATCAGCGGGCGTCGTAAGAACTTTCCAGACGAAAAATTTTTGCGTCACTTCATCATAGGCGACGAAGTCCGTAAAGGTTCCGCCAACATCGATGCCGAGCAGGTATTTCGACATAGCGTTGATCTAATATATTACTAATATATGACAGTGGTTCTCGCGTCCAGCACCAGCAAAACCGGTCCCCACTGTTCTCTGTCATTCATGCCGGAATCCCAAGTTCCGCCAGCGACGGACGTCTCTGTAGTGCCGTCCGAATCACGGTTTCCACCCGGGTTCTTTCTTCCCCCCGGAGCGGCGTGCGTGGCGGACGGACATACTCGTTTCCAACCCCCATGATCGTTTCCGCCAGTTTAATGTTTTGGACCAACTGCGGACTTGTATCGAGTTCGAGTAGCGGAGCGAACCATCGGTAAATTCGAAGAGCATCCTGAATTCGGCCAGCCTTAGCCAATTGCCAAACCGCCACCGTTTCTGCCGGAAATGCATCTACCAGACCTGCGACCCAGCCGTCAGCGCCGACCAAACAACTCTCCAGTGCAAGATTGTCAACACCTGCAAAGATCGCGAGTCGTTCGCCAAGCGCATTCCGGATGTGGATTACCCGTCGAACATCGTCTGAGCTTTCCTTGACGGCTATAATGTTTTGATGCGCACAGAGTCGTTCCAACATACTCGTCGTCACATCGATATTGTAAGTGACGGGGTTATTGTAGACCATGATCGGCAGGCCGCAGTTTGAGGCGACGGTCTCAAACCAAGACACGGTTTCTTCCGCGGAAGCACGATACATCATGGGTGGAAGCAGCATGATTCCATCGAGCTGCTGGGCCTCAGCTCGCCGCGCAAGATCAACTGCTCTGGAGGTCGCTCCCTCAGCAATGGTCAAGATAACCCTCTTCTTACCTCCGGCGGCTGCCTTGGCAATCCGCCCCAGCTCAAGTCTTTCCTCGTGGGTTAGTGTGCTGCTTTCGCCGAGCGAACCCGCTACGATCAGGCCGTCAACCCCTGAATCGATCTGCCAGCGAAAATGTTGTTCACAGCTCTGGGCATCCAAAGCGCCGTTCACGGTGAACTTTGTGGTAACTGCTGGAAAAACGCCTTGCCATTTGATCACAGGAGTTCTCCTAAGGTTAGGGCGAGCCTTGTAATATATTACTAATATATCAACCAGATCCTGTCAAGAGTCTCTTTGCACGATGTCCTTCGACAGCTCCACCAGGTAGTCTATCAGCAGTTCGCTCTGCCCCACGGCCGCCTTCCCATCGCGGCTCGCAATCGCGTACATTATTGCAGTGTGGTATGCAGCAGATCTAACAAGATCGGTTTTGCGCTGATAGGCATACCAGAACCGACGACAATGAGAGTGAAGCCGTGCCACTGCCGCTGTCGCGGAAAGATTCCTGGCAGCCTTATATACAATCAAATCAAAGCGCCGATCTTCTCGTAAGAACTCCTCGGTATCATCTCCTTCAGCGGCTCGCTGCATCTTCCCTGCGCAGTCACGCAACTCTTCACAGTGCTCAGCCTGCGCCCGGCGCACCGCAAATCTCATCAAAAGCGCATCCAATTGCCGGCGCGTTTCCAACAAATCAAGATGGTCTAAAAGGTCGATAGGAGCGACGAAAATCCCTCGGCGAGGCACGAACTCAACAAGACCGTCATCCTCTAATCGCAATAGCGCCTCTCGCACCGGTGTTCGCGACACCCCTAGTTTTTCTGCAACCTCCGCGTCATTAATGATGTCACCCGGCTTAAGACGAAGGGTCACAATCTGTTCTTCAATGTAGCGGTACGCTGCCCCAGAGAGAGACGGAACGGTATCATTTAGCCATTTGCGTTTCATGCTTTCTCTTTCAAGACGCGCAAAGCGGAGGCATCCGGGGTTGACCGAACAATAATCCTCAAACAACATCCCTTTCCGAAATCACGCGAGCAAGACATAAATTTGCGCGTTGTTTGCATCAAAGCGCTGCTCGGAACGACGCGTCTAATCGAGACGACAAATCTCGTGATCGGCTCATTTAAGGGGGCAGGGAATGGGGTTGCGTCTAAAAGGGCGTGTTGCGCAAACAGACACCCATATACCGACGTTTTGATGGTTACTGATATGATATCGTATGAAGCCTTGGCTGTCGCCGCGGGTACACAGTCTCCGGACCAGGTTGCGCAGGCGATCCAAACTCCTGGTCTCAACAGTCTGAACCCACTCCAGGCTGAACCCGGTGTTCCGGCAAGATATGGAGCTCTTGCAAACGAGTCAGCCGGTCGCGCAATTCTCTGTCGCTCAGGCCAATCCCTTTCTTGCCGGCGGCAGACGCGAACCATTCTGTTGAGCGTTCCGTATCCCGTCTTGAACGTGGTATCAAGACATGTCTCAATGGTGGCCGGGAAAACAGCATGGCTCGCCCGAAGTTAGTCCGTCATATCAATCAGTCAGATGCTTTGTTGCTCCTGAAAGAACATCAAACTCTTTCTCGAGCCGCTTTTGCTCGAGCACTCGGCCTGACACGCAAGACGGTTACAAGCGTCACGTCCGAGTTGTTGGAACAAGGTCTGCTCGTCGAAACTGGAGAAACCTTCATTACGGAAGCAACCGGACGACCAGGTCAGGGACTGAAGCTCAATCCAGACGGTGCTTTTTTCCTGGGAGTTGCAATCGACATCCAGAAGCTGACAGCGGTGGTCGTCAATCTCTGCGGTGAAGTTATTTTCGAAGAAAAGGTGTATCTTGAGAACTCTTCTGACCCCATGGTAGTAATATCGGCAGCCGTAAAGTTGGTGAAGGAGATCGTCTCAAAACGCTTGAACAGCTCACCCAAGGTGCGCGGCGTCGGTCTTGCGATTCCTGGAATGGTATCCCGAGATGGCGTCGTTCGATTCGCGCCTCAAATAAATTGGCGGGAAATATCTTTGCGACGGATTTTGTCAAAGCACCTCACGCTCCCAATATTTATTGAGAACGACGCAAACGCGGCGGCGCTCGCCGAGGTTTACTTTGGGAGGAGGACCGGCGCGTCCAACCTCTGTGTGTTAATGTTGAACGACGGTGTTGGGGCTGGAATCATCGTTGATCGTAAGATCTTTCGCGGAGGGCAGGGTTATGCCGGCGAGATCGGTCATTTGGATCTGCGACTTGAGTGTGCCGGGCTTCGAGAGCAGACAGGTTTCCTAGAAAGCGTTTTGGGCCGCGTTGGGCTATTTGCTGGATATGGTAAGCCCGTTAAGAAAATTCGGGACCTAAAACATTTTACAAACCTTCTCCGAAAACAGGATGCTTCGGCAAAAGCGATCGTAGACACATGGTCGGAGTGGCTGGTGCTGGCCATACGGAGTATCGCCGATCTGTACAACCCGAGCCTCGTGATCCTGTCGGGAGAACTCTCCTGTCTCTACGAGTTTGTGGACTCCAAAGTGATCATGAGGCTTCAGAGCCGTGAGTTTCCAACGGTCGATCACCTCCAAGTGGAAGTGTCATCTCTTGGCGAAAACGGTCGCGCAGTTGGCGGCGCCGCACTCGCCTACGATTCCCTTTTCTCGCCTGCCTTGGATTGACGTCCCCGAACTTTCGCTTTCAAAACGAACGTCGAAATCCGGTATATTGCATTGACGCTCAGACAAGAATAAAATAGTGTTCGTTTAGTTAGTAAACAAACAAGCTGTCTACCCAGTAATGCCGAAAGGAGACGATCCTTATGGTCAATATCCTGAAATCCATCTTTGGGTCCGGAAAGGTCTCAGGCCACCTCGGTGGAGCGGCCGACTTGACACTGATCGTTCCGTCTGGACCCGATGGAGAAGCGATGATATGCACCGCCAAGGACTATCAAGGGGCAAAGGACAAGACTACTGCACAACATTAAACGGTTAGAAAGCCGAACCTCCGTGCTAGCACACAGAGGTTCAAAAGGAGTTCCACGATCACTCGGATGCGCCCCGTTCAGTTTGGCGAAGCCTTAGCCGCTGGAACCCGGTTAACTCTTTTTTCCAATGATAAGCCCAGCCGCCTTTTTACTGTCATCAGCTTTTTGATAGATAAGGTTTTGGGCGTCGTGTTTGAGCTGGAAACCGGCGTTCCCTGCTACCAAGTCGCAGACGAGGAAGGCAGAATTCATTTACTGCTTCACCTACCAATCGAGGAAGCGAGTGAAGTCCGCTGGTGTCTTTGGCGGCCCGATCAGTCCGACTTTGATTCCAGGTCGATTTTTGATAGAGCGATGGTCGAGTAATAGAAAAAAACTCCTTCGCGCTGGGAGGTCAGAGCAGGATTCGGTTAAGAGCCTCCATCGAATGAAGAATTGCAGAAGTCGCGCCTCGCAAGCCAACGCACGTCGATGGTCTCTGGCGGACGGATCTTGCCGTTGTTGGTTTTTTAAGCCGGAACCAACTCCTATGTTATTCCTTCTTTAAACACGAAAATGTATTTTATCGTGTTAGGGAAGGGATTCCTTTCTGAAGCTTTTTTAAGCTTCAGTTCTGGCGAAAGCAGCTGATAGATCGCCTGGAAATCTTCCGGTGACTCCTATCGGACTGCAAAAATGGATTTAGCAAGAGAGGTTAGGAAATCCCGTTGCGAGTCTCGATCCAGAAAACCCGGTAGACCAATCACTCATCGAGCCGGAACCGTGACCGCCTACTTTGCCGCGGGTGGGACATATGCAGGTCCCGGAGTCGAGCAGAGCGAACCTGACCGGGGCAAAGTTAACTTTGCTCCCACTTATTTCGCTTGGTGGATCGATTGTGAGAATCAGTCGGCTACCACAGCTGAAGCCGGCTTAAGTTGGCTTTCTGCTGGTCCATAAAGTCGGGGGCCGATTCTGACGGTGGTAACAACATCGTCATGGTAGCCGCTAGAATGTGCTCCCCTGCGCATGCTACGCTCTGAGCGGACCTGGTCCACTCGATTCTCTGATAAGTAACCTTGGCTTTAAGAGGTGATGCTTGCAGGCCGGTTTGCTGTCTGCTGCCATCACCCGAATCAAAGTTGCCGTGGCAATCTCGCCCAACTCTCGAATTGACTGATCGATCGTAGTTAGGGCTGGATGGACGTACCGGCCCAGCTCAATTCCATCGAATCCGACTAGGGATAGCTTGTCCGGCACCCGGATGCCCTGTTCAGCGGCGTAACGAAGTGCTCCAATCGCGATCATATCATTTCCGGCAAAAATTGCGGTGGGGCGAAGCGCCCTTAGTAAACGTCGTGCAGCTTTATAGCCGCCCTCGGTTGTAAAATCTGCTTCGAGCACGCTATGCAGCTGAATGCCTGATTTTTGAAGCTCCGATTGAAATCCATCGAGGCGCTCAATCGTCGGGGAGCTGTCCAGTGGACCTCCGATAAAAGCGATCAGACGATGGCCTTGTTCAGCCAAATACTGAGCGGCTAATTGTCCTCCAAGATAATGGTCGGACAGTACAACATCCGCATCCAGTTCGGGTAATGGTCTGTCGACGATGACAACCGGGATGCCGGCTTCACGGAGTCTGGAGGCAAGAAAGGGGTCGTGGCCGGTGGAACCGACAATCAAACCGTCAATTCGGCGCTGAAGTAAAACTTTCAGATAGGTCTCCTGCCGCACCGGGTCATCGTCTGAATTGCACAGAATGACCGAATAGGAATTGCGGTAACAGGTATCCTCGATCCCTCGTGCGAGCTCGGAAAAGAAAGGATTTGTACTATTCGAGATCAAAAGGCCGATCGTGGAAGTCACATTGTGGCGTAGTGATCTGGCAACAATACTCGGGAGATAATTCAGTTTCTCGATGGCGGCCTCAACCCGAACCCTGGCTTCCTGGCTAACCGGTCTGGAGTTATTAATGACGTGAGACACCGTGGTGTAGGAGACTCCGGCCAGGGCGGCGACATCTTTAATAGTGGGCATAGGTCATTACGAGGACCAAAGGAAATGGATCAAGCCGGAATGGGCGGTGGGTGTTGCTCCCAGGTGGCCGCCGAGGATCGGCGTTTAGAATTCAGGGGAGAGCGAGGAGGTGTTCGGAAAAACGCGGGGTCGACTAACACTATTTTGTCCCAATTCGTGGGCAGGCCGAGAATACGCTGATGAAAAAATGTAGGCAAGATGGGAAAGCGAGTTTTTAACGTTTTCTTTAAATAAGTGCTTGCTTTTGATTAATCTATTACGTAAAACGTTTGCTATACCTGAGCAACCAAAGAATTAGAACAGGAAATAATTGGTTCTCTCAGGAGGAAATACGGCTCTGTTGCGACCAGTTGTACCGCGAACTGAGCTGGTCATCCCCCCATTAGTAAACAAATCGAACCCTCCAGAGACGCGATTTGTCCGCTTACGAGGCTGGTACTCGACAAGCGGTGAACGCATTCTGATTAACAAGACACCGTAGTCGTAAGAACCATTGATGTAAAACGTTTGCGCTCCTTTCTGAGCAAAGCTGTTAGTCGATCCCAAACTTCAGTTGTCTCCTATGAAACGTTCACGATTCACTCAGCTTCTTGCCTTTATGGCTAGCGTCGCTTTAGCCGGCGCTGTTTGCGCTCAAGAATCCGCTCAAGTCACCGAAGCCAATGCTACCCCAGATAAAGCCAATCGTGCTGGTAAGTCCCTTGCCTATTGGAAATTCGCGGATGGCTTCGGGGCGGTTGCCACTGATTCCGGACCCAATGCCTACAACGGCACCCTAGTAAACTTCCAGAGTACGGCGGCGGATCAAGGCTTGCTTTCCGGTACTAGCGGATGGTCCTCGGAACAAAGACTCGACTTCAATGGTGGAGCCGATGTAGTTGCGACCTCCTTGCCATTAGCCAGACTCGCGAATTCGAGCTTCACTCTGGAGGCTTACGTAACGCATAACGACGCAAATCAGACGTGGAGTCCCATCTTTGGTGATTCGGCTACTGCTGACGGACCTCAAATATTTTTTGTTGGAAAGAACAATGGCAATGGCGCCATGAACGTTAATTTGAGCGGACTAGGCGGATTCACCGTAAACGTTCCCGACTTAACGGATGGCCGCGTACACCATATCGCCGTGGTTTATAACGCGGGCGCCAAGACCCTCGCGTTATATTACGACGGCAGTAACATCTTCACGCAATCAGGAGTAACCGGAAAGCTGACCACAACTACCAACCTGATGATCGGCGGCGACGGCCGCCATTCCGATGAGCGTTGGAACGGATTCATTTCTAACGTCCGCGTGACGTTAGCAGCACTCAAGCCCAGCCAATTCCTGTCTGTGCCTTACCCGGTGAAGAACCTGATCATTGACACCGACCTGAGTAGCGATGTCGATGACTGCGGAATGCTAGCCATCTCGAACCAATTTGCTAACAACGGAGAGGCAAGAATTCTCGGGGTGATGATCAACGATGGTGACCCTTGGACACCCGCCTGCGCCAGCGCGATCATGACGTACTATGGCAGGCCGGATGTTCCTATCGGCGTCGGCAGGAACCTGCCGCTCAACACGACATCGCCTTATACGCAGCAGGTGGCCCAATCTTTTCCGAATCGAATTGTTAAGAATTCGAATCCGCCTAACAATGCGAAGCTGCCAGAAGCAGTCGCTCTTTACCGGCAGATTCTCGCGGCGCAACCTGACCACAGTGTGGTCATCGTCAGCACCGGTGCTCTAACGAACATCGGCAGATTGCTGATGTCTGGTCCGGATCAGTATAGTCCACTGAATGGCGTGGATTTGGTGAATCAAAAGGTGAGTTACGGTGCGATTATGGGTGGGATTTATCCACAGTCGTCGGTTCCGGCTTTTGACTTCGCTGAATTTAATTTTACTAGCGACGCACCGTCTACCACTGAAGTTATTAACAATTTTCCCAGGCCGCTCGTGTTCGACGGATTCGAGATCGGTGTAAACATTCTTACCGGGAGCACCCTGATCGATCCGCAGACGAATCCGATCGCTCTTGCCTATCAGCTCTATGTCGGCGCTGGTAACAATCGCAACAGCTGGGATCCATCATGCGCCTTTACCGCGGTTCGGGGATTGGCGGGCGTGTGGAAGGCGCAGACAGGCGGTTCATTAACCATCACGGACGCCCAAGCCGACGATTTATGGGTGACCTCACCAGTGAAGAATCAGCTCTATCTGGTGCAATACGTGGATCCGTCGGTGGTTGCCGCTACGTTCGAGCAACTGATAACGGCTCCGCCCGCGAAACATTAAGACTCCGGGCCGAACTGGCGAAGGCACCGAAGACGTCCGTTGGATTGAGTGGCCACCTAAGACGTGGCCACTTTCTTGGCGTTTCGCGGAACGCCGACGGCAGAGGGAGATAGACGCCGCTAACTATAAAAAGCTTGAACCGGAAGAATAGATTTGTCGTGGTTATAAATCGCAGAAATTTACCGTGATTGCCGGCCCCAGCCATCAGGTATCGAGCACGCAAATGACCCTCTAACAGATTTCTACACCCATCTTCAAATCATCTAGGCTCAACGTGTCTTCCTGGCCATCCGAGTTGAGCCGCGGCTGAACTCTGTGTTCCGGCCGAATGTGCAGTTCTTGTAACTGCCTCAGGCGCACACGCAATTCTGCGTCACTAAGACCAATCCCTTTTTGGTGCCGGGAGAGATGAAGCACCGCTTGAAGAACCTCTCGCGGGAACACACGTTCGAGAAC
>Ga0126381_100002746_pt1 | contig 19071 bp, 17 predicted proteins | sample PanSoiMetPlot_28_FD_96465 | JGI IMG/M metagenome (GOLD analysis project Ga0126381, IMG submission 96465) | Tropical forest soil microbial communities from Panama - MetaG Plot_28 | ecosystem: Environmental > Terrestrial > Soil > Tropical forest > Bulk soil | place: Panama | collected 2016-02-17
CACCAAACGGCCCGAGGCGCTGACGAACGATTTCTTCATCAACCTGCTCGATATGGGGACGGTGTGGAAGGCGACCTCCGACAAACAAGACACGTTTGAAGGGCGAGATCGCAAGACAGGAAAAGTGAAGTGGACGGCGACGCGTGCCGATCTCATCTTCGGCTCCAACGCTCAGCTAAGGGCGCTCTCTGAAGTCTATGCGGGTTCAGACGCGCACAAGAAGTTTGTTGATGACTTTGTGGCAGTTTGGAACAAGGTGATGAACCTTGATCGTTTCGATCTCGCACACTGCTCGTAACTGATCTGAAGCGGGCGGCTCCCAAGGGAGCCGCCCGCTTTTTCACTCCTTGAACCGTTTTCGACAGGTCAGTAATGATCAGTCGGCTCATAACGACTGCGCCTTGTTCAACGCATCCCAACAACCTCAAGCAGCAACTGATCATGATTCCGAATCACCACTCGCTTCTGCGGATTCGTAATCGTGATCAATCCACGTGATGACTCCATCTGAGCTCCGTGATCGTATCCATAGAGCCCCGTGGCAGTCGTCGAAAACACACCCATCGCACGAGGCACCATCGCGCCATCGATCTTCACTGGCAAGCTGTAAACACCGTAGTAGTCGGCATAACCAACCTTGCGCATCACGTTGTCGCTCACAACACCAACCCAACCTGACCGGTTGACCTGGTCGCCGCCAACCTGTTGCGTGTTCCAGTTCGCCTCACTGGCGTTGCCGCGATCCGGACCGCCAGTCGTTGGAATAAACGTACTATCGACGGCCATGATGTTCGCCGCCGCAATTGCTCGCGTCTCTATCGGGACCGTCTTGCCTCGATAGCTCAACTGCGTAAACCGAGCCGTCAGCACGGAAGGATGCAGAGCCGTCCCATCGCCCGCGTCCGACGTCACCACTTCGCCCCGAACCTTCGCACCTCGATCGAGGTAAGCATCCGCTGACACGGGAACCCGCTGCGTCGTAGTAACGAAGAAAACCGCTCCGGTCTTTACCTTTCCCGCAGAAAGCGTTCGCCCAATCTGCACCGGCAAAGTAATACCCGCGTGCAACGGCTGCAACTCAGCAACTGCCTTGCTCTGCTGCTGAGCGCCCGCTGCTTCCGCCAGACCACAGAGCAATACCGACATCAAGATAGCGCTCAACCCTGCATACTTCACATCGGAGGTCCCGATCGTACCCATACAACGCCTCGCACCATTTAGACGCGCCCCAACAGCTTCTCTCCCACCGACTCAACCGACTGGGATTAAACTAGTGCTATGGCATCAAAGTCCAAGGCTCTCCGCTGCCCCACCTGCCGAAACCTCGTTCTCGAGAAGACCGAAGACTACCCATTCTGCAGCGACCGCTGCCGCCGTATCGACCTTGGTAAATGGGCCTCCGGAGACTACAAAATCTCCACCCCCATCCAGGACCCGGATCTTCTCGAAGAACTGGCCCGCTCCAACCGCAACAAACCCAACAACGACGACGACGTGAACTAGTGCCGACCGAGACCACAAAAAAGAAAACCCTCTGGGCCTGGACTCTCGGGACCTTCTTCGGCTCCGGCCTTCTGAAACCCGGCCCAGGGACTTACGGCTCCATCGCGGCTCTGCTCCTCTGGTACGCGACCGCGCGCATCCTCAACCCATCCCCCTCTGCGCTGGCGATTGGGACCGCCATCGCCGCAGCCATCATCACACTGATCGGAATCCCTGCCGCCACCATCGTCGCCCGCGAATCCAGCAAAAAGGACCCAGGCCACGTCGTCATCGACGAAGTCGCCGGACAACTCATCGCACTCATCGCCCTGCCCCCCACTCCAGGCTACGCTGTCTTCGGACTCATCCTCTTCCGTTTCTTCGACATCCTCAAGCCCTGGCCGGTCCGCAAACTCGAACGCCTCCCCGAAGGCACCGGAATCATGCTCGACGACGTAGCTGCAGGAATCCTCGCTCTCATCTGCACCTTGCTGCAACACTGGTTGACTCATCGCTAGCAACCGCTCAAGTCTCCTGCCTCGCAGCAACAGGGCCATCTACCCATGCGAGAAAGAGCTTGTATCCGACCGACAAGACGATTGCACCAATGAAGAGGCCGATGATGCCGAGCGCTATGAATCCTCCGATCGCGCCAAGGAAAACGACCGCAATCGGAACCGCCGCCCCCCGTCCAAGCAGTATCGGCTTCAGCACGTTATCCATAAGACCAACGAAAACGCACCATACGAGGAAAAGGATCGCCTTGGTCGTGCTTGCAATCGCAAACATATAGATCGCCGCAGGAATCAGTACGAGCATGCCGACCTGAAGAATGGCCGCGAAGAGAAAGACTAACGTCCACAAACCGGCGCCAGACAACCCCGCGACCAGAAAACCCGCCCCGGCGAAGACAGTTTGGATCACAGCAACACCAAGAATTCCATTGGTGACGCTCCGGATTGTTGAGTTGGCCAGTTTCTCGAACTCCGGCCCCTTGTCTCCGAACAGCCGATTGGCAAGCGAATGCGAGACCTGTGCACCGCCCGACGATTTTGCGAGCAGGAATCCAGCCACCAGAATGGAGAGCAAAAACTGCAGTACCGTTGCGCCGATCCCTGCCGACGCAGAGAGTAGTCCCACCGCAAGCGACTTGATCTGTGGAGCAAAGTTCTTCAACACCCCAGTCAAGTTAGTCGAAGCCATCGTCCATGCGCGTTCCACCGGCGGCCCAATAATAGGCCACGCTGCAACCCGCGCCGGCGGAGGCGGAACACGGATGCTCCCACTCTTCACATAGCCGGACAGCGTTTGGATCCCTTCGATCATCGTATCCGCGAGCAACACGACCGGAATAATCAGGATCGCCAGAAAACACAAGGAGCAAAGAACCGCCGCCAGCGCCCCCCGGCCACCCAACCAATCCCGCAGCTTTCGATAGGCGGGGTATACGGCGATCGCGATGACAATGCCCCACGTAATCAACGGAATAAAAGGCTTCAGGATCAGCAGGCAAGCCGCCAGAAGCAGAGCAACCAGCGCAACATGAATCGAGACCTCGACAGCACGACGGATGTATTCCCTTTGGCTGTTTAGCTGTTCAATCGCCACAGTCGTCCTCCTGCGAATCCTGCAGGCAGAGCTCCAGCAAGAACTGGCTACTCGCCGAACTCTCTCCTAGTCGTTGTCCTCTAAAACAGGGGTCCACGATTTGTCCGGATTGAAGCGCTCCATCTTCTTGAACTCATCCAGCGTCGTCGGCCCTAAGTCCTTCTCATACACGACACCATCGTTGCTCACGATGAAGGTCTTCACCCCCGTGACGCGGTATTCGGCCGGCGCGGCTACCAGAGCAAAGCCCCCGATCATCGCGCCCCCAATCACATAATCCATTTGCCCCATCGGGGCGGCCGGTCCTTGCCCTTTCAACACCTTGAAGAAATAGCCGTGATAGGGCTCCTCTTTGCTGGTGTAGCCCAGTGCGATCGCCTCGGCGATCTTTTCGCCGATCGGCCCGCCTAGCGTCCCATCATCATTTCGCCATGTCAGGCCATCCTGCTTGCCTGGAGTGCTGATGATGCGTTGCGCGTACTGGTTCACAGCGTAACCTTCGCGCTTTTGCATCGCATATTCTTCCTGCGCCTCCACGTAGCCGCGGCAGATCTGAATTGCATCGAGCTCATTCGCTCCGATGCGACGATTCAACAACTCCTGCCTGCCCGCCCTGACGTCAAAGAACCATTTGCTCCCCCGCTTCACAATCGGTACCGGGAACGGCCAGTCCTCATTCCCGACAAGAACGAACGCACGCGTTCCGTTCTTCGGCTCTACGGAAACACTCTTCTTCTCACGCGCCTCGGCAGCAAAGTCCGCCGCGCGCTGCCGGTCCTGTGCGACCTCCCCAGTAAACACAATGTCGTGGCCGTCAGGTCCAAAGATCTCCGCAAGCGCCGTCGTGTCGAACTGGTCGGCCGCGCTCACCAACGCGTCAGCAGCCTGCTGCGGAGAGTCGAAGGTCTTGACCCCGGCAGGTATGCCACCAGCAGCAGCCGGCGTTGCCTTCGCAGGCGCCTCTTGGGAGATCAGAAGACCCGACGCGCACAGACAAGTCAGAACGACGACGCCCATAACCCAGAAGCGTCCGGAAATCCTTCGATTCGCAGAGGTTGATTTCATCTCAATGCTCCTATGCTTCGGTTCCACGTCTACCTGCGCCGCCCACCACCGCCTCCACGACCGCCACTAAAGCCGCCTCCCCGAGACCCCATGCTCGATGCGCCGCGGCTGCTGCTGGCACGTGCACTGGAACCGCTGTAGCCTCCGGAACCTCCTCCAAATGAATCTCTGCCCCCGCCCCCGCTGCTGCGCGAGAGATCGCGACTCCCGATGCGATCTGCCCCGCCACCCGCGCCACCTGCGGCCCGATCGCTGACGCCAGTGCCAGCTCCGCCTCGATTACCGACGCCAGCGCCACCACCACCGCCGACACCTGCAGCCCGATTGCTCACACCCGCACCGCCGCGATTGCTCGCCAGATTTCCGCCCTGCTGACCAAGCTGTTGCCGCGCGCCGGCTTGACGATTCGCTAGCGAGTCTCCGCGAGCCTGACCGCCAAATCGGTCTGCGGTAGCCCGGTCCGAATACGGAGCGCCGCCGCGATGTGACGGGTTGTGCTGCCAGGCACCTCCGCCGCCAGCCGGTAGTTGTGACGGACGATTTCCCGCACCGCCAACACCTCCGACTCCGCCAACACCTCCAGCACCACCCACTCCACCCGCACCGCCAACGCCGCCCGGTCGGCCGGCACCTCCAACCCCGCCAACGCCTCCGGCGCCACCCACTCCGCCGACTCCGCCGGCACCCCCGACTCCACCCACACCACCGGCGCCACCCACTCCCCCAACACCACCGACTCCTCCGGCACCACCTACTCCGCCAACTCCGCCAACTCCTCCCGCACCGCCAGCGCGAGCGGGCAACTGAGAAGGCCGATTGCCGCCGCTGATGTTCGTGTTGCGGTTGAAATTGTTGTAGTTATTGATGGTGACGTCGTTGTGACCCCAGCCGCAGCCCCAGCCCCAACCGCCGCTCCAGAACGCTCCCATCATCACACCCACACCAAAGGAGATCGCGATTCCCGCCGCGTAGTATCCCGGCGGCGGATAGTAGATCGGAGGATAGGGATACGGGGGCGGTCCATAAACCACCGTTGGATTGTAGGAAGGCACATACACGACCTGCGGATTCGCCTGTTCGATGATGATCGTGCTCTTGCTTTCAATCACCTTCGTCTCGACCTTCTGTTGCTCGTTCGATTTCAAATTACCCGTGCCCTGCGCTTTCTTGCGCATCCGTTGCACTGCTTCCATCACATCGCTTTGCTGCGCGAGAAAGGCGTTACCCAAATCGGTCGTCCACTGGATGTCATCTGACAGACGTTTGACGACGTCCGGCAATCCAGCCAATGCCTGAACACTTGGATCCCAGGGTTGTTTGGCAACAGCATCCGCGAGAGCTTTGTCCTTCAAACTAGAATTCTTCGCAAGAAACTGCTGGAGTTGGATGATCTCAAGAGGATAGGTTGCTGCTGCAAGCGTCTGGGCCAGCATCGGATCGGGATAGAGAGCGATCGGCGCAACAAGAGAATCAAGCTGGTCCGGCGGAATCTTCGCAGCCTGCGGTTTTGCTCCCGAAGCTTGCCCAGTCTGCGCGGCCTGTTGCGTCTGTCCGTAAACCAAGGTATCCCCCGGCACAAGCAGAACCACGCAAACAATCCCCATCAGGCGTCGAATTCCGGAAGCCATCACTCTCGGTCTCGGACTCATTGGCTGCCTCCTATCCGCGTCGTGGTGCAATCGCGGCCGACTCCAGGTGCATCCCGTTCATCTATACAGTTGCCGCTTCATCGATTCGACCCGTCGTCCGAGCCATGTGCGATCCGGCCCTGGTACTGGGATTCGAGCTACCTCAGAGAAACAACGCCTGTTCGGCGATGCATCTACCCGCCCGCTCCTGTCAAATTGCACTGGCGATATTACCCTTCACAACATCGTTGCGAACCTGTCGAAATAGACAGGGGGGGCATCTGCAAGATCGAACTCTCATCACCCCGACGCTTTCACTCTCGGAGCATTTACACTCCCCCACGCTGCGCATACCCTAGAGAGGACGATGAGCCTCTTCCGTACCAACTCCGAATCGTTCCCCCACCTCGACCATCTCTCCCCGCCCGCCGCCATGCCCGGCGGAACCATCGAGTTGCGCGGAGCTCACCTCGAACCCTCCGGCCATCGCGTCCCTCGCGCAACCATTGGGGACACCCCCGCGCCCGTCACCCTCAGCCGGCCCACTCGCGCCGTCGTACAAGTGCCAGTAGGCTCTATCTCCGGAGACCTGGTTTTCCACCGCAACGGCAACCCCAGCAATCCCCTTCACCTCCGCGTCGCCGTCCCTATGGCCGAAAACCTCCACCCCGTCGCTAACCCCGTCGTCGACGCCAATGGCCAGGTCTTCGCCACACTCTCCGGAGGCCGCGGCCAAGCCGTTCCTGTCTCTATCTTCCGTATCCAGCGCGATTTTCAGGTCACACCCTTCGTCCGCGATCTGCTCAATCCCACGGGCCTCGCCTTCGACAGCGGGGGCTACCTCTACGCCAGTTCGCGCGCCGAGGGCACCGTCTACCGCATCTCCCCCGACGGTGAAATCTCCACCTACGCCGAGGGTATGGGCATCGCCACCGGAATCGCCTTCGACGACTCAGGCAACCTCTACGTGGGCGACCGCTCCGGGACCGTCTTCAAGATCAATCCCAACCGCGAGATCTTCGTCTTCGCCACCCTCGAACCCTCCATCGCGGCCTACCACCTCGCCTTCAACCGTGACGGTGTCCTCTTGGTCTCCGGCCCCACCACCTCCTCCAATCAGGCCATCCACGCAGTCGACCGCGACGGCAGCACCCGGGTCTTCTATCAGGGACTAGGCCGGGCACAAGGGATGGCCTTCGACGTTGAGGACAATCTCTACGTCGCCGCAAGCCTCCACGGACAGCGCGGCATCATTCGCATCACCCCTCGCCGTGAGGCCTCAGTCGCAGTCTCGGGCAACAATCTCGTCGGCCTCGCCTTCCTCGAAGACGGCTGTGCCGCCCTCGCCACCCGCGACTCTCTCTACCACGTTGACCTCGGCATCGAAGGCCGCCCGCTGATCTAAGCCCGATTCGGAATCGCCGAAAGCACGGTCACAAACACCTCACTGATCGTGGGATGCGTGAAGATCATCTCTCGCAAAGCCGGGTAAGGCATTCCTGCGTTCATCGCCACCTGTACCGTCGCCAACAACTCTCCGGCACCCACTCCAAACGCAGTAAATCCGAGCATGCGGTCATCCTTCGCCCCGACCAGAATCTTCACGAATCCTCGCGTCTCTCCCAGCGTTTGCGCCCGCAGCACCGTCGCAAACGGAACCTTCCCCAATCGGTACGCAATGTTGTGCCTCTTTGCTTCGCTCTCCGTAAGCCCTACCGAAGCCAGCTCAGGATCCGTGAACAGACAAGACGGCACCTGCCTTCCCGTCGTCGTGCGCTTCGCACCGTGCAGATTGTCCCGCACGATCCTAAAGTCGTCGAATGCAATATGTGTGAACAACGGACTGCCCGCACAATCCCCTAGTGCCCACACCTGCGGAGCCGTCGTCTCCAATCGGTCATTCACCTGCACAAAGCCCTGCGCCGTCGTCTTCACACCGGCGACGTCCAATCCAATCCCATCCGTATTCGGCATTCTTCCCATCGCGGCGAGCAGGTGCGATCCCTCAATCACCTTTCCTCCCGCCAGCACAACCTTCACGCCCGCACCGGAACGCCCTTCCACACGAACAATTGGAGCTCCAAGCTCCACATCCATTTCCTCGGCACGAAGCAACTCGTGGATCGCGTCCGACACATCCTCATCCTGCTGCTTCAGCAGCCTCGGCGACCTGTTCACCACCGTCACTCGACTGCCAAATCTCCGCATCTCCTGGGCCAACTCAAGACCCACATACCCGCCCCCCAGCACAACCAGGTGCTCAGGAACCACATCGAGTTCAAGCTCCTCGACGTGGGTCAGCGGCGCCGCCTCCGCCAGCCCAGGAACCTCATCCACTCTCGCGCGCGATCCCATATTCAAGAAGACCATCTCACCCTCAATCACGCGCGTTCCGCCATCCCGCAGCGCAACCTCCAGGGTTCGTTCTCCGACAAAACGTCCCGACCCCATCAACAACTCTGCGCCGCTCTTCGCATAGTTGTTCAGGTGGATCTCCATCAGCCCCTCGACCATCTTCCTCTTCCGCGCCCTTACGCCAGCCATATCCGTCTTCCATCCGCCCGGTAGCACCATCCCGAACTCCGCCGCGCGACGCAGATGGTCCGCCACCTTCGCGCTGTGGATTACGTTCTTGCTCGGCAGGCACGCAATGTTCGGACACGATCCGCCCACATAGCGCCGCTCGATCACGACAACACGCTTGCCCTCTTTCGCCAGCGTCCACGCAATGTACTTTCCGGCCTATCCGCTCCCTAGGACCGCCACGTCGTAACGTTCCGTCTCGCTCACATCGTCCTCCAATCTGCTCGATTTACACCAGTTGCAGTTCGTCGTGCGCCGGCGAAGAAGAAATTCCACTATAGCTTCTCTTTGTTTCCGCAAGAAAAGCGTTTCCCCTCTGGAGAATGGTTCTTCGTCTCGTGTACATTAGGTTCGCCTTTTGAATCTGCCATCGAGCGAGTAAAATACCTGATTAGGCCAAACCCCGAACTAACTCTTCCAAGGAGGAGACTCCAGTGATTACCCGACGTGAATTTCTCGACACCCTCGCCATCAGCGCCACCGGCGTGGCCGTCAGCTCCACTGCAAAAAGCTACGCCCAGATCGTTGGAGCCAACGAGCGGGTAAACTTCGCCGTCATCGGCCTCAACAGCCGTGCCTATGCCCACCTCTCCTCGCTCAAGGCCAACGAGAAGTGCGCAAAGATCACCTACGCCTGCGACGTCGACACTCCCATCCTCGAAAAATTCGCCGCCAAGACCGAAAAGTCCATGGGCAGCGCCCCAAAGACCGAGAAGGACTTCCGCAAAGTTCTAGCCTCGAAAGACGTCGACGCCATCACTATCGCCACGCCCGACCACTGGCACGCCCCCATGGCCATCGCCGGTCTCGAAGCCGGCAAGCACGTCTACGTTGAGAAGCCCTGCAGCCACAACCCCGCCGAAGGAGCCATGCTCGTCGCCGCCCGCGACAAGTACAAGAAGCTCGTCCAGATGGGAAGCCAGCAGCGCTCCTCACCCCACACCATCGATGTGATCGCCAAAATCAACGACGGCCTTGTAGGCCGCCCATACTACGCCAAGGCCTGGTATAGCAACACCCGCAAGTCCATCGGCACCGGCAAGCCCATCGCTGTCCCCGCCACGCTCGATTGGGACCTCTGGCAAGGCCCCGCCCCGCGCAAGGCCTACATGGACAATTACCACCCCTACAACTGGCACTGGTTCTGGCATTGGGGAACAGGAGAGACCCTCAACAACGGCACCCACGAGATCGACGTCTGCCGCTGGGCCATGGGCGTCGAATATCCCAACCACATCTCTTCCTCCGGTGGCCGCTACCACTTCAAGGATGACTGGCAGTTCTACGACACCCTCATCACCAGCTTTGAATACGACGACAAGATTATTTCCTGGGAAGGAAAGTCCTGCAACGGAATGAAGTTCTATGACCGTGACCGCGGCTCCGCCATCATGGGAACCACCGGCGCCGTGGTCATCGATCGCGGCGGCTACGAGATCTACGATCTCAAGGGAAACAAGACCAGCGGGTTCAAAGCCGAAAAGTCCTCCGCCTCCGCCGACCTCGTGGGCGCCGACTCCATGACCGACCGCCACTTCGCCAACTTCATCGCCGGCATCCGCAGCGGCGAAAAGCTCAACGCTCCCATCGAAGTCGGAAACGTGGCCGTCACCATGCTGCAGCTCTCCAATGTCGCCTGGAAGCTCAATCGCGGTCTTAAGATCGACCCCGCCAATGGCCACGTCCTCAACGACGCCGAAGCCATGAAGCACTGGGGTCGCGAGTACGAAAAGGGCTGGGAGCCAAAGGTATAAGTCGGGCAGTCCAAGTCAGACATCCAGAACAGCGCAGGGTACTGTCGCGCCATTTGTGCAAATAAGCCGATGGGCGTTTATGCAAAATACGTTTTGCCTCGGCTCATTGATCTGGCCATGAGGAACGCAGACACGAGCCAGTTACGGGCAACCTCGATTCCTCAAGCCCATGGCGAAGTGCTCGAAGTGGGTATCGGATCCGGTCTGAATCTGCCTTTTTACACGGCCGCTGTGAGCCATATTTTTGGGCTTGATCCGTCCATCGAGCTTCAGCAGATGGCGCGCAAAAGGGCGACCACAGTCCCGGGAAAGATTACATTTGTTTCGCAGTCCGCAGAGCAGCCGATCCCGCTGGTGAATGCGAGCATTGACACCGTCGTTTCAACATGGACTCTTTGCTCTATCCCGAATGTTTCAGCCGCTCTGCAGGAGATGAAACGCGTTTTGAAGGCAACGGGAAGGTTCATCTTTATCGAGCACGGTTGTTCCGCAGACCCGGGCGTTGCACTCTGGCAAAATCGGCTTACTCCATCCTGGAGACACATAACGGGAGGTTGCCACCTCAATAGAAAAATCGATGATCTCATCAGAGGGGCTGGCTTTCAAATCATGGAGATCAAAACCTTCTATCTTCCTGGCCCACGTCCTATGACCTATACCTACCAGGGAATAGCATCTCTTGCCTGAACATCTCCGATACAAACCGGAGTGTTCTCTTTCACTCTTACTGAAAGAGTGAACCCATGACCTCACCTCAATCCCTGCAAGACAAAATTGCCAGTCTGGATTGGCACGAGATCCAGAGCAGCCTGAGCGAACGCGGCTACGCAACCACCCCCCCATTACTCACGCCCACCACCTGCAACGAACTCGCCGCAGGCTACAACAACTCAGCCCAATTCCGCAGCCGTATCCTCATGTCGAAGCACGGCTTCGGACGCGGCGAATACCAGTACTACAACTACCCTCTACCGCCGATCGTCCAAACCCTCCGCGACAGCCTATACCGACCGCTAGCGCGCATAGCCTCTCAATGGAGCCGCGGCCTAAACCACCCCATCGACTATCCATCCGAGCACAAGCAGTTCCTCGCCCAGTGCCAGGCTCGAGGCCAGACGCGCCCCACGCCACTCCTCCTTCAATACCAGACCGGCGACTACAACTGTCTCCATCAAGACCTCTACGGCGACCTCGTCTTCCCCATTCAGGTCACCTTCCTTCTCAGTGCTCCCGGTACAGACTTCACCGGCGGAGAATTCGTCCTCACCGAGCAGCGCCCTCGCATGCAATCCCGCGTCGAGGTCGTCTCGCTTCATCAGGGCGAAGCCGTCCTCTTCGCCGTCAATCACCGCCCGCAGCGCGGCACGCGCGGCATCTATCGCGTAGCCATGCGCCACGGCGTGAGCACCATTCGCTCAGGCGACCGCTTCACTTTAGGGGTAATCTTTCACGATGCACGATAGCGACTCTCTCTTCGCCGCTGATCCCCAACTCACTGTCGACCACCCCGCCGAAGGAGTGACTCTCCTCCGCGCCTTCTGCATCAATCAGGCCCCTGATCTGCTCGACGCCATCAACACCATCACCCAATCCTCACCCTTCCGCAACATGATCGTCCCCAGCGGCCACACCATGTCCGTCGCCATGACAAACTGCGGCTCGCTTGGATGGACAACCGACCGCACCGGATACCGCTACACGCCACTCGACCCCACGACGAACAAACCGTGGCCTCCGATGGCCGAAATCTTGCAGCATCTGGCAACCAGCGCCGCCACATCCGCCGGCTTTCCCCACTTCACCTGCAACGCCTGCCTCATCAACCGCTACGAACCCGGCGCCCGCCTCTCGCTCCATCAGGACAAGAATGAACAGGACTACAGCCAGCCCATCGTCTCCGTCTCCCTCGGCCTGCCCGCCACCTTCCTCCTCGGAACCCTCCGCCGCGCCGACACTCCTCGTCGCATCCGCGTCGAACACGGCGACGTCTTCGTCTGGGGAGGGCCTGCGCGCCTCATCTATCACGGTGTCGCGCCAATCGCCGCCGACACCCATCTTCTCACCGGCTCCTGCCGGATCAATTTAACCTTTCGTCACGTCGAACTTTGAATCTTGCCGACTGCGTAGCCGCGAGAGTCGCCTTTGACAAGGGCGTAAGAAACAGCCCGGTCTTTCGCAAGACAAATAATTCCGACCCAGACCCGCATTCCAGATATCTCTACGACGGCAGACCCGTGATTGCACCGAACCAAAGCTTCTCATGGGCAATCGACGTCATCGGAACGGTAAAAGCCTCCGACCCCGGAAATACGCTGAGCGACGGGCAGATCAAAGACGGCACCGGAGCCTATCGATTCTCAATCCGTAGCACTTCCGGAGAGATCACCGCCGCCGACGACTCCGATGGTCGAGGTACACCTTGGTCCTCATGGTCGGAGACGGAAAATTTGCCGAGTCACAACCAAACCGTAACGATCAACCTTCCTAAAAATGGAGAAGACGACTCCGACTCACCGACACGCTGTTTCCACTCACGTCATCAGCAGCGTGAATGATCTCGCTCTCAACCACCTGAGGTCACGATCTGGCCTCAGGTTCGTATCCATTCATACCCACCTGAATATCCTTCCAAAATCGATTTAGCCACGATAAGCTTTTGCCCGGAAACCCGGGAGCCCTTGGCATGTTCTTGAGCAGATCCGCCGTTTGTCTTCTCGCCATCACGGCCTTGGCCCACGCCGTCAATAAAACACAAGACACAGTCAAAACCGAATCCGGCGAGGTCCAAGGCGTGACTCAGGACGGCGTCCTCTCCTTCAAAGGCATTCCCTTCGCCGCCCCGCCTGTCGGTGACCTCCGCTGGAAGGCTCCGCAAGCCGCCGCACATTGGACCAGCGTCCGCAAAGCCGACCAGTACGGCCACGACTGCATGCAACTTCCGTTCCCCGGCGACGCTGCGCCGCTCGGAACTCCTCCCGCCGAAGACTGTCTCGTCCTCAACATCTGGGTGCCCGCCAACCGCACCACTACAAAACTTCCCGTCATGGTCTGGATCTATGGCGGAGGCTTCGTCAATGGAGGCAGCTCACCGGCAGTCTATGAGGGCACACAATTTGCCAAGCAAGGGATCGTCTTCGTCAGCTTCAACTACCGTCTCGGCCGCTTCGGATTCTTTGCACATCCTGCCCTCACAGCCGAAGCCAAGGGCGCGCCCACCGGAAACTTCGGCTATCTCGACCAGATCGCCGCGCTCAAGTGGGTCCAGCACAATATCGCAGCCTTCGGAGGCGATCCCCATCAAGTCACCCTCTTCGGAGAATCTGCAGGCGGCGGCTCCGTCCTCACCATGATGACCTCGCCTCTCTCCAAAGGCCTCTTCCAACGCGCCATCATCGAGTCCGGAGGTGGACGCAACCTCCTCGTCGGTCAGGTAGATCTCCATAAACCCGGAGCGAATGGCCATCTCTCGGCCGAGCAGATCGGAGTCAACTTCGCCACCTCCAAAGGCGTCACCGACACCGGTGCGGCTGGACTCGAAGCTTTGCGAAGACTCCCCGCCGAACAGGTCGTGAATGGACTCAACATGGCCAGCATGTCCCAGGCAGCCTCAACCTACTCCGGCCCCATCCTCGACGGCCAAATCGTTCTCGAATCCCCCCAGAGAGCCTTCCTCGCCGGACACCAGATGAAGATCCCCGTCATCATCGGAGCCAACAGCAGCGACATCGGCTTCAGCTTCGCGAAGACCGTCGACGAAGTCTTCACTCCATTCGGCGCCAACAAGGACGAAGCCGCCGCAGCCTACAACCCCGACAACTCCACCAATGTCCGCCTCGTCGGCTCACGCGTAGCGGCCGACCGGATGATGGTCGAGCCCGCCCGCTTCATCGCCCGCCAGGTCGCCGTCTCTGGCCAGCCTGCCTATGAATATCGCTTCTCTTACGTCGCCGTCTCCATGCGCGCCCAGTGGCCCAACGGAGCACCCCACGCCACTGAGATCCCGTACGTCTTCGACACCGTCAAAGCGCGCTTCGGAGCCGACCTGAACCCTGCAGACGAAACCACAGCCCGTGCCGCCAACACCTACTGGTCAGCCTTCGCCAAGACTGGCGACCCCAACTCCTCCGGACTCCCAAACTGGCCAGTCTACAGCGCCGCATCCGACACCATCTTCGACTTCACCCCCAAGGGCCCGGAGGCAGTCCCCGACCCTTGGAAGACCCGCCTCGACCTGACCGAGACCCTCGTCACATCGACCCATTAGCACCACCTCCCGCACCCTACGCAGGAATCAGTCTTCTTTTCAGCGAAGGAACAGCATTGATCACGCGCATCGCCGTCTTGGCGATGCCGTACCCCGGATTCTTCTTTTCCCCAACCGCATGGTTCATCGACTTCAAAGAATCATTCACAGCAGCAAATGCATATTCCCGCATCGCAACTTCATACTCAGCAATGGCATCGAGCAACGGCTTGTCCCCTCGATTGGCCTCTGTCAATCTCGAACACAGCAGTGCCGCATCCTTCAGCGCTATGTTTGCTCCGATCCCGCGATAAGGCGTCATGCTGTGGATCGCATCCCCCAACAACGTCACACGCTTCGCCTCCCACGGAGCCACTGGCCGAGAGGTGCGCAGCCGATTCGCAGACAGCGTTCGTTCGTCGGCCATCTCCACCAGCTTGCGCAGACTGGGATGCCACCGCATCACGACACGGCGCATGGCATCTTTCAAGAGGCGCCCCGTCATCGAATTGAAATCATCCCGCAGGCCGAGATAGTCTGGCTTGCCGCCAAATCCCAGTACCAGGTAATCCTCGTCTCCCTCAGGCGGACCATCCAATCCCAGCTTGCGCAGCGACAGTTCTGCCTCGCCTGAGCGCTTCCAGATCGCCATAAACAGGCTGCAGGGCTCCGGAGACATCACCATCACAGGCCCGTCCAGCAGCCGGTGCGGCACAAGGGCCATCGCTCCGTCCGTCAGTGGCACCTTACCGCTAAGCGCCACAACACCCGTATCCACCGGGCCCGCATCGGGCAGGTATTGCTGGCGCACGCGGGAGTTGACGCCATCTGCGCCAACGACCACATCGGCCTCTGCCAAATTGCCGTCTTCAAAATGGATCGTGAAACGGCCATCCTTCCTCTCTTCGTAGCGAACAAAGCGTTTGCCGAAGTGCGCGCTCTCGCCCAACCCCGCCAAAAGTATCTGTCGCAAGGTAATGCGGCTGATCGAACGGTGACGCGCAATCGCATCAGCCGGTTGGTTCCCTCCATCATGCAGGCGCAGTAGTTCCTGCAACCGCTCCGTCACCAGGGTGAATCCTTGAGAAAACTCGCCCTCAGTGGCGTCGAATATCCTCCACAACTGCTCCGGCAGGCATTGATGCAACGCCGTGCTTCCCTCAGGAGCAATGTGAATGCGGAACCCCTGCAATCGTGACGAACGCGACTCATCGCGCTCATAAACCGACGCGCTCACACCTGCCTTCTTCAATCCCTGCGCCAGGCACAATCCGCCAATGCCTCCGCCAATGATCGCTACGTGAAATCCCTGACTACTCATCGTTCTGCTCCTCTCTGGTCCAGTTGCATCTTGACCTTGTCGGAAAGAATCCATGACTCCGTCGTGCGCGCGATTTCGTCGAGCCTGTCGCCACCCGTGCTGGCCGTCCCGGCAAATATCGACAGCAACAAGCCACACAACACCTGCGCATCCATGTCACTTCGAAATACGCCCGTTTCCAGCCCTTCTTGCACCATCTGCTCGATCCCCTGACGCCAGTGAAAGCTCATCAAATCAACAATCTTCTGCACTGCGGGGTCTCGCTTGCCGCGCATGACAAGTTCCTGCATCACAAGCAGCATCTTCGGCTCGCATTCCAGGTAGTACTGCCCGTCCGAGAACTCCTGTCGCAAACGGTCAAGCGCTCCATAACCTGACGGGACAGGCTTGCTCCCATGGAGGGTCACAAACTTTGCGCTCAAAAATTGGGCCAGCCCCTCGACCAAGTCCTGCTTCGAAGGAAAGTAATAGTGCAGGGTGGCAATATTTACTCGCGCACGCGTCGCCACTGTCCGGGTACGCAATCCCTCAAACCCCATCTCGGCGATCACATCAAATGCAGTCCGCAGCAAAAGAAGGCGCCGCTTTCCCTGATCATCGGTCGGTTCCAAAATCGCAGCGCACCAGTCCGGAATGGTTTGATCGCTCATGACTCCGAATACTAATCAATCAATTGATTAATGTCAAGCAACTGATTGATTGACTCGTTTCGACTTGACAGCCCTGATAGCTTTAAAAATAAGAAGAGTAGCCCGGCGGCGTGCCGGGCTTTCTGCGTTGCGTGCAAATGAAGTCCACGCCGAAGTTCAAAGCTAAATTATATTCTTTGAATATTTTGCGCGATTAAGAGGAGTACGACTATTCCCATGCAGGCAGAGATCATCGTTGTCGGTTCCGAGATGCTTACTCCGTACCGGCAGGACACAAACTCCCTCCACCTCACCGCCAGGCTCAACGACCTCGGCGTCACCGTCGCCTTCAAGACCATCGTCGGCGACTCGCTTCAGCAGCTCACCGGTGCTGCCCGGACCGCCCTCACCCGCGCCGACATCATCATCTTCTCCGGAGGACTCGGCCCCACCGAGGACGACCTCACCCGCGAAGCCGCCGCCGCCGCCCTCGGCCTTCCGCTTCTCTCCGACCCCACCATCCTTGAATCCCTCGAACGCCGCTTCGCCGCCCGCAACATCGTCATGTCGCCCAACAACCGCAAGCAGGCCGACGTAATCGAGGGATTCACCGTTCTCAACAACTCCAACGGTAGCGCACCTGGCCAGTTCATCGAGACCACTCACAACGGCCAGCGCCGCCTCGTTCTCCTGCTCCCCGGCCCGCCCTCCGAACTCAAACCCCTCTTCGATCAGGTCGCCAAGCCTCTCCTCGCCGCCGCGCTTCCTCCCAGCTTTCTCGCACGCCGCACACTGCGCATGGCCTTGATCCCCGAATCTCTCGTCGACGCCCGCACTGCTCCCATCTACCAGCGCTTTGCTGATATCGAAACCACCATCCTGGCCGGCCGCGGCGAGATCCAGCTCCATTTCGCCTCCACCAAACCCACCCTCGCCGAAGCCCAGGCACGCGTCGATGAAGTCGTCTCTCTCATCGAAGCCGAGATGCAGGACGACATCTTCTCCTCCCGGGGAGAATCTCTCGAAGAGATCGTCCTCCTCATGCTAGGAATGCGCCACCTCACCCTCGCCGTTGCCGAAAGCTGCAGCGGAGGCCTCATCGCCGAGCGCCTCACCGAGGTTCCCGGCTCCTCACGCACCTTCCTCGGCGGAGCCGTCGTATATACCGACGCCCTCAAGACCACGTTCGCCAACGTCCCCGCCGACCTCATCGCCACTCACGGAGCCGTCAGTGAACCCGTCGTCCGCGCCCTGGCCGAAGGCATCCGCACCCGCACCGGAGCCTCCATCGGAATCTCCGTCACCGGCCTCGCCGGCCCCACCCCCGGGACCGGCGCCGACGCCGGCAAACCCATAGGCCGCGTCTACGTAGCTCTGGCCGACGGCCAGCAAACACGCGCCAAGGAACTCAACCTCTTCGGAGACCGCGAACGCATCCGCTGGTGGGCCAGTCAGCAAGCCCTCGAACTCCTCCGCCGCACGCTCCTCTAAAGAGATCGAGCAATGCAATCTACTCATCGCGAGGCGCAGTCGAAGAGCGTGTCCTGAGTTTGTCGAAAGAATCTGTGCTTTGGGGCCCACATTCGCTGACTCGCTGACTCGCTGACTTGCTGACTAGCTGACTTGCTAAACTCATGCAGTAGAACCATGAACCCTTGGCTCATCTCGATCCCGATCGCATACCTCCTCGGTTCGATCCCGTTCGGCTTTCTGCTCGTAAGGATCTTCCGCAAACAGGACATCAGAACCACGGGCAGCGGCAATATCGGAGCCACCAACGTAGCCCGCTCCGGAGCTAAAGGCCTCGGTATCCTCACCCTCCTCCTCGATGCCCTGAAGGGCTACGTCGCCGTCGTCGTCGCCCTGCATCTTTCCCCCGGAAACCTCCATCTAGCCGTAGCCGCCGCCGTCGCAGCCATCCTCGGACATGTCTTCCCCATCTGGCTCGGCTTCCGCGGAGGCAAAGGCGTCGCTACCGCTCTTGGAGTCTTCTTCGCCCTTACGCCGGCATCGACGCTCGCGGTCCTCGCAATCTTCGTGATCGTCTTCGCGCTCACGCGCTACGTCTCGCTCGCCTCGATCGTCGCTGCGGCTGCGTTTCCCTTCATCGCGCTCCACTTCATCCCGACGCGAACTCCGATCGTCGTCGGCGGCCTGATCTTCATCCCCCTGCTGATCATCGTCAAGCACCACCAGAACATCCGCCGCCTGCTCTCCGGCACCGAAAGCCGCTTCGGATCCCGCAAGGTGACCGCTTGAGCCGAATCACCATCCTTGGCGCCGGTGCCTGGGGAACCGCCCTCTCCCTTTCTCTCGCTCGTCGCGGAGGCCACCAGCTTTGCCTCTGGTCGCACTCCCCCGCCCTCGCAGAGCAACTCACCGAGACCGGCCAAAATCGCCCCTACCTTCCCGGCGTCACTCTCGCACACGACATCCACGTCACCTCCGATCTCCCCCGTGCCATCCTCGAAGCCGACATCCTTCTCTGCGTCCCCCCCTCGCAGCATCTGCGCGGCATCGTCGCTCATATCGCGCCCATGCTCACGCGTCATCAGATCATCCTCAGCGCCAGCAAAGGCATCGAGGAAACCACCTTCCTGCGCATGAGCCAGGTCATCGCCTCCATCACCGACAACCCATGCGCTGTGCTCTCGGGCCCCTCCTTCGCCCAGGAGGTCGCCGCCGGAGTCCCCACCGCCATCGTCGCGGCCGCGCACGACTCCCGGCTTGCCCAAACCATCCAGCGCGAGTTCTCCTC
>Ga0126381_100002747_pt1 | contig 19071 bp, 18 predicted proteins | sample PanSoiMetPlot_28_FD_96465 | JGI IMG/M metagenome (GOLD analysis project Ga0126381, IMG submission 96465) | Tropical forest soil microbial communities from Panama - MetaG Plot_28 | ecosystem: Environmental > Terrestrial > Soil > Tropical forest > Bulk soil | place: Panama | collected 2016-02-17
GCGGCTCCGACGCCGGAGTACCGCTGAACGCTCCGTGCCCACCGGAACAGCACGAAACTGCAAACATCACATTTCGCCCGTAGGGCGAGCCGCGAACCTTTGGCTCGCGGTTTTCCCTCGACCGTCTACGGTCTACGGTCCACCGTCTTCCGTTTGTGGGTAGGGTTCGCGCTCCTGCGCGACCTGAACCCAACGGTGTGGATCTAACTGAAGCGAATGGACGGCGAGGAATCGACCATCGTGGGTCTAGGTCGCGCAGGAGCGCGAACCCTACCCAACAAACTCCAGCTCTACCGGCTCTGGAATTAACTTCGCAGCGCTCGCTCGGCCGAGAAACTCTCGGATCGCATTCCGTCCGACTGTTCCATAGTCGCGGGTAAAATCGTTGACGTACATTCCGATAAACCGGTCAGCCTCCTCGACATCTAAGCCGCGCGCCAGGGGCATCGAATGTTCGACACCGGCACGCCGATGTTTGAGGCCGTAATCGATGCTCTCTTTCAGGATATCGGCAACTTCGCGTCGAAGTTTCTCAGGTATATCTTTGCGAATCACGTTTCCACCGAGTGGCAACGGCAGACCGGTTGTTGATTTCCACCAGACGCCAAGATCAAGCACCAGACGAAATCCTTGGTCCACGTAAGTGATCTGCCCCTCATGAATGATTAATCCCACATCCGCTTTCGCGGCCTTTACCACACCAAAAATCTCGTCAAACGGGACTGTAACTGTATCGACATCATCGGCCATCAGCCGCAGAGCGAGATAAGCGCTCGTCTTTTTGCCCGGAATTGCAATTTTTTTCCCTTTTAGCCAATTGTTCACCTCATCCGTGCTGGCAGGCGGCTCTTCAAGCGTCACCAGCATTGGCCCATATCCATCGCCCATACTGGCTCCGCATGGCAGTAGTGCGTATTTGTCCGTCAGGTAGGCGTAAGCGTGAATGGAGACTGCTGAGATATGCAGCTCGCCACGAAGCGCGCGTTGATTCAGCGTTTCGATATCCTGGAGAATGTGTTCAAACCGGTGTCCCCGCGTATCGATTTTGTTCTGGGCGAGCGCGTAGAACATGAATGCGTCGTCCGGGTCAGGCGAATGTCCGAGAAGAAAATCCATCAATAAGAGTGTTAGTGTTGGTGTTAGCGCTAGTGGAGGACACTAAGCATAAGACTGGGAACGGTAAACTGTAGACCGAAAACCGCGACGCTGAAGGCGTCGCGCTATTCCCATTGCTCGTGTGCTCTCTCTACCTCATCCTGCATCACGCGCCAGCGCGAATGCTCCTTTGGTGAATAAAACAGGTACAGAATCCCTCCGAGGACGCCAAACAACATGAAATAGGCGCCGCCCAGAAGCGAGATCAATACCCCAAGCCCCATTGGAACATCGCATAGGTCATTCAACAAGATCTGCAAAAGCGATTCACGGAATCCGATCCCGCCGGGTGTTACCGGGATTGAAATGATTGCTGTTACGATCGGCATGATTGACAACATATCTAATGCCGAAACTCCAGCGCCGAGTGCTCGAGCAGTGCAATAAAACGCTCCATAAAACGAGAACAACACCGGAAACGAGAGCAAAAACGCGTACAGCAACGATTTCTTGGACTTGGCAAATAAAGTATAGGCCTCTGATGTCTCAACCAGCCGGTCGCGAAACGGAAAATGCTCGGGCAACCGGTGAAAAAGCTTGAAGCCGCCAATTGCAAACGACGCAGCGGTCACCACGACAAATCCAACCATGACAACAATGAGAACCCACAAAAGGACCGCTGCTTGCGGGGTTCGCTGAAGCCAATTCCATCGAATCGACGTCGTCAAGACAGCCATCACGATCAACGCAAGAAAGCCGATCAACCGGTCCATCACCACAGTTAAGACCGCCTCTTTCTTCTTATCCGGAAATTCGCGCATCAGGTAATAAAGCCGGGCGAAATCACCTCCGGTATATCCCGGCATGAACATATTAAAAAAAAGACCAACAAAGAATAACATGGTCGCCCGGCGCCAGCTCATAAACATTCCCTGCACACGCATAAGGATCTGCCAGCGCGTGACGTTCGCTACCTCTCCCACAAGAGCCACCGGCAGTCCGATCAACAGCCATTTAAGGTGAGCGCGCCCGAATGCGCTCATCATTTGTGCCCGTTTTTCCGGGCTGTGAAAAACCCAGATCAAGATCGCGATCGTAAAGATAGCCTGGAGCGTCCGGATGATCGCTTTATTCATCTAGGGGGGAGGTATATACGAGGGCGGCTCACGGAGCTAACCCGGTTATTCCATGACCGTTCGGCCGGGAGACCGAACAGCGCGTTCAGTGAGGACGGAGTGCGGATTTTCGTTTTGGTTTCTCAAGGAGTGCGAAGTGCGGATTCACATTTTGTCTGGAACGTACTGGGTAGCCCAGCCCCGAATACTTTCGGGGCTGTCCATCGGATGGATTTTGCCACGAACGGCTTCGGGGCAAAATTCAGGCTAAAGGGACCACAGGGCGTATAAGCGCGTCAAGGTTGCCTCGATCGGCCCCTTCAGGGCCGATGTTAACCGTTTACCATCGACCGCCTGCCGTCCACCGTTTTGCATCCGAATGCTGGTGGCAGAGATTATTATCCTGGAACTGGAACCTTCCCCTTTCCCGGTGCAAAATGACGGTTCCAATGACCATCATCGACCTGCGAAACGATGAGCTCGCCCGACGGAAAGATCTGTTGAGTCGCCGATATCAGCCATCCGCCGATCTAGTCGAGCGAGTGGCTGCCATTCTCGCCGCAGTTCGCGACCGTGGCGACGAGGCACTGATAGAGCTCACCAAACGGCTTGATAATGTCGATCTGCTGCCAGGCCAGTTGCAGGTTTCGGCTCCTGAAATCGTGCAGGCACAGGAACAAGTTGAGCCAGACCTGCTCAACGCACTACGCAGATCTCGTGAAAATGTCACCGCCTTCGCCAAGCGCACCCTGCGTACCGGATGGTTAGGACAAAACTCCGAAGGCGCTGCCGTTGGCGAACGTTTCGATCCGTTGCAACGGGTCGGCATATATGTGCCCGCAGGTACTGCGCCTCTTGTTTCGACGGCGATTATGACCGTCTCCCTTGCCAGCGCCGCGGGTGTTCCAGAAATCGCAGTAACGTCCCCCGTCGGACCGAACAAAACAATGGATCCCGGCCTTCTAACAGCGCTCCAACTGGCAGGGGCTACGGTGGTCTACAAAGTCGGCGGCGCACAGGCCATTGCTGCTTTGGCGTTTGGCACAAGAACCATCCGCCCGGTTCTGAAGGTATTCGGTCCCGGCAACGCATATGTCACCGAAGCAAAACGCCAGGTGTTCGGATTTGTTGGTGTGGATCTGTTGCCTGGCCCCAGCGAAATCGCTGTAGTGGCCGATCACACAGCCAATCCAGCATGGGTCGCCGCCGATCTCCTTGCGCAAGCTGAGCACGGGCCTGGCAGCGTGATCTGTCTGGTAGCACTCGACGAAAAAGTCGCCAGCAACGTCCGGCACGAAATTAATCTGCAGGTCCACACATTAGGGCGCCAATCATTCCTTCGGGAAACGATCGAGAAACAAGCACTGACGGTCATCGCCAAAGACCGATCACAGGCTGCTGAGATCGTGAATGAATTCGCGCCCGAACACGTTTCGATCGCTGTCGAAAATCCAGATGAATTCGCAACCGCAATCAAAACTGCTGGGGCGATCTTTATTGGTCATTACTCTCCGGTCGCTGCAGGCGATTTCCTGGCAGGTCCGAGTCATGAACTCCCGACCGGTGGCGCAGCGAAATTCTTGAGCGGGCTAACAGCTGACCAATTCCAGAGGCGGACAAGCCTCGTTCGTTACGACAAAGAAGCACTCGAAAAATCCGTTGCGGCTCTCAACGCATTCAGCAGGGCAGAACGCTTAGATGCTCACGGCCGATCGGTTACGATCCGGCTGGAGGGCGGTCCCGCCGCCGCGGCGGGGTCGCCGCCTTCGTAGGTTTATCGGCGGGTCGCTTGCCAAAACAAGGCACGCCTGCAGAGGGTACAGAAAAACTGGTCGTTGGTGGGGCGAAACGCAATCCGGGTTGAAATGATTCCCACGCCTTTTATGCTTTGGCGCGCCGAACAATGGCACGTAAAACGCGCAAATCTTTTAATTGGATTCGTTTTCTGGTTCTGCTGCTGGTTGCGTGCTTTCTCTTGCCGATCGTGGAGGTCTTCGCAGTTCGATTCGTCAATCCGCCTATCACGACTCTTATGATCCTTCGCCGATGCGAAGCGATGATGAGCCATCGATACAGCGGCGAAATCCGCTATCGTTGGATCCCGATCAACCAGGTTCCCGATGATTTTCTCAAGGCCGTCTGGCAAATGGAGGATGCGCGGTTCTTCAGCCATGAAGGATTCGATTGGATTGAGATGGAGGAAGCGATCCAGCGAGCCGAAAAAAAGCATCGCCCGGTACGCGGTGTATCGACAATTACCAATCAATGCGCTCGGTCCCTTTTTCTGTGGCAAGGACGTTCCTGGATAAGAAAAGGACTGGAAGCCTATTTCACTTTCTTGATGGAGCACCTTCTGACCAAGCAGCGAATCCTGGAGCTTTACGTCAACGTCATTGAACTGGGAGACGGCATCTATGGAATCGAAGAAGCTGCGCAGCTCTACTATTCCGTTCCGGCACAACGCCTGAATCGTAGCCAGTGCGCGATGCTCGCGGCAATGTTGCCGTTCCCGCGCGGCTGGGATCCACACAATCCAAGCCCTAGACTTCGCGCACGCTATTCGCTGGTACTAAAGCGAATGAACCAAGGCGGTTCAATCGAACGCAAGCTGGGAGAATAGCTCAATGGATGGAGTGCGGTCAGCTTTACGTCGGTCCGCCAATGACGCGATCAAGCTGCCCTGAAAGCATTCGGAGCTAAACCGATCGCCGGCGCCGCTTGAATTTGAGCGCAGCCAGCGAGCGGCCTAGTGACGCCTGAACTTCTCCGACGTCGTCGCTGGTCAGATCTTTCCTGGCTAAGTACGCCTCTGCGCGTTTTACAGCTTCTTCCCACGCGCTCTCGTCAATGTCTGCTTCCCCCATCGCCATATCTGTGAGGACCGAAACGTGAGTTTGGGAGACTTCTGCGAAACCAGTACCAACGACGAGATCCTGCTGTTTACCTCCCTGCATGATGTGCAGTTCGCCGGGCAACAATTGAGTCATCAACGGAACGTGCATCGGCAGGACCCCGAGTTGTCCTTCGACCCCCGGAAGCACAACCATGTCGACATCATCCGAAAAGACTTTGCGTTCCGGTGTGACGATCTCGAGCTTCAGTTTTGCCATATACCTTTACTCTTGGCTCTCTTGGATTTCTTCAATGCCACCCTTCATATAGAAATTCTCCTCAGGCACGTCATCATGCTTGCCCCCGAGAATTTCTTTGAAGCCGCGTACCGAGTCCGCAATGGATACGTATTTGCCAGGTCTACCGGTGAAGACTTCGGCGACATCGAACGGTTGGCTCAAGAACCGTTGAATTTTGCGGGCTCGAAAAACGGTGAGTTTGTCGTCCGGATTCAATTCGTCCATGCCAAGAATCGCAATGATGTCCTGCAGATCTTTGTAACGCTGAAGCACCTTTTGAACGCCACGAGCGACATCGTAGTGCTCCTGCCCAACCACTTCCGGCGCCAAGGATTTCGAGGTGGAGGCTAATGGATCGACCGCCGGATAGATCCCTAGCTCGGATATTGCCCGATCCAACACAATCGTAGAATCCAGGTGCGCAAATGTGTTCGCAGGCGCTGGGTCTGTTAAGTCGTCCGCGGGCACGTAAACGGCCTGGAACGAAGTAATCGAACCTTTCTTCGTTGAAGTGATGCGCTCCTGTAAATCACCCATCTCAGACGCGAGCGTCGGCTGGTAACCGACCGCAGAGGGGGTTCGTCCGAGCAGTGCGGATACCTCCGAACCGGCTTGCGAAAATCGAAAGATATTGTCGATGAACAGTAAAACGTCTTGGTTCTTCTCGTCCCGAAAATACTCAGCCATCGCCAATGCGCTCAACCCCACCCGCAACCGGGCACCAGGAGGTTCATTCATCTGGCCGTACACGAGCGCAATCTTGGATTTACCGAGATCCTTCTGGTTGATCACACCCGCTTCAGACATTTCCGTGTAGAGGTCGTTTCCTTCACGTGTCCGTTCGCCGACACCGGCAAAAACCGAGTACCCGCCGTGCGCTTTCGCAATGTTGTTGATCAGCTCCATGATGACGACGGTCTTACCGACACCTGCGCCGCCAAATGCTCCAATTTTGCCGCCTTTGGCGAACGGACAGATCAAATCAATAACTTTGATCCCGGTCTCCAGGACGCTTGCGCTGGTGTCCTGATCCAGTAATGAAGGCGCCTTGCGGTGGATTGGATAACGTTTTTCGAAATGGACGGGCCCACGCTCATCCACCGGATCGCCAGTCACATTGAATATGCGCCCCAGCACACCGTCACCCACCGGAACAGAAATTGGGGCATCTGTATCAGTAACGCTCATGCCCCGCTTCAGACCTTCCGTTCCCGACATCGCGATCGAGCGTACCCATCCCTCGCCCAAATGCTGTTGCACTTCCAAAATCAGCTTCTTTCCATCATCTAAGCTCACCTCCAAGGCGTCATAGATCTCGGGCAAATTGTTGGTTTGGCTGAAATCAACATCAACCACAGGACCGATTACTTGGACAATTGTACCTGTATTCATAATCAAGCTAACCAACTGCAAGCTGCGCAGTCGTTATTTCGAGGATCTCAGTCGTGATGTTTTCCTGACGAATCTTATTGTAGTGGAGCGTCAGATCTTTAATCAACTGATTCGCGTTGTCGGTCGCGTTTTTCATCGCTACCATCCGCGCGCTGTGTTCTGATGCGCGGGCGTTTAACAGCATCTGGTAAAGTGCAAAACCAATGTAGTGCGGAAGAATCGCGTGCAAGACACTGTGGACATCCGGCTCAAAAAGCGCCTCTCCCTCTGGAGCCTGTTCTCCGGTAATTCCTAGTTCTTCAACCGGAATCGGTAGCAACGTTCGTAGAACTGGCTCCTGATTTAGCGTATTGACGAAACGAGGAAAGAGTATCCGCACTTGGTCTGTCTCACCGGTAGTGAATTTGTCCGAGACAAACCTGGCAATCGGGTGCACTTCGGAAAAATGAGGAGAGTCGGTCAGCTCAAAGTCGGCAATCAAGTTGCGCTTCGTTCTGGCCAGGAATTGCACCGCTTTCTTGCCGCTCGCCACAAATTCCGAATTGGCCTTATCCACCTTGCTTAATTCCCGGAACAAATTTGAATTCAAAGCTCCGCACAATCCCTTGTCTGTCGAAAAGATCACCACCAGCTCTTTTTTCACGGGACGCACCGCTAACAGCCTGCTGCTGGTTGGATCAACTCGCCCTTTCACTGCCGCCAACACGCGCGCCAGCATTTCCGCATACGGTCTCCCTGCCACCGCCGCAGCCTGAGCTTTCCGCATCTTTGCGGCAGCAACCATCTGCATCGCTTTAGTGATCTGCGATGTATTCTTAACCGACTTGATCCGCCGGCGTAGATCGAGCGTGCTGGGCATCGGTGACTAGTGAGACTAGTGTTCTTACGGTTTGTAGGAGCTTTTGAAATCCTTAATCGCGCTGTGAAGCTTCTCTTCGAGTTCTTTGTCGATCGTCAGCTTGTCCAGAATCATCGCCAGAACATCCTGTTTCCGCGTGGTGAGATATTCCAGCATCTTGCTCTGGCAATCCTTCACTTTGTCGACCGGCACATCGTCGAAGTAACCCTTTTGCATCGCGAACAGGACCGCAACTTCCTGTTCCACCGGGATCGGGTTGTACTGGCCCTGCTTGAACAACTCGACAATGCGCGAGCCGCGATCGAGTTTCTTGCGCGTCCCTGGATCAACATCCGATCCAAATTGGGCGAAAGCTTGCAAATCGCGGAACTGCGCCAGATCAAGCTTTGTCGAGCCGGCAACCTGTTTGAACGCTTTGATCTGGGCCGCAGAACCGACACGGCTCACCGAGATACCAACCGAAATCGCAGGCCTGACGCCCTGGTAAAAAAGATCCGTTTCTAGAAAGATCTGGCCGTCAGTGATCGAAATAACATTCGTCGGAATGTAGGCGGACACGTCTCCAGCTTGTGTTTCAATAATGGGAAGCGCTGTGAGCGACCCACCACCGGCTTCTTTGCTGAGTCGAGCCGCCCGTTCCAAAAGCCGTGAATGCAAATAAAAGACATCGCCCGGATACGCCTCACGACCGGAAGGGCGTTTCAGCACGAGCGACACCTGCCGGTATGCGGCTGCATGCTTCGTCAAATCATCGTAGACAATCAGGGCATCCATCCCGTTGTCCATAAACCATTCGCCCATTGCCGCTCCAGCGTACGGAGCGAGATATTGATTCGTTGCACTTTCGGCTGCCGGAGCCGAAATCACGATCGTGTACGGTAAAGCGCCAGCTTTTTCCAGAATATCGACCGTTCGAGCAATACTCATGCTCTTCTGCCCGACACTAACGTAGATGCAATAAAGCGGTGTGTGGTGCTTGATCTTGCCTTCCTCCGCCGCTTTGTTCAGTCGGGCCTGGTTAATGATCGTATCGATCGCAATCGTCGTCTTTCCAGTCGCACGATCGCCAATGATCAACTCTCGCTGGCCGCGCCCGATCGGAATCATCGCGTCGATCGGGAGAATACCGGTTTGAACCGGCACAGAGACGCTTTTTCGTTTAATAATCCCAGGAGCAATCTTTTCGAGCGGGTACGTTTTCTCAGACTTAATCGGGCCCTTCCCATCAATCGGCTGTCCCAGGGTGTTCACCACCCGGCCGAGAAGCTCTTTTCCAACGGGTACCGAAAGCAATCGTCCGGTCGTCCGGACTTCGGTTCCTTCTTTGACCTCAACAAAATCACCAAGCAGGATCGCGCCTACCTCGGTCTCTTCCAGATTGAGAGCGATTCCATACAGGCCGTCGGGAAACTCAATCATCTCGTTGAGCATTACATCGCTCAATCCCTCGATCTTAGCGACTCCATCACCGCACTCGCGGACCGTGCCTACATTGGTACGTCTGGTGTCGGTTTTTAGCCTCGTGATGGTTGATTCAAGCTCCTGCAGAATGGTGCTCATGAGTTGTTAAATTTGTTCTTGAAGCTGCCGCAAGCGGTTGCGCACCGAGCCGTCCCAAACATCATCTCCAATTTTAATTCGCATTCCGCCGAGGAGTTCGGGATTCGTCCGAAATTCAACATCCAGGTCGTCTCCATATCGAGATTTCAGATTGTTTACGACCTGGTCACCAATTGACCGATTTAGAGGGCTAGCGCTCTCGATAACGGCATGTCGTTTTTCCTGTTCCAGTCGCAATAGGCGTTGATAATCCTGAAGCACGTCGACGTGGTGACGTGGTTTGTTTGCTAATACCGATTCAACCATTTCTGTTATCCTCTCTTGATCGAGTTTTCCTTCCCGAAAACTTTGCTTGAATAGCTGGCGAGACATCTTGCGAGCTTCCTTTGCAGTTCTCATAACTTTAGGCGGCAACCTGCCGTGCAGTTTCTTCGTTGAGTCTTTGCTGGTCATCCGGAGTCAGTACCTTACCGGTGACCTTGGCGGTGGTATCTACCACCAAACGTCCAAGCTCTTTCTTCATCTCCACCATCAGCCGATCCCGCTCTTGCGACATCGATTCTTGGGCTTTTTTCGTGATCTCTTCGGCTGCGGCAATGGCTTCCTGTCGCTTCTGTTCAGCCAACCGATCTCCACTGGCACGCACTTCTTCGATTAGTCGCTGCGATTCCGCATGCGCTTTGGCCAGGATCTCCTCGTATTTCGCTTGCGCCTCGGCCAATTGTGCCTTGATCTTCTCGGCGTTAAGTTGCCCTTCCTCGATTCGGCGACGTCGCTCTTCCAGCATCGCTATTACCGGTTTGAAAGCGAATTTTGCTAAGACCCAGTAGACAATAATAAACAGCAAAACCTGGGCGATCAGACTGGGCCAATCGACACCAAACTGATGTGCAACGCTAGTTACGGCGTCCATATCTCGGAGTTTCTGCGTTGGGAGGCGGAGCGCCGGTCTGCCCCGAACGGTCTCAGGACAGACCGATGTAATCTCTCCCGATTATTTAATGAATGCAATGATCAATCCGTAAATGGCGATCGCTTCGGAAAGCGCCATTCCGATGATTCCCATCACCAGAATATTACCGAATGCGCCCGGGTTACGCCCGACCGCTTCTGACGCTTTACCTCCGACGATACCGACACCAATGCCGGCTCCTAGCCCCGCACCTGCCAAAGGCAAGAACGGGCCGAAATTTCCGGCCTCAGCCGCCAATATGGGAAGCATTTCTAACATTTATTTGTTCCTTTCGTTTGTTCTCTCTTCCCGCCGCCCACGCGTTGCATGGTCTCGACGGAAAATCCTTCAAATCTTCTCGCACTCGCATTCGCGGCTCACACTCAGTGTCCTTCCCCCTCCGTCCCGACCGATAGCTTTATGTACACAGCGCACAGCATCGCAAAAACGAACGCCTGCAAAAGACCAACCAACAGTTCCAGAAAATAGAACGGCAGTGGAAAAACCACGCGCGAAATGAAATTCAGCGGAAACGGCAACGCGTCACCCAGGCTTCCCATGGTATGCAATAGCGTTTCGCCAGCGAACATGTTGCCGAACAACCGGAACGACAGCGATACCGGCCGGATCGCAATAGAGAACATCTCGATAACCCCAACGAACAAGAAAAGGGGCAGCAGAGCTGCCCGCATAAACCCTTTGATGCCGCCTTTGGGCGCAAAGTTCTCTTTGAGGAATTCGACCGGTCCGACTTCTTGCCAGGTCCAGATCACCCACCAGATCATAAAGAAAATCGCCATCCCAAACGTCATGTTCAGGTCAGCATTAGCCGGCCGAAGCAGAGGTTCAGTGACTGCCTTCAGTCCAAGCGGCGCTCCACCCGGTTCGCCAAATCCGATCGTTCCCACGCCGGGCACCAGGCCGAACCAGTTCGCGGTCAGAATGAAAAGGAAGAGTGTCGCCAGTAAGGAGCCCACCTTGGGAATCATATGTTTCCCAACCACGCCCTCGAACGTCGTATAAAGAATTTCGACCACCGCTTCGAAGAGGTTTTGACGGCCTTTTGGGAGCAGCTCCATCCGCCGTGTCGCGCGTCGCGCCCAAATGATCAGTAGGATCGTGACGATCACGGTCACCAGCATTGAATTCGTGAACCAAGCCGCCCTCGGAAAGAACGGGTTCGCCTGCACAGTCAGCTCTTCAGCGGCGAGAAAAAAGTCTGGTTCCATAGGGGACACTTCACCCCAAATGCTTAACCGACTTCGCCTGGCTCGGACAGGACTGAGCAATAGGGTGAACCCCCTATAAAAGCAACAGCCATTGCATCGCGCAAGTGCATATGTGAAAAATTTCACAAGGGTAGCCTCCTTTCACCGCGCTGGCCTGGAAAAATCGATCGCGCCGTAGGGCGGCAGCCCCCAAACCAACCTCATTGATTTTCTGATCTTTGCCCCGCTGATCCCACTTCGCGCAATTTCACGAGGACATGGCGGTGCCCGCTCTAAAATTGCTGTCGCGGTTGCGGCTCAGCCGCGTTGTGATCTTCTGTTCGATAGTCTTCCCACAAGAGCTTAGACCCCACGCCAGAATGACCGACCAGAAAGCAGGACCGAATCGACTGGGCTACCTTTTCGAACGGTTCCCTTCATTTACCCAGACATTCTGCGCCCGGGAGATCGCGGAGCTATATCGCCAAGGAGTGACTCCACCTGTCTTCTCGATCCGCCACCCGAAGGATGATCCTCCACAAGGTATTCCTCTCGACCGCATCCCTGTTTTCTACGTCCCAAACACGAATAGCCTTGAATTCAAGCTGAAGACTAAACTGATTTCTTCGCGACTGACAAAGCTATGGTCCGGATCTGGTGACCTGCGAGATAAGGGACGATTTCGCGAAGCCGTTTATCTTGGCCCAAAGCTTCGCAAAGCCGGCGTCTCCCATCTCCACGTCCATTTTGCCGGGCTCGCCTCCCGGACTGCATGGTGGATCAAACGGCTTTTTGGCATCACCTATAGTTTTACCGGGCATGCTAACGACATCTTTTGCCCAAAGCCTGACCAGCGAACGACCCTGAGGGATCTCGTGGAAGCGGCCTCCTTTGTTGTGACAGTCAGCGACTATAGCGCAAGGATGCTTCGCCACGATTTCCCCAATGCAAAAATCTTTCGGGTCTATAACGGCCTCGATCTTTTGCTCTTTCGGCGGGCAACGCCGACAGCCGAACCACTGAAGCTGATTTCTGTTGGCCGGTTCATCGAAAAAAAGGGATTCCCTTTCCTGATTGAAGCCTGCGCCCAGTTGCGCGCTCAGGAAATTCCTTTCACATGCGAGATTGTCGGGGATGGCCCCGATCGCGAACAACTGGCTCAACAGATTCGATCGCTGAATCTGGAACCGCGTGTTCATTTACTTGGTCCCAAAGCGCAGCCGGAAATCATCCAGCTCTTAGCACGGAGTTCGTTATTCGTTTTTCCAGCAATTCGTGATCGCTCAGGCGACTCCGATAACCTGCCAACCGTTCTGATCGAGGCAATGGCCAGCGGTCTGCCGATCATTGCTACAAACATCGCTGGGATACCTGAAATCGTCCGGCATGGGGAGAACGGCTTGCTGGTTGCCGAGAAAGATTCAAATCAACTGGCCGCCTCAATTCAGAGATTGCAAGCAAACGCTGTCCTCCTTCGTAGATACAGTGAAAAATCGCTCTCGCTAGCCAAAGAACACTTCGTTCTGTCCAAGACCGTCCGCCAACTCAAAGACGTCTTCGAAACCGAGCTCATGTAGGGCGGCAACAACCTATTTTGGAGAGCAGCACCCCGCCGCCGTTGTTCGAAAACTCCACGGAAAATAGAACGACAATGGCGGCGAAAGAACACCGCCCTGCAGAACTTTTCATTCTGTTGTCGCTTTGGCGCGGACAACGATGGGGTGTCGGCGGCAGGGTTCTCCTTCGTCCGGCCAAGGCCGGACTACGGCGGACAAGCTCTGCCGCCCTACAGCGTTTCCCTCTCAAGCTACTATAGCTACTCCGAACGGGCCATTGCCCGTGAGCCGCCGCTCTGATGTACTCAACCTTCTATGGCCGACCACACGATCCTTTGCGTCCACGGTATTGGCAGCGTCGAAAGCGATCCAAATTGGGATCAGCCGTGGATAACAGCCATTACCAACGGTTTTGGTGCTCCCGCAAGTGGAAATAACCTTGAGTTCGTGACACTCGCTTACGATCACATCTTTGAACAATTTCCCGTCGGCACTCCACAATACGTTGAAGCGATCACTGAACTGATAGCCAGCGTCGCGTGGCAAGCAGTAACCGATCCGTTTCGTGCACGAGCATTTGGCTTACCCGACCTTGGTAAGTACGCAGGCCGCTGGTACGCGGGAATGGTTGTGCAATGGGTTAGTGAACCCGATCTGCGCGTGGCTTGCCGTCAGGCTTTAGCGGCTGAAATCGAACGCTCGAATCCAGACATCGTCTGCGCGCATAGCTTGGGCACACTCCTTTGCTACGACCTCTTCACCCAGGACCAACAGGGGCCGCAGGCGATCGAAGGGAGGGTCTTCATCACGTTAGGGTCGCAGATCAGCAACACGTTTGTCAGGGCGAAAGCCTGGGGTGGCCGGGCCCCCATGATCAGCGCGATCAAATGGTATCACCTGTTCAATCATCAGGACCAAGCCTTTACTGCAGAGATACAAGAGCCGGGGGTTGCGAACTTCGAAGAAATCATCACCGATTCTCCTGCCGGCCACTCACCAACCAACCAGGGCGGTTCGCCCGGCTACCTGGATCATCCAAACACGATAAGTTCCGTCTGGCATGTGCTGGCAAAACAACCGGACAAAACAATCGCGGCGCGCGCCATCGATCTTGTGCCAGTCACTCCACCACCGCCGAAAAGGAGAGCGCTGCTCGTTGGAATAAACAAATACCCTGACCCGGCACATCAATTGGAAGGATGCGTTAACGATGTTTATCTGATGAGTTCGCTGCTCCAAGAAAGCGGTTTTGCGGCCGAAGACGTTCGAATCGTGCTGGATGAACGCGCAACGCGGGACGCGATTCTGGAGCGTTTTCGATGGCTTCTGGAAGTCGAGAGAGACGGCAACGCTGAAACCGAACGAGTTTTCTACTATAGCGGCCACGGAGGGCAGATCCCAAGCTACGGCGTCGACGGAAAAGTGGACCATTTAGAAGACGGGCTCGTTCCTGTCGACTTTGATTGGCAAAAGTGCAACGCGATCACTGATCGCGATCTTGCCGGATTATACACGCAGCTGCCGTACGACACCGAGTTCCTTGCGATCTTCGACTGCTGCCATTCCGGTGGACTAGTTAAGAGCATGCATCACTCAATTCGCACTCTGCCGCTTCCAGATGATATCCGGCACCGGATGCAATTCTGGGACAAACAAACCCAAACATGGAAGAATCGAGATTTTAAGCCGTTGATACACGGGTTGTCGAAAGAGGACCAGATTGCCTACACCGGAAGTAACGGTGCGACCTACAAACTCGGACGCGCGGTCCCCTTCCGTACTGCGAATAGTCAGGAGTACGATCGATTAAGAAAAGAACACGGCCATTGTGGTCCCTATTTACCAATCGTGTTTGAAGCTTGTCGTGAAGATCAGTATTCCTATGAATACGCGGACGGATCGATTAAGAATGGCGCCTTCACTTACATACTTGCATGGGTCTATCGTTCCATGCGAAAGCAAAGCAAAGATCCGTCATACGAAAACCTGATTCACCGGGTTGGCGCCGAATTAAAGAAGGTCGGCTTCAACCAAACGCCTCAATTGGTCTGTCCCCAAAAAATCCGAGCCGCAAAGATTCCAACGGGTACTAACTGATTCCCGCCTCGGTTAGAACGCGTCTCCTTCTCGTCCTCGTCGTCGCCGAGACTGAGGAGGACGACGACGAGAACGATTTGGTTGCGGCTCTGCCGCACCATGATACAGAAATATAGTGGCTACAGTTTCCTCCCTCTCAGCACACGCTGCGGATAGCACTCTGTCAGACGATCGGGACTGGGCCCGGATCGCTTATCTCCTGCTTCTTTCACGAGCTCTTGATGCTTTGGAAGAAGAGAAACTCGTCCCCGAAAAAAAGATCCTCTACCAGTTCTCCGCGCGCGGACATGATTTAGCACAGATTCTGTTGGGGGACCGGCTCAATCATCCGCATGACGCAGTTTGTGGCTATTACCGGTCCCGTCCGCTCCTGCTTTCGATCGGAGTGGATGCTGAAGAAGCGCTGGCTTCTTCCATGGGTCGAAGCGGCGGCTATTCCGATGGCCGGGACATTGGAGCCGTATTCAACTATCCGAATCTGAACGGACCATCTGCCTTGCCGATGTGTGGCGGTGTAGGAACTCAATACACGCCGGTTGCCGGCTGGGCGCAGGCCCTGGAATATCAGTGTAACATCTTAAGCGATTTTTCCTGCACCGGAGCGATCGGTGTCGCTCTGGGCGGCGAAGCGTCAACAGCAGCGAACGGCTTCTGGGCAGCATTGACGATCGCTACGACTCAAAAACTGCCGATGCTCTTCTACATCGAGGACAATGGCTTCGGAATCTCGGTACCTTCATCCTTTCAAACGCCGGGTGGAAACATCGCTGCGAACCTCGCCGCATTCTCTAGTCTCGAAATATTTAGCGGCGATGGGACGGAACCGGCGGAAGCTTCGAAGCTGATCGATCGCGCAGTGAAGATAGTTCGCGCCCGCAAAGGACCCTGTCTTTTGCGACTGACGGTCCCGCGACTTGAAGGACACAGTTTTCAGGACGTACAATCTTACAAACCGAAAGAACTGGTGGCAGCCGAGTGGGGCCGCGATCCGTTGCCTAAACTCCGTTCCTTTCTCGTTCCTCAAGTTCTGGAAGAGAGGCAATGGGCTAGCATCGAAGCAAATGCTAAGGCTGATGGTGAGAAAGCGTGCGCGGAAGCCGAGGCCCGACCCGTAGCCGATCCGGCAAGTGTTACCACGCATGTCTTTTTCGAGCCCGGCGAACTTCAAGCCATGGGTGGCCAATGGACCAAAGGTTATTCGCCAATTCGAACGACCAACGTCGCTCATGCCACCGGCCAGCGTATCAACATGGTCACAGCGATTCGTCGGACACTTGAACACGAGATGGCCATTAACAAACGCATCGTGGTGTTCGGCGAAGATGTCGGTCGCAAAGGTGGCGTGCATGCGGTGACGCTGGGACTCCAGGAAAAGTTCGGTGAAGCGCGCGTCTTCGATACAAGCTTGTCGGAGGAAGGAATCGTCGGGCGCGCTGTCGGAATGGCATTGGCAGGTCTGATGCCTGTACCAGAAATTCAATTCCGCAAATATGCAGAGCCAGCGATTGAACAGATTAACGATTGCGGCACGATGCGTTGGCGAACTAACAATCGCTTTGCCGCGCCGATGGTTTTGCGGATACCTGGAGGATTCTTCAAGTGCGGAGATCCGTGGCACAGCCAGACCAATGAAGTGACCTTCGTCCACACTCCGGGGTGGAAGGTCGCTGTACCTTCAAACGCTGAAGACGCGGTCGGGCTGCTGCGCACCGCTTTGCGGGGCAACGATCCGGTGATCTTCTTCGAGCATCGCGCGATGCTCGACTTTCCATGGGCTCGCCGGCCTTATCCGGGGGACAATTTCGCGCTGCCTTTCGGCAAAGCTAAGAAAACAAGATCAGGCAACCAGATCACAATCGTAACCTGGGGAGCTATGGTTCCCCGCTGCGAGGAAGCCGCGGAAGACCGTTCGGTGGACGTGGTCGATCTTCGCACGTTGATGCCTTGGGACAGTGACGCCGTTCTCGAGTCCGTGCGACGAACTCGTCGCTGTCTTATCGTACATGAGGATCTAAAGACTGCTGGATTCGGCGCAGAGATTGCAGCGTTGATCGCAGAGGTAGCATTTATGGATCTTGACGCGCCGGTAACACGTTTGACCATGCCGGACATTCCCAGCCCGCATAATCCAGCTTTACTCGATTGGGCCGTTCCCTCTGTCGGTCGCATCCGCACAAAGATCGATGATCTGCTGGCGTTCTAGAATCACGATGGAATTCTAGCCTACCTCCCATGATCGACATCATCGTCCCGCTCGAGCAAGAAGGCGCAAAGGTTGTCGTACGCACCTGGCTGAAAAAAATCGGCGATCGCGTCGCGGAGCACGATCCAGTCGTCGAACTCGAGACCGACAAGGTCGCCCAGGAAGTATCTGCGCCAGCAAACGGAGTTCTCACAGAAATTTTGCTCGACACTGACGCCGAAGCAGCGCCAGGAGCGATTCTTGGGCGCTTGGAACCAGCCGGCCCAGCGGCTTCTCCGGCTGAAGCGGCGAAGGAAGAGCATCGCCATCAGAACACTACGCCAGCGCCACAGGATGTTTCGCTATCGCCAGCGGTCCGCCAAGCGTTGCGCGAGCATCACATCGATCCGGCGAGCATCGTCGGAACCGGCCGTGGTGGCCGAATCACGCGAGAGGACGTCGATCGCGCCGTCCACCTTCGCCAAGGCTATGGTGGAGAGGTCGCCGATTCGCCATCTCGCCGTCCCCCCGTTTCGGCTTCTTTTGCCGGGGCCCACGTCATCCCGCACGATCGCATGCGCCGAACGATCGCCGAAAACATGCTGAACTCGGTGGCTACCGCTCCCCACGTAACAGCTGTGTTCGAGGCAGACCTCAGCGCCATCACATCGCATCGACGTAGCCACAAGCAAGAATTCGAGAAGGCGAACGTTAGCCTGACGTTAACAACATATTTTGTCGCAGGAGCCGTTGCCGCGATGCGCGCCGTGCCCGAAATCAACAGCCGCTGGTACGATGACCGGCTTGAGATTTTCGACGACATCAATATCGGCATCGCAACCGCGCTCGGCGACAAAGGTTTGATCGTGCCGGTAATCCACGAGGCCCAAAAACTCTCCCTCCGCGAGATAGCCGCCAAACTCGCCGATCTGACCGCCAGAGCTCGCTCAAACAGTCTCACTACTGCCGACGTGCGCGGAGGCACGTTTACGATCTCGAACCATGGCGTTTCCGGTTCGTTGTTCGCAGCGCCAATTATAATCCCTCAACCGCAATCGGCGATTCTTGGCATCGGCAAATTGGAAAAAAGGGTTGTCGTTCGAGAAGTCGAAAGTGTGGACACGATTCAGATTCGTCCTATGGCCTACGTTTCTCTGACAATCGATCATCGCGTGGTCGACGCACACCAGACGAACGCCTGGCTCTCCAAGTTTGTCGAAACGCTCGAAAACTGGCCGCCTGATTGAAACGGAAGCCAACGCAGGTGGCAAGCGCACCAGCCTGCGACCCCGCCCGCATCCGCCATTGGCGGAAGCGTTGCGGGCGCGGTAAATCGCAGCCCTACCGATGATAGGGTCACGCTTTAGCGCGACCTCGTGCACTCGCCACCTCACTATTTCTCGTCACCACCCCACTTCCCCCATTTGATTCCTCGCGCCAGCCAGTTCATGTTGGACTGTGAATCGAAGGATCCGTCTGCGCCGCTTGGAAGGTCAAATCAGTGAGGTCGCCTACCAATTTACCAGGCTCCATTTCTCGGGATTCCGGGAAAACGAGTATCTCTGGCGGCCGGCGGTAAATATCTTCCTCTGTTCTTCCTGCCTGCGGATCTGTGTTGAGTTGGCCGGCGTAGACTCCGAAGAAACGAAAATTCATGTTTCCCCTGGTTGGTTATCAATTTCAGGAAGTCGTACCGCGCCGGAACCTTCTTGTGGTGACGAAGAAGAAATCAGCGCCTCCCAGAAAGCCATTCGGGTCCTGGCAATGGAGATTTCCTATGGGAACTTCGAACGATCTATCGAGATCCCGCCCGACTATGATCTCGCCCGAATCCATACTGAATGGGAGAATGGACTTCTCTGGATATTTCTCCCGCGCAGGGCTCACGCCTGAAGCTTTCCCTCGTTCTTTTTACGAGCATGAA
>Ga0126381_100002749_pt1 | contig 19067 bp, 13 predicted proteins | sample PanSoiMetPlot_28_FD_96465 | JGI IMG/M metagenome (GOLD analysis project Ga0126381, IMG submission 96465) | Tropical forest soil microbial communities from Panama - MetaG Plot_28 | ecosystem: Environmental > Terrestrial > Soil > Tropical forest > Bulk soil | place: Panama | collected 2016-02-17
GCCAAGCGGCCGTTCTTCGGTGACCAGCTGGAGTTCGGGTATGACTACCTCATCCTCGCCTGCGGGGTCCGGCAGTCCTATTTCGGGCACGACGAGTACGCCGCGTTCGCGCCGGGGATGAAGACAATCGAGGACGCCAGGAGGATAAGGCGGCGGGTGTTCGGCGCGTTCGAGATGGCCGACTCCGCCACCGACCCGGCGGAGCGCGCCCGCTGGCTGACCTTCGCCCTGGTCGGGGCCGGCCCGACGGGGGTGGAACTGGCCGGGCAGATCCGCGAGGTCGCGACCAAGACGCTGCGCAGGGAGTACCGGAACATCGAGCCGGAAGAGGCCAGGGTCCTGCTCTTCGACGGCGGGAAGGTCCCGCTGGCCATGTTCGGCCCGAAACTGTCCGCGATGGCCGCCCGCGACCTGACGAAGCTCGGCGTCGAGCTGCACATGGGCTCGATTGTGACCGAAGCCGACCTGCGCGGCGTCCAGGTCAAGGACCAGGAGGGCAACGTCACCCGGTATGAGGTGGGCACAATCTTGTGGACCGCGGGCGTGCAGGCGCCGGAGTTGGCCCACGCCGTGGCCAAGGCCACGGGCGCGGAGCAGGACCGGGCGGGCCGCCTCGTCGTCAACAGCGATCTCACCATCGCGGGCCATCCGGACATCATGGTGACCGGGGACATGATGAGCCTGGACAAGCTGCCCGGCCTCGCCGAGGTCGCCATGCAGACCGGCCACTACGCGGGCCGCAGGGTCCTGTTGGACTCAACGGGCCAGAAGGCGGACAAGCCGTTCAAATACCACGACCTGGGCTCGGCCGCTTACATCTCCCGCGGGCGCGCCGTCGTCTCGGCGGCCGGAATGCACTTCGGCGGCTTCATCGGCTGGGTGGTCTGGCTGTTCATCCACGTCGGCTTCCTTACCGGCTGGCGTAACCGCGTCGGCGCGCTGTTCAGCTGGTGGTTCGCCTTCACCAGGGATCTGCGCCGCGAACGCACCTACACCATCGACGACATAGAGGCCAGCGCATACGTGTACACCGCCAAGAGCAAGGCTCATGCCGCGGAAAGCGTCTCGCCCGACATCCCGCGTCAGTCGGCCAGTAGCACGGACCAGCCCCATGCGGCGGGGCAGACACCCCGGCCTCCCTCCTCAGGAGCCTGACGGCGCGGGGCGTGGCTGATCGGCGGTCGTCGTGCGCTGCGCCGGAACATCGGCGCCCTGGCCGCCTGCTGCCTGGGGTGGCGCTTTGGCGCCGCGCTTGGCGAGCAGGCCCGCGAGGAGCATGACGAGCACGCCGATCGCCACGCCGCAGACCACCCAGAGCACCCGGTAGCCCTCGGCGCTGTAATCGGTGGGCTGCAGAACGTCCATCAAGGTCAGGATTCCCGCACTGAGGCACGAGTAGTAGACCGCGTAGTTCCAGAAGCGAATCGCCGCCGCGTGCGCGAAGATGACGAGCGCCACCGCTTGGAGTCCGAGCGTGACAGCGGCTAGGTGGAGGCCGTGGACACTGGCGGGGATAAGCAGCAGCAAGATCGCCGCCACGGCGCCGATCACCGCGCCGGACAGGCGCTGCATGGCGAAGACCGTGCTCTGCTCCAGGCTCGGCTTCATCGCGATCATGGCCGAGAACACCAGCCATACGCCGTGCGACGGGTTCGCTCCAAAAGCGATCGCCGAGGTGCCGGCGATGACGATGGTGCGCAGGACCGCGAACATGACGATGGGCGGGGTCAGCTTCTGCCGCGAGGTGTCACCGGGGAGCTCCGCGATCGGCTGAGGCTGGTCCTGGCGCCCGCTGATCAGCCACGCGACGAACGACACCGCGATCCAAAGCGCCGCACCCCCGGTCCATGCCAGCGTCTGAGCCCACGTGTGCTGGGTGAAGTGGTGGGGGGAGTGATGGAACCCGAATGCGACCGCGAGGGCGAGGATGAACCAGATGTTGAGAAGCATGCAAGTGGCGAACCTGCGAATCCCGAACATGACCGCCAGGCTGGCGACCAGGGTGACCGCGGAAGCCGCGAGCACCAGCCAGCCCCAGGCGTCCCCGCCGATGCCGAACGCCAGCGCGGTCAGCCCGGCGCCGATCGCCGCGTAGATGGCCATGCGCGCCACGCGCGGACCATACCTGCCTCCCGGATCGGCCAGCCAGACGAACAGCGCGCCGAACAGGGCGCTGAGAAGGTACTCTTCGTGCCCGATCGCCCAGAAGACAACCAGCGGCACCAGCGCGATGTCCAGGAACATCATCGCGCGCGGCCAGATGAGTCCCGCGGGATTGAGCTGGAACACCTCCGCCAGCCAGGTAACGAACTTTCCCCGGTGAATTGGCTGTGCTTTCGCTGCGCTCGCTCTGGACATGTGACGCTCCTTCCTCAGGTTCCTCAGGTTCCTCAGGTGCCTGAGGGCGCTTGGCGCGGCTGATCGGCCGTCGTCGTGCGCTGCGCCGGAACCCCGGCGCCTCCGGTGCCAGGACCAGATGGGTGTGACTTGGCGAGGAACATGACAACCCAGGCGATCGCCACTCCGCACAGGGTCCAGAGCACCCGGCCGCCCTCGGCGCCGTAATTGGCGGGCTGCCGAACGTCCAGCATGATCAGCACCGCGGCGGTGAGGGCCCCGAAGAAGACCGCGTGGTTCCAGAGTTGGAGCGCCGCCGCGTACATCAAGAACACGAGCGCGACCGCTTCGAGTCCATGCGTGGTCGAGGTCAGGTTGGCTCCGGTTTCGTTGGCGGGTATCAGCAGGAGCAGGATCGCGGCGGCGGCGCCCATCAGCGCGCCGACGATGCGCTGCATGCCTACGACCGTGGTCTGCTCCAGGCTCGGTTTCATCGCCACGATGGCCGCGATCGTCATCCAGTAGCCGTGCGGCAGGTCCGCGCCGAACGCGATCGCGGCGGTAGCGGCAATAACGAGGGCGCGGAGCACTGCGAACATGATGATTGGCGCGGTCAGCTTCTGGCGCGATGTGTCACCGGGGAGCTGGGCGTGCCGGTCCTTGCGCCCGAGGATCAACCACGCGATGAACGTCGCCACGATCCACAGACCCGCCCCGCCGGTCCAGGCGAGTACCTGAGCCCACGTGTAATTGGGTGTGTGGGCGTGATGGTGGGAGGTGAACGCATCCCCGAGGGCGATGATGAACCAAATGCTGAGCAGCGAGCCCCACACGAACCTGCGCATTCCGTACGCGACGGACAGGCCGGCGACCAGCGTGACGAGGAAAGCCGCGAGCGCCAGCCAGCCCCAGGCGACCCCGCCGATGCCGAACGCCAGCGCGGTTAGCCCGGCGCCGATCAGCGCGAAGACAGCGAGGTGCGACACGCGGTACCCATAGCTGCCGCCCGGATCAGCGGCCACCGAGAACAGCGCGCCGGCCTCCGCGCTGAGCAGGTATTGCTCGTGTCCTATCGACCAGAACAGGACCAGTGGCACCAGCGCGACGGTCAGGAACAGCACTCCTCGCGGCCAGTTGAGCCCCGCGGGGTTGAGCTGGAATACCTCCGCCAGCCAGCTCTTCACCCGGGACACACGTCAGGCCAGGCGGCTCTTGATGTGGTCGCCCACCCGTAGCGCGTTGGCCATCGCGGTGAGCCCAGGGTTCACCGCGCCGATGCTCGGGAAGAAGCTGGTGTCCACCACGTACAGGTTGTCCACTTCGTGCGCCTTGCATTCGGTGTCGAGCACCGAGGTGGCGGGGTCGGTGCCGAACCGGCAGGTGCCCGCCTGATGCGCGCAGCCGCCGAGCGGGATGTCCATGTGACAGTAGTAGTTCTTGTGCAGGACGTGGTGCTTTGCCATCCCGATGTGGTTGAGGAGTTTCTCGAACTCCTTGTACAGGTGGTCGACCTCATCGAGGTTGGTGTGTGAGTAGCTCAGGTGGATGTTGCCGTCCTTGTCGGTGGTCACCCGGTTGTCGGCTAGCGGCAGGTCCTCGGTGCTGAGCCACCAGTCCACCGAGTGCTTCGCCACATCGGTCAGGCCCCATTCGGGAGCGAACCATGTCAGGTGCGGTTCTTCGCCCCGCATGGCCTCGGCGTTGGACTTGCCGACCATCTGGATGTTGCCCATGGGGTACTGGTAGTCGTGCGTGCCGAGGTAGAAGTCGTTGAGCCCGAGGGTCTTCTGGAACTGGGTCGGGTTCTCCTCCTCGGACAGGGCCGCGATTGTCCTGCTGTTGTGGAACATGTAGTTGCGGCCCACCTGGTCCGAGCCGTTCGCCAGCCCGTTCGGATGACGGTCGCTGGCCGAGTTGAGCAGGAGCTTGGCGCTGTTGGCCGCGCCGGCGCACACGGCCACGATGTCGGCCTGATAGACCTCGCGCTCACCATCGCGGGAGACGACGACCCCGGTGACCGTCCGCCCGGCGTCGTCGGTCTCCAGCTTCGTCACCTCCGCGTTCCTGAGCAAGGTGACGTTCGGCTTGCCCAGGATTGGCCGGACCGCGATCTCCTCGGCGTCGGCTTTGGCGTGCACAAGGCACGGGTAGCCGTCGCAGGTCGCGCACCGGATGCACAGACTGTTGGGGCGGTCCGCCTCATTCAGCAAGATCCCGCACGGGGCGTGGAACGGCTGGTAGCCGCCCTTGGCCATGTCCTCGTATATCTGCTGAAGCCTCGGCTCGTTGGAGACCGCGGGCCACGGGTAAGGCTCGCTGCGATGTCCCTCGGTCGGATCCTCGCCGCCATTGCCGTGCACCTGGTAGAGCTGCTCCGCCTTGGAGTACCACGGCTCGAAGTCGTCGTAGGACAGCGGCCAGGCCGGGGAGATCCCGTCGACGTGGGTAAGTTCGCCGAAATCCTGCGGGCGCAGCCGGTACAGGGCCGCGCCGTACAGCTTGGTCGCCCCGCCGACGAAGTAGTGCACCTGCGGCTGGAACTGCTTGCCGTCACGGTCGAACCACGTGTCCGCGGAGATGTACTTGCCGTCCACGAACACTGACTTGGGGTCCCAGTTGTCAAGCTCGCGGGGCAGGTAGTCGCCGCGTTCGAGCAGCAGGATCTTCTTGCCGGATTCCGCGAGGGAGTGCGCGAGTGTTCCGCCGCCGGCGCCGGTTCCGATGATGATCACGTCATAGTTCTCGGTCATGCGCCCACCATCGCCACCTACCGGGCGTGAATACATCCCCATTTCCGGGTTAAACGACTGCTGTGATGGTGGCCGCTCAGGCATCGGCAATAGCCCGATCGGGGCGATGCGCGCTCTCTCGCGCCCGACCACGATGACGATCAAGGACCGAGTTAGCAGCCCTGCTCACCGGAGGCCGCCGATGACGAACGTTGATCTGTCGCGGATACAGTTCGCGTTCACCTCGATCAACCATTTCTTCTTCGTCCCCGTCACGATCGGGCTCGCGTTCCTTACCGCGTTGTTGCAGACGGCCTGGTACCGCACCAAGCTCGAGGAGTACCTGCGGCTGACCCGGTTCTTCGGCACGCTGCTGCTGATCAACGTCGCGATCGGCGTGGTCACCGGGCTGGTGCAGGAGTTCCAGTTCGGGATGAACTGGGGCGCCTACTCGCGGCTGGTCGGCAACATCTTCGGCGCCCCGCTGGCCATGGAAGGCCTGGGCGCGTTCTTCCTCGAGTCGGTGTTCCTGGGGCTGTGGCTGTTCGGCTGGGACCGGCTGTCCCGCAAGGTGCACCTGCTGACTATCTGGGCGGTCTCGTTCGGCAGCGCGTTCTCCGCGATGTTCATCCTGGCGGCCAACTCGTGGATGCAGCATCCGGTCGGCTACACGATGGTCAACGGCAAACCGGTGCTGAACGACATCTGGGCGGTGTTCACCAACCCGGTGTTCCTCTGGGGGTATGCCAAAGTGCTGTTCGCGGCGCTGACCACCGGCACCGCGGTGATGCTCGCGGTCTCGGCGTGGCAGTTGCGGCACGGCGGGGACCGCGGCGTGTTCGGCCGCTCGGCTCGGATGTCGATCTACATCCTGATCCCGGCGATCTTGTTCACCATGCTGGTGGGCGACGAGCTCGGCGTGATCGAGGGCAGGTACCAGCCGATGAAGATCGCGGCGGCCGAGGCTCAGTGGACCACCTGCCAGCCGTGCTCGTTCTCGCTGTTCCAGATCGGCGGCGGCAACAACGACCAGACCCCGACCGAGATCATCGCGATCCCGCACCTGCTGTCCCTGCTCGCCACCAACCACTGGAACGGCAAGGTGCAAGGGCTGACCCCGCTGAACCAGCAGTACAACAAGCAGTTCGGGCCCGGGAACTACGTGCCGAACGTGTTCATCCAGTACTGGGGCATGCGGGCGATGGCCTATGGCGGTGTCCTGGTCCTGCTCATCGCCCTGTGGGGGCTGTGGGCGATACGGCGAAAAACCCTGGCCACCTCCCGGGTGTTCCTGTGGGTGGCGACCTGGGCCGCGGTGCTGCCGTTCCTGATGAACACGGCGGGCTGGCTCCTCACCGAAAGCGGCCGGCAGCCGTGGCTCGTGCAGGGCATCATGCTGACCAAGAACGGCGTCTCGCCAACCGTCAGCGTCACGTGGCTCTGGATCAGCCTGGTCTTCTTCATCGTGCTGTACGGCACCCTCGGCACCGTCGACCTGCTCTTGATGCTGAAGTACTCCCGCGAGCAGCTACCGCCGGCGCGAACCGCCGCCGATGCCGACAAACCCGTCCCAGCGATCCAGTACTGAGGCCACGATGAGCGCACTCGTCCCGTTCTGGTTCATCGTCATCGCGATCTTGTGGACCGGGTTTTTCATCCTCGAAGGGTTCGACTTCGGCGTTGGCATGCTGCACGGCGTCATCGCCAAGAGCGACTCCGGGCGGCGGGCCGCCATCAACACGATCGGCCCGCTGTGGGACGGCAACGAGGTGTGGCTGATCTGCGCCGGCGCCGCCATGTTCGCCGCGTTCCCCGGCTGGTACGCGACGATGTTCTCGGGCATGTACCTGGCGCTCGCGCTGCTGCTTGGGACGCTGATCATCCGGGGTGTGGCGTTCGAGTATCGCGGCAAACGCGACGCCACGGGCTGGCGGCACACCTGGGACTGGCTGCTGACGATCGGCAGCCTGCTGAGCCCGCTGCTGATCGGCATCGCGCTCGCTGACCTGCTGCATGGGCTGCCGATCGACTCCAACCAGAATTTCACCGGCTCATTCTGGGATCTGCTGCAGCCGTACGCCGTCTTCGCCGGAGTCACGCTGGTCCTGGTGTGCCTGCTGCACGGCGCGACGTTCCTGTGCCTGAAGACCACCGGCGAGATGCTGGCGCGCTCGGGGCGGGTGGCCCGCGTCGTCGCCCCGTTCACCGGCGCCTTCGTCATCGGCTTCATCGTCTGGACGCACGTGACCGCCGGCACCGCGTTCTTCCTCAACCTGATCGAACTGCTCGCCGTCATCGCCGCCATCGCCGCGGTCTGGCTGACGTTCGAGCACCGCGAGGGCTGGGCGTTCGTGGCGACCACCATCACCATGGCGTCCTGCATCCTGACGATCTTCGTGGACCTCTACCCCAACGTGATGGTCTCCTCCACCAGCGCCGCCAACAACCTCACGGTGAACAACACGGCGTCACCGCATTACTCGCTCACGGCGATGACCGTCGTCGTGGTGGTCTTCCTGCCCCTGGTCCTGCTCTATCAGGCCTGGACCTACTACGTGTTCCGGCGCCGGGTCAGCGAGTCCGAGTTCCACGGCCCGCCCAGGCCGAGAACGCCAGCGGACGAAGACACCGGGTCGCCCGCGCCTCGTCTTCGCCCGCCGTCCCATCGCGCTTCCCATCGCAAAACATGACGCAAGCAGCAAAGCACCGGTAACGGTAAGGAGAACTTGATATGGCCGCAGACAAAGTCGACGCGCTCGTGATCTTCGGCGCCACCGGGGACCTGGCCAAGCTCGAAACCTTCCCGGCCCTGGTCGGGCTGGTTCAGCGCGGGGTACTTGACGTGCCCGTGATCGGGGTGGCGAAGAGCGGCTGGGGACTTGAGCAGTTCCGCGACTACGCCGTCGCGTCGCTGAAGCTCAACAAGATGGACCCCACCACCCCGGCGGCCACCAAGATGCTCAACCTGCTGCGGTACGTGGACGGGGACCTCGGCGACGACGCCACCTACCGGGCCATGTCCGATGAGATCGGGTCCGGCCAGCAGGTGCTGTTCTACCTGGAGGTGCCGCCTGTGCTGTTCGGGCGGATCGCCCAGGGCATCGCCGGCGCGGACCGGGCCCGCGGCGCGCGGGTCATGGTGGAAAAGCCGTTCGGCACCGACCTGGCCAGCTCGCGCCAGCTCAACGACACCATGCACCAGCACTTCTCCGAAGAGGCCATCTTCCGGGTCGACGACTGGCTGGCGTTCGACCCAGTGGAGAACGTGCTGTTCGTCCGGTTCGCCAACTCGGTGATCGAGCCGCTGCTGAACAGGAACTACGTCAAGAGCATCCAGATCACGATGGCCGAGCAGTTCGACGTCTCTGACCGGGGCCGGTTCTACGACCGGACCGGCGCGATCCGCGACGTGCTGCAGAACCACATGCTCCAGGTGCTCGCGACCGTGCTCGCCGAGCCGCCGACCGGAACCGGCCTGCAAAACTGGCGGGACGCCAAGCATCAGGTGGTAAGCGCGCTGAGCCACCTGACTCCCGAGCACACCGTACGCGGTCAGTACGAGGGTTACCTCGACGTCGCCGGCGTCGACCCGCACTCGACCGTGGAGACCTTTGTCGCGGTCAGCCTCACCGCCAACACCTGGCGCTGGGCCGGGGTGCCGATCCTGATCCGGGCGGGCAAGTGCATGCCGGTCACCGCCACCGAGGTCAGCATCGCGTTCAAGTCCCCGCCGCAGGACATCTTCGGCATCGAGCCCGTCCTGCCCGAGGACACGCTGAAGTTCCGGATATGGCCGGAGACCCAGGTCAGCATGACCGTGCACGGCAAGAAGCCGGGCGCTGGCTGGGAACCGATGGCCGAGGAACTCGCGTTCGCGCAGCAGTCAGGGTCTGACATCCGGCCCTACGACCGGCTCATCGGCGCCGCCCTCGCCGGCGATCGCTGGCTGTTCGCCCGGCAGGACACGGTGGAGGCCGCGTGGGAGATCGTCGACCCGGTGCTCGGCGACGTGGTCCCGGTGCATCCGTACGCCCGGGGCACCTGGGGTCCGAAGGAGTCCGACCGGCTGCTGCCCGACCGGGAGCCGTGGCGAGACCCGCCGGAGTAAACCGAACACGTGCCATGAGACAGTGCGGACCAAACCGTGCGGTACCAGGAGATCCTGCGCAGGCTCGCGATCATCGACGACCGATGCGTCGAAGACCAGGCCGGGCTGTCGCTGGACCTGGGCGCGGGCAGGGACCTTGATGCCAAGACGGCGGCGCTCGTTCGTGTAGCGGCGCTCGCGGCGATCGGATCGCCCGAGGTCTGCCTGGAGTGGAGCGCCACCCGAGCGCTGGCGGCCGGCGCGACGGAAGACGAGGTCACCGGGGTACTGCTGGCGATCGCCCCGGTGGCCGGCCTGGGACGGGTGGTGTCCGCCGTTCCCGGCGTGGCCGTCGCGTTCGGCTATGACATCGAGACCGCGCTGGAAGGACGGGATGGCCACTGACGGCGCCCCGCGTGCGTCACACCTTCACCGCCAGATCCTGCTGGCGGCGCTGCGCGCGTTGCTGTCCATCGCCGTCGTGGTGACCGTCTACTACTACCTGCCGCTCGACCGGACCGCCACCTGGGCCGCCATCGCGGTGCTCATCGCGGGACTGGCGGTGTTCGCGGCACTGATCGCGTACCACGTGCGCGCGATCGCAAGGTCCCCCCTTCCTGGCGTGCGGGCGGTAGAGGCCCTGGCCGTCAGCATCCCGCTGTTCATCGTGCTGTTCGCCAGCACCTACTTCGTCATGAACAGGCTTAACGCCGCCAGCTTCGGCGTTCCGCTCAACCGCACCGACGCGCTGTACTTCACCGTCACCGTGTTCAGCACGGTCGGCTTCGGCGACATCTCCGCCAAGACCCAGGCGGCGCGGCTCGTGGTCACCGGCCAGATGATCACTGACCTGGTTTTCGTCGGAGTCGGGATACGGCTCATCGTCGGCGCTGTCGGCCGTGGCCAGCGGCGCCGAGATCCGTCGGCCGACCGGTAAGCCGCTGCCGCACGCTAAGGTTAGTTGTAACAAGCGAACTAACCGCCCGGGAGGGGGAGCGCTGCCCGAGCTTAGCCGTCGGCGCCGGTACCTGGTGCTGGCCATCTGCTGCCTGAGCCTGTTCATCGTCGGGCTCGACGCGACGATCGTCAACGTGGCGCTGCCGGCCATCGGCCGGGATTTCCGCGCGTCAGTGTCCGGCCTGCAGTGGACGATCGACGCCTACCTGCTGGTCATCGCCAGCCTGCTGATGCTGGCCGGGGCGACGGCGGACCGGGTGGGACGGCGGCGCGTCTTCCAGGCGGGTCTGGCGGTCTTCACGATCGGGTCGCTTGCCTGCAGCCTGGCGCCGGGGCTCGGCTGGCTGGTCGCGTTCCGCGCGCTGCAGGCGGTCGGCGGTTCGATGCTCAACCCGGTCGCGATGGCGATCGTCACGAACACGTTCACCGAGCCTGGCGAGCGGGCGCGGGCGATCGGCCTGTGGGGCAGCGTGTTCGGGCTGTCCGTGGCGCTCGGGCCTGTCGTCGGGGGAGCGCTCGTCGATTCCGTCGGCTGGCGCGGCGTGTTCTGGATGAACATTCCGATCGGGATAGCGGCGGTGGTCCTGACGGCCCTGTTCGTGCCGGAGTCACGGGCGGCGCGAGGCAGAAGGCCGGATCCGTTCGGACAAATGATGATCTTCATGCTGCTGGCCGCGGTCACCTACGCGATCATCGAGGGACCCGCCTACGGGTGGGCCTCGGCGCGGATCCTGGCGTGCTTCGCGGTGGCCGCCGCCGCCCTCGCCGGCTTCGCCTGGTACGAGCCGCGGCGCGCCGAGCCGCTCCTTGACCTGCGGTTCTTCCGCAGCCTGCCGTTCTCAGGCGCGGCGCTGACCGCGGTCACCGGGCTGGCCGCGTTCGCCGGGTTCCTGTTCCTGATCACGCTGTACCTGCAGGACGTGCGCGGCTACCGGCCGCTGACCGCGGGCCTGTTCCTGCTGCCGATGGCGGTCGTGATGGCCATCTCGGCACCGCTGGCCGGGCGGATGATCGCGCGGCGCGGCGCCCGGGTCCCGCTGCTGATCGCGGGGGCCGGGATCACGCTCGGCGGCCTGCTCCTGGTGTTCCTGACCGCGACCTCGCCGGTGTGGTACGTGCTGGCGTGCTGCGTGGTGTTCGGCGTGGGGCAGGGGTGGATCAACGCGCCGATCACGAACAGCCTGGTGAACGGCATGCCGCGGTCGCAGGCCGGGGTGGCGTCGTCGATCGCGTCGACGGGGCGGCAGGTCGGGTCGGTGCTCGGTGTGGCGGTCATGGGCTCGGTGCTTGCCGCGAATCTGCACGGGCCGTTCGCGGCCGGGTTCACGGCGGCCACCCGGCCCGGCTGGTGGATCGTCGTCGGCCTGGGGATCGCCGTGACCGGGCTCGCGCTGGTGGCCACCAGCCGGGCCGGCGCGGCGAGCGCGGCCCGCACGGCGGCGCTGATCGACGGCACGGAGGACAAGATCCAGGTCAGGGCCGCGTGAGCCTGTCTTTGCTGGGACGTGACCGGGATGTGGTGATTCCGGCGGGTGCCGCGGGCCGGCGTGCGCGGCTGGTCGTGCTGCTTATCTGCAGTTCCAGCCTGTTCATCACGTACCTGGACACAACGATCCTGAACGTCGCGCTGCCGACCATCCAGGCCGACCTGCACGCCAGCCTCGCCGGGCTGCAGTGGGTGGCCGACGCGTACCTGCTGGTGCTGTCGAGCCTGCTGCTGCTCGGCGGGTCGATGGCCGACCGGCTCGGCCGCAAGAAGCTGTTTATGGTCGGGCTGGCCGGGTTCAGCCTCGGGTCGCTGCTGTGCAGCCTCGCGCCGAACGTGGGCTCGCTGATCGGCTTGCGGATGCTGCAGGGGCTCGGCGGGTGCATGCTGACGCCAGTCTCGCTGTCGATCGTCCGCAGCACGTTCACGGACGCGAAGGAGCGGGCGCGGGCGCTGGGGATCTGGAGCGGGATATTCGGGGTGGCGGTCGCGTGCGGGCCCGTCGTCGGGGGAGTGCTGGTCAGCGGCGTCGGCTGGCGGTCAGTGTTCTGGGTGAACGTGCCGATCGGCGCCGCCATGCTGGTGGCCACGCGGCGGTACGTTCCCGAGTCACGGGCCCCGCGACCGCGCCGGGTAGACGTGCCGGGGCAGCTGCTGATGATCGCGCTGCTCGGGACGCTGACCTTCGCCATCATCCAGGGACCGGTGTACGGATGGGCGTCCCCGCCGATTCTGGCGTTGTTCGCGGTGGCGCTAGCCGCGGCGCTGGTGTTCGTGGCCGTCGAACGGCGGCGCGCCGAGCCGCTGCTTGAGCTGCGGTTCTTCCGCAGCCCGCCGTTCGCCGGGGCCAACGTGATCGCGGTCGTCTCGTTCGTCGTGCTCGCCGGGTTCCTCTTCGTCAGCGTGCTGTACCTGCAGCAGGCCCGCGGCTACTCACCGCTGCGCTCCGGGCTCGCGCTGCTGCCCGCGACGGTGGTGATGGCGCTCGCCGCCCCGGTCGCCGGGTCGCTGACCGCGCACCGCGGGCCGCGGATCCCGCTCGTGCTGAGCGGGGTCTTCATCGCGCTTGGCAGCGCGCTGCTGCTGCGGCTGGGCCCGCAGACCGCGTATTCGTGGCTGGCTCTCGCTTTCGCCGTGCTGGGCGCGGGGCTCGGGCTGGTCAACCCGCCGATCACGAACATAGGAGTCAGCGGGATGCCGCCCGATCAGGCCGGGGTGGCGTCCGCGGTCATCTCGGTGACCAGGCAGATCGGCAGCGTGCTCGGCGTCGCGGTGATGGGCGCGATGCTCACCAGCGGCTATCACGCGCGGCTTCGTTCTGGCGCCGCGAGCCCCTCGGCCCTGGCCGCCGCCACCCACGCGCCGTGGCTGCTCGCCGCGGTGTGCGGCGTGGTTGTCGCGGTAACCGGATGGGTGACGACGTCCGCGCGGGCGCGCGCCGCCGCCCGTGCGGTCGCCGGCGCCGAATAGTCACGGCGAGTCACGGCGCGGTTTCATACCGATGGGGTGATGCGGGGCTGCCTCGCGGCCGGCAAGCGTTGGTCGGTAAAGCGCGACGCGAGCGGCGAAGGAGACGGCCGTGGAACGGTACCCCAACATCAGCGATCACGGGATTATCGGCGACCTGCAGACGGCGGCGCTGGTGAGCCAGGACGGCACGGTGGACTTCTTCTGCTGTCCGCGGTTCGACTCGCCCAGCGTTTTCGCGTCCCTGCTCGATCACGATCGGGGCGGCTACTTCACCATAAAGCCGGCCACTGACGGATACGTGACCAAGCAGCTGTACTTCCCCGACACCGCGATGCTCATCACCCGGTTCATGACACCGGACGGCGTCGGCGAGGTGCTCGACTTCATGCCGGTCATCGAGGGGGAGCCCACCGACAAGCACCGGCTCGTCCGGCACCTGCGGGTGGCGCGCGGCACGATGCGCTTCGAGCTTGATATCCAGCCCCGGTTTGACTACGGCCGTGTCGGCCACAAGATCGAGGTAACGCAGTCCGGGGCGATCTTCCACGCCGACAACGGGATGCACCTGACGATGCACACCGCGGGGGCACGGCGCGAGGCGGCCGAGGGCGGCGCGACGGTTGAGCAGGCCGGCGACGGGCTGCGGGCGACCTTCACGTTGCGGGAGGGGGATAGCGGCCGTGGCGTGATCCTGGAATCCATGGGCGGCCAGCCGCGGAACTTGACCGCGTCCGAACTCAACCAGATGGCCGACGACACGGCGGCGTACTGGAAGAAGTGGCTCGCCCGGTCCACCTACATGGGCCGGTGGCGGGAGATGGTCAACCGGTCCGCGATGACCCTCAAGCTGCTCACCTACGAGCCGACCGGCGCGCCCGTCGCGGCCGCGACGTTCGGCCTGCCCGAGCAGCCCGGCGGCGAGCGGAACTGGGACTACCGCTTCACCTGGATCAGGGACGGGTCGCTGACGATGAAGGCCCTGGCGGCCCTGGGTTACCTCGAGGAGGCCGGGCGGTTCGCTTTCTGGCTGCGGGACCGGGTGGCCGAGCACGCGGGCAGCGCGTCCGGTCCGCTGAAGATCATGTACCGCGTCGACGGCAGCTCTGACCTGGTCGAGGAGAGCCTCGATCATTTCGAGGGCTGGCGGGGTTCGCGGCCGGTCCGCATCGGCAACGGCGCGGCCGACCAGCTGCAGCTCGACATCTACGGCGAGGCGATGGGCACGCTGTTCGCCGCCGCCGAGGCGGGCGAGGCGATCGGCCATCAAGGCTGGCAGGAACTCGCCAAGGTGATCGACTGGGTCGCCGACAACTGGGACCAGCCCGACGAGGGGATCTGGGAGACCCGCGGCGGCCGCCAGGACTTCACCTACGGGCGGTTCCAGTGCTGGGTCGCGCTCGACCGGGCGATCAGGCTGGCCGAGCAGTCCGGCCGCCCCGCCCACATCACCAAGTGGGTCACCGAACGGGACCGGATCTACAACCAGATCATGGAGCGGGGCTGGAAAGAGTCGGTCGGCGCCTTCACCCAGCATTACAACAGCGACGTGCTGGACTCCTCGCTGCTGCTGATGCCGCTCGAGGGGTTCGTCACCCCGCGCGACCCGATGTGGCTGTCCACGCTGAAGGGAATGGACAAGGAACTGGTCTCCGACAGCCTCGTCTACCGCTACAACCCGGCGGCCTCACCCGACGGCCTGCACGGCGACGAGGGCACGTTCTCGCTGTGCACGTTCTGGTACGTCGACGCGCTCGCCCGGGCCGGACGGGTGGACGAGGCGGTGCTGACGTTCGAGAAGATGATGACCTACGGCAACCACCTCGGACTGTTCTCCGAGGAGATCGGGGCCACCGGCGACCAGCTCGGCAACTTCCCGCAGGCGTTCACTCACCTGTCGCTGATCAACGCCGCGATCACGCTCAACCACGAGATCGACCGCCGGGCCCTCCCCGCCCAGGCGAGGTCGCCGCTGCTCGCCGCCCTGGCCGGCTAGGACCTGGCTGCCGTGGCAGCTGACTTCGACGTCATCATCGTCGGAACCGGGGCGGGCGGCGGGACGCTCGCGCACACGCTCGCCCCGACGGGCAAGCAGATCCTGCTGCTCGAACGCGGCGACTTCCTGCCGCGCGAGCTGCACAACTGGGATGACAGGGCTGTGTTCGTGGACGGGCGGTACATATCGCCCGACATCTGGTACGACCGCGACGGCGCGCCGTTCCAGCCCCAGGTGCACTACTACGTCGGCGGCGCGACCAAGCTGTACGGCGCGGCGCTGTACCGGCTGCGGCCGCAGGATTTCGGTGAGATCCAGCACGCCGACGGCGTCTCGCCCGCCTGGCCGCTGCGGTACGAGGACTTCGAGCCGTGGTATACGCGGGCGGAGTGGCTGTACCAGGTGCACGGCGTGCACGGCGTCGATCCCACCGAGGGCCGCTGGTCGCGGCAGTACCCGTGGCCGCCGGTCTCGCACGAGCCGCGTGTCCAGGAGATCTCCGACGCGCTCGAAGCAGGCGGTTATCATCCGTTCCCGGCCCCGTGCGGGATCCTGCTCGACGAAGAGCGCCGGGCCTCCAGCGCCTGCATCAGGTGCGCGACCTGCGACGGGTATCCGTGTCTCGTGCACGCCAAGGCCGACGCCGACATCATCGCCGTCCGTCCGCTGCTCGACATGCCCAATGTGAAGCTGCTGACCGGCGCCGAGGTGGTACGGCTCGAGACGGACCCGGGCGGCCGGATGGTCACCAGCGTCGTGGTGAACCGGGGCTCGCGGGGCGGCGGGATCGAGGAGACGTACTGGGGCGACATCGTGGTGCTTGCGGCCGGTGCCGCGAACACGGCGAAGATCTTGCTCCGGTCGGCGTCCGACGCGCACCCGGCCGGGCTGGCGAACAGGTCGGACCAGGTGGGGCGCAACTACATGTGCCACAACAGCAAGGCCGTGGTGGCGCTCGGTGAGAAGCCCAACGACACGGTCTTCCAGAAAACCCTGGCGATCAACGACTTCTACCTGCCGCTCGGCAACATTCAGCTGCTCGGCAAGTCAAGCGCCATGGCGATGAAGGGTGAGGAGCCGCACCTGACCAGGCTCGCCCCCGGGTGGAGCCTCGCGGAGGTCGCCAGGCACGCGGTGGACTTCTGGCTGACCACCGAGGACCTGCCAAGGCCGGACAACCGGGTCACCGTCGATGGTGACGGGAACGTGCACCTGTCCTACACGAGCACCAACGACGCCGAGGCGGCGGCCCTGTACGGCGAGCTTAAGAAGATCCTCAACCACACCGGCATGGCCGAGCACCACGTGCTGCACAAGAACTTCTACCTGAGCATGAACGTCGCCATCGCCGGGGTCGCCCACCAGGCGGGCACCTGCCGGTTCGGCACCGACCCGGCCACGTCCGTGCTCGACGTCAACTGCAAGGCCCACGAGGTCGACAACCTGTACGTGGCCGACACCAGCTTCTTCCCGAGCATCGGCGCGGTCAACCCGGCGCTGACCGCGATGGCCAACGCCATCCGCGTCGGGGAGCACATCGCGGAACGGCTCGGCGTGAGCCTTCACGGCGCCGCCTCGGTGCCCGCGCAGCGTCAGGCGCCTGCGGGGTACCCGTCCGCGCTGCCACGGGGCCGATGACGGACACGAGAGGGGAGGCGGCAGTGGCAGCGGATAGCGTGGACGCCCTGGTGATCTTCGGGGCGACCGGCGGCCTGGCCAGGCTGGAGACCTTTCCGGCGCTGGTCGGGCTCGTCGAGCGCGGCGCGCTGACTGTCCCGGTCATCGGCGTCGCCAACAGCGGCTGGAGCCTCGAGCAATTCAGGAACTACGCGGAAGACTCGCTCCGGCTGAACAACATCTACCCCGCGAGCCCCGCCGCGGCCACGATGCTCGGGCTGCTGCGGTACATCGACGGTGACCTGAACGACGAGGCCACCTACGCCGCGCTGGCCAGGGAGATGCGGGAGATCGGCGACGGTCAGGCCCTGTTCTACCTGGAGGTGCCGCCGCCGCTGTTCGGCCGCGTCGCGCGGGGCATCTTCGCGGCGGGCCTGGCGGGCGGCGCGCGGCTGATGGTCGAGAAGCCGTTCGGCACCGGCCTGGACAGCGCCAGGGAACTCAGCGCGACCCTGCACCAGTATTTCAGCGAGGACGCCATCTACCGGGTGGACCACTGGCTCGGCCTTGACCCGGTGGAGAACGTGCTGTTCGTCCGCTTCGCCAACACCATCCTCGAGCCCGTGCTCAACCGCGACCGCGTGCACAGCATCCAGATCACGATGGCCGAGGCGTTCGACGTGTCCGGCCGCGGCGGGTTCTACGACACGACCGGCACGATCAGGGACGTGGTGCAGAATCACATGCTGCAGGTGGTGGCCTCCGTGCTCGCCGACCCGCCGGACGGCCGGGGCCTGGCGTCCTGGCGCGATTCGAAGACCCAGATTATCGCCGCGCTCACGCCGCTGACACCCGATGACGCGGTGCGCGGGCAGTACGACGGATACCGCGACGTGGACGGGGTCGCTTCCGGCTCGACCACGGAGACCTACGCGGCGGTGCGGCTGTTCGCCGACTCGTGGCGCTGGGCGGGCGTGCCGATCCTGATCCGGGCGGGCAAGTGCATGCCGGTGACCGCGACCGAGATCAGCATCAGGTTCGACCGTCCGCCGCACGACGTCTTCGGCCTCGAGCCGTCCTCGGCTGGCAACTGGCTGCGCTTCAGGATCTCGCCGCAGGCCCGTGTCAGCCTCGGGCTCATCGGCAGGAAACCCGGTGTCGGCTGGACACCGCAGCAGGAAGATCTCCTGTTCACGGAGTATCCAGGCGAGGACATACGGCCGTACGACCGGCTTTTCGGCGCGGCGCTTGCCGGGGAGAGGTGGCTGTTCGGACGCCAGGACACCGTTGAGGCGGCGTGGCGGGTCGTCGACGCCGTACTCGGCGACGCGGTGGCGCTGTATCCGTACCCGCGGGGCTGCTGGGGACCCAAAGAAGCCGACAGCCTGCTGCCTGACGGCGTTCCCTGGCACGACCCCGCCTAGCCAGGATGCGAGCCATCGACCCGCGGCTGCCCCGGCACGCGCGCGCCGCGCGCGGCCTGCTGCTGATGACGGTTGTGCTGGGGCTCGCGGCCACCGTCCTCGTGCTCGCCCAGGCGAGCCTGCTGGCGCACGTCCTGGCCACCGCGGCATACGGCGCGGGCGTCGCGGCCATGCGCCCGGCGCTGATCGCGCTGCTGCTGATCCTGGCCGGGCGAGCGGTCGTCGCCTATGGCGGCGAGCTGGCGGCGCTGCGCGCGGCCGCCCGGGTCAAGTCGCAGCTGCGGCGCCGCCTGGCCGCCAAGGCGCTGCGGCTCGGCCCGTCCTGGCTGGCCGGCCAGCGAGCGGGCGAGATCACCACGCTGGCGACCACGGGCCTTGACGCGCTCGACGCGTACTTCGCCAGGTACCTGCCGCAGCTCGTGCTCGCCTGCTTCGTCCCGCTGGCGGTGCTTGTCACGGTGGCCTCGGCCGACTGGATATCCGGCCTGGTCATCGGCGTGACGCTGCCGCTGATCCCGCTCTTCGCCATCCTCATCGGCTCCTACAGCAAGGCGCGCACCCAGCGGCAGTGGCAGTTGCTCGGCAGGCTGGGCGGTCACTTCCTCGACGTGACCGAGGGCCTGCCGACGCTCAAGGCCTTCGGCCGCGCCAGGGTCCAGGCCGATGTGATCAGGAAGGTGACCAGCGAGCACCGGACCGCCACCATGGCCGCGCTGCGGATCACTTTCCTTTCCGCGCTCGCGCTCGAGCTCGCCGCCGCGCTGGCGACCGCGCTGGTCGCGGTGGAGGTCGGGCTGCGGCTGCTGTCCGGGCACATCGGCTACGAGACGGCGCTGCTCGTGCTGCTGCTCACGCCCGAGGCCTACCTGCCGCTGCGCAACGTCGGGGCCCAGTTCCACGCCAGCGAGCAGGGCACGATCGCGGCACAGCGCGCGCTGGACATCCTGGACACGCCAGAGCCAGCGCC